>Ga0208197_1000405_pt1 | contig 56223 bp, 38 predicted proteins | sample AD_JPNNA4_MetaG_FD_184444 | JGI IMG/M metagenome (GOLD analysis project Ga0208197, IMG submission 184444) | Active sludge microbial communities of municipal wastewater-treating anaerobic digesters from Japan - AD_JPNNA4_MetaG (SPAdes) (version 2) | ecosystem: Engineered > Bioreactor > Anaerobic...
GCTGTTACGTTATCTTTCCTCATGGTGTGTGTATCCTTTCCATTTTTGTGGTCGGTTAACTGTCGCTAAACAATCAACCGATGGATACACCACCTATCTTCCTAAACACAACTTTTGTTTATATCTCCAAAATAAATCTCATAATATTAAAAAAGTTTGGTTAATCTTTTTTTCGTGTATGTAACCGAAAAGGCGGAGCTGTATAATAGCCATAGAGCAAATAACTTATTGAATTTAAAGAAGATTTAGTTTTTATAACAAAAGTACTGAATAAAGACTAAATGTCGTTATTGGAGGCGCGTTCTTTGCACATTATTTACAGAGGTAATGTAAAAAAGTTTGGTAATGAGCAGAGCAGCTTTTTTTCTGTCTTCACAGAATTTCCATAACGTTTTATCATCAAATGCAGATATGTGCGTTGACTCCATTATGATGGTGAAGTGTTACAAGCGGCATTGGAAAATATGAACCTCCTATTTTCCCGATATTTTAGCTATGGGTAATAACTTACAACCGTCATCCCGCACCGTCACTATCTTGTTGTGCACCTGCAACGGCGAACACTATCTTGCCGAGCAGCTAGATTCTATCGAGGCCCAGGAATATCCGCACTGGCGTGTCCTAGCGTCAGACGACGGTTCACGGGACAACACACAGGACATTCTTCAAACATACAGACGACGGTGGAGCGATAACCGTCTGACATTTTTTGCCGGCCCATCGCAGGGATATGTAGCCAATTTCCTTTTTGTGACTCGACGAGCCGGTGGCAGTACCGACTATTATGCCTGGGCGGACCAGGACGATATATGGGAAGCCGACAAACTTCGCAGGGCGACGGAACGACTTGGTGGTGTCCCTATGAAAACCCCGGCGCTTTACTGTACTCGCACTCGCATCATCGATGCGGACAACAACACGAAAGGACTGTCTCCCCGGTTTTCGAAGCCGCCCTCCTTTGCCAACGCGCTGGTGCAGAACATTGCAAGCGGCAACACCATAGTGTTCAACAACGCCGCCAGGGAACTCCTGCTCGAAACGGGAACGTGTACGGATATTGTTATACACGACTGGTGGTTATATCTTATCGTCAGCGGATGTGGCGGATACGTTTTTTATGATCCCCACCCGACGCTACGCTACCGCCAGCACAGCGGCAACGAGATTGGCATCAAAAACAGCGGGCGTGACCGCGCAAACCGCGTTCGCGTGATGCTGAAAGGCCAGTTCAGACACTGGAATGAACGTAATATCGAGGCATTAAAACAACTGAGCCACAGGCTCACTCCCGAGAACCGGCGCATCCTTGATACCTTTGACGCTGCGCGGAACAGCTCCTTCCTGCCCCGCCTGATCGGCCTGAAACGATCAGGTGTGTACAGGCAAACATTGTTAGATGAATTAGGTCTCGTGACTGCGGCAGCCTTTGGAAGAATCTGAAAAATATCCAAGCTTACACCGTGTAACGTTCGACACACATTCCCAGGACAGGAACCCATTCATTGATGGACATCACCGACTCAAGAATCAATCATGCCAGATTTGTTCTGGATAAGATGAAATCCTATTTTCAGTTCATACGCTGGTTCATTTCCGACTCGATCCTACGTTACAAATGGTTCTCGCTTGCAGTCCTGATAACGGGGTTTCTGGGTGTCACCTTTCAATTACAGGTATTTTACCTGATTATTCAGTACGCGCGGTATTTCTCGTCCGGTGAAGTAATCAATTTGGCGGGATATTCTTTCGACCCCAGGTCTTCCCTGAAATTATTGGGCGTGGGTAGCCTGGCCATAACAGTATCACTTGCTTTATCAACACTCTGTATTTATTTTTCAAAGCGCACTGGGTTATGGATAGCTCGTCGTTACGAGGAGTTTTGCTCCCGCAGAGTTTTTCACTTACTGGCGCAATCAACTGATACGTTATTTTTCACGAAACACAATGAGAACGCGGACACATATCTGTTAAAACTGGTTAAGGGTGATGCGCGGTTTTGTTGCAGGGTTGTCCGAATGATGCTAACTTTAATAATTCCTAGTCTCACGCTGGCTGTTGCCGTCGCCGTGCTGCTGTATCTCGAACCACTGTTAACGATAATCATTGCGCTCATTTTGATCGGATTCACCTATTGTCAATATATAATAAGCAACAGGTCGGCGGCCTATTCCGTCCGCCTTGAAACAATTTCTCCTCTCTCCGGACGCGAGTTCCAAAGTCTTCTGCGATATTTTAAACAACAATTGCCCGGCAGTTCTAACCAAGCATTCGTTGATAAAATATATGCCAAAGGGCCCATCAAGCATAATTTTGACGCATTCGAAGGAGTCATGAGGATGCCAGTCGTCAGCGAACTGACCAGTGGAATCTTCATCGCTCTCATTATCGGTCTCATCATTTTTATCATGGGGGGAGGAATAATTCGGCAGGGCTCTGGCTGGGGGCGATTGCTCGTTTACGTGGTGGCGCTGCGCTACGCCATGACCAATTTGCAACATTGCTTTTCACTTATCACGTCCATCAACCGTTATTATCCCCAAGCCCGCCGTCATTTTGAATTCGTTCGAACATTTTTTCGCGACGACCAGAAATTACACGCATCCCACGTTACCTATGAAGCACGCGTTGATCCTGATAGCGCGTTGGAAGGCTCCCTGCAATCCCTGACGCTGAAACGAGGAACTCGCCTTGCTCTGGTAACGCCGCATCCAAAACTGAATCATTATACATTGGCCACCCTCATGAAGCCTCTACTCGGAGATTCAGAAAAAGCAATTGCAAGCGCTCTTGCCTCCATGCGCCTTGTTATCCCGGACCATAGTTGCCCATACCAGTCGCTTCGCCGTATTTTTAAGCTAGAGCCAGAAACAGTATGGGCGGATATAAAAAGTTGGTTCCCCGATGAACAGTTATGGCGCGATTTCAATAAGCAATATCCCGGCAATCTGGATAAACAGATCGGACCCCAAGTATGGGATACTATAAACGAAAAACACAAATTCATCCTCGGCCTGCTTGTGGCCGTTCAGTCCGACGCCGAATGGGTGACGATAGACGCGAAGGGACTTGTAATGCTTGAGCAAAACGAGACTAACCATTTCCTGGATATGCTTCAAAACAGGATAGTCGTGCTGGTAGTCAATAAACATATCAAAAAAATTGGACTGTTCAAGGAAACCAACGTGGCCGTCGCGAGACAAGAAGGACTGTGGGGTATAGGCACGCCTGAATGGTTCATCCAGGTAAAAGCAACGGTCGAGGAAATGCTGGTACGGCAGAAAAGATTATCGGATCTCCGAGAAGAAGAGGACTACGACCTTGAAGACGATGAGTAGAAGGTGAAACCAAAGTCGGGAAAAGATACATGGGAAACATAAGAAAAGTCATGCTTATCGGAGGCAACGGTTTTATTGGGTCTCATCTGGCGGATGCTCTCTTGTCACACTCTATTGCCGTCCGTATTTTCGATAAGCAACCGGAATTATTCAGAAATCCATTGCGGGAGATTGAATATTTTTTTGGAGATATCACCAATTTCTCCGCCTTGAAAGAAACAGTCAACGGGTGCGATACTATCGTATACCTTGTCCATTCCTTTGTTCCAACCAGCGTTTTAAACAAAACAGGTACCGAATTCTGCGACAGTGTCAACCATTTTATCAAGTTGCTGCACTGTTTGGAAAAAAGTACGATTGAAAGGATTGTTTATTTTTCATCGGGGGGCGCAGTGTATGGAAACCCGCAGTATGTACCTGTGCCGGAGCATCATCCTCTTGATCCAGTATCACCCTATGGCGTCGCCAAGGTGACAATGGAAAAATACTTGCAGATGTTCTGCAGGCTCAACGGGAAGCAATATCTTATAATCCGGCCGTCAAATCCCTACGGTCCCAGACAGAACTTCAAAGGAAACCAGGGTGTCATTCCCATTTTCATGAACAAAATTCTAAACAATAGGCCGGTCATACTCTGGGGATGTGATTCTATATGTAAGGATTACATATTCGTTAAAGATCTAGCACGGGCCACATTAGAATTACTGCTCGGAGATATTGTAAACCATGTATTCAACATCGGGATGGGAGCAGGAACATCCCTAAAAGAGTTGATAGCCCTTATCGAAATAATAACTGGGGAAAAAGCAACGATCACAATGAAACAGCCGGTGGCCACTGATGTCACTAATATAATACTAGATTGCACAAAATATCGATCTACTACCGGTTCAGACGCTTGTACGACAAACTTACAGGACGGTATGCGAGAAACATACCGATGGTTACTGAATGAGCAACAGGCGGAAAAAAGATAGCCCACTTCACTTTTTGAGAAGGTACATTTCGGATCGTGCGTATCGGCGTGATATAGCTTACCGAATAATCTGCATGACTCGGCAGGGGCCACTACTTACTTTTCGAGAATTTGTTCAGCGAAATACAGTTTTGCATCAATTTTATAAAGTTATGCGCATTGCTGCCAGTGCGATAAAAATTTTTCCACACGCACAGCTGATAACTGATGCCGGACTCTTCTCACAACCTTATTATGAAAAACAGTGTGGAAAAAGATTTAAAAATTATCGACATGCCGTTTTACATTTCCTTTTCTGGAACGGGCGCAAGAAATCACCCCATCCCTTGTTTGACACTTCAATTTATTTACAGATGTATCCCGTAAGTAAAGAATACCATTACGTACCCATTGTCCACTATCTAAGCTATGGATTCAGGGAAATGTACGTACCTCACCCAGCTTTCGATGTTCATTATTATTGCTCGCAACCTTGGTTTAATCCTGACAAATCAATCAGTCCACTCCAACACTATATTGAAAATGCTAAGCTTAATCCGGACATTAATCCCAATAAACATTTTAACACCAGAAAATATATCGAGCATTGTCCTAATCTCGTGGAAAGCAATCAAACACCTCTTGAACACTGGATAGCCGGTAGTGAAGATTATATGCCATTCTTCGATAAATCGAGAGACGCTTTTTTGTCGAAAAAATCAGAATGGGACGTTCTTTTATTCGCTCATGAGGCAAGCAGGACCGGAGCTCCTCTTGTTGTATTACACTTATCAAAGCACATAAAAGAAGTTCTCGGGATGAAATGCCTTATAGTCGCAGAACGCGGCGGCGAACTGGAGAACGAATTTTTAAAATATTCAGATCTTGTTATATTAGAACATCATTGGAGACGGGGTTGCTCGTCAAGCTCTATTGCAGATTTACTCCGCAATAACATCCAATCCCCTCCCAAACATGTCATCATAAGTTCGGTTGAGTGTTATCGAAGTATGGAAGCACTACACGCACTTAATATGCACTTTGTCTTATTAATGCACGAATTTGCTGATTATTATCCAAGCTGGTATTTGAACAACGTAAAAAAATGGGCATCTCACATAATTTTTCCGGCAGAAACAGTTAAAGCGTCAATGGTAAAGAAATTGAGGCGCGAAATCTCGAATGCATCCGTAAAACCGCAAGGGTATATTCCTTCAAATTCATTGACGGCACCTTCAATCTCTCAGGCTCGCGGGGAAATCCGCAAAGAGCTGAATGTTCCGGACAATTGTATAGTTATTCTGGGTTGCGGAACAATCATCCCCAGAAAGGGTTGCGATTACTTTGTCGACACGGCACAACACCTTCAAAAACTTGACATAAAAACGCCTTACGTCTTTGTCTGGATAGGCGACCCCGTTGGACCACAAAGAAACAGTGTGTTCATGAACCAGCTCAACAATCTGATAATTCGTTACGGATTAAATGGCAATGTGCGTTTTATCGGGAGTCGTAAAAGCGTTCAAAAGTATTTTCTGGCAGCCGACGTGTTCCTACTTACGTCCCGTCTCGACCCATTTCCTTATGTTGTAATGCACGCAATGGACGCCGCCATTCCAGTTATATGTTTTAAGGAGACAACCGGTGTGGACCATTTATTCAGCAACGGGTCGGCGGGCTATGCCGTTAAAAAGTTTGATACTCGGAGAATAGCCGAAATAATTCGATTTTACAGTACCGACGATTCTTCTAGGATCAAAGCTGGGGCAAAAGCCAGGTTCTTGCTGGAAGAAGTCTTCAAGTACGAAGATTATGTTCGATATATCTTAAGAAAGACAGATTCATTCTAATTCATGGGTGATTCAAGAGAGATAACTAAAATTTTTCTGCATATAGGAATGCCCAAAACCGGCAGTTCTGCACTTCAGCAATTCTTTTTTTTGAATAGATTACATCTTTTATCAAAAGGATTGTACTATCCTCTCACAGGCCTGGATGGTTGGGCTCATCATTATTTTCCTGCGAGCATCACCGGTCGTAACTTGAATACAGATATACCCTTCAAAGAATACTTCAACCAAATTGCCGGCGAACATGACTTTGTTCCGGGTATTCCAGTACTTCTATCATCAGAAGCATTTTTCAACTTCCGTGCAAAAGATATGAGGCAGCTCCAAAAGGAATTGAAAGGAATTAACGTAAAAATTATTATTTATCTGCGTAGGCAGGACCATTGGATACAGTCAGCCTATAATCAAACAGTAAAATCCCACAGGCATAGAATAACTTACAGCATAAAGAAATATACCGAGAATAAACATTTTAATAATTTAGATTATGCACAAACCTTGAAACAATGGGAAAATCTTTTTGGATTTGAAAATATTATAGTGAAAGTTTATGAAAAGCAACAGATGCCTCAGGGTGTATTCCAGAACTTTATGGATATTTTTGATATAATCATTGATAATACTTACAAAATACCGAATGGAGCCGTTAACCCCAGCTTGTCGCCTTTCGCGCTTGTGCTTTTAAGAACAATGAATCATCTTCCCATGAGCGATAGAATCCACAACGGTCTGGTCAGGTTATTGTCAATGCTGCCTGTTAATTTTGCCAACATGACTATATTTTCTAAACAATCTCTCATTGAATCAAATATTCGCTGCCAACTGATGAAACGATTCGATACATCCAACCAGGAAATAGCAAAACGTTATTTCCAGAGGGACGACGGGAAACTATTTTATGAAAAATTACCTGAGGAATAGACCAATTCCGAAACAATGCTTTTTCTCCGTTAAATACTTTTATTGTAATTACGATTTCTAAAAAATTATCTACTTTATACCAATGCAAACCAAATTTACAAAAAAACAAAAGAAAATAGCTATCGTGATGGGCTGTCACCGAACCGGGACTTCCTTAATTGCGGCGACTCTGAAACATTTCGGCGCATACCTGGGAGTAAACCTCCACGGCGCTAGCGAGGAAAACGAAAAAGGGTTTTTTGAAAATATTGAAATTATCAATTTTAACGATCATTTACTGGAATTTTTAAACGGATGCTGGGACAATCCCCTCTTTGATGGGAGGCAATCTCTCGCTACAATTTCCGAAAAAAAATTAGAGCCATGGTTTGGTGAAGCGGAAAAAATTTTCCGTGAAACCTTCGGCAACGAAGATTTTTGCGCGATAAAAGATCCACGTATGTGTCAATTGCTTCCGTTCTGGCAGCAGGTGCTCCAAAGATGCGGCTACCGGGATGAAATGATTTATTACGTGCATATTTCAAGACATCCAATCGAAGTGGCATATTCACAACGCAAAAGGAAGCAGGCAAATCCGGTTTTCTATGCCATGGGCGATTCTATTCTCGAAACAGTAGCCCTATGGTTTTCTCTAAACATTCAAGCATTAAGGTATATTAACTCGGACAACAACATATTTTTTATTTATGATAATTTGCTGAAATACCCACATGAGCAACTTGAGCGTTTCCTGAATTTTTTTAAAATTCAGACAGAAAAGAATCGCATTGCTGCATTTTCAAATGAATTTATTGATAATTCACTGCGACATCACGGAATTGATGTTGAAAGCATCACAATGCTTGAAACGTGTTTTCCTGCCGCGATACAATTATTTAAAGGACAGCAAGTGCTCGCAAGTAAAAATACTTTTGCTCGTACGGACGCACATAGTTTAATTGAAATATGGAACCAACCGGAAACACAAAAACATTTTACCGAAGCCATATATCCCTTTTTATCGAGAATTATTCATGAACGCCATAAATCTTTCTTACAAACAGAAATTATGGGAAAAACCGAAGAACTCTTACATCATGAAAACAGCAAGTTGAAAAATGATCTGTCAACAGCCAAGGACACCATCGACCGCATTACCGACGAAAAAAGCAAGTTGAAAAATGATCTGTCAACAGCCAAGGACACCATCGACCGCATTACCGACGAAAAAAGCAAGTTGAAAAATGATCTTGCAAAATCTTTCGAGTCTATCCATCTTCTTAACGAAGCTATTCGTGAAGTTGACCGTTTAAAAAATACCTTGTCATGGAAAATTACAGCCCCATTGAGATGGGTCCGGAAAATACAGATTGATGCAGTGCATTCTCTTCGTGACATTTATTATCAAACATACATTTATCGTCTTAATCAAAACATTTTAAAATTTTGCGTTTCCGTCTTGCCTCGGTCTGTTGCAGAAAAACTCGTTACACTTTCAGATTCGAAAGATAATTTCGAAAGAAGGCATAGCCGCTCAGAAATCTCGAGACAACCTGTATCAAAACCGTCAAGTGCGCTTTACTGGCCGCGTGAGTCATATCTGCGTCAATTCCCAGGTTCTTATCACACACCCCTTGTATCAATTATTGTCCCGAACTATAATCACGCACCATATCTAGAAAAACGCCTTGAAAGTATCTACTCCCAGACATATCGCAACTATGAAGTGATAATGCTTGACGATTGTTCACGTGATGATAGCAGAGAGATTTTAACCCGATACCGCGAAAGTTTCCCAGAAAAAACCAAAACCGTCTTTAATCAAAAGAATTCAGGTAGCGCTTTCCACCAGTGGAATAAGGGCATCTCTCTCGCAAGCGGAGATCTTGTCTGGATAGCCGAAAGTGACGACTGGTGTACAGACAACTTTCTTGAGGTACTTATAAGATATTTTAATGATGAAGCGGTAATGCTTGCCTATTGCAGATCTTCTCTTATAGATGCTACAGGCAACAAGCAAATATGGTCCATCGAGGAATATTTATCCGATATCAATCCGGAACTCTGGAAAACAGAATTTATCAAAACCGCTCATCATATTGTAAACTACGCCTGGGCAATAAAAAATATAATTCCGAATGTTAGCAGCGCTGTCTTTAGACACCCAGGCCAGCTGGAGTTGCTCAAAGATGACGCGTGGCAGCAGATGCGCATCTGCGGAGACTGGATATTCTATTTAAACATCATCCGCGGGGGATTAGTAGCATATTCGCCTCATGCAACAAATTTCTACAGAATACACAACAGTAACACTTCGATATCAACTTATTCTAATGATTCATTCTACATGGAACACGAGCGTGTTGCGCAATGTGTAAATCAACTTTACTCTGTTCCAGAATATATCTTCATGCTCCAACGAGAAATTATAAAAAAGCATTGGATTCAAAACCGACCGTCCTTCACTGAAGAACGCCTGGATCGGTGTTACAGTATTGAAGAAATAAAAAAATCAAGGAAAAATCGTAAGCCTAATATTCTTATGGTTGGTTACGCATTTGCCGCAGGAGGCGGTGAAACCTTTCCAATTCAACTTGCAAATCTCTTGAAAGGTTGTGGTTACGGCGTTACTTTTCTCAATTGTGATCAAGAAGAGCGCAATGAAGATATACGAAAAATGCTTCGTAATGATATCCCTATTGTTAATAATTATTATTTTCTAGAAAAAATAACAGTCGAATTTGATATAGATATAATTCACTCACATCATGCATGGGCAGATAACGCGATTTTAGATATTCTGCCTGAGAATACACAATGCCGAACTATTGTAACCATCCATGGAATGTATGAAATGATGGAAGGCGGGGAACTGAAAAAAATTCTGCCACGGTTATTGAAACGAACGGATAAAATTGTATACACAGCCGACAAAAATCTCAAACCTTTCATTAATTATAGACATTTTAATAAACACCGACACAAGTTCATAAAAATTGACAATGCGCTCCCGATCGAGGACATTGAACCAATAAACCTTAACGCTCTGAACATTCCGAGTGATGCGTTTGTATTGTGCTTGGTAAGTCGTGCCATTCCCGAAAAAGGGTGGAAGGAAGCTGTTGAGAGTGTAAAACGGGCACGAGAACTCTCGGGCAGGAACATACACTTATTGCTCATAGGCGAGGGCGAGGAACACAATTACTTCAAACTCCTCAATCTTCCCAGTTATCTGCACCTTCTTGGGTTCCGAAACAACATTCGTGCTTACTACGCAGCATCTCATATGGGGTTCCTCCCTTCACGGTTCGAAGGAGAAAGCTGTCCCTTGACACTAATAGACTGTCTGCTTGCGGGCAAACCAGTGATTGCATCAAATATCGGTGAAATCCCTCGCATGTTAGAATCGGCTGGAACCATTTCAGGCGTGCTTTTTCCGCTTGATAGCAACGGCGAAATTCCTGTGCCGCAAGTTGCGGACATTATCGCCCAATGTGCCACAAACGAAGTATATTATGAAAATATGAAAAAAGCGGTGCCTGCCGCGGCGGCAAAATTTAAGCCTGAAGTAATGCGTAACAAATATGAACAAGTCTATATGGAAGTAATGGGCAGGTCAAAAACTAAAAGTCGAAAATTAAATTCCGATGAGTAGAAAGTGAAATAAAGAAGAGATTGTTTCTAAAAATGGGAACCTGGAATTAAGCTTAGAGAAAAACAGTAAATATTTAGAAAAAGCCTTTGGTATGTGATAGATATAGTTATTGTAGAACTGATTTTATCGGGATTATCTTCCAGAAAAAACAAATACACGAAATCTCATTTAAATCGCTGTTTTCTTTTGTGTTGATTGCGTTGTCTATCACCATGGCTTAGAGGAAATAACGGAACCATTAAACTATTCAGCTCCAATAAATATGAGGTATTATGAGTAAAAGCAATTCGATGATTTTAAAATATTTTTCCTCGAAACACAGTCACGGGCAAAAGAAGACGTTGATTCTTCATGTCGGAATGGGAAAGACCGGAACAACAGCCTTGCAGAATTTTTTCTGGCGTAATCGGGATGTGTTGGCACACCATGATATCGCTTATCCGGAAACAGGCGCAGTTTCGGGAGCACACCATCTTATTTCCCCGCACGTATCCAAACGCATGCATTATCCTGGCTGGCACTATATGCGCCCCGCAGAATGGATTGGTACAGTCAAGCGGCTACCGCAGAATCGTATTCTCATGTCCTCCGAACTAATGGTGCGGAGCGCGCCTCAAAAGATTCTCGACTTTTGTAAAGAATTGCAATCGCATTTCGATCTAAAAATTTGTTTTTACCTTCGACGGCAAGATAATATAATAATGGCAGGTTACAACCAGCAGGTAAAAACCGGGAGTCAAATTAAGCCTTTGCCGGTTGTTCTCGACAAACTGATTGAGGGTTTTGATTACGTTAAACTGATTTCTCCCTGGGAAGCCGCTGTTGGTGCAGACAACCTGATTATTCGTCCCTATGAAAGAAAGCAGTTTTACCAGGGTGACCTTGTGCGAGATTTTCTATGGTTTATTCTGCGCATAGATGATGTTGACGGCTTTTCTTTCGAAACATCAGAAAACCCTAACCCAAGGTTCTCTGCAGCAACGCTGGAATTTAAACGCAGAGTTAACAATATTTTTAGAAACCAGGCAGATTCTAATCAATTTAACAAAGCTTTGATTGAATACTCAATACTGAATGACAAGAAAAGTCAGGAATTTTATCATGAACAGGACACGCTGACTTATGAACAGCGTCAATATATACTGAACAAATCAGCACCTGCCAACTCGTATATAGCAAAAAAATACCTTGGACGCGAAGACGGCGTGCTGTTTTATGATAATCCTGCGCCCGCAAAAGAAACAGGCGGACAACCGTCAGTTGATGAAGCTGAAATCGTCCGAATATTAAAATACCTGAAAGAGAATCACGCGGAGTTATATAAAATACTTAACAACGGAATCACCACGGCACTTCAAAGTGATTTCAGGAGAGTATTAGACGCAGCAAAAAGTCTCGCCGCGTTGGAAACAACATCAGGAGAGACACAAGATATTAAGTCAGTCTCTTTCACAGAAACCGGTGCACGTCACATTATCATACACCCCGGCATGCCGAAAACAGGTACAACGGCAATTCAACAGGCTTTTTTTAAAAACCGCGAAACCCTTTTACGGAATTACTTTATTCTTTATCCTGGTGTTGATGAAAACCATACTAAACCCATTCTGGCCTTATTCCGACAAGACGCGAAGAAAAATGTCAGGTTTGAAGGAATGTCTCTTGCAGAGCTGGATGTTTATCGAGAAAAAGTTCGAGTCAAGATGGAAAAAGAGATATCCTCCTCAAAATGGCATACACTTATTATTTCGGGAGAAGGAATAGCAACACTTAAAAAAGAAGAATGGCGGGAATTTATTGATTGGCTTTTGAACTTTGCAAACGACGTTCATGTGATATTCAGCGTTCGCTCTCCCGTCGACATGTCACGAAGTACTATACAGGAAAATCTCAAACTAGGATTTCGCTTCGAAGATATGCGGAAAGATCCGCCCGTTTTCAGGGCACGAAAATTGATCCAACCTGTGCTGAACTTGCTCGGTCATGAATTTGTTGACATTTGGAATTTCGATGAGGCCATAAAAGACTTAAAAGGTATGATTTATAACTTTTGTGCGCAAATCGGGTTACCACCGGATGTCTGTAACCTGATTTCCCTGACGCCGACCACCAGAAACGAAAGCCTCAGCATGGCCGCGATTGAAGAACTTGCCCAACGTAATAGAAAACTACCCTCAAGAAAGAGCTTAAGCGCTTCCGAGTTTCTTTATTTTCGTTCGCTACAAGGTGGTACATTCGACATTGACGATAGCACAAAAGAAATAATTACACGTAAAACCGATGAAGATGTCAATTGGCTTAAATCTGTATTTTCGGACAGATTTAATAATGCATTTTCAAATTTGCGCTCCATACAATACAAAACAGAAATGGAATATGTAGATCATCTTCGTAATAATCCATCCCTGTATTCAAAAGCTATCGAAAAAGAGTCTGAACACTGGGGCAATGAATTTTCTAATGAGGCTAAAAAAAGCCAACGAATAGCCGACCAGAAAGCGAGCCAACAACTCGGTATTGACTCAGATCTAAGCTTAAAAACTGTTTTGGAAATGTTACCTCTGCCCCTAAAACGGGGGTTAAGCCTTGCCTGCGGATCGGGGCACGCTGAGCGTGATTTTATAAACAAAAACATCTGCAAAAATATTCACGGAATTGATGTCTCGGAAGCTGCAATAGAAGAAGCAAAAAGATTGTCAGAAGGAATGCCAATTACTTATGAAGTGGGTGATTTAAACAAAATTACATTAGAACATGACAAATACGACTTAGTAATAGCCCAATCATGCCTGCATCATATAATAGAATTGGAACACTTGGCAGAGCAAATAGCTGGCTGTTTAAAGACAGACGGTTACTTATGGATTCATGATTATATCGGAGAAAGTCAGTTTCAATATTCTGACGAAAAAATATTTTTAGCCAATCGAATAATTGAATGCCTGCCAGATAAATACCGTTACGACAGCATTCATAAACGTAGTATTCCTCCCGTTACGAGACGCCCCATCGGTAAGCTGGCTTCTCCCTTTGAGGCAATTCGGTCCGCTGATATAATGCCTGTATTTCTTAAATATTTTGATATCATCGTGTCCTTTGAAAGCAATGCTGTATTTCATTTATTGTGCCCGAAGGGAACACGAGAGGAGTTTAATAAAACCGAGGAAGGTCGAGAGTTAGTCAAGGACTTTTTGGAACTCGATCGATTAATTCTCAAATACAAAATCATTCAGCCGTCAATAGGAAAATATCTTCTAAAGAAAAAATAGTCAAGAAATATCAAAAGAATACCATGCACAATGTCGTAGTGTGTAATTCCCGCAATATTGACCTTCATATTTCAAATATTCGACCGGATTTAGGTTTTAATGGAGGGGTTTGAAAAATAGCTTGAAACCTTTATACAGAGAGCTTTGAATAACTAAGGACTTTCTAGATAAAGAAATTTTCTCGGAAACAAACATAATTTACTTTTCTCTATTCAGCAGTATTATTAACATCTTATTCGCACTTCGATCAATATTTACCATCAGACACACGCAAGTAATACGTATAGTATTACAGACTATTCGGTGGACATATAAACATTGGCTTAATACCAAAAAACGGGGCCTAAAAATGGTTAATAGTTAAGTAATAACAATGGCATATGTATTAAAAACTCAGGAGGTCTGAGTGAATGGACAAAAAAGTGTCCCAATTGCGGTTCATTGGAGACACAAAAGAAAGGGTTTTATAATCACAAGAGACAGCGCTATCGATGTAGATCATGTGGTCGCCAATTCCAGAATTACAGCCAGAAGCAAAGATTGAAGCAGTCCATTTGGAATCAGTATGTTTACGAGAGAAAGACTGTTGATCAGCTATCGTCAAAATATCAACGGAGCAAGAGCTGCATAAGAACTTATCTGGATACGGTTGCCGTAAAAGAGCAGCAGTATTTTCCTAGGCCTATCGTGGCAATTGCTGATGTGACATTTTTCAAGCGCGACTTTGGTATTTGTGTGATTAGAGAAGCTCATTTGAGAAAGAATCTTTACGTTCAAGATGTCCAAACAGAATCTGTTGACGGTTACAGACACGGTAGAATGGAATTAGAGCAAAGAGGCTACACTTTCCAGGCTATCGTTCTGGATGGCAGACCTGGCGTGAGACAGGTCTTTTCCGACATTCCCATACAGATGTGTCATTTTCATCAGAAACAGATTATTACACGCTATCTAACAAATAGGCCAAAATTGGAAGCTGGTATCGAGTTAAAAAAAATCACAGCGCTTCTTTGCAAAACAAACGAGAAAGATTTCAGAGAAGCGCTTCATAACTGGCATCAAAAGTGGTCGATATTTTTAAAAGAGAGAACGACCGATCCGTTTACCGGCAGATGGTTTTATACCCACAAAAGACTTCGTTCCGCCTATCGTAGCCTAAAAATTAATCTGCCCTATTTGTTTACTTACCAAAAATATCCCCAGCTCAATATTCCCAATACGACCAATTCTCTTGATGGCTGCTTTGCCTATTTGAAAGAGTTAGTCAGAGTGCATCGGGGCGCAAACAAAGGGCGCAAAAGAAAAATTATCCATGATATTTTGCTAAAATAGTACCCCGTTTTTTGGTATTATATCTAAACATTTAAGGATTCAAATCAATGGATAGTATAATTAATACCAATCTCAATGATATAAAATTTTCATGTGTCGTGGATGAAGCACCCAAGTTTGCATGGCAGTGCTTTATCTTTGTAAACAGTCTTATAAACAACGCATTAGTCAAACCTGATAATATAGTGATCCACTTAATTGCAAGGAATCCAGAACTGGAAGAATATTTGCGTAATTTGGGCATCTCTATAATAAATGCGTCTCGCTGGGGAGATGGCAAATACTGTAACAAATTATGCCAGTTTGATACCGAGATATTACAAAATTCGAATTACGTATATTTGTGTGATTGTGATGTTGCATTTTCCGAGTCCCCAGTTCAGCTTTCCGAATTTTCCGACTGTGTGGTAGGAAAAACCGTTGACGCGAATAATCCCAGTATCGATGTTCTTGAAAAAATATTCGCACGTTACAACTGTCCCGCTACCGAAGTTGTCAAAGTCATCGGCGGCGACACTTTTAAGATCAATTGCAACGGCGGTGTAATAGGCATTCCAGGCAATAAATTTTGCGATTTTGGCAATGCATGGCGCGACTTTGCCTGTCAGCTACTCGACGACCAATATGTTGGAGATTTATTACAGAACAAACGAATTCATATTGATCAAATCTCTTTTGCTATGGCTGTTTCAAATGGTCAATTCAGTTTTCGTAATCTCCCAACCAGATTCAACACTCCCATTCATAATGAAAATTTTCTAGCTGAAGTAATGCGCCAATTAGAAGGCAAGAAGCCGGTTATCATTCATTATCATAGCCGTTTTAATCATATCGGCCTGATAAATCACGTAGGGGAGAGATTAATTGATGACGCCGTTGACTCCATTAATGAAAACATTCAGAAAAATTTTAATAATCGTCTGTTCTGGGATTTTCGCTATGCGGAAAACCCTGAACTGGGATCTGGCATCGGTTCTCGTGGTGATACTAAGACTGCAAAACAAAAGATGCTTAAGCTTCTGGGCATCGAAAAAGCTGAGAGCGTTTTGGATATAGGTTGCGGCGACGGAGAAGTGCTCTATCCACTAAGAATAAAAAACTACACAGGGATCGATATATCACACGAAGCACTCTCATTGAGCAGGAAACAACGTCCTCATGACAAATTCTTAATTTACAACGAAAAAAATAACTGTGATGATGCTGAATTTGTTATCTGTCTTGATGTACTTCTTCATCAGGACAAAGCAAAAGATTACAATGAGTTGATTCAATTTGCGGCTATAAAGACAAAAAAAAGACTCATCATATCCGGATATGGAAGTTACGATGATGTCGATGCTTCATGTATGTGCCGCTTTTACGAAGATATCCGTACTTCTTTGGAAAATATCGGCTGCTTTAAACGAATATACAAGTTCTTTGAATACCGGGGGATGACCGTACTTGTTGCTGATAAAACAGAGGATGTTCTTGGTACGAATTGCAACAATAATGATATGGATAATATACATATTGAATCGGTCTTGCAAGAGCATCCCCAACCCGACGAATTTCTTAATGCGGTCGCTGCATCCCGCACAGTATTCGGTTGGTATACTAAGCATTTTCCAAGGGTATTTGAGTATCCCTGGATACTCTCCGAATTAGGATACAAAATAAAAAATATATCCATTGCTGAGTTTGGTGCTGGATTGTCGCCCCTACCTCTTATTTTGTCACAACGGGGTGCGTCGGTAACAACAATTGATTTTGGCCCGGAGTTATTTATTGATGAAACGCGGTCAAGAAATGAATGGGGTTATTTTAATTATGCGAGCTTCGATTCTGATATAAAAAGTATCAATGGTAATCTCGATAAAAATACTTTGAGTAAAGAGAGTATTGACGTATGGTATTCTGTAAGCGTTGTCGAGCACATGCCGGCAGAAGACCGTCGAAAAGTTTTTAGAAACATGAGTTACTCTCTTAAAACCGGGGGAAAAATATTACTAACGGTGGATGTTTGCAAGAACAGTGATTTCCTTTGGAATGTCAACCAAGGAAAGGAAGTTGAAAATAAATTAATTCATGGAACGGTCTCCACTATCCCGGAAGAATTACAAGAGCTAGGTTTTTGCGAAATCAACACTTTTCTCCGAAAACTGCCTGATTCTCAGAGAGTTGATACGCTTTACGTTGCTGCTGTTAAAACGAAAAATCCCGTGGAGAGAAATAATGATGATAAAAATACTTACTTTCAAAATAAAATAAAAAGGATGTTTTCTAAAATAACACACCTGGCTCGAGAACGACATACCTGTAAAGATATTGAGATTATAAAGGAATCAGGCCTCTTTGATCCTGTCTGGTACTTGAGGAAATATCAAGATGCTTGTAACTCGAACATCAAACCTGTTGAACACTACGTCCTGTATGGTTGGCGAAAAGGGTATAATCCATCGACAAATTTCAATACCGTGAACTATTTGAAAGTATTTCCTGAATCATCACAATACGGCCATTGTCCGTTTACACATTATATTAAACGTATTTCCGACGAAGATATTGAAGCAATCGTTCCGGAACAAGTAAAAAAGTTGCTTGAACCTTTTAATTTTGAATCCATTTACGATCTCGGAAACAAAAAAACCAAGGGACTGCCTTATAGCCTTTTTTTTAAGATGAGGAACATCAGATATATCTCAATTGATATAAATGGGCTGGATGGAGCACTGCCTTATGATTTAACAGCCCCCCTGAATAATCTTGAACCGTTTGATATTGTAGCAAATATCGGAACTACCGAGCACATAGAAGAACAAAAACAAGTATTTTGTAATATACATAATATGTCAAAAAAGCGAATGGCTCACTGGCTTCCTTTGGCTGGCAAGCATTCTAGTCATGGTTGCTGGGGCTATACTTTGGATTTTTTCAGAGAATTGGCACAACTTAATGATTACAAGATAGAAAAACTTTATATTGAAACTTCTTTTAAGAGGTGGACCTTAGTATGTTGCTCTTTTCACAAGAAAAATATCTCGAATCCATTTGTGTGGAGTAACGAACTCACAAAATTCCAACACTATAATCCAGATGGCAGTCGAGGAGCTTCTTATCGGTAAAATAGTCTAATATGGTTGGGAACGATTATGCTTAATCTTGATATAGGCGGCCAAAACAATCGTAACGATCAAGCAGGAAAGTGGAAAATTGTCGACTTACATGATGGAGCCGACTATAAAGTTAACCTTGAAAATTCTTCTCTGCCCTTAGCTGATGCGACCGTAGACAACATCTATTCATCGCATTGTATTGAGCATATTGAACCGAACAAATTAAGGGATGTTTTTTCTGAAATGTACCGGGTAATGAAACCTGGAGGAAAAATACGCTTAGTGGTTCCTTCTTTCCGAAAGGGTGTATTTTACTATTTTTTTGCTCCCCGGATATTACAGAAACGGCTAATGCCAAGAATAAATTCCAATACACCTACAACAAAGATGTCGTATCTTTCAGCATGGTTTTATACAGAAACCAACAAATTGAATGGTACTCCCGGACATAAATCGGCATGGGATTATGAACTGCTTAAAACATATCTAAGAGAAGTCGGGTTTCGACGCATTCAAAAAAAGAGTTTACGAAATTGCTCAGAAGTATTCAAAGGTAAAGATAATCCCGGATATCGTAAATTTTCGTTATACGTCGAAGCAGAAAAATAAAGGTTACCGAGTGGTCACCATTCGCTACTTCATCAATAGAACACTTGATCACTTAAGAGTCATAAACAGAAAATGGGGAGAAACTGCCGATCAAAAATTTATTCATTATAGTGATCGAACCTTGCGGGACTACCCCCAGTTATAGTGCCGTTGTGGATTTGTTTCGCCCCGATATGGGTTCTGCCTGGTTATTTTCCCATGTTCGAACGGGCGGATGCAAGAAGTATGGCGAAATTCATCAGAGCAACGCCTCTAAACAATGGACATCATGGTGCATGAACTAGGCCATCTGATTTTCGGCCTGCCGGATCTTTATGATACCGATTACTGCGCCATCCGCCTGAATATTTCATCGTTTTCAATCAAGGCTTTTCCGAACAGTCTCGCGCCTGTTACGCTTAAATGCGTGTCCTCGACAAACAAGAGAGTGCCGTCTTTCGTATAAAATTTGCAGTTATTGATTTTACAGAAGATGCTTTTCGTGTCTACGATATGCATACCGGCTGATTCTAACAGCCTGATTATTTCCGGTCGCTTGGACATTTCATCCATTCTAAAATTGATAACCGGCATAAGATTTTTCTGCAAATGATCCCTTAATCGCGGGACTGCGGGCATTCCTGTGAAGAAAATGATTTTCTTGTTAAATTTCTTCCAGAAAACAATCATTTCCTTAATGGCGTCAACAGTGAGCTCGTCTTTGGTAAAATGAGCGGAAAGCGCCAGATATTCATAATAATCATCATCTTTTACTTCCTGATAAAGCTTGTCATAAATTTTTTTGCAGTCGTTGGACATTTTGCTCGGCACCAGCGAGCACCCCGCGCCGCCGATTTGTAACGGGAGCAGGCCGTTGGCCTTAAGCGCCATCACTTTGTCCGCAGAATGGCTGTCTCCGGTAACAATCAGCGGAATACGCTTCAGCTCCGGCGACGAATCATCGCCCTTGCAGTCCCACTGGGCAAGAAATGTATCTATATCTACAACCTTACTGTTGAACTGACATTTACCCAGCCTAACCGCGTCCGACCTTCTTTCGTGGTCCTTCCTCAGTTCCACTCTTTTTCGGCTTTGAGCATCTCCGAATTTTCCCGCGAACCCGTCAGTAAAATTGCCGACCAATCCGATGGTAAAAAAAGATACCGAACCAATCAGGGCAAATGTAAATACTTTTGATCTTTTTATGACGCCTTTACGCCTGAAAGGCTGCTCAACAAACCGCCAGCTGCAATATGCCAGAACAAGAGAGGCCGCGGAAAGTGCCAGCAGCAAGGGAACGCCCGGTTCCTCCAGTCTTATGTGGCGTGCGAACGCAAATAAAATGTAATGCCAAAGGTAAGCGCTGTAGCTGATAAGCCCGGCGCCAACAAATATTTTACTGCTTAACAATTTACCCGCCAGCGTCGATTGCGTCGCGAAGACAATGATTAAAGCCGCGCCGACAGTCGGCACAAGAGCGTACAGGCTGGGAAACGGCGTGTTTTTATCGAATGCGAATACCGCGTAAGCAATCAGCAACAAGCCCAGTAAACTGGCCGACTGACTGAGCCAAACATTTGGCATCGCTCTGTCTTTTTTCGCAAAGTAAAAGGCGATAAACGCCCCGATGCACAATTCCCATCCGCGCGTCGGCAGCAGATAGAATGTTGCTTCCGGCATGTTCTGTGAGCCCCATTGCGCCGCCGCCAAACTGGCAATAAACACCAGGGAAAGCAGTCCAACAACCCACTTCTTGCCAAATCTCCACGTAATTATCAGGAACAGAGGAAACAGAAGGTAAAATTGTTCCTCAACGGCCAGGCTCCAGGTGTGCAGGAGAGGCTTTAATTCCGCCGCCGTTTCAAAATAGCCGCTTTCCAGCCAGAATAAAATATTCGATGAAAACACCGAAACGGCGGTGATGCTTTGAAAGAAGTCTTTCAGGTCGTCCTGAACCAGATAGAGCAAAGCCACCGGTATGGAAACAGCCACGATGAGAAATAACGCCGGAAGAATGCGTCGCATTCTGCGTTCATAAAAATGAACGATAGAAAAGGCGCCTTTCTGTATATCCGCAAGGATAATAGATGTGATCAGGTAGCCGCTGATGACAAAAAACACATCTACGCCGACAAAACCGCCGCTGAAAATTTCAAATCCCGCGTGAAAAAAAATGACGGGCAGCACGGCAAACGCCCGCAATCCATCTATCTCTGGTCTGTAAGTCATCACTATCTCTTGTCTGGCAAAAGTGGCGCTACATAGCACAGATATGCGGTTATTGTAAAGCGCTATGCTGAAATATCGTGGCGGAAATAACCGGGAAAAGTCAAATTTTTACGGCTTGCCTTACCCGATTTTCCTTTCACATAAAAAGAAAAACTTTTTTTCTCCGTAAATACCGCTTTTAGCCCAAAAAAATAAAAAATTCTTTTGACATTTCTATGAATCAAGTTTATATTGAAGGCAAAGTAGTTGACCTGTAATCCGATTGCGAATTTTAATCTAGCGAAAACGGAAGCTGTACGGAAAACTTAATATTGGAAGTAAAAGCCTTACCCGCCGTATCTAGGCAAACCTTCTTGCCTAGTCATGTTAATTATTGGACAAAATTATATTCACTTAAAAAAATTATTTTTCCATTTGTAATCATTGTACTTTTTATGATTTTTACCGCCTGCGTGCAAGCGGCTCCACCCACCGCGCCACCGCCCGGCCCCTCCTCCGCTCCGGCATCTCCTGATATCGTGGAAGGCCGTCAGCCGGACGGAACCGTCATCAAAATGTATATAAGAGGCGATGAACGCATCAACTGGATGGAAACGGAAAAAGGCTACACGATAGCCAGGGATGCTCAGGGTTACTGGCGCTATGTCCAGAAATACGAAGGGAAAAAGCCGGTTCTTTCCGAAATCCCCGCGGACAAGGCTCCGCCGAAGGGGCTCGGGAAAAATATCCGGCCTGTACTTGTAAAATAAAGTAAATGAAGTGGGTCTATCTGCTGAGGGGAAAAGAGCAAGCGCCTTCATCAAGCGGCCCGTGGAAAATATAACGGATTAAGTTCTATCAAAGGAGAAAATAAATGAAAACAAATGCAAGATTATTTATATTGCTAATCGGGCTGTTTCTGCTTATTCCCGCGCCGGCGCTTGCCGTTCCCGCGTGCCCCGATCCGGTGGAAATTACCCAGCCCTCAGGAGGCCCGCCCATCAAGGTCTTTCTCAAAGGAATGGAGTGGAACAACTGGGTGGAAACAAAAGAAGGCTACACCATCGCCCAGGATAACGCAGGGAACTGGCGGTATGTGAAAGGATACGAAGGGGAAAAGCCTGTCCTTGATTCAACTCTGGTCGGCCAGATCGCCCCACCTGCGCATTTATCCCCCAAGATATTGCCTTCACAATATCAAAAAATGTCGGTCAATTCTTCGGGTCATGAAGTGCTCTCCACTTATAACGTGCTACCCGAGCAAACATCAGAAGACAGCGCTTCCGCGAATCTTGCCCCGTATGGAGGTGAAATCAGCCAGGTAGCGCCAAAGGGCGCATTCACCGGCAAAATTCTCTTTATTCTGGTCAAATTCAACGACAGAGAAAATTTTTACTCCGCCGCCAAGTTTGCCACTCTTCTCAAAAGCAACATCAAGGCCTATTATTCCAAGGCTTCCTACGGCAAGGTGACCCTCAATCCCGCCGCGGAAAGCCACGGCACGGCCAATGACGGCGTGGTCGGCTGGCTCAAGCTCAACCGCAATCACCCGAACACGCAAAACAATTCCGGTAACGCCAACGCGCAGCTGGCAAAAGAAGCTATTCAGGCGGCTAATCCCTATGTCAATTACGCCGCCTATGACACAAACGCTGATGGTTATGTCGATTCCCACGAGCTGGCTGTAGTCGTAATTGTGGCCGGATGGGAATATTCATACGGCGGCGCGGCCTATTCGCCTAGTGTCTGGGGTCATAAGTGGTCTCTGGACAGCGTTGGAATCCCTACAGTTGACGGAAAATTTGTCGGAGCCTATCACAGCGGCAACGGCGGATACGCCCAGTATGGCGAAATTCATCAGAGCAACGCCTCTAATAAACACATAGCCACGATGGGCATCATGGTGCATGAACTAGGCCATCTGATTTTCGGCCTGCCGGATCTTTACGACACCGATTACTCCACCAGCGGCATTGGGTCTTTCTGCGTCATGTCCGGGGGCAGCTGGGGCCAGGGAAGTGCTGATGCCTGGGCCGGGCAACGCCCTGTTCTTCCCTGCGCGTGGATTAAGGTGGACCGCAGGTGGGTCACTCCTGTTACCGTGGGCGGCACCACGGCAGTAATAAAGAACGTTGTCGCCGCCGGGTATTCGACTACCGGCGCCAATACTGTCTTCAAAGTGACCACTCCGGTAGCCAGCCAGTATTTTCTGGTCGAAAACAGAAGACCGGTTGGTTATGATTTAGGGCTACAGAGATACCTCGGAACCGCGTTCGGGGGACTGGCGATATGGCATATCAATAATGCCGCTGGAACAAGTACACCCATGGCGCCGAATGACGGAGCCGTCCGCAAAGTGGACCTGGAAGAAGCGGACGGCACGCAATTGGGGACAAGCGCGGGCAGCAAAACCGATTTATGGTATGTGGGCAACAATAAAGTTAAATTTGACAACCGGACTAACCCAAACACGCGTCTGTATAACGGGGACTCAACCTGCATTGAGATAATCTCCAAGAGCGGCCCTACGGTAAATGCTCATAGCACATCATTCAAGAAACCGACCACTTGCCCCTGCAGTCCCAAGGCCTGTGGTTTATATAAAGGAGATTGTAACCCAAAGATTTCTACCTGTTACTGCTACAAATCAGCTACCGGCGTAGGTTTCTGTGCTGACGATTGGTATTGTTCCTGTCTTTCCGATTGCACAACAAACGCGGATTGCCCCTCTGGGAGCTGGTGCGCCTATGATTCCTGCTGTGATACTCCCGTATGCATACCGATAAAATGCACGGGCGTAACAGGCACATGTTCACCCCCTGCCAACGTCAGCGGCGACAAAGTCATTGATGAAACCACTACGACTTCATGCCGAAAAAATAGATAAGGCATAAAAAGCTGATTCTTATATCTGCGGCTCTTGCGGTTTTAACCCGGGGGCCGCATTTATGTTTAGACACCCGCCGTACAGCTTTAATTATTGTTGCTTTTCAAAAATTAGGGGTCTATAAAGATTAAAAATTCCTTTATAAGGAGGAAGTTTTTATGAAAAAAGTTACCGCTTTAATTATCTTATTATTATTAATCATTTTCAGCGCCGATTCGCTTTGCGCGGCCACGTTTTCTCAGGCCGACCTGACGGGCAAATGGCGCGTGAACATACTGATGAAAGGGGCCAATGTCCCGCAGTGGATTCGCGCCTATGTTTCCGTTAATGCCGCCGGAAACATGGCCTGTTTGTCCTACGAGGACAGCCAGGGCGGGAATACTTGTCCTGTTGAACCTCTGGATTGGAATTTGACCATCAGTTCACGCGGCGTAATCACGCAAACGGGCGCGGACGCGGCAAGCCAAAGTCACGCGACGATGAACGCTGGCAAAAATCTAATTGTCGAAACGGGAACAAGCGGCTCTCCTCGTTACCAGCTTGCCGTATGGCAAAAAGAAGTGACGGGAACTACATACCAAGCCGGCGATGTGCGGAATAAATCATTCGTTATGCATGAACTTTCCGCCGGAACAATAAAAAGTTTTTGGAAATACGGAGAAGGCGCCAGCGACGCGACCGGCAAAATAACCATATCCAGCGAAACCGACCCCTGGGGCACTGATTACCCGGGAGCTACCGGTGTAACCATGACGCTATATGCCTCCGGAGTGGTCACATTGACCGGAGAAGATATGGGCACTTATCAGGGATTCCTTTCCAACGACAAGAAGACTATTGTGGGCACATACACGGATGATTCCGGTCAGGGCGATGTCCGCTACCGGCTGATGATTATCCAGTTTACCGGCAAAATTTACACCGCCGGTCCCATACCTGACGGCATCCGCAGCAATCACCTGCTTTCCTGCGGCGCCGCAAATTTCTGGGTTCATCAGACAAACGTCACCGCCTCCGGCAGCACATCTTTCCGCGACTGGGTATCGAGTTTTATCGGCGCAAATCCTCCCCCCGGCGCCCTTCACCTCAGGCTGGACATAACGGGCAAGATTACCATGACCGAAGACAATACCTTCCACGGACAGGCTTCCCACGATGGAACATTCACCGTCAGCACAATGACAAACAATAAAGACGTCGGCGTTTATGGTCTTCAAATAAGCATGGGCGGAAACTACCAGAGCATACCCAAAAAAGATTTCAACTCTGACGGCGTTTCCGGCATTATCTGGAAAAGGCCGGATAACAAACATGTCCTCTGGTTCATGAAAAAAACAGGCGGCGCAAAAAGCACAAAGGTGCTTGCCGCACTTACCACATGGGCTCCTTTCGCCATAGCTGATTTCAATGATGACGGCGTCTCCGACATCATCTGGAAAAGACCGGATAACAAACACGTCCTCTGGTTCATGAGCAAAACCGGAACCGTAACAAGCACAAAGGTGCTTACAGCGCTTACCACATGGACTCTTGCCTACGCGGGAGATTTTAACGGCGACGGCGTCTCCGACATCATCTGGAAAAGGCCGGATAACAAACATATCCTCTGGTTCATGAAAAAAACAGGCGGCGCGGCAAGCACAAAGGTGCTTGCCGCCCTGGACACGTGGGTATTTACTGCCACCGGCGATTTCAACGCCGATGGTATCTTTGACATAATCTGGAAAAAACCGGATGGTAAATATCTCCTATGTTTCATGAACGAAGACGGAACCTTTGCCACCAAAAAAATTCTTGCCGCCCTGGCCACGTGGAATCTCGTGAAAGACAAAACAGCCGGGGAATAAACTTTTTTAATCGGGGAGGGAAAATTCCCTCCCAAAATTACTCTTTTTAATTATTTACTTACCAACACTTGTAAAATTATTATCTGTTAAGTCAATGTTGACTAACATTCTTATCTGTATCTAAGTAAACCAAATTCTTGTTTATTTGCTTGGTGTCCGGATTATTTTTATGGGCGAAATTCCTTATTCTGAACATTTTCCGGCATAACCTTTCAGCGCACACTTCATATTTTATGCTTTCAACTGTTTGATTTTCTTGCAATATTTTTATATTTCTTGCCTCAATAAACTTATAATGCTACTTTTTTTGCACAGAACTGGAAAAACGGATGAAATCCAATGTAGCCGAAAAGACTGCTGAGTATTTTAAACTAATTATGCTTGCCGCGGCATATCTTGCCTGTATTTTTTCCCCGCCTTCAGTATATGCCCTGCAGCCCCCGCCTCCTCCCCTGGATATTGAGCAGTTGGAAATCCTTGTTTCGCGGGCGGAGGTAATTGTTGTCGCAAATGTAAAACAAGTTAAGGAAACGGAAGGCATTATAGAGGCCACATTATGTGTTGAAAAATTGTTAAAGGGCGAAATTTCCGGAAAGACGATGGAAATCAGGGAAACGTATAAAACTGCCGATTTCCCGTCAGCTACGCTTAAGCCGGAAAACAGAAACGACGGAGCAAGCATTGTTCGTTCCGTGGCCGGCCCAAGCACTTATCGCGGAAAGTACGAAAAAGGCTTAAGGATTATTGCACTGCTGAAAAAAGATGAAAAAGCCGATAAATACAAACCGCTGGGTTCCGGCACATACAATGAACACCTCTGCGAATTTATTATAGAAAACGGCGGAGTGAAACCATTATACTTTCGCTTCGCGCAGGACATATCAATATACACCGACAGCGAAAAATGCTTTATTTGTCTTATCAAGAAGTTAATAAGACATGTTCCCGAATAAAATATAAGGAGGCGAATAATGGCCAAACAATCAAGAAGCTGTTTATGCCGTTTCAGTGTTTGTTTTCTAATCTGTTTGCTTTTCACATTTTCCGCCTTTTCTGTCCACGCACAGGATGAAGTGACAAAAACAGCGCTAAAAAAAGGCCCTGTTAAACAGGTTAATGAATATTACAGCACCCAGGAAATAACTTTCAGCGACGGAACAGTCATAACCCGGAGCATTATCAGCGGGCCGCCGCGACCGCCCATCGGCTATGACCATCAGCGCTCAGCTATTTTCTTGTCGATGCCTGATGAGGTAATATCTGACGAAACAAAGGCAACCAAAACGCTAAACGTCCCCGGTTATGACTGGGTATTCGGATGCTCTTCCGTTTCCGCGGCGATGATTGCCGCTTATTATGACCGCACAAAGTATCCCAAAATGTACACCGGCCCTACCAACGGCGGTGTTATGCCGCCGAACAACAGCACGACGTACTGGCCTACATGGACGGATAATGACGAAGGATATCCCAATCTTCCTCTGGCCGCTTCAAAAAAAGACGTTGATGGCAGAACCACACGCGGCTCCATAGATAATTATTGGATTAAATACAACAGCATTGAAGATGACCCATACATTACGAACAGTTGGCCACGGCACGCCTGGAAAGATGCCGTAGGCGATTACATGAAGACCAGTCAGTCCGCCTATGGCAATAGTGACGGCTCAACACAATTCTGGAATTACGGGAACGCAACGCCTTTAACTTGCAGTGAAATGACAACCTTAGAATCTGAAGGGCATAAAATAAGCTGGAATGACGGAACTTACGGAAGAATGCTTTTTTACAAAGCCAGAGGATATAGGGTAACCCAGTGTTACAATCAGCATACGGACAACGTGCATGCAGGAGGATTTTCTTTCGCCCAGTATAAGGCGGAAATTAATGCCGGCCGGCCGGTGATGATTAACGTAACGGGGCATACGATGGTCGGCATTGGCTACGACGATTCAACAACTCCTCCCACAATCTATATCCGTGATACGTGGGATTACCAGACTCATACTATGCGCTGGGGCCGCTCCTATGAAGGCATGGAACTTCAGTCTGTCAGCATCGTTAACCTCGCGCCTCCTCCGCCTCCGCTGGATGATTTCAACGCCGACGGCATCTCCGACATCATCTGGAAGAGGCCGGACAATAAACACTTACTTTGGTTCATGAACAGAACCGGCAGCGCGAAAAGCACAAAGTTGCTTGCCGCCTTTGCCGCATGGAATTTTGCCGCCAGCGGTGATTTCAACGCCGACGGCATCTCCGATATCATCTGGAAGAGGTCGGACAATAAACACTTACTTTGGTTCATGGACAAAACCGGCACCGCGAAAAGCACAAAGGTCCTTGCCGCCATTGCTACATGGGATTTTGACGGAACCGGAGATTTTAACGCCGACGGTATCTCCGACATGCTCTGGAAAAGGCCGGATGGCAAATACGTCCTCTGGTTCATGAACAAAACCGGCAGCGCAACAAGCGCAAAGGTCCTTGCCGCCATTGCCACATGGGATTTGGCCGAAACCGAAGATTTTAACGCCGACGGCATCTCCGATATCATCTGGAAAAGGCCGGATGGCAAATACGTCCTCTGGTTCATGGACAAAACCGGAAGCGCGACAAGCACAAAGGTGCTTGCCGCCATTGCTACATGGAATTGCAGAGCCAGCGGAGATTTCAACGCTGACGGCATCTCCGATATCATCTGGAAGAGGCCGGATGGCAAACACGTCCTCTGGTTCATGAACAAAGACGGCACCGCGAAAAGCACAAAGCTCCTTGCCACCCTGTCCACATGGAATTTTGCCGACATCGGAGATTTTAACGCTGACGGCATCTCCGATATCATCTGGAAAAGGCCGGATGGCAAACACGTCCTCTGGTTCATGAACAAAGACGGCACCGCGAAAAGCACAAAGGTCCTTGCCGCCATTGCTACATGGATTCTGATTGATGCCGGATAAAACAGCCGGAACATAAATACTTTTTTATTTGGGGAGGGGATTCCCCCTCCCCAAATCTTTTTTCTGCAACTATTTACCCTCAAAAGTAAGCTTGATTGAGATATGGTTAATCATTTCTTTCTTTCCATAACCGGACGGGGTTTTTTAAACCATTCTCCGCGGGCGTCTCTTTCCACAACCGTCAGAAAAACATAGTCCGGCCTGTAGGTTTCGACCAACCCGGCCAGGGTTTCCGGTTCCAGCGCCGCATAATGAATTTGCAGTGTTTCGGTAAAAGTAGCGGCCATAAAAGGAGACAACGCCGTCCCAAAGGAATCGCGCAGCCACAGAACCTTTCTGTTATTTAAGGCGTGCTTCGACCTGACGAGAAGCGGGCGCATCGGAGGGGCGATATGAGGATTGCCGCCGGAAGCGGTGAGCCGGCCTGTTTCAAAATCGTACCGCTGTGTTTCGATGGGGTTTCCCCCGATTATTTTCACTCTTGCCTCGATGTCGCTCAACATCCCCGCCATCCTCAGAAATTTCGCCAAATCGCCGCCGCGCCGCTCTTTTGTTTTCAGTACACGCGCCTCTTCTTTGGAGAACCATTTTAAGTCCGTTTCCGTGCGTTTAATTTCCCTGCCGAAGGCGCAAAAAGCCACCCATGCGCCTAGCCTGTTCCAATGGGTGTCTGTTTTATAGTATAGATCTTCCGCGAATTGATCCTTTGCTTTTATTAATTCCGGCCGCGCGTCAATATGGCTCTCCCGGCTGACATTATCCAACAACACGTCTGTGGCATAGCCGGCTACCGGCCACGCCCAGTTCGGCGCAAATTCCGGATAAACAGAATCTTTATCCGGACAAATCATTATTTTGTACAACCGGACTCCCTTACGTGTCAGCCACTCCTTCCACTCTTCCGAACACCTTGCAATTTCCTTGATGTCTTTTATTTCCTCCGCGGTCGCGACACGACGCTTTACAGAAATCGATTCCGCGTACATGTCTCCTAAATAGAGCCATCCTTCTTTCCCGATTACAACCTGATTCGGATTGATGGAAATGCCCAGCGGATAAAAAACTCTGGCCAGATAAGCCACCGCGAAATCAAAATTATAAATGACGGATCTGCTCCACCGCTTCTCGTTTTTTTCTCCGTTGGCTATGGTGAGATTAACTGCCGGAATAACCATCAGGACGAGTAGCGCCGCGCAAACAAATATGAGAACGTTTTTTTTCATGGCCATACCTGTTAAAAATTGAAATAAAGGAACAACTGGCTTTTCGTCGCCAGCATAGCATACATGGCAACACAGAAAAGAAAAAGCGTTCCCAACAGTTTTGCCGCGCCGTAATTTCCGCCGGTCATTAATTCATAAGAATTTTTCCGGCTGATAAGCACAAACGTAATTCCAGCAGCAATAAAGCATAGTAAATTTGCGGCAAGGCCGGCGGGAAGCCATTGCAAAAGAAAATCCGAAAACCGCCCGCCCCACGCCAGATATGTTGTAGGGATGAATTCGACAGGGAAATTATGCAACGAGCCAAAATCCACCATTCCGCGCAGAATTTTCAACGCGTCATCCATTGTCCGCGCACGGAAAAAGACCCAGGTAATGTTGATGAAGTTGAATGTCAAAAGCCATGCCAGAACCTTCGGCATGCGGAAGCCTTTTTTGTTCCACCAGCGGTGTACGACAAGCGCGGCGCCGTGTAATGCTCCCCAGGTAACGAACATCCAGCTTGCGCCGTGCCAAAGGCCGCACAGCAAAAAGGTCACTATCAGGTTAAAGTAAAGACGCGCATCGGAATAACGGCTGCCGCCCAGAGGAATGTAGAGATAATCCCGGAGAAAACGACTTAGCGTTATGTGCCATCTTCGCCAGAACTCGCGTATATTCAGCGCCTTATATGGAGAATTAAAATTCAGCGGCAGACGGATATTAAATAACAACGCCGCACCCATTCCCATATCGCAATAGCCGGAGAAATCATAGTAAATCTGAAAAGTATACGAAAGACTGGCGCCCCAGGCGCTGAAGAAATCAATAACGGCCCTGCCTTCGCTGAAACCGGCATTCGCCCATATTGCAAAATTATCCGCGATAATAACCTTTTTAAATAAACCAATAGTAAAAATAAATATACCGGCGGCAATATTTTCGTAATTTAACGCCGCGGTCTGGCGGGATTTGAATTGCGCCTCCACCTCGCCGTAACGCATAATCGGGCCTGCTATAAGGTAAGGGAAAAAAGTTACAAACAGACTGTAGTTGAGGAGGTTATGTTCCTTTGCCCGCCCCCGGTAGCTGTCCACCAGATAGGCAATCTGCGTAAACGTAAAAAAGCTGATGCCGAGGGGCAGGATTATCTGAGGCAAAACATAATCAATATCAAAAACGACATTTACGTTTTCGATAAAAAAGTCCGTGTACTTAAAATATCCCAGTAAAGCCAGATTCGCGAAAATGCCAAAGACCAGAATAAAGCGGCGCGAAAACGGCAAGCTTTTTGATTCCTGATTCGGGAAAAGGTGCCTGCCCACAATAAAGTTAAAAAATACCGAGCCCAGCAGAAGAGGCAGATAAGCAATATTCCAATACGCGTAAAAAAAAAGACTTGATGCCGTTAACCAGGCCCTGCCCGCAAGATGGAAACGGGTCTGATTCAGAAGAAAATATCCGAAAAACACTATCAGGAAGAAAATAATAAACTGATAAGAGCTGAAAACCATCTAAACACATCCCCATCCGTATATATGTGGGCGCCTACAAAGCCACCTGACAGACTTTACAGCATCATCCAAGATGATGAATTATGCCGATGGCCACGCCAAGGAAACTGACAATCACCTTTAGCGGAAACCACGCTCTTCAACGCCAGGCAACAATTTTTACAATTTTAGCGGTTTTTCCCGTGATGGATAATCCAAATTTAGTAAATTTTATAACATGTCCTTATATCACTGGCAATAAAAAAACCCGCTGCCAATAAGCGGGTTTTCACGCTTCTTTTTCTTTGTTTGATTATTAGCTGGCAAATTACGTTCTGGTGGAGGCGGCGGGAGTCGAACCCGCGTCCGAAAACCTTCCGCTGGAGAATCTACGCACGTAGCCTTTGATTTAAATTCACGACGGCTTGCTCCCAAAGGCCGGATCGTACCGCGCTATCCTGTAAGAATTTCGCCGCCCTCCCCCAGGAAAAGAGTCTGGCTATCCTGTCTTAATGACGTTCTGTTCCAGCCAACAGGAAAACCGGGCAGAACGTTAGCCGACTTTAAGCGGCTAAAGCGTAATCGTAGTTGTCTGCGATTATATGTTTCCTACCTGTTTAACGAGGCCTGTAGGAACCTCGGTGCGCATCTACAACTTCAAATGTCCCCGTCGAAACCGTGACGCCCCCCAAATCGGTATGCGTATAATATATTAAGTTATGCGCTGTTTGTCAAAGAAAACCGCTCTGCCGCCTTCAGAAAAAAGCGCGTATTTGTTTGATTTAAATTAACTTACTTTTCCTTTTTTCTCTCCGCCAGGCGCATCTGTCTCCTTTCCTGCGCTTCTTTGTTTCTGTGCATATCTTCATCCGTTTCTAAAATAAGAGGCGGCAGATGAATCGGGCGGTTGTTCCTGTCCAGGGCAACATACGTTAAGTACGCGGAAGCCGTGTGCTTTATTTCTCCGGTAAGCGGATTTTCGGACTCGACGCGCACTCCCACTTCCATCGACGTTTTTCCGACAAAATTAATGGATGCTTTGAGCGTTACAAAATCGCCGATAAATACCGGATGATGAAAATCCAAGCGGTCAATGGAAGCGGTGACAACGTTCGCCCGCGCGTGACGCAGCGCCGCTACGGCTGCCGCCGTATCTATAAGTTTCATGATTGAACCGCCATGTATATTGCCCGCGGAATTGGCGTCTTCCGGATTCATTACCTGCGCCAAAACCACCCTGCTTTCACTTACTTTTTTCCCTTCCATTGCTCCGACCTCATCTTTGAGTTTTACACCTTAATCATTTTCGACTTAAAAGTCCGGGAAATATCACGGCGCTCTTCCCGTCTCTTGATGTCCTGACGACGATCGTGCAACTTTTTCCCTTTGCCGACGCCGATTTCCACCTTGACCACGCTGTTTTTGAAATAAAGCCGCAGCGGAATCAACGATAAGCCCTTTTCCCGCGATTTACCGTAAAGCCGGCGTATTTCCCGCCTGTGCAATAGGAGCTTGCGCGGACGCAAGGGGTCATGATTATAGCGGTTTCCGTGCTCGTAATGACCGATGTGCATTTCGCGCAGAAATATTTCATCGTCGTTGACAACCGCGTAGCTGTCTTTCAGATTGGCTTTGCCCGCGCGCAGCGCCTTGACTTCTGTGCCCGTAAGCACTATTCCGGCTTCGTATGTGTCCGTTATTTCGTAATCCCGATGCGCCGTTTTGTTGGAAGCTATCAGCTTTTGCCCCGTTTTCTCTTTTGCCATAACCAAACTTTCACATAAATAAAAATCATTCTACATTTTTTTCGATAGCGGCAGCAAATAATCAGGCTTGACGTGGCTCATCGCCTTAAAAATATTTTCGCGAATTTTTTTATTGTCTTTAGTCAGCTCATCAAGAAGATTTTTAACATAGATTCGCTTTGATGTTTTAGCCGACGGGCATCTATTTTCCACCACGGGAAACTGCCGCTCGCGACAATATTTTTTCACTAACTCTTCCCGCAGATAAACCAGCGGACGGATGATGTGCATTCTGCCGCCGAATATTCTTTGCCTGGGCATCATCGTGCTTATTTCACGGCCGTAAAACATGTTAATCAGCAGGGTCTCGACAACATCGTCGCGGTGATGCGCGAAAGCTATTTTATTGCACCTTTCGGCGGCGGCAATTTCAAATATTCTCTTCCTGCGCAGACGCGAGCAAAGAAAGCAGGGATTTTTTTTGTTGAAGTCAGAATGAGCCGCAACGCCAATATCCGTTTTCTCCATTACATAAGCGTAATTGTTTTCCCGGAGATGTTTTCCCAGCGTGTCATAGGACATGTAAGACGGGTCAAAACCCATGTCAATATTTACCGCGACAAAAGAAAATTTCGGAACGAAAATCATCGGTGAATCGAGCAAATCAAGAAGAACAAAACTATCCGCTCCGCCGGATAATCCTACCAGCACCCTGTCTCCTTCCTCAATCATTTCAAAATCCATAACGGCTTTTTCCAGCCATTTTTTCAAATGGCGGAAAAGCCTCGTATCCTTTTGCTCTTTTCCGTTAACCGTTACCATGGAATAAACATTATCACTTTGTTTTATTTATTACACTAAAAATCAGGAGGAACAGCAGACTTTTTACGACAAAATTATTTTAATTAAAGATACTTACGAGTGCAATGCGCGGTTAACTTTTTACAGCAGTTTGAACAGACGGCGGCGCAGCACTTCCATTTCCGCTCTGTTTTCCGTAAGCAAATACATCTTTTCTTTTTTGCCGCCCTTAACCTCTTTTGCTGCTTCGGATATCAATTCCGCACCCGCCAGAAACTTGATTACATTGGTATAATTCGATTGAGAAAGAGCTTCGGCGCGTAAAACCTCTCCCTTGCGGTAAAGCCTGTTCGCCAGGGCTCTGATTTTTTTCAGCCATTCTCTTTCCTCCAGCGCCTGCTTCTTCAAATAGGAACAGCTGCGGACAACAATCCAGTAGGATTCCAGATAATTGTGAATCAATCCCGCGAAAGATTTAAGCCTCATCCGCCCCCTGCCCTTTATTTCTATCCAAACCTCATCTTCGCGCTCCTCGGGTCTGATCATTTTCCGGTTATACAAATATTCGAGAACGTCATTCACTTCATCGACATCATCCTTGTTTTCATCAAAAATAAATTCGTTCCACAGAAGCTTTTTAAGAAATTTGTAGTCCCCCATGATACGGCTGAGGGGAACCACGTCTTCATTGCTTTTCACCATGGAAGTGGCAACAAAACTCAGCGGCACGAAAAAATGCAGAATGTTGTTTTTGTAATATTCGAGGTAAAGCCGCTTATCGTCTTCCAGAGAATAAACCACTTCTTGCATTTCTTCGATTTCGTCCTCTTCCGCGGAGATTTTGGTGATGATATTGGACTGGGTGTAAATATTCAGCGCATCATTAATCGCCTTCTCCTTATTGGCAAACGTTGCGGCGAATTTTACCTTTTTCAGGAGTAAATATTCATAAAATTCGTTTAAATTATCCATCAGTTCTTCATGCGATATTCCCCGGCGATCATGGCTGAGGATGACCGCGGCAACAAGAGCAAAGGGAGTGATGACGGAGACTTTATTTATTTCCAGAACAATTTCGTAACCGATTTTTCGGTAGAGGGCCTGCCTTTCCTCCAGCGTCATCTGCTCGATCGGTTTTTCCTGCGCCGCCAGATAATCTTTCATGACAATCGGCTCGCCGATATTCAGATAAACCCGTCCGTAACGCTTGCGCAGTATTCTGCCCGTTTTGATTATTTCAGCGGTATTCTCCGGTTTTTTTGGTTCCCCGGCCAGTTCCTTCAAATACGATTTTTCCTCGATAACCCGGTCATAGCCGAGATATACGGGAATGGCGGCAAAATTATCGCAATATTTGTCCTGCAGCGCCTGAATGACCATGGAGAGAAGTCCGTATTTGGGCATGACCATTTTTCCGGTCCGGCTGCGCCCGCCTTCAATAAAAAACTCCAGCGAATAATTTTCCTTGAGCAAGATAGCCATATATTTGGCGAACACTTCCGAATACAGCTCTTCGTCCCGGAAGCTGCGCCTTAGAAAAAACGCCCCTGATTTGCGGAAAATATATCCCATCGGGAAAAAGGAGAGGTTATCCCCCGCCGCGATAAAGGTCAGTTGGATGTTGTTTACGTATAAAACATACGAAAAGATTAGATAGTCGATGTGAGAACGATGGCAGGGAATGACAATAAACGGCATCTTTTTGGAAATATTTCTTAACTTGACCAATCCTTCCTGATCGACGACCAAACCATCATAAATATTATTCCACAGCCAGGTGAGCACTTTCAGCCATATCTGAACCATGGTTTCACTGTAATCGGCGGCTATGGCATAAAGATGTTTGCGCGCCTCCTGGAGCACCGACTTTTCATCTTTTTTGTGTCGCAGGGCGTAATCCGCCATATACTTTCTTGAATTTTCATCGCTTAAAACCATGCCGATGATTTCTTCGCGCGATTTCAGCACCGGCCCGACTACCGTTGTCTTTTCCTTTTCTATGCGGTCAATCAGCTCTCCCCGCAAATCATGAATAACCGACGGCAACGGAATGTTCTCGCCGCAGCCTTTCAGGTACTCGGACAAATTTATCGGCTCGGAGGGAATGAGAAAAGCCTGGCTGGAATAGCGGATAAACGTTATTAACCGGCGAATCGCTCCGGTGTGTTCCGTCTGGCCGAAAAGAATGTTGATCAGGCTTTCTTCTTCCTTTTCCCTTCTGCGTCCATAGGAAACCAAAAACGGCACGATAAAAATGGGAAAATCCACTTCTCTCTGCACATTAATCAAACTGGCCAAGCCGCCTTCGGCAGTCCTGCTTTCAATGAATTCGGATTGCCCCAGATGTATGACAAGGCTGTTTTTTTCTTTTACTATTTTTTCCAGGTAAGACAGTTTCCCCGACCATGCTTTAGTCTCGCTCTTCAGACGGCGCAAAAAAGAGGCCCATAAAAATTTAAGCATTTCGGGGAACGGCTGCCAGAAAGACATGTTCATGCCATGGCAATAGGCCGGTTGCGGCATTCCTTTTCTTCCGGTAATTTCATAAATAATAAGGCTATTGAGCTTGCTTCTCTGCTTGAGCGCGTAAACAATCAGTCCTTGTTCCGACAGTTTTTTTATTGATTCCACGTACTCATCAGCGATAGAAACGCGGGAAAGGAATGTTTTTGCCAGCTGGAAGCGCAGAAAATCCTGTTCTTCATAAATCCGGCCGGAATAAAATTCTTCATCCAGGTATTTTTTTATCGTTTTTACTTCATCAATCATAAAAAGGCCATTCGCCGCAAAGAACAAACTGTGTCAGCATTTTAATTTTGTCGGCGGATGCTTCCGATTGTTGGACAGCAGATTGTGCTCATCCTCACACTGAAAGTCATCCGGAAAACGCTTCATCATATAATCCTGCACGTAACTGCGCACTTCATAGGCGGTATTAAAAGAGAGGGCCTTTTCCAACAAAACTTTTGATTCCGCGACCGTCGCTTCGCGGATTATCCTTTTAATTCGCGGAATAGCCAGATGATTCATGCTCAATTCATCCAATTGCAGTCCCAGAAGAATCAAAGCGCACAGCGGGTCGCCGGCCATTTCCCCACACATCGCCACGTGGATTTTCGCTTCATGGGCCGCGACCACCACTTTCTGTATCATTCTTAAAATCGCCGGATGCAATGGTTCATACAAATACGTCAGGCGCTCATTGGCCCGGTCAATAGCCAGCGCATACTGGGTTAAATCATTGGTGCCGATGCTGAAAAAATCCACTTCTCGCGCCAGCTGATCGGCAATTTCCACCGCGGCGGGCACTTCAATCATCGCTCCAATTTCCATCTGCGAAGCGATTTCCACCTCCTGCGCCATCAGTTCCTGACGCGTTTCCTCCAGCAATTTCTTTGCTTGACGAATCTCCTCCACGCCGGAAATCATCGGAAACAGAATTTTTACATTGCCCTTTGCGCTTACGCGCCAGATAGCCCTGAGCTGTGTTTTAAACAGCTCAACTTCCCGGAGACAAAATCTTATTGCCCGCAACCCCATCTGCGGATTGAGTTCCTTAACATGTTTTTGATCGGGAGCCAGTTTGTCTCCGCCCAAATCAAAAGTTCTTATGGTTGACCAGCGCAAATCTTTTGTGCCGACAACCTGCAGATAATTATTTACGTGGTCCTTCTCGGATGGTAAATCCTGGCGGCTGATATAGATAAACTCCGTGCGGTAAAGACCAATATGTTCCGCGCCGTGCGCCAGTGCCGAAGGTATTTCCTCCACAAACTCAATATTGCCTCCTATCTGCAGCAGATATCCGTCCTTCGTCTGGGCGGGCAACTTCGCATATTTCATGTTTTCATCATCAATCGCGGAGTAATGAAGCTTTTTCTCTTCATATCTCTTAATCATGTCCGGATAGGGATTGACGATGACCACACCGGAAATGCCATCGACGATTACCTCATCTCCCGTTTTCACCATCTGTGTAATGTTGCCCAGACCGGCCACGGCGGGAAGTTCCATGGCGCGGGAAACAATGGCCGTGTGCGACGTGCGGCCGCCAATATCCGTGGCAAAGCCGATTACTTTATCCATTTTCATCTGCGCCGTATCCGCCGGGGAAAGGTCGGGCGCAATAACAATCACTTCTCCGCCGATATCCAGCACGATTTCCCTTTTCTCTCCGGTTAAATTGCGCAGTATCCTCTGGCCGACGTACTGAACATCGCTGATCCTGTCCCGTATGTAGGGGTCGCCCACCTGGTCAAATATTTCCTTGTAATGGTCGAGGGTCAGTCGTAGCGCCCATTCCGCGTTTACGCCCATGCGTCGTATATATTTAATCGTGCGGTCGGTGAACTTCTTGTCCTTCAAAATCAGAATATGAACATCGATAATGTAGAGCGGTTCGTTAACGCCCGACTTCTTGAGCTTTTCCTGAATTTCCAGCAATTGTTTTTCCGATTCTTTCAGGGCATCTTTGAATCTTTCAATCTCTTTGGGAACCAAAGATGTTTTTTTAAGCTTGTAAAAAGAAACATTACTGTCCAACGGGTCGAAAAGATACGCCTTGCCGATAACAACGCCCGGAGATACTCCCAATCCCTTAAGGGCGTATGTTTTTTTCGTTTGTTCGGGATTCATCTGTTTTTCATTCTTCTCCAAATTTATTTTCAATCAACTCTCCCAACGCCTCCAAGGCAGCCGGCGCATCGTCGCCTTCAACCTTGACGGTAAATTCACCCCCATAGGGACAGGCAAGCGTAAGAATTCCCAGGATACTCTTACCGTTGGCTGTCTCGCCGTTATGTTCGACATAAACATCTGATTTAAACTGCTCGGCCACTTTGACAAAAGAAGCCGCCGCCCGCGCGTGCATACCCAATTTATTTTTTAATTTATAAGTTCTAACTTCTATCAATTAATTAAATCTCTAAGCGAAATAATAACAAAAAATAGAGCCACTACACCATATATAATTTGAATTTGAGACATACCTTTTTTAATCAAAAAATAAAATAACAAAACGGCAGCGAGCGCGGCCAAAGCCATGAAAATGCCCAAAGTGTTTATAAACGGCGAGTATTCGGCATAAGATAGCCAAACCGTAAAAACCGCCATGATAATCACCGAAAGCCAGCGGACTATGGAAGTAACGCGCGGTAAATGCAGCGCCCGAATGAATTCCATCCCTTGTTTGCCCCGCCTGTATCCTTCGATGAACCCTTTCACTCTTATAAAAAGATGGGGCGGCGTATAAATCAGCAAAAAAACCAGAGGCGCTGTGACGAACCCTTGCAAGGCCAAAACCACACCAACTATGCCGGCAAACGGTCTCAACGCGCCCCAGAAAAAAGTATCTCCTATCGCGGCGTAAGGCCCCATAAGGCCGTTTTTAACCGCCAGCACATCGGAGGCGTCACCCTTGTCTCTTATTTCTTCTTCCAGGCGTACGACTGACCCAATCACCGGCCCGGAAAAATAGGGATGGCTGTTATACATCTGCAGGTGCCGGTTCAATATCGCCGCTGATTCCTTCGGTTCCGGTTTCCATTCGCGAAGCAACGGAATGATGGAAAAGGCAAAGCCCAAATTCTGCATTCGCCGGAAATTAAGCGCCACATGAATAAAAAAAGAACGTAATAATATTTTGACTAAAGTCGCTTTTTTCACTGTTTATCAACTTGAGTAATTTTTACACCTAGAATCCCTATCCGGATAATTTAGCTAACATAAATGGCGCTTTGTGTCAATTTGGGAATACCGCGTAATTCTTTGTGATTGCTTAAGATTTACATCAGAAAATCTATGAACTGATAACAAATCAGCGATTTGTTCAGCTTCTAACCAGCCGGCCCAGCAGCTCCAAAACTTCTTTATTGTTGCGCAAATGAAACCGGGCGTATGATTGCGTCATGCCCACGCGAATTGTATAAGCGGTCTCCGGCAAAACTTTAAAGAGATATTCATCAGTCCAATCGTCGCCTATGGCCATAATGAAATCGGCCTTGTTCCCAGAAAGCCAATGCATCCCCGCGCTGCTTTTATTCACGTCCACATCCGCAATTTCGATTACCTTGTGACCCTGCATGACCTGGACATCGATATTCGCCGTAAAGTTGATTAAATAATCGACAAGTTCCTTGGCGATAAGCGAACTCGTTTCCGTATCAGCACGCCGGTAATGCCACACCGCAGAATATTCTTTTTCCTCAACGAAAGAGCCGGGAAGCCTGTCCGCGTAAGTTTCCAGCACCGGAAGTATTTGCGCTTTCCACTCATTGGTCAGGGGTTTGATCATCTGCCAATCTTTACTTTTTCTCTTAAGCCAAATACCGTGTTCGGCGATTAACTCTATATCCAAGGAACCGAACCAGTTTTGCAGTGTATCCCTGTTTCTGCCGCTGGTCAGCACAATTTGAGTTTTCTCGTTTGCCGCGATTCCTTCCAGTATTTTTAAAAGTTTTCTGCCCGGCTTCGCCGTTCGCGGGTCTTCGGAAAAAGGAATGAGCGTCCCGTCATAATCCAGAAAGACAAGCCTTTTTTTCGCTTTCATAAAGTCTTTGACCAGTATTTTTCTTGCCGCCGGTCCCAATATTTTATCGTTGAACTTTCTTTGTTCTTCCCTCAGCGCCACCAAATCATTGATGAAGCTTTCCGCCCATTTGCTTACGTCATAAGATTCAAGTCTTTTTTGCAGAGCCTGATTTCGTCTGATTTGTTCTTTTTCGGGCATACTCATCGCTTTTTCCAAGGCGTCCACGATTTCTTCGACGTTATTCGGATTCATAATTATCGCTTCTCCCATTTCGCGCGACGCTCCGGTCATTTCACTGAGGATTAAAACGCCGGTCATGTCTTTTTTGGCGGCAATATATTCCTTGGCAATCAGATTCATGCCGTCTCGCAGCGGCGTAATCAGCGCCACATCACTGACGCTGTAAAGAGCGACCAACGGATGAAAAGGAAGAGATTTGTACTGATATAAAATAGGCGTCCAACTCAAAGTGCCGAATTTGCCGCTAATTTTCCCCGCCAGCGCGTCTATCTGTCTTTTCATTTCCTGATAATGTTCCACGCCGATTCGCGAAGGAACGACGACCATTACCATAATAACTTTGCCGTGCCACTCTTGATTTTTCTCCAGGAACGCCTCGTAAGCCTGCAGGCGTTTGAGAATGCCTTTTGTGTAATCAAGACGGTCGATGGAAAGAATTACCTTGTAATCACCCAGCGTTTTTTTGAGTTCTTTTTTGTGCTTCTGCACTTCCTTCGTGCATACGGCATTGTGGTATTTTTTAAAATCAATGCCCATGGGAAAAGTATCGGCTTTAATCACATGGTCATCAACGATTATTTTCCCCATATTATGCTCATGCCCCAGTATGCGGTGAACGCACCGTAAAAAATACTGCGTATAGTCGTGCGTGTGGAAACCAATCAAATGCGCGCCCAACAATCCTTCCAGTATCTGTGTGCGCCATTTGCCCGGAAGAAGGCGAAACATCTCAAAACTCGGAAACGGAATGTGCAGAAAAAAACCGATGGGATTTCGCAGTTTCTTACGCAGCATTTTGGGCAGCAGCATAAGGTGGTAATCATGTATCCAGATAGCGTCGGTGGGCCGGACAACTTCCAGAACGGCATCACGAAAAGTCTCATTCATTTTTTTGTAGGTTTCCCAGTACGCGTCATCGTAAACTGTATAAGAAGGAAAATAGTGAAAAAGCGGCCAGATGGTTTTATTGCAAAAGCCATGATAGAAGTTGTCCATTTCTTTTGCGGAAATAAAAACAGGATAGGAATAAACCTCACTCAACAATTTTTTCTTTACTTCATCTTTCTTCTTTTCCGCAACGGCCACGCCCGGCCATCCTATCCAGAGATATTTCTTTTCCACAATGGAAGAACTCTTCAGGGAATCAAGATACACGCTCAAGCCGGAAACAAGGCCGCCGGCGCTTTTCTGAAATTTTATCTGCCCTTCTTTTTCCGAAACGGTGACGGGCAGTCTGTTGGATACAACAAGCAGTCTCATCACTTTCTCCGTAAATGTTCTGCGAAAACAAATGTAGCGTCCGTGTTAATCACTTTCATAAGTCATCAAAATTAATCGATTGCAGGTTATTTCCCCGGTTCAATTTCCGATAATGTAACTACGATATTACAGCGATATTTTTGAAAAATCGTTTGATTATCTGCTTATATACTTGCGCAAAAAAATTATGTCAATTATAAATTGCCTTATCCGTGTCTAACTTACTGATATTATGAAACATAATCATGATGTTCCCGCATAAAATCTCAAACTATTGCTTCAGTTTCAGCAGGCGCGCGTTGATGGCGACGATAACGGTGCTGAGCGACATCAAAACCGCGCCGATGGCCGGACTGATGACGATGCCCGTGTTGTAAAAAACGCCCGCGGCCAGTGGGATGGCCACAATGTTGTAGCCGGTCGCCCAGATAAGATTTTGAATCAGTTTGCGGTAAGTCGCTTTGGCCAAACTGATAACGCCCAGAACATCATTCGGATTGGAGCGTACCAGAATAATATCCGCCGTTTCTATCGCTACATCCGTGCCCGCGCCCACGGCAATGCCAACATCGGCCTGCGCCAGCGCCGGCGCGTCATTGATACCATCGCCGGTCATGGCCACAATATACCCGCGTGACTGCACTTCTTTTATTTTTTGCGCTTTCTCATGCGGCATAACCTCGGCAAAATATTCATCCAAACCGATTTCCGAGGCGACCCACTTGGCCACCATGCGGTTATCGCCGGTGAGCATCATGCACTTGACGCCCTGATTCTGCAGCTTGAGTATCGTTTCTTTTGCTTCCGGTCTTAGTAAATCGGCCAGCGCTACTGCCCCGGCGATTTTGCTCTCCAGAATTACATAGACCACGGTTTTACCCTGCGCGTGCAGTTCAACAATTCTTTTATCCTGCGCCTCGGTGATATTTTCCTTCACGTATGCGGGGCTTACTACTTGCACCATTTTCTCGTTAACTTTTCCCTGGGCGCCGCTCCCGGGAATTATTTTGAATTCCTGCGGATGAACTGTTTTTCCTCCCGCCGCCACAATGCCTTTGGCCAGCGGATGCTCGGAATGCATTTCGACTGATGCCGCGTATGTTAATAATTCTTCTTTGGACAGACCATCGGCAAAAACCAGCACATCCGTAACGCCGAATTTTCCCTGCGTGAGCGTGCCGGTTTTATCAAAAATCACTGCGTTGATTTTTCTGGCGTTTTCAAATGCCGCCCGGTCGCGGATTAAAAGCCCGTTTATCGCCGCGAGTGACGTGGAAACAGCGACCACCAGCGGCACCGCCAGTCCCAGCGCGTGCGGACACGCAATAACCATCACCGTCACGGCTCTTTCCAGAGAAAAGGCAAAATCTTTGTTCATACCCAGATACCACGCTAAAACTGTCAAAAGCGCGACCGTGATCGCGGCTACGGTTAAATAAAAAGCAAAGCGGTTGGCCGTATCCTGTGTTTTGGATTTGCTTTCCTGCGCCTCACTTACCAGTTGTATCACCTGCGCGAGAAATGAATCTTTGCCCAGTTTTTTAATCCGCACCGTAAGCGCGCCTTCGCCGTTTAGCGAGCCGCCGATAACCGGAGCGCCTTTTCTTTTATAAACGGGCATGGATTCTCCGGTAAGCATTGCTTCATTGACGGAAGATTCCCCTTCCGTTACCTCGCCGTCGGCTGGAATTTTTTCACCCGGTTTTATCAAAATAAGGTCGTTTATTTTTAGCTCAGTTAGAGGAACATCTTCAATGCTGCCTTCATCCATGAGCTTGTGCGCTTCCGAAGGCATAAGACGGGCAAGTTCTGTAAGCGCGCTTGATGCGCCCATGACCGAGCGCATTTCAATCCAGTGCCCCATAAGCATGATGTCGATCAGCGTCGCGAGCTCCCAGAAAAAAATCATGCCGGGCAATCCAAACACCACTACCGAGCTGTACAGGTAAGCCGCGGTGATGGCCACAGCAATGAGCGTCATCATTCCGGGCTGGGCTGCCTTGAACTCGGCGACAATCCCTATTAAAAAAGGCCAGCCGCCGTAAAAGAAAATAATCGAGGATAAGACAAAAAGGATATATTCATCGCCGGGGAAACGCAGAGAATCGCTAAACCCCAGAAACATCTGCACCATGGGAGTAAGGAGCAATACCGGAACAGTGAGCGCCAAAGACACCCAGAATCTTTTCCGGAAATCTTCAATCATATGCGCGTGGCTGTTTTTATGGCCATGATGATGCTCGGTAGAGTGTTCAGGCGAAGGATACTTAGCCGGTGCCTGCACATGCGCGGCATGTTGTCCGTGCATGTGCTCATGATGGGCGTGATGACTATGTTCGTGTGTGTTATCGGCCATGGCCATCTCCTTATCTTAATTTATAACAGAAAAAAACCAGTAAAATCTAATAAAAATAACAGACGGATAAGGAAAAAATACGCTGATTCATGCAGTACCTGAAAACCTTTATCGAAAAAATACAATTAATCCGAATTTCTTGATTTCACTTAGTAATGCTGCTAGTATTTCAAAAATCAATATAGATTTATGTAAAATACAGTCGGAGTCTTCCAGTTTATATAGACTGTATAGATATTTTTAAGTGCGTTGGGGAGGAAAGCATGAAAGTCATGTTAAAGCGGGCTTATGAACCTCCAGCTAAAATTGACGGCAAGCGGATTCTGGTAGATAGACTCTGGCCGCGTGGATTGGCTAAAGTCAAAGCTAAAATCGACTTCTGGCTCAAAGACGTCGCGCCATCAAACGAACTTCGTCAATGGTTCGGGCATGACCCGGGAAAATGGCAGGAATTCAAGAAGCGGTACCGCGCTGAGCTGAAAAAAAATCCCGCACTTTCAGAACTACAAGCTCTGTCGCGCCGAGGAAACATTACCCTTATTTACGCGGCCAAAGATCAGTTGCACAATGAGGCGGTAGTCCTCAAGCAGATTCTAGAGCACGACACCCAATAATTCTTTTACAATGCCACCGCTTTGGGCTTGGTTTTATGCAAGTGTTGATATCTCTTATTAACTGACTTTTAACAACGTTTCTAATTTACTTTCAAAAATAAACCACCAGCGCATCATTGGACAATATTCCGAAAATCAAATATAGATAATCACCATGAGCAAAAATATCCTCTTAATCAACCCCTGGATTCATGATTTCGCGGCTTATGATTTCTGGCTGAAACCTTTGGGACTTTTGTATCTGGGCGGGCTTTTGCGCAAAAACGGCCACAAGGTAAGTTTTATCGATTGTCTCGATCCATATCACCCGGAAATGCTTGCGCGCAGTTTAAATCCGCGGCGACACCCTTTTGGGAGGGGGAAATTTTACCGCCAGATTATCCCCAAACCGGACAAGCTGAAATTTCTGCCCAAAAATTATTGCCGTTACGGAATCCTGCCGGAAATTCTGCGCGATGATTTACGAAAACAACAGGACGCGGACATTGTTTTGGTCACTTCCATGATGACTTACTGGTATCCGGGCGTGTTTGAAGCGATAAAAATTATCAATGAAAAATTGCCGCATGTTCCCGTGGTGCTGGGCGGAAAATACGCGACGCTCTGCTACGAACATGCTGTTAAAAACTCAGGCGCGGATTATGTTATTTCCGGCGCGGGAGGAAAGCAGATTTTAGAACTGCTCCAAAAAATATTCGATGAAAAACCCTCATATCTTCCCGATGAGGAGAATCTCGATTCTTACCCCTACCCTGCCTTTGATTTAATCGGCAAAACACAGCAGCTTCCCATAACAACATCACGCGGCTGTCCCTACCGATGCAGTTACTGCTCGTCGCATATTCTCAATAAAAAATTCCTCCGGCGCGACCCGATAAAAGTTGCCGACGAAATCGAATACTGGCAAAAAAAATCCGGCGTGATTAATTTCAGTTTTTATGATGACGCGCTTTTGGTGGAGCCGGATAAAATGATTATTCCCCTGCTTGCCGAAATCAAAAGAAGAAATTTAACCTGCCAGTTTCACTGCCCCAACGGCCTGCATCTGCGCGAAATCGACGCTGAGCTGGCAAAACTGCTTTATACTTCCGGCTTCAAAACTATCCGCTTTGGTTTTGAAACGGCTGATTTCCAAAGGCAAAAAGAAACAGGCGGAAAAGTGATCAATAAAGAACTCTCTGAAGGCGTGCGGCACTTGAAAAACGCCGGTTACAAAACTGATGATATCGGCATTTATCTGCTTTGCGGTCTGCCGAACCAGCGCGCGGCGGAAGTAACCGAAAGTATTGATTTTGTTAAAAAATGCGGCGCGAAACCAATGCTTGCCGAATACTCGCCCATTCCCGACACAAAAATGTGGGCGGATGCAATCAAGGCTTCAGCCTTTGACATTCAGGCCGAACCTATATATCATAACAATTCATTGCTGCCTTGCCGCAACGATGATTTTACTTATGAAGTGTATGCAAAAATAAAAGCGGATTTAAAAAATAATTAAAGGATATCATGACAACATATCTCACCTGGCTAAAAAATATCGCGGTGCTGGCTGTTTCCGTGGTCTTTCTGGTTTACGGTATTAACATAATGTCCAATGCCTTCAATATGAACAATCCCATGGAATTTGTCATGACCTTTTTTTCCGCATCCCTTTTGATTCTGGTTTGCCTCACCGGACTTATCTATTGCTATTTCCGTTTTTTCCCTAAAAAACCACAAAATGAAGTTGACGATGAAAAGGAATAATCTTTTTTTGCTTTTTATTATTCTCGCCTTTTTTCTGGGCCTGAACGGAAAAGCTTTCTGCTTTGACCTGGAAAGCAGAGTTGTCAAAACAAAACTGAAAAACGGCATCACGGTTTTAATTATGGAGCGGCATATCAGTCCTACCGTATCTCTGTATATCCGCCATCGTATCGGCGCGGTGGACGAAGACAAAGGCGAAACCGGCGCCGCGCATATGCTCGAACACATGATGTTCAAAGGAACAAAAACCATCGGCACGAAAAACTACGCCGCGGAAAAGAAAATACTGGAGGCAATAGAAAAAACAGGCACGACGCTGGATAAGGAAAAGCAGAAAGGCGATAAGGCTAACGCCAAAACCATCGAAGAGCTTTCCTCCCGACTGCGAAAATTACAGGAAGAGCATAAAAAATACTTCATTCCCAACGAAATAGACCGTCTTTACACGCAAAACGGCGGGCTGGACCTTAATGCTTCCACCGGCCAAGACGTCACCACTTATCAGGTTAGTCTGCCGGCAAACAAATTAGAACTGTGGGCGCGTATCGAATCCGACCGTCTGCTCAATCCCGTTTTCCGCGAATTCTACACGGAACGCGACGTAGTTATGGAAGAAAGAAGACAGCGCACAGAAACAAATCCCGACGGAAAGCTTTATGAACAATTCATGAGCGTCGCTTTTTCCACTCACCCCTATCGCAATCCGATTATCGGCTGGCCGCAGGATTTAATGCGCCTCAGTCCCGCGGCCATGAAAAAATACTTCGAAAAATACCGCGCGCCGCACAAAACCGTCATCGCGGTGGTGGGCGCGATAAATCCTGAACAAACTCTCAAGCTGATTGAAAAATATTTCGGCCCTATCCCGCCCTCAAAAGAAAAAAAGAACACCATTGCGCCGGAACCGAAACAAACCGAAGAAAAAAGAACGGAAATTATTTTCGATGCCAGTCCGGCGATGATTATCGGCTTTCACAAGCCCAACCCGCCCGCTTACGATGATTATATCTTCGATGTTCTGGAAACAATCCTTGCCGCTGGCCGCACAAGCAGGTTATACAATCTGCTCGTAAAACAGATGCAAGTGGCGGAAAGTGTAAGTGCGTACAACGGTCTGCCCGCTGCGCTCTATCCTAATCTCTTTGCGATATTTGCCAGTCCGCGCCACCCCCACACGAACGCCGAACTGGAAAATATTATTTTGCGGGAACTGGAAAAATTAAAAACCGAACCGGTAACGGAGGAAGAATTGACCAGAGCCAAAAATCAACTGCGCATGAATTACATAAAGAGCCTTGATTCCAACGCGCGTATCGCCTCAGTATTGTCTTATTACGAGGTATTGCTGGGAGATTACCGTTATTTTTCCGATTATTTGAAAAATATCGACAAGGTTACCGCTCAGGATATTCAAAATGCCGCAACAAATTATTTAAAAAAAGAAAACCGCACGATCGCCACTTTAGACAGAAAAAAAGAATAATTATGCTTGCAAAAAAAATATTAAAATTTCCCCTTATATTTTTATTAACCGCAGCATTTTTTCCCGGCGCGGCCTTAGCCGCCGATTCCCGGCTGATACCGCCGGATAAAATTAATTTCCCCGCGCTCAAGTTTGATTTACTGCCGGCTGAGCGGTTGGTTTTGGAAAACGGCATCATAATCTATATTCTTGAAGATCATGAACTGCCTTTGGTTAATATCGAAGCTCTGGTCAGAACAGGTTCAATTTATGACCCGGAAGGCAAAGAAGGAGTCGCCGATTTGACGGCATATGTAATGAGAACCGGCGGCACGGAAAAATTAACAGGCGATGAAATCGATCGGCGTTTTGATTTGCTGGCCGCTTCCGCTGCCGTTTCCATGCACACGGATTACGCCACTGTTGATTTTTCTGCCTTAAGCAAAAACACGGAGGAAGGAATTGACCTCCTGGCACAAATCATCACCGCTCCGGCTTTCGAAAAAAACAAACTGGAACTTGCCGTACAGTTGAAAAAAGAAGAACTGCGACGGCTGCAAGACGATCCACAGAGACTGGCCTTTCGCGAGTTCAACCGTCTTATTTACCGAAATAATCCCCGGGGCAGAATGTTTTCATCTGCCTCTCTGTCCAATATTGACCGGGAGGACTTAATAAACTTTCACCGGCGCTTTTTTCAACCGAACAACATCATGTTCGCCGTAACCGGCGACATAACAAAAGAACAGGCAATAAACTTGTTTACGAAATATTTCGGGAAGTGGGAAAAAGGCGCACCCGCCAATCAAACGTCGCTCCCCGCGCCCGCTCTCCAAGCCGGTCTATATTTTATAGACAAAGACATTCCTCAATCCACGATTGTTTGCGGACAATTCGCTCCGGGCAAACATGACCCTGATTATTACGCTTTCACCGTTCTTGACTTCATCACCGGCAGCGGAGGTTTTAATTCGCGCATTTTCAACGCTGTGCGCAACAACAAAGGACTGGCTTACAGTGCCGGCAGCCTCTACCGTCCCCGCTCAACTTTCGGCCTTTTCGCCGCTTACGCCTTCACGAAAACTTCTTCCACCATGCAGACGCTTTCTTTAATCAACACCGTCCTTGACGGTATAAAAAGAAACACCTTAACGGCGAATGAACTTGACTGGGCCAAGCAATCAATCAACAACGGTTTTATTTTTTCTTTCTCCAGCGTTCAGGATATAGCCTGGCAACAGATGAAAAGTGAATTTGAAAAAATGCCGCCCGATTATCTTACCCGTTACCGCGAAAGAATTGAAAAGGTAACGCTCGAAGACTTAAGTCGATTGGCCGGTCTTTATCTCGACAAATCAAATAATGTCGTACTCATTTTGGGCGATTATGAAAACTTTGATAAACCCGCGGATATAAACGCGGAACCAGTTATAATAAAACCGCAAGAATAATAATAAGGGATTTGTTATGCACAACAAAATTTTTAAAAGGGTAACAAAAAGAATCGATTCGTACCGCGAGGACATGGTTAGGCTGCAAATCGCCCTTACCGCCACAAAAGCCGTAGGGCCGGATAACGGGGGAGCGGGAGAATATGAAAAAGCGCGATTGCTGAAAAAACATTTAATCAGTCTCGGTTTCAAGAATTTCCGCCAATATGACGCGCCGGACAAAAGCGTGCCTTCCGGCATACGGCCCAATTTTGTCGCCACCATCGAAGGAAAAAACAAAGACAAGTTCACATGGATTCTAACCCATCTGGATGTCGTGCCTCCCGGAGAACTAAAGCTCTGGAGCCGCGACCCATACCAGGCCTACATAAAAGACGGCTGCATCTTCGGCCGGGGCGTGGAAGACAACCAACAGGATATGGTAGCCTCTATTTTTGCCGCCAAAGCTTTAATGGATGAAGGAATTCTCCCGGGCAATTCCATAGGCCTGGCGTTTGTCTCCGATGAAGAAACAAGCAGCAAACACGGATTGCGCTATATCCTTGAATGCCCGGATCAGCCTTTCCGCCGAGATGATTTAATCATCGTTCCCGACGGCGGCAATCACAAGGGCACGTTAATCGAAGTTGCCGAAAAAAGCATGCTCTGGCTGCGTTTTAAAACAACAGGTAAACAATGCCACGCATCGTTGCCGCAACTGGGAAAGAACGCTTTTGTCGCGGCTTCTCATCTGGTGACTAAACTGGATATTTTAAAAAAACGTTTTGCAAAAACGGATAAGTTATTTAAACCGCCTGTCAGCACTTTCGAGCCGACAAAAAAAGAAGCAAATGTGGGCAATGTCAACACCATACCCGGTGAGGATGTTTTTTATCTGGATTGTCGTGTCCTGCCGCAATATAATTTAAAAGACATTTTGAAGGAAATCAAAATAATAACGCGCTCCGTGGAACAAAAATTCAAAGTGAAAATCGAAATATCGGAAGTGCAGAAACTCCAAGCGCCTAAACCGACATCTGCCGCCGCGCCGGTCGTCCATGCCCTGCAGAAAGCCGTGAAAACTATTTACGCGGTGAAGGCATCGGCAGGCGGTGTCGGCGCCGGAACCGTCGCCGCGTTTTTTCGGAAAAGAAATTATCCCGCCGCCGTATGGTCGAAAATCGATGTAACCGCCCACCAACCTGATGAATACTGTAAAATTGACAATATGTTAGGAAACGCCAAGGTGTTCGCGCATATATTTTTACAGGAGTAATTTGTATTGCTTTGACCGCACCGAAATGATAAATTTACGGATAAGGACTAAAGGCGAGAAAAAACATTATTATAAATGATAATTGTTAGGAGCAATAAAAATATTTGAAGGAAACAGAAACACATACGGCCACAGAAAAAATATTATTTGACAATTATGACCTGATGAAGAATCTCTGTGGTGAACATGACAAAAACTTAAAACTTATCGAGAAACTAGAACCGGTAAAGATTAAAGCGTGGGGTAATCACATATCGGTTTCCGGCACCGACGGACAGGTGCACAAAATCAGCACCATGCTGCGTCAGCTTTACGCGATAATGGACAAGGGATGGCGCATCCATCCTTCGGATATCGACTACGCCCATCGCATTCTGTCTGAAGACATCTCTTTTGAACTGGCCAATGTTTTTCTGGATACAGTTTTCGTTTCGTCCCAAAAAAGAACCATTACTCCCAAAAGCATCGCCCAGAAGCTCTATATTGAATACATGAGAAACTTTGACATGGTTTTTGCCATCGGCCCCGCCGGCACCGGAAAAACTTATCTGGCTATGGCCGTGGCCGTATCCTATTTACTCGAAAAGAAAGTTCAGCGCATCATTTTGGCTCGTCCCGCGGTAGAAGCGGGCGAAAAACTCGGTTTTTTACCCGGAGACATGGCGGAAAAAGTTAATCCTTACCTGCGCCCTCTCTACGACGCGCTTTACGACATGATTGATATGGAACGAGCTTCAGCGCTCATCAACAAAGGCATGATAGAAGTCGCGCCTCTTGCTTTCATGCGCGGGCGCACCCTTAATGATTCTTTTGTCATCCTGGACGAAGCGCAGAACACAACATCCGAACAGATGAAAATGTTTTTAACGCGACTGGGATTCGGGTCAAAAGCAATAATAACAGGCGATGTCACCCAGGTTGACCTGCCGCAGGATAAAGGCTCCGGGCTGATCGAGGCAGAATCAATCCTCAAAAAAATCGATCGCATCCGCTTTGTCCATTTTTCTGAAATCGACGTGGTTCGGCACTCTCTGGTCAGCGACGTCATCAAAGCCTACGCCGCTTTGGACGAAAATAAAAAAAATAATCACAAAAAGTAAAGGCCATGAATATCCTTCTGTCAATTAAAAATAAATGGTTAGATATTTTCGAAAAACTCTTAAAAAGACACGAAAAAACACTGGCCCTGCTGACGGGCAGCTCTTCTCAAAAATGGACAATCGCGATCGCTCTTGGCCTGACCATGGCTTTCATCCTTACGCCGGAAATACATTTCTTCGCGCCCAAGTTTGAAGAGGGAATGATCGCCGAATACGATATCAAAGCCAACCGCGAATTTCTTGTTGAAGATAAAAAGGCTACGGAAGATAAAATAAACGAGGCGGCACAGAACGTTCTTCCTGTTTTCGATTATGACAGCGAAGCCCCGGCAAACATTAATGCAAAACTTGCCCATTCTTTTCCCCTCGCTGCCGCCGAACTGAAGAGCACACGGAAAGAGAAACAAGATGAACTCGCCAAAATTCCCGTCTCACAAAAAAGCAAGCAAAACCTGGAAGCCAATCTGGGAATTCCTCTGACTGTTGAAGAATTTTATATTTTGCGCGAAAAATATTTTTCGCCGACTTTACAGCGCAACCTTTACCGGGTAATTTCCTATTTTTACGACAACAAACACATCACCAACATCCCTCTGGACAAAGCTCAAACGGCAAGGGGAATCATCATAAGGGATTTAAAAACACAAAGCGAGCAGACGATTAACGATTTATCCGGCATTTTAAACATTCAGGAGATTGACGAAGCGCTGCAGGCAAAAATCAACTCGGTTTTCAGCTATGAAAATTACACAACCAGGAGAGTTCTTTTTTCCCTCGCCAGAAAGCTGCTTACACCCAACCTTACTTTCAATATGGAGGCAACGGAAAAGAAAAAAATAGCGGCGATGGAAGAAGTAAAGCCGACTCTTTTTAAAGTTCAAAAAAATGAGATGATTGTCCGCGAAGGAGAAAATATTGATTATAACACTTTGCTTAAGCTTGAAGCCTTTTACAAATCCAAAGGGGACAACAAATTTTACGGAATCGCGGTACTTATCGGCATTTTCTTTATATCCTTGTTTTTGTGCATTGTTTTGTATTTCTGGCGGACCAGAAACTGGGCCAAGACTGCCGCGCGCTCCAACCTTGATTTCCTGGTTTTGGGCATTCTGGCTGTACTGCAAATACTGTTCGTCAAAGTGGGCATTTTTATTTCTCTGGCCATCAACAGGGCTTTCCCTTCGATATCCGCGGATGCCTGCTATTTTGCTATCCCTTTCGCTCTGGGAGCTATTATTACCGCGGTCTTAATCAACCGGAACGTCTCTATGATTCTAACCGTGTTTGTTTCCTTCATGATCGCTTTTCTTTTTGAAGAAAGAATCGCTTTCCCCTTTTATTGTTTTCTGGGTTCCATCGCTGCTTCCTACAAGGTCGTACGCACTCACCAGCGCTCGGCATTTCTTAGGGTGGGAGCTTTCTTGGGACTGATTAACATGACCGCAATAATAAGCATAAATTTATTCAGCGGAAATCTTTTCAATGATTTGTTTGTCCGGCTGGCCATGGGCTTTATCGGCGGATTTCTAACCGGCATACTCGTGGCGGGAATTACCCCTCTTTTTGAAAGTTTATTCGGTTACATAACAGACATCAGGCTCCTGGAGCTGGCCAATCTCAATCAACCCCTGTTTCAGCGAATGATTATTGAGGCTCCCGGCACATATCATCACAGCATCGTTGTCGCGTCGCTGGTGGAAGCGGCAGCCGAAGCCATCGGGGCCAATTCCCTTCTAGCAAAAGTCAGCGCCTATTATCATGACATCGGCAAGCTTACGAAACCTCAGTACTTTATTGAAAATCAACCCAACGCTGAAAACAGGCACGATAAACTATCCCCAAAAATGAGCAGTCTGGTCATCATTTCCCATGTCAAGGACGGCTGTGAACTGGCGGCGAAGGAAAAATTAGGCCAACAAATCATAAACATCATTCGTCAACACCACGGCACAAGTATCGTCAGCTACTTTTACGACAAGGCGAAAAAAAATAAGGACAGGACGGCAAGCAATTTGTCGGAAACAGATTTCCGTTATCCCGGTCCGAAACCTCAAACAAGAGAAGCCGGTTTGGTAATGCTTGGAGACGTTATCGAGGCCTCTTCACGCACTCTTTCCAACCCAACGCCGGCAAGAATCCGCTCGCTGGTGCGCGAAAGAATAGAACGTATCTACATGGATGGACAATTGGATGAATGCGAACTGACGCTGAGAAACCTCAACACCATCGCCGAATCATTTATTAAAATTCTCACGGGGATATTCCACCATCGCGTCGATTATCCGGAAACAACGCCGAAAGAATCAAACGGCAAAAAAGAAGACAATGAATCTGCAGATAAAAAACAATCAAAACAGAATTAAAATAGACAAAAACAAAATCAAAAACACGCTTAAAATAATCATGCGGCGGCTCGATTGCGCGGACAAGGAAATAAGCGTCAGTTTTGTCGACAATGAAACGATTAGAATGCTCAATAAACAGTACCTTGGCAAAAACAAGCCCACTAATGTTCTCTCCTTCTCCATGCGTGAAGATGAATATGGAGATATCAACCCAAATGTATTAGGCGACATTGTTGTCTCCGTGGAAACAGCAAAAAAAGACGCGCAAAAGGGGGGGCTAACCCTGGCCGAGGAAATAGATTATCTTCTGATTCACGGCCTGCTCCACCTGCTGGGTTATAACCATGAAAAAACAACGCAAAACAAAGCCCGGGAAATGAAGCAAAAAGAAAAAGAGCTGTTTGATATCGTTTCCGTCAGGCGCATACCTTTGACCTGATAAAACATAATTTGTGTTGTCTTTTTACCGGCTTGACATATATTTTTATTTTTTTTATCATGACGTCATTCTGCATATAAAAACTTCATCAAATAATCGTTCAGGAGGTAACTCATCATGGATTTATCATTAAAAGACAAGGTTGTACTCATCACCGGCGCCAGCCGCGGCATCGGCCATGCAGCGGCAATAGGAATTGCAAAAGCAGGAGCGGATTTGGCCATCGCCAGCCGCAAACTTCCCGACCTGGAAAAAGTAGCCGCTCAAATAAAGGACATGGGGAGGAAATGCCTGCCCGTCGCGGCGCACGTCGGAAGAACGGAAGACATAAACAATCTGGTAAAAAAAGTAACGGAGGAATTTGGGAAAATCGATATCCTGGTAAATAACGCCGCCACAAATCCAAGCATGGCTTCGGCCATGGATATAGACGAGCGCGCCTGGGACTCAATTATGAATCTCAACCTCAAAGGCCTGTTTTTTTTAAGTCAGACGGTAGCTAAAATAATGAAAGGGCAAGGCGGGGGAAAAATTGTTAACATCGCCTCCATTGCCGGCATCACGCCGGATATACTGCCGGTTTACTCCATCAGCAAAGCAGGCGTAATTATGGCGACAAAAGTAATGGCCCAACAATGGGCTCAGTACAATATTCGCGTCAACACCGTGGCGCCGGGTCTTACAAAAACAAAATTCAGTGAGGCTTTATGGAGCAACAAAGACATCCTCACCATTGCCATGAGCAGAACGCCACTGGGGCGTCCCGCCGAACCGGAAGAAATGGTCGGCGCCATACTTTTTCTTGCCTCTGATGCGTCAAGCTATATTACGGGTCAAGTAATTGCAGTGGATGGCGGTGCCACCATTTAAATAAAAAATAAGACAGAAAGGGAACACTATGTTTAATTGGGCAAAAATTTCTGAGGAACTGAAGTCATTGTTGCGTTTGAAAACAGAGCCGGTCGCTTTCAGACGTCTGGAAAAAGCCGAAGAACTGAACAGCATTAAAAATGTAACGCGGTTACAAAGAGGGTTTACTTATTGTCAGGTGCCCTTTCTGGTAAGAGTGATGGAACAAACTATCGGCATTACCAAGGAGGATCCTCTCGGGGAGAGATGCATGCGCATCCACGGTTTACGCCATGCCACGGAAAAGAGCATGAATGCGGAGGCAAAAATGCTTGCGACAACATGGTTCGGCTCGCCGGAAGAAGCCCTGCAACAACAACGTGAAACCCCGCGTATTCCAGTCGCGGAAGCAACTGTTAGCGCACCGCTGTATAAAGAAAAATTCGAACCGG
>Ga0208197_1000406_pt1 | contig 56017 bp, 36 predicted proteins | sample AD_JPNNA4_MetaG_FD_184444 | JGI IMG/M metagenome (GOLD analysis project Ga0208197, IMG submission 184444) | Active sludge microbial communities of municipal wastewater-treating anaerobic digesters from Japan - AD_JPNNA4_MetaG (SPAdes) (version 2) | ecosystem: Engineered > Bioreactor > Anaerobic...
GATGCGGAGATGGAAGCGTTGGCTATCACCTATCACGCGGTGTGTCCGCAATGGAACTACACCATTTCTCCGCGTTCGCCCGCCCAAGCTGCATAGATTGAACGGGAAGTTATATTTTTACAGACCCTAAAGTATAGGATAAGGTATAGTCTTGCCTGACTATACCTTTTTGGCGCAGCGCGGGGCACAAAAAATCCCCCCGGATGGGGGGGATTGCGTTGAAATTGTGTTTTAGGCGCGGCGCGTGGATCGCTATCCACACTCCGGTTCCACCGCCCACTCCGCCACATTGCGCTGCTCTGTGCTGAAGTTGATGCCCACCAGCGTAATCGGTTTGCCCAGGCCGCGATACGGAGCGGCATACTCCTGCGCGCGGATTTGCGCCAGCGCCGCCTGCGCGCTCTGGTCACATTTGAACTCAAAGATGTAAATGTGCTGCGGCAGTTCCATCACCAGGTCAATACGTCCAGCGCAGGTCAGCTTGCTGCTCTGCGCCGGCCCGCCCGAAGCCGACAGCGCCAGGTAGAAGATGGTGTGGAAGTAGGCTTCGTCGCGTTTGGTCTCGATGTCGTAGGGGATGGCGGCGAAGATGGCCCGCAGCGCGGTGAAAAAGGCATCCAGGTTGCCGGCCGCCAGATGCCGCGCTAATTGCAAGACGTGGGAATTGATCGTGGAAGGGAGGTTGTCCACCGCCAGTAGCAGGGCTTTGGTGAATGAGGTCTTGACTTCCTCGTTGGGGTAATCGAGGGTGTAGATGCCCTCCTGCACGTCGGCGATGGTGAGATAGCCGGTCTGAAACAGCAGCGCCTCTGGAATCAACCGCTCCAGGTCAAATGCGCCAAACACCGAGGGGTCGGTCTCCAGGCCAGCCAGTTCCGGTAAGTGGTACTGGCGTTCGCGCAACAAGTTGATGAGAAATGTCGGCGTGCCGGTCTCGAACCAGTAGGTATTGAGGGCGCGTTTTGCAGCGCGGACAGCACTGAGAAGGGGTTATAAACGCGGTGCGGTCCCTCCGAAAAGCGATAGCCATTGTACTGCCGCGCCAGCGCCGCGCGCGTCTCCGCCGCTGAACTAGCCAGCTTCTCCGCCAGCCGCGCCAGGTGAGGTTGAAAATACCGGTCCAATTCAGCCTCGGTATAACCCAACAGCGTGGCATAGTCTTCCTGCATACTGAGATCGTTGAGATTGTTGAGCGCGGAAAAGACCGAGACGCGACTGAAGCGCGAGACACCGGTGAGCAACACGAAGCGCGTCACATCGGTCACATCTGCGCCTTTGAGCACGCCGAAGAAGCTGTGCAGAATATCACGGTTGGCGCGTGCGACGTCCCATTCCGCCTCGCCCCGCCCCAGATGCTCCACCAGCGGCTTGTCGTATTCGTCTATCAGCACCACCACCGCCTGCTGTGTTTGCTGCGCCAGCGCGATCAGCAATTCGCCAAAGCGCAATACGTAAGATGGCGCGCGCAGCGTCACGCCCGCCGCCGCCGCGTGCTGATCAAGCTGATAGAGCAGGCTTGCTTCCAATTGTTCCGGGCTATCCAGCCGCGCCTGATTGAAGTCAATCACCACCACCGGATGCGGCGTCCAGTCCCAGCGGCCCGGTTCGGCAATCCACAGCCCGTCGAACAACTCGCGCCGCCCTTGGAACAGGCAGCGCAGCGTCGAGACCAACAGCGACTTGCCAAAGCGGCGTGGGCGCGCCAGGAAGTAGTAAATGCCCTCTGTGATGAGCTGATGGATGCCCTCGGTCTTGTCTACGTAGACAAAATCTCGCGTTCGCAGCACCTCGAAGGACGAAATGCCAATCGGTAGTTTTTGCATACGCCACCTCCTGCGTCGTAGTGTAGCACGGTCCCAAAAACAGACCACAACGACGCCATCGTTTCACCCGCGCGTTTGCTGGTAATACGCAATCGCCTGAGCGCGGTTCTCCACCTGGAGGCGGGTGAGGATTTGGGTCATGTGATATTTCACCGTCTGCTCGGTGATGTGCATAGCGGCGGCGATTTCCCGGTAGGGGACACCGGTGGCCACCTGGCGCAGGATATCCCATTGCTGCGACGTGAGTTTGGGTGTGGGGGTAGACGCTGAGGCGGCATCTGTCGGGGCGGCAGATGCCGGGGCAGCGGCGAGGCGTGCGAACTCGGCCAGCATCTGCCCGGCCAATCCCGGCGCAATGGGCGTCTCGTCGCGCAGCAGGCCGGTGATCGCCGCGCAAAAGCGGTTGGCGTCCAGGTTCTTGAGCAGATACCCCGACGCACCGCTCTTAATGGCTTCGAAGAGCACGCGCTCGTCTTCGGCGGCGGTCAACATGAGCACTTTCATCGCCGGGAATTCGGTTTTAATGACGCGGGTGGCCATCAACCCGTCGCACTTCGGCATGTTCACGTCCATCACCACCACGTCGGGGTGTAGCGCGCGCTTTCTCCTGTACTTCGTTGCCGTCGTGGGCGACGCCGATCACGTTCAGTCCGCGCGCTACAAGCAGGTTGCGCAGCCCATCGAGGAACAGCGGGTGATCGTCGGCGAGCAGCAGTCGCACGTGCTGTAAGCTTGCGCCGTCTGCGTCTTCCACGGTGGGGACGAAGCGTGGCACGGTCAGCAGCAGGCGCGTCCCCTCGCCCGGCGCTGAACGGACTTCCAGCGTCCCGCCGACCTGTTCCGCCCGCTCGCGCATAATCTGCAAGCCGAAATGATTGGTGATTGGGGATTGGTAATCAGGGATTGGGGATTCGCCATTTGCCATTTGCCATTCGTAATTCGTAATTTGTAATCTGGTTCAAATCCGATCCCGTCATCCGCCAGCACGATTTGCACGTAATCGCCGATGAAGCTGATGGTGACTTCGACGCGCCGCGCACGGGCGTGTTTGCGGATGTTGGCCAGGCCTTCCTGGAGGATGCGCGCCACTTGCTCTTCCACAGCGGGGGCGAAGATCGCGGGGGGAAACGGTTCGGGCGTGCTCAATCGCGTGGTGATGTGATGTTGTCGGCCGAATTGTTCCAGCGGGTCTCGCAACGTGTTGAGGTAGTCCTGCGGCGCTTTTTCCCGCGCGCGCAAGCCCAGGATATGGGCGCGGATGTCAGTGTGCGCATCCTGCGCCGCCGGGATCAGGTCGGCCAGCGCGTTCTGCGCGGCCTCGATCTGCCCGTTTTGGAGAAATGTTTGTGCCGCCTGCGCCTGCACGTTGATGTAGCCCATCACCTGCCCCAGGCCGTCGTGCAGTTCGCGGCCCATCGTCTCGCGCTCTTCGTAGCGCGCCAGCAGGCGTTGTTGTTCCAGCAAGGTCATTTGCGCCTGTTCGCGTTCGACGATTTCGGCGCGCAATTGGGCGTTGGCAGTGTCCAGTGCGGCGGTGCGGGAAGCCACGCGCGCTTCCAGGGTGTTGATCAAATCACCCACTTGCGTTGTCAGGCTGTTGAACATCCGCGTGAGCACGCCTATTTCATCTGGTGCTTGCTCCGGCATAACGAAATTGTACTCTCCGCCTTCGATGCGCTGCGCGCCCTTCAAGAGGGTGTTGAGCGGACCAACCAGGCTCACGTAAAACAGCAGCGGGAAGCCACCCGCGATGAAGGCGCTTGCTACCAGGATCAACCCGGCCACTGGCGCCAGCAGCCGCTGCAGGTGCCGGCGAAAGTCCAGGTGAAAATCCTGGATGATCCCTTCCGGGCCGCTGTGAACGGGCAAGTTGCCAGTCAGTGTCGCCTGACCAGGGCTGTGCAGATTGCCGGGCAGCGCGCCAATCGCCCAGAGGCTCGCGCCGGGATCGTCATTGGGACGGAACGTTAAGCGTTCAGGCAACTCGGCGTAGATAAAATCGAAGCGCCCATCGGCGTACAAAGCAGCCTGGAACGTGAATTCAGCCTGCGGCTGGCGATACCCACGCAAACGTTCCCAGGTGATGATCAGGCGGTCGCCCGTGTTTGCATGGTCGACCGCCTGGCGCGCGAAGACTCCGCCCGGACTGATGGTGGGATCGAGGTCCAGCAGCAACGGCATGAGCAGCGACGTCCCTGCGCCGTAGTGATACTGGAGTTCGCGGTAGCGCACCGGCTGGCCCAGACTGATCACGCCGTCGTTGCAGATGTAAACCTCGCGGTATGCTTGTCCGTAGAAGGGGAAGGCGAAATCGAGCGCCTCACTGCAGCCGCGCTGCAGGCCATCGTCCAGGTGTAAGTCATACCCTGGCGCGGTCTCGAAGGCGTAAGGGATAGCGTCGATGCGATAGCCGCCGTTCGTTTCGGGCGTGAAGCGCAACGCGCGCAGCGCGCTCAGGTCGTAGTGGAAATCCGCCGTGTGCGCTGGCGTGATGACCCATCCCACACCACTCATAATCGCCAGCATGACCGTCAGCGTGATCCCGGCCAGTTTGACCATAAAAGACGTCGTTTCCGTTCGTTGGTTCAGGTAAGCCAGCGCAAAGATGAACAACGCGAACAGGACGCCTATGGCGATGCCGGTATTCGCCAATGCCACCGGCAACAGGTAGAAGGTGCGCAAGATATTGAAGATGCTCAATCCGGCGACGAGCAGGAAGACGAGGCTGAAGTCACGCAAGGCGCGCGCCTGCCGATCGGCGGGGCGTCGCCAGGGCATGGTCAGCCGCGCCCAGAAGTTGCCCTCTGTCGGCATGAGTCGGTACACTTCGCGGATGCAGACCACCGCCGGCCACAAAAGAAACAGGAACAAGAGATAGTCGGTCCAGTCGATGCGGTATTCGACGACGCCGGCCTGCAAGCGGATGAAGCGAAAGACTGCGTAGCCGGTCTCCCAAAGGATGTAGAGACCGCTCACCCACAAACTACCTGCGCTTCGCGGCGCAACGACGCAGGCAGGGTGGGGAAGCGATAGACAAACTGCGCCATGCAAAGCCAGCTTACGGATAGCAAGGGTACCTGCAAGAATACGGCATACAGGCGCGGTGTGGGCGCTGATGCGGCTTCGAGAAAGAGGGTGGCGATAAAGGCCGTGAGGCTTACAAAGAATGTCGTGAGCCAGCGCAGGTGTGACGGTGGGTTTTTGTGACGCCATACCAGAAAGACAAAATACCCGCTGATGAGCGCGGTCAGGATCAACTGGGTCAGATAGCCCAGCGCGGCCGGCGTCAGGTATAATGAAAACATAGCGTCATTATACACGGAATTCTACCAAAAATAAACCGGGATTGTGTAGAATCCCGGTTTTTGACGGTATTTACCCGCGCACTTTTGTCAGCATATCTCGCCAGTGGACGCCCTCCAGGCTGAGAAAAACGACGTGCGCCGCGCCGACGCGCTCTTGTGGTCCCAACCCCACCGCCCACATTCCGCCGGCCAGCGCCGCTTCTACGCCTGCGGCGGCGTCTTCGACGACGATGCACTGCCACGGCTGCAACCCCAGTTGAGCAGCAGCGTGCAAGAAGAGATCGGGCGCGGGTTTGACCCGTTGCACGCTATAGCCGTCGGACAGCGCGTCGATGTACGCCTGGATGCCCAGCTTCTCGATGACTGTGCGCGCGTTCTTGCTCGCCGAGCCAATGGCGATTTTGATCCCCGCCGCGCGCAATTCTTTCAGCAGCGGCAGCGCCCCCGGCAGGAGGTTGTCCGGCGTCACCCCTTCGACGAATTCCTGGTAGTACCGGTTTTTGCGCGCCATCATTGCCTGCATCTGTTCCTCCGTCGCCGGGCGACCGTCGAGCACGAGCAGCAGCGACTCCCGCCGCGAGACGCCGCGCAGCGCCTCGTTGGCCGCGCGGTCGAAGGGGATGCCTTCTTCGTCGGCGAGGCGCTTCCAGCCCAGGTAGTGGAACTCGGACGTGTCGGTGAGCACGCCGTCGAGGTCGAAAATCACGCCGCGGATGTCGTCGGGCGTAGGGTGGGGGCGGACATCGAAGTCGTAAGCACGCCCGCGCCAGTACAGGCGGAACTTGAGCTGCGTCCAGCCTTCGGGCAGTCGCGGGACCGCGACCGGTCCGGCAGCGGTCAGGTGCAGCCCGGCAAAACCGAAGACGAGCGCCTGCCACAGCCCGCCCGCCGAGGCCGCGTGGACGCCTTCGGCGGCGTTGCCGCGCACGTCCTCCAAATCCACCAACGCAGCGCGCATAAAGTGCGTGTACGCCTGTTGTGGATCGTTCATCATACAGGCGACGGCGGCGTGGATCGCCGGGCTGAGCGACGAGCCATAGGTGTGGTCGGTGCGCGGGTTGTAGTAGTCCCAGTTGGCGCGCAGGGTGGCCTCGTCATAATCGTGGCGGTCGCGCAAGAGGTACAGCAGCATGAGCACGTCAGCCTGCTTGAGCACCTGATGCTGATTCGCGCCTTCGATGCCCAGAATGGCCTGCATGGATTTGGTGCGCGGTTCGTACTCTTCCAGGTTGATGTCCTTGAGGGCGAAGAAGCCGTCGCACTGCTCGATGAGGCCGGTTTCTGGATCGTGCAAGATGACGATGTGCTCGATGATGTCGCACCAGCGCGCCAACCGTTCCGGCGTCAGGTCAAGTTGGGCGGTCAACGCGGCGGCGCGCTCCGCATCCGTGGCCTCTAGCCAGGCCAGCGTATCGAGCGCGGTTTGCAGGTGCCAGCGCACCATCCCGTTGGTGAAGGCGTTGTTGTCCACGTGCTCGTGGTTCTCGTCCGGCCCGATGACGTCGTTGATCTCGTAGCATCCGCGCGCAGGGTTCCACCCGGCGCGGCTGCCCCAGAAGACGGCGGTGTCGAGGATGATTTCCGCGCCGTAGTCGCGCATCCACGCATCATCGCCGGTGGCCTGCCAGTAGTGCCACACGGCGTAGGCAACGTCGGCGGTGATGTGCTGCTCGATGTCGCCGCACCAGATACGCACCAGTTCTTCGCCCTGCGGCCCCGGCACCCAGCGCGGCGTTACCTCGTCGCCGGTCTGCGCGCTTTCCCAGGCATACATTGCGCCTTCGTAGCCGTTTGCCTGCGCTTTGCGGCGCGCGCCCGGCAGTGTGTGATAGCGGTAGGTGAGCAGATTGCGGGCCAGCGCGGGCTGTGTGTACGTGAGGAACGGCAGCAGGAAAATCTCGGTGTCCCAGAAGACGTGCCCGCGATAGCCGAAGCCGGAAAGCGTTTTGGCCGAGACGCTCACCCGGTCATCGTGACGTGGCACGGCGGCGAGAATCTCGAACAGGCTGTGGCGGACGGCCAGTTGCGCGACGGGATCGCCCTCGATGAGCACGTCGCTGTCTTCCCACACGGCGGCCCAGGCTGCTTCGTGGGCGGCGCGCAATGCGGCGTAGTCGTCCAACGCCGCCAGCTTTTCTCGCGCCGCCTGTACCGGCTCAGCCACATCGCGGGAGGTGAAGATCGCCACCGTCTTTTCGATGACGACCGGTTGTCCGGGTTGCGCCTGAAAGGTGGTCGTCAGTGCCGGGCAGTTGTGGCAATCCAGTGGCCCGACCGGAGCGGCTGTCCCGTTGACCGTCATCCGCAGCGCCATCCCCAACGTGAGGCCCGAATGGCGCGTGCGCGTGTGGAGCCAGACCGTCCCCGCCTCCGCGCCTTGATCGAGCCACGTCCAGTGCAGCACGCCCATGTTGTCGGGATACCCGTTGATCCCGCCTTGCACCGTGACCGCGCAAGGGCGGTCAACAGCCGTTATTTCGCAGCGCAGGGCGACGACGTGCTCATCGGCGAGGCTGGCGAACCGCTCGAAGCGCAGGTCAAGCGTAAGCCCGCTGGGACTGCGCCAGCGCACCTCACGGCTAAGGACGCCGCGTCGCACGTCCAATTCGCGCCGATAGGCCAGCAGTGTGCCGTGGTCGAGCCGGAAACGCTCGCCCTCGACGATGATGTAGAGTGGCAGCCAGTCGGGGCAGTTGGCCAGCTCGGTGTAGACGACGGGCACATCGTCAAAAACGCCGTGGATGAGTGTCGCCGGCTGCGCGCCGGGATAGCCTTCCTCGAACGCGCCGCGCGTCCCCAGGTAGCCGTTGCCGATGGTGAACACGGTTTCCTTGTGATGCAGTTTGGTGGGATCGAATTCGGTTTCGGATACGATCCAGTTCATTGGCTTCCCTCCGTTAGTCAGGTAGTCGTGAGTTGGGTAGTCATTGTTGCTGCCAACCAGACTATGCGTATTATACCCCCACTTGAAACTTTACGAAAGACCATTAGACTATTGGACTAAAGACCATTAGACTATTGGACTAAAGACTACCAGACTGTCTCAGGGAGGTGATTATGGCAGACACGTTGATCCAATGGGTTCGTACTGCGAAAGGGACCGGCGAGCGCCTGGTCGCGCAAGCGCCGCTGGCGTTTACCGCTGGGCCTGCACCGGATATGGCGTCGATTACGGTGGACGCGGGGACGCGCTTCCAGACCATCGAAGGCTTTGGCGGCGCGTTCACAGAATCCGCGGCAGTGACCTTGTACAAAATGCCGCCGGAGAAACAGGCCGAGATTCTCAAGGCATATTTCGATCCACGAGAAGGCCACGGCTACACCCTTTGCCGGACGCACATCAACAGTTGCGACTTCTCGCTCGGCAACTACGCCTACGATGAAGTCGCTGGCGACGTGGACCTCACGCACTTCTCCATTGACCGCGACCGGCAGGCGTTGATCCCGATGATCAAGGCCGCGCTGTTGGTGGCGGGCGGCGCGCTCAAGCTGTTTGCCTCGCCGTGGAGTCCGCCCGCGTGGATGAAGACCAACGGCGAGATGAATCACGGCGGCAAGCTCAAGCCGGAATATCGCGACGCCTGGGCGCGTTACTACTGCCGTTACATCCGCGAGTATGAGAAGGAAGGCATCCCCATCTGGGGGCTGAGCGTGCAGAACGAGCCGCTGGCGGTGCAGACCTGGGACTCCTGCATCTACACTGGCGAAGAAGAGCGCGATTTTGTGCGCGACTACCTCGGCCCGACGCTGGAGCGCGAGGGGTTAGGCGGCGTCAATCTCATCATCTGGGATCACAATCGCGATCTGCTTTACGAGCGCGCCAAAGTCGTGCTGGACGACCCGGCGGCCGCGCGCTACGTGTGGGGGACGGGCTTCCACTGGTACGTCGTCGACTGCTTCGACAACGTCCAGCGCGTGCACGACGCCTATCCCAACAAACACCTGCTTTTCACCGAAGGCTGCCAGGAAGGCGGGTCGCATCTCGGCGAGTGGGCTGTGGGCGAGCGGTACGCGCGCTCGATGGTCAACGATCTCAACCGCTGGACGGTGGGGTGGGTGGATTGGAACCTCGTGCTGGACGAAATCGGCGGGCCGAACCACGTCGGCAACTATTGCAGCGCGCCCATCATCGCCGACACGCGCACGGGCGAAGTGCTTTACCAGAGTTCCTACGACTACATCGGCCATTTCTCGCGCTACATCCGTCCTGGCGCGCAGCGCATCATCGCCGCGCCGACGTGCGACGAACTGGAAACCACGGCATTTCTCAATCCCGACGGGCGGATTGCCGTCGTTGTGCTCAACCGCACGGAAAAGGATGTCGCCTTCGCGCTTAAGTTTGCCGGGCAGGTCGTCGTTACCGATAGTCCGGCACATTCGATTCAGACTTTCTGGTGGTGATTGGTAATCAGGGATTGGTAATCGGTAATCGGGGATTAGGGGATTACCAGGCGGTTTCCCTGATTACCAGTAACCAGTTACCAGTTACCAATTACCCCTTTCAAGGAGCACACGATGAGCCTGTTATTTACACCGGGTACGTTTGGCACGCTAACGCTGGCGAACCGTCTTGTTCGTTCGGCGACGGCGGAGCGGATGGCGGATGACGAAGGCCGCCCCAGGCCGGAACTGGCGCGCCTGTACCGCGACCTGGCGCGGGGCGGTGTGGGGTTGATCATCACCGGGCACATGTACGTGCACCCTGCCGGACGGTGCCATCTGGGGATGACGGGCATCTACGACGATGCGTTGATTCCTGGACTGGCGGCGCTGGTCGACGCCGTGCATTGTGAGGGCGGCAAGATTGCCGTGCAGATCAATCACGGCGGGATGCAGTGCGCCCGCGAGAGCGTCGCCGGGACGATAGCGCCGTCGGCGATGGATGCGCCGTTCCTGCCACAACCCGCGCGCGAGATGGCGCTGAACGAGATCGAGGGCGCAATCGACGCTTACGCGCAGGCCGCCCGCCGCGCGCAGATCGCTGGGTTCGACGCGGTGCAGATCCATGGTGCGCACGGCTATCTGATCAACCAGTTTCTCTCGCCGTTCGGCAATCGCCGTACAGACGGCTGGGGCGGCGATCTTGAAGGACGGATGCGTTTCTTGCGCGCGGTCTGCGCGGCAGTGCGCGCCCAGGTGGGGCCGGATTACCCGCTGTTCATCAAGTTCGGGATGATGGATGGCATTGAAGGTGGCCTTATGCTGCATGAGAGCCTGCGCGTCGTGGCAGCAATGGCCGACATGGGCCTGGATGCGATTGAACTCAGCGGCGGCATAACGGCCGGGGCTATCCAGAACTCCAAGGCGGGTGTGCGCAATGTCGAGGATGAAGCCTACTTCCGCCATTTTGCGAAGGCAGCGCGCCCCGTCACGTCTTTGCCGCTGATGCTCGTCGGCGGCTTCCGTTCGCGGCAAGTAATGGACGACGTGTTGGCTTCAGGCGATGTGGATTTCATCTCGCTATGCCGCCCGCTCATTGCCGAGCCGGATTTGCCCAACCGCTTACAGCAAGGCCAGGCGCGCTCCGCCTGCATCTCCGGCAATCGCTGCTGGCCCAAAGAGGCGGGGGAAGGGATTGCGTGCCGGTGTTTGAAGTAGCGGTCAGCGAACAGCTATCAGCGGTCAGCATTTTGTGGTAGTGGCTCGTCGCCCCCGTCTCGGGGACGGGTTGTGAGGTTCTGTCAGTAGCGCAAGCTGTTAGCTTGCGGATAGGCAAACTAACAGTTTGCCCTGCGTTTTCTAGCCGGGAGTGTATTCGATGCATCTGCATATCTACTCGACGAAAGAGGAAATGGGTGTGGCGGCGGCGCGGCGGACAGCGCATTGGCTGAACGCAGCGATTGCCGGGCGCGGCATAGCGAACCTGATTTTGGCGACGGGCGCGAGCCAGTTCGAGATGTTGGAGAGTCTGGTGACGCAGGATGTCGATTGGTCGAAGGTGACGGTCTTCCACCTTGACGAGTACCTCGGCTTACCGGAGACGCATCCGGCGAGTTTCCGCAAGTATCTCAAGGCGCGGTTCGCCGATAAGTTGCCGAAGCTACGGATGTTCCATTACGTCAATGGCGAGGCCGCCGATCCTGCGGCTGAGTGTGCACGCCTGGGCGCCCTCATTGCCGCGCATCCCATCGACGTAGCCTGTATCGGGATCGGCGAGAACGGCCACCTGGCGTTCAACGATCCGCCCGCCGACTTCGAGACGGAAGCGCCATACATCGTCGTCAACCTGGATGAAGCATGCCGCCGCCAGCAGTTGGGCGAAGGGTGGTTCCCCACGTTCGACGATGTGCCCACGCAGGCAATCTCGATGAGCATTCGGCAGATCATGAAAAGCGCAGCCATCGTCTGCACCGTGCCAGACGCGCGCAAGGCCGTCGCCGTGCAGAAGGCTGTCGAGGGGCCAGTGACCAACCTGCATCCCTCGTCTATTTTGCAGTGGCACCCGCACTGCGACCTCTTCCTCGACGAACCGGCAGCAGCCCTGCTCAATCGCCTCGTCAAAGACTACGCGACTACCTGACTATGCGACTACCGACTGGTTTCGTCGATTTGCAGGTCAACGGCTTCCTGGGCGTGGATTTTTCCAGCCCGGCACTGACCGAGGAGGATTTTGTGCTTGCCTGTCGGGCGCTGCTCGCGCAGGGCACGGCGGCGTTTTTGCCGACGGTGATCACGAGTACGCTCGACACCTACGCGCGCAATCTGCCGATGATGGCCGAGGTGATGGCGCGTGAAGAATTTCAGGGGCGGCTGTTAGGCTTCCACCTCGAAGGGCCGTTCATCTCCCGCGTGCCGGGCGCGGTGGGGGCGCACAATCCGGCTTATGTCCGCGATCCCGATGTGGCGCTGTTGGAGCAGTTGCTCAACTGGGCCGGCGGGCGCGTGCGACTGCTCACGCTGGCGGCAGAATTGCCCGGCGCGGAGGATCTGGCGCGCTGCGCGGTAGAACGCGGCGTTGCTGTGTCGATTGGGCACTCGCTTTTCACGACCGCCGATCTTGATCGTATGGCGGACGCGGGTGCAACGGCGCTCACGCATCTGGGCAACGGCCTGCCGAACATGCTGCCGCGTCACGACAATCCCCTGTGGGTGGGATTGGCGCACGATGCGTATACGGCGATGCTCATTGCGGATGGGCATCATTTGCCTGCGTCGGTGATCAAGGGGGCGGCGCGGGCAAAAGGGGCAGACAAGCTCATCGTCGTCAGCGATGCTTCGCCGGTAGCGGGGTTGCCGCCAGGGCGCTATCGCTTCCTCGACAACGACGCAATCCTGGAGCCTTCGGGCCGCTTTCACAACCCGGAAAAGCAGTGCCTCGTCGGCTCATCAGCGACGATGGCGCAGTGTATGGCGCATCTGGCATCTTTGGGCGAGCTGACCGAAGCCGAGCTTGTCAGGGTGGGGCGTATCAATCCGTTGGGGTTAATAAAGACCTGACAGGTTTTCCGAAACCTGTCAGGTCTAGAAACAGTTACATAATCGCCAGCACGCGGCTAAAGCGCGTCGCCAGCTCTTGCAGGACGGCGACAGCCATCTCCGCATCCTCGCGGAGCAAGCCGAGGAAGTCCCACTGCGCCAGCACCAGGCAGCAGGTCGGCTCGGTGGCGATGACAGAGGCCGTGCGCAGTTGCTCGGTCAGCAGCGCCATTTCGCCGAAGAAATCGCCTGGATCTAGCGGATTCAGAACGACTTGCGTGCCGTCTGCCTGTTCGTGCACGGCTTCTGCCCGGCCTTCCATGATGATGAAAAATCCCTCGCCGCCCTTGCCCTGCGTGACGATGTGATCGCCCGCTGCATACGTGCGTTCGACGAAGCGCTTGCCCACTTGTTCGATCTGCCGCCGGTTCAATCTTCGAAACAGCGGCGTGCGTTGCAGGATGGTCAATTTGTCAGCTACAGCCATGTTACACCCCCTTTAGTTTCAGCTCTTCAGCGCGATGGCATGCCACCCAATGATCCGGCTTCAGCTCGCGGAACTCCGGTGTCTCTTGTGAGCACTTGTCCACAGCGTAGCGGCAGCGCGGGTGGAAGTAGCAGCCCGGCGGCGGGTTGGAAGGATCCGCCACGTCGCCCTGCATAATGATGCGCTCAGACTGATAACGCGGATCCGGTTTGGGCACGGCGGACATCAGCGCCTCGGTATAGGGATGTAGTGGCTCGTTGTACAGCACATCGGAGTGAGCTGTCTCGGCGATCTTCCCCACATACATCACCGCGACGCGGTCCGAGATGTGCTGCACTACGCTCAGGTCGTGCGCCACGAAGATGTAGGACAGGTTGAAGTCTGATTGCAAGTCTTGCAGCAAGTTCAACGTCTGCGCTTGAATGGAGACGTCCAATGCCGAAACCGGTTCATCGCAGAAGATGATCTTGGGGTTCATTGAAAGCGCGCGCGCGATGCCGATGCGTTGGCGCTGCCCGCCGGAGAACTCGTGTGGGTAACGGCGGATGTGTTCCTTGCGCAGTCCCACTCGTTCCAGCAGCGTGATGACGGTCTCCTCCATCTCCGGGCCAATCTTCATGCCGTGGATCACCATCGGCTCCGAGACGATGTCGAAGATGGACATGCGCGGGTTCAGCGAGTTGATGGGGTCCTGGAAGATCATCGAGACCTCACGACGGATGCGCTTCATCTGCTCTTTGTCCAGGTCGAAGATGTTGACCATCTCTGGCTTGCCGTCGGGGGAGAACAAGGCAGTCTCGAAATGCGCGGTACCAGCGGTCGGTTCGTACAGGCGGATGATGGTGCGGCTGACGGTCGTCTTGCCGCACCCGCTTTCGCCAACCAGCCCCAACGTCTCGCCGGCGCGGAGGTAAAGGCTCACGTCATCCACAGCTTTCACGTTGCCGACGACTTTCTTGAGCAGGCCTTTCTGGATCGGGAAGTATTTTTTCATCCCCTTGACATCCAGAATGATTCTGGCTTTTTGCGTTGCGATATTTTCGGCCATATTCGCTTTACCTCCTAGACGTTCTCGTATAGCAGACAGCGTGCCCAATGATCGGGTTCAACCTCGATCCAGTTGGGCGTCAGCACATCGCACTTTCCCGGCATGAACGAGGGGCAGCGCGGATGAAAGACGCAGCCGCTTGGCAGGTGGAAGGGATCGGGCACCATGCCTTTGATGGAGGCCAGCCGCTCGCTGGTACGCTTGCCGACTTTGGGGATAGATTGCAGCAGCGCACGGGTGTACGGATGCTTGGGTTCGTAGAAGACGCGCACTGTGTCGGACTTCTCCACCTGCTTACCCATATACATCACCACGATTTCCTTCGCCATCTCCGCCACCACGCCCAGGTTATGGGTGATGAACATAATGGACATTTCCATCGTGTCTTGCAACTCGCGCATTAGATCGAGGATCTGGGCTTCGATGGACACATCGAGTGCTGTCGTCGGCTCGTCGGCGATCAACATGAACGGCTGGCAGGAAAGCGCAATGGCGATCATCACCCGCTGGCGCTGCCCGCCTGAGAGCTGGTGTGGATAGGCGTCCACACGCTCGTGGGGTTTGGGAATGCCCACCTTTTGTAACATTTCGATGGCGATTTCGCGGGCTTCCTGTTTGGTCACTGGCCGATACTGCATCATCTGTTCTGCCATCTGCTCACCGACAGTTTTGGGTATCAGCCGGTGCAGGCTTAGTGCTTCCCCAATATGCGTACCGGTAGTATATACAGGGGTAAGAGAACTCATCGGCTCTTGAAAGATCATCGCAAACTCGCCGCCGCGAATGGAGCGGATTTCGTTGCCGTCGGGGTCTAACTGGGTGATGTTGACCACCTGGGTGGGCTTCTTGGGATCGTATTTGTCCCGGCGGTAATAGATGATTTCGCCGTCGGTGATTTTGCCGGGCTTGGGCACCATCTGCATCACGGCTTTAGCGGTGATGGATTTGCCACAGCCGCTTTCGCCGATCACGCCTAACGTCTCCCCGCGGTTGATGGTCAGCGTAAAGCCGTCAACGCCCTTGATGATCCCATCACGCACTTCAAACTGTACGTGCAAATCTTTGATTTCGACTAAAGGCTCAGCCATTGCGTCCTCCTTTACCGTCCACCGTAGGGGTCCAAAGCATCACGCAGCCCGTCCCCGAGCATGTTGAAGGCCAGCACGACGACGATGATGAAGGGCACCGGGATCAACATCCAGGGGGCGAAACGAATGATCCGCACGGCGCTGACTTCCTGCAATAGCACACCCCAACTGGTCAGCGGGGGGCGTAGCCCCAGTCCCAGCCAGCTCAACGCGGTCTCCGAGAGGATCATGCCGGGAATCATCAACGTGGCAATAACGATGACATGGCTCAGTGTGCCGGGGAGCAGGTGGCGGAACATGATGCGTTTATCGCTCGCGCCGGCGCTTTGTGCTGCCAACACGTACTCGCGCTCACGCAGTGAAAGGATCAGGCCGCGCACCTGGCGGGCCAATCCACCCCAACGAATGAAGACGAGGATCAGCGTCAGCATGAAGTAGACGAGGATCGGCGACCATGTCACTGGGATTGCTGCCGCCAGTGCCATAAAGAGTGGAATATCCGGGAACGCGCCGACGAATTCGACCAGCCGTTGTATCAGGATGTCCGTCATGCCGCCATAAAACCCGGAGATTGCTCCCATCACCATCCCTAATATCAACGTGAGAAATTGGCCAATCAAGCCAAGCAGCAGCGACAACCGGCCTCCATAAAGGATGCGCGAGAACATATCGCGGCCCAGGCGATCAGTGCCAAAGAGAAAGACCGTACCATCCGGGTATTTGGCTGTGTTGACGCCGAAGAAATGGATGTCCATAGGGATCAAGCCTAGTAATTTGTAAGGTTGTCCTTTGACAAAGAGCGAAAGAGGATAAATCTTTTCTTTGTTAACCACCCATACCCGTGTGCGCGCTACGAGGTCCAATTGTTGATCCAGACCGTATACCGCAGGCCGCAGACTGAAGTTACCATCTGGGTTCTTGAACACAATCGGTTGTGGTCGTGATTCCAGGTGGTCGGATTGGTAATCGAGCCGATAGGGGGAGAAGAACTCGGCAAACAAGCCGCAGACAGTATAGAACAAGATGATGATAATCGCGCCGACGATGGCCAGCTTGTTTTTCTTGAACTTCCACCACACCAGACTCCAATACGCCTGACTCAGTTGTTGCTGTTTTTCTTTTGCGCCTACCCCGCTCTCGATAATTTCAGGCTCTTCCATGGTTTGTCCTCCCTATTCTAAACGGATGCGTGGGTCCAGCGCGGCCAACAAGAGGTCGCCGATCAACGTGCCGATCATTGTCATGAGCACAATGAACACCAGTACCGTTCCGGCCAGGAACATATCCTGCGAGATGAGCGCCCGTACGAAGAGCGGCCCCACTGTAGGCAAGTTGAGCACCGTTGCCACCAGGGCGTCGCCGGCCACAATACTTGGCAGTGCCTCCGAGGTCAGAATGACGATGAGGGGATTGATAGCCACGCGCACCGCGTGTTTCCAGGTCACTTTGCTGCCTTTCAATCCACGCGCGCGGGCCGCTTCCACAAACGGCTGCCCCAACGTCTCCAACAGGTTGCCGCGCATAATACGCACGAGGCCCGCCGTGCCGGTCACACTGCTGATCAACGCCGGAATCCAGAGGTGTTTGAGTAAGTCAACAACTTTGCCCCAGCTCCACGGCGCGTCGGCAAACTCCCGTGAGAACAGACCTCCGACTTCGACCTTCAGCACCATCATTGCAAAGAACAATACCAGTAGTGCCAGCAAGAACCCCGGCATCCCCAGTCCCAAAAAGCTCAAGGTGGTCACGATCTGGTCGCCGAGGGAGTATTGATGGGTGGCCGAGTAAACCCCGATCGGAATCGCCAGACACCAGACAATCGTGATACTGGCGAGTGCCAGCACGGCCGACAGGGCTGCGCGTTGCCCGATGATTTCGCTGACCGGTCGTTCGTACTCGAACGACTCTCCGAAATCTCCGGTGACAAAATGGGTGATCCAGTTCCAGTAGCGCGTCAGCACCGGTTGATCGAGTTTATAGCGCGCACGATACTCATTGATACGCATCTGGGCGCTGAGGTCGCCACGCGCCTGCAACTGCTGCAATTTCACAGTTAGATAATCTCCAGGGGGTAGTTCAATGATGAGGAAGCTGACGAAGGAGACCAGAATGACCATGATCCCCATATAGAGGATCCGCCTCGCAATGTACGATAGCATTGTTACCTCCTTCCCACGGTGAAAAACAGAGCGGGTGGGGAAGGTTTCCCCACCCGCTGTAGCACACTAGCTTACTTGTCCATCCAGTACTGCTCAGGATGTGTGTTGCCGGGGGTGCCGGGCGCCCACGGACCGAGTACACCGTACTCCAGAACATTCTTGAAGTAGTTTTTGCAGACTACCGGCATGGGCTGATCACCCGCCGCGCCGATGATGAAGGGGCCTTTATCGATGTAGACGCGCACAGCTTCCCAGATGATCTCGTTGCGCTTCTCTTCGCTGGGTTCCTGCAGGCCCTTGCGGTAAATCTCCTGCAGCAGGGCTGCCGGGCTGCCGGGTTCGGGCGCCCACCCTTTCTCCCCACCGGTCTTGTAGTATTGACCTTGCATGGGGAATGCGCGTGTGCCTTCACCGACGCCGCGCACCGGGAAGATCCAGTCGGGATAGGTCCACAGGTCAAGCTCTGAAGCGTGGGCTGTGGCAATCATGAACAGGCCGTTGTCACGGTTGGTGCCACCGTCGGGGGTACCGATGGCGTTGTCAATCAGGACTTTGACGCCGATATCCTCAAGGTTCTTCTTGTAGACTTCAACCGCGTTGGTATTGATTTTGGGATCGCTCCAGTCGTTCAGTTGGATGACCAGAGTGAAGGGCTTGCCGCTGGGCAGATCGCGGATGCCGTCGCCGTCCGCATCCTTGAAACCGGCTTTGTCGAAGGCTTCCTTGGCCTTGTCGGGGCTATATTCTGCATAGGAATTTGCCCATTCTTCGAAGACCTTCTTGCCTTCTGGGGTGGCAAAGTGCGGGGATTGCGGGCTGATGGTGAACTGTTTCGGCTCACCGATGCCGCCCCAGGCCACATCCACGATGCGTTGCCGATCCATTGCATAAGACAGACCGACGAGGAAGTCATGGTTGCGTAGCAGTTCGCGGATTTCCTTGTCCTCTTCAGATTCTTTCGCCGGATCGTACTCCATGTCCCTGTGGAAGTCCTGGTTCACGATAAACGCAGGCCACGCGCCAGCGCCGTTCATCCAGCCGGGCACCAGGCGGTAGTTACCAGCTTGAGCGTTTTCCTGCAGGAAGGGAATGTCCATCGGGCTGCCGTTATAGCGGAAGTTGCAGTCGTATCGCCCCTGCGCCACTTGCAGCAGGCGCACCTCAGAATCCTCTACCACCTCTACACGGATAGAGTCAATGTAGGGCAGTTGGTTGCCCTCGGGATCGACCTTCCAGTAGTAGGGGTTGCGCTCGAGGATGCGATACTCGCCCGCTTTGTATTCCTTCAAGCACCACGCCATCAGGCAGGGATAGCCGGGGGTATCAAACCAGCGATCCATCAGGTCGAGTTCGGTGTACCCTTCCTCGCCTTTCTTGCCCTCGTAGTTGGGGTGATATTTCTTGAGGAAGTGCGCCGGTTTCATGAGCGGTTCCCATTCCCAGAAGCCCTGCGCCAGAACGTAGGGCATAATGTACTGGGGTTTGTCAAACTTCAACACCCAGGTATAGTCGTCAGGGAATTCCATCGTGATGGGCGTACCGTCGCTGTTGCGAGCCCACCACGGCACCGACGACGTCTTATACTCCTCGTTCAGGGCGAGGTCTTCCCACCAGAACTTCATATCTGCCATGGTGAAAGGCTCACCATCGGACCACTTGATGCCCTTGCGGAAATGCATGGTGATGGTCTTGCCGTCGTCGGTCCATGTGGGCATCTCTGTCAACAGACCCGGTTCGTAACCGGTGAGGTCGGCTTTCCAGCGGACGGGTGGATCGTACAATTCCATCTTGATGTTGCCCGCGCCTTCCCACCAGGTCACATCGTTCCAGGTGCCGCCGTACTTGCCGATGGATTCGACTACTGGGACAACCACAACGTCCACAGGTAGACGTTCCTCAACTGGCGGCAGCTTGCCCGCCTTGACCAATTCGGCCAACATGGGGGCCTCTTTGTATTTAGATGCAGCTGGCTCCTCGGTCTTCGGAACCGCGGTGGCCGCTGGGGCCTGGGTGGGCGCGGCCGTTGGCGCGGGTGTGGCCTTCTTGCAGGATGGCAACACCAACGCCAATACCATCACAACACTCAACAATAGAAACAGTCGCTTCTTCATGATAAACCTCCTTCGAATTTACTGAGTAAAATTTTGGCAGAGAATGGTTTTTTATGGTCTGTAACTGTAATATATACGGTTCACCTCCTTGTTGAGACTAAAAGAACTTGGGTTACATTCCCCAACCATCATTTATGGTTGACGCAATGTTTATAAGAGCAAAGCCAGGGCTTGTTTTGTCCGCTGAATCGTTGGCCCTATTGGAGCATCTTCCCACAAAATTTTCTGGAGCATATCTTGTAAAAATAGGGATGCCTGTAAATAATTGCTTAAAAATGGGCGTGGGCGTGCCAATTCCAGGAAGGGAATGATTCGCTTAAGCCAGGGATGCCTGCCGCTGCTCAGGTTGGCGTTGACTGTGCGGTGTGGCGAAATTTGAAGGTGCTCTTCGCAGTATGCTTGCAAAGCCTCCAGTGTGGAAACCTGTTTAAGGATTTCCGCACACAGTTCGCCTTCCGACGATTGCTGCATAATTGCCCAGGTCGTACCCCCTAATGACATTGCTTGCGGCGCTGCCGTTGTTGGGCGCGGCGCCGGGATAAAACCCAGGTGCGCGATGGCATCCTCTTCTTCAGTCCAATCCGACTCGTCCTGGATACGCGGCCACTCGTAAGTGCCGCCCAGCGTCATTGGGACGATTCCCTTGGCCAGACGGTCGGTAAAGTCCCACCAATGAAAGTGCACTACGTCCGGCGGCAGGCAGTTGCGGCGCTGCACCGAAATCCGCTGCAGAAAACATAACGCCTTTTCAACAGCCGGATCATCCAACTGTAGCCTGGCTTCATCATCCGATGATACTGTACCGGCTGTCCAAAGGAACGGGATCAGCAAATTGATCAACGCTTCGCCTGCGGCGGCGCCAACCGGGAAAACAACCGCATATTGATTGTGATACCGCCGCTGGACATCGGGTAGTGCAAAATGGTCAATCATGGCTAACCAGTCATCCCAAGTTTCGGGTGGCGCGGCGCCTTCGGCTTCAAACCAATCTCTCCGGTACCACAGCCCTGATACATCGGCCTGCACTGGCACACCATAGAGTTGGCCGTCCACAGTGTTGTTGCGGGCGACTGGCGCTTCCAGATTTTCGGCCAGCTCGTGCGCCCACTGTTGATCAAGTTTATCCAGCGGCGCGATATACCCGGCGCGCGCGTAATCGGGAATCCATACATAGTCCATCGGCACGATATCTGGCGCTTCACCCTGCGCGACGGTCCGTCGCAACTGGCGATGAAAGTCATCGCGCGAACACATCGTCACCTTCAGCTTGACTTCTTGATCGGGATGGTGCAGGTTCCAGGCGTGGACCGCGCTTTCCATCGAACCAAGCCAGAACACGTCGTAGTGGGTGAGCACGTGAACCTCGGTTTGCCGTTCCAGACGTTTGGAGACACCGCGCGCCACAAAAGTACCCTGCCCGGCGCGGCGATACAGAAAGCCTTCACGGGCTAACTCGGTGAGGGCCTGGCGGATGGGGGCGCGGCTGACGTCGTACAGGCTGCATAGTTCCATTTCGGTCGGCAGACGGTCGCCGGGCCGCAAGATGTTGGCTTCCATTTGCTGCTTGAAATGGAGTTTGAGTTGATAATAGATGGGAACAGGAGAATTTCGATCAACCATGAACGGCCTGACTTTGTATGATGAAAGGCACTTTGGTATTTCTTTATAACATTATACACTGGGATAATGGTTTGTCAATAGGTTTACCTGGGTTTTCGTTGACAATTTCCGTGTTTACGCTACAATTTGCCCAAATTCAGGATGAATGACTGAGAAATGCGAACAAATGTCATATCGCTAACTACAATGGGTGTCGCCAAGAAGCCGGACCGCTAGGTCCGGACATTTCGCGTTGGTAAGAACCGGCCCTAGTGAGTATTCCGCACTAGGGCCGGTTTTTGTTTGCACGACTTTAACTTTCAACCTGTAACCTGTCACCTGTAACTATTTTTCCGCGGAGGAGACCAATGACTTTACAACAGTTTGCTATCATCGAATCAACATTACGTGAGGGGGAGCAGTTTGTCGGCGCGAGTTTCACGACGGCGCAAAAGATCGAGATTGCGCGCCTGCTGGATGCGTTCGGCGTGGAGTGCCTGGAACTGACCTCGCCGCTGGCGTCGCCGCAGAGCTACGAGGACGCGAAAGCTATCGCGCGGCTGGGTTTGCGCTGTAGTATTCTGACGCACATTCGCTGCCGCATCGAAGATGCCCGGAAGGCCATTGAGACGGGGGTGGATGGCGTGGATGTCGTCATCGGCGCATCGTCTATGCTGCGGGAGTTTAGCCACGGCAAGAGTGTCGAGGAGATCATCGATTTGGCGCTGGAAGTGGTCGAGTTTGTGCGTTCGCAGGGCGTGCGCGTGCGCTTCAGCACCGAGGACTCGTTCCGCAGCGATCCGCGCGATCTGTTCCGCATCTACGAGGCCGTCGACCGCATCGGCGTGCATCGCGTGGGCATCGCCGACACGGTCGGCGTGGCGACGCCACGCCAGGTCTACGAGCTGGTGCGCGAGCTGCGCGGACGCGTGGCCTGCGACATCGAGTTCCACGGGCACAACGATGCCGGCTGCGCCATTGCCAACGCTTACGAGGCGCTCGACGCTGGCGCGACGCACGTGGATACGACGGTGCTCGGCATCGGCGAGCGCAACGGCATCACACCGCTTGGCGGGTTGATTGCGCGGCTCTACGCCACCGATCCCGCCTCCGTCGCCAAGTACGATCTGCCCCTGCTGCGCACGATTGATACCACCGTCGCGCAGATGGTCGGCGTGGACGTGCCGTTCAACAACTACATCACCGGCATCACGGCCTTCACCCACAAGGCCGGCATCCACGCGAAGGCCATCCTCAACAACCCGGAGACCTACGAGATCATCAACCCGCAGGCGTTTGGCCTCACCCGCTACGTCAGCATCGCCCACCGCCTCACCGGCTGGAACGCCATCAAAAACCGCGCCGAACAACTGGGGCTGGCATTGGATGACGCGCACATCAAGACGATCACCGAGCACATCAAGGCGCTGGCCGACGAAAAGCCAATTTCCCTTAGCGACGTGGATGCCATGCTGTACCGTTGGGCCAATGGCGAAGGCGAAGTAGCTTGACTTCGCCGCAAACCGCCGACAATAACCATAGATAAGGTCGGGTACTTTTCCCTTGCGACCGCGGACCAGGGACTTCGGACTATTTGCAGGAGGAAGTGTATGGATATATGGCAAGGACAGCGGGTGCGACTGCGCGGCGTGGAGCCGGGCGACGCCGACACCTTTTTTGCGTGGCGCGACAGCGATATGGCGCGCTTCACGGATTTTGTGCGGTTTCCTGATTCACTGGAAGCGACCCGCAAGCACTTTGCGCGGATGGCGACCCCGGATTTGAAAGACGACGTCTTCGATTTTGTCATCGAGAATCAGGCCGGGGAAGCCGTCGGTATCATCAACTCCCACACCTGCGACCGGCGGGTGGGGTGCTTTATGTACGGCCTGGGGATTGGGCCGGGCTATCGCCGCCGCGGCTATGCCTCTGAGGCGATTTTCCTGCTGTTGCGCTACTTCTTCGATGAACTCAATTACCAGAAAGTCAGCGCCACCGTCTATTCGAACAACGAAGCCTCGCAGCGTCTCCACGAGAGTCTGGGCTTCACGCTGGAAGGCCGTATCCGCCGCGTCGTTTTCACCCTGGGGCAGCACTTCGACGAACTCCATTACGGCATGACGGTGGAAGAATTCCAGGCGCAGCGCGCTCGGTTCTGCGTTTAACCGGCAAGTCTCAGTAGATCGAAAATTGGGTTCGTAGTCACCGCTTTAGCGGTCGGTGCGCCGCGCGCGGGGACGGCTGAAGCCGTTACTACGAACGAAAAATCACATCGACTGAGTCTCAGACTACTCGACTATCTTCGGAGGTAACGTATGCGTCAGATCATTGCCATGGGCCATGGCGGGTTCTCAATGGACCCGGAGAATCTCGTGCTAGATCGCTACATCTGCGAACAGACCGGCAAGCCGCGTCCAAAAGTATGCTTCTTGCCGCAGGCCAGCGGCGAGGCGCAAGGCTACATCATTAACTTCTATGCCGCGTTCACCCGCCTCGGGGCGGAACCCAGTTATTTGTCGTTGTTCCGTCCATCCACGGCGGATTTGGCCTCCTTTCTGCTCGAAAAGGACGTTCTCTACGTGGGCGGAGGCAACACCAAAAGCATGTTAGCCCTCTGGCGCGCGTGGGGATTGGATGCGATTATGCGTCAGGCGTGGGAACGAGGCATTGTGCTTGCAGGGTTGAGCGCGGGCGCAATTTGCTGGTTTGAGCAGGGCAGCACCGATTCGATCCCCGGCTCATTGACTGCGCTGGATTGCCTGGGCTTGCTGCCTGGAAGCTGCTGTCCGCACTATAATGGCGAGGCCGAGCGCCGCCCAAGTTATCACCGGCTCGTTGCCGCGGGCGAGATACTGCCCGGTTACGGCGTGGATGAGGGTGCGGCGCTGCATTTTGTGGACGACAATCTGTCTCGAGTGGTTACGTCGCATCCTGATGTCACGGCCTATTACGTGGAGAAAGTTGGCGACGAGGTCCAGGAGCATACGCTAGAGGCGATGCGGCTCGCGTGAAGAAACTGGTGTGGGTTGGATAACTATCCAACCCACACCCAATGTAGCATTTACGCCGCCGGGAAAATCTTCCCCGGATTGAGCACCCCGTTTGGATCGAACGCCGCTTTGATGCGTCGTTGCAGCGCGATCACCGTCCCGTCCAGCAGCATCGGCAAAAAATCGCGCCGCTTGGTGCCGATGCCGTGTTCCCCACTGAGCGTGCCGCCGAGTTTGGCGACGGCTTGATATAAATCGAATAGCACCGCGTGCTCCTGCTCCTCCCACACTTCTAGCGGCATGTGCGGATGTTTGACAATGGTGGCGTGCAGGTTGCCATCGCCGGCGTGGCCGTAGCAGGGGATGATGACATCGTATTTCTCCGAAAGCCGGTCGAGTTCGGGCATCAGGTCGGGAATTTGCGCGAAGGGCACGACGATGTCTTCGAGGCTCTGCACCGGGCTGTAGACCTTGAACGCCTCCGCGATGTTGCGCCGTACTGACCAAACCCGCTCTTGTGTTGTGTGGTTGTCTGCTACGTAGACCTCGATTGCGCCGTGTTCCAGACACAGTTCGCCAATCGTCTCGTATTCCTTCTCCACCTGCGCTTCACTGCCGCCATCCACCTCAATAAGCAGCATTGCCCCGGCCTGCTCGTAGGGCAAATCTTCGTTGAGATACTTGCACGTCGTCTGCACCGAGAGCTTGTCCATAAACTCGATGGCGGTGGGGATGATGCGCCCGTTGGTCATAATCTTCGGCACCAGCGCAATCGCCGACGGCACGTCCTTGAACAGCACCAGCAAATCCACCTTCGCCGTGGGCAGCGGCAGCAGCTTGAGGATGATCTTGGTGAAGATGCCGAGCGTGCCTTCTGAGCCGACCATCAGTTGCACCAGATCGTAGCCGGTGACATCCTTGACGCGCTTGCCACCGAACTGGACGATTTCGCCGGTGGGCAGTACCACTTCCAGGCCCATCACATACCGCCCGGTGACGCCATACTTCACCGCCTTGCCGCCGCCCGCGTTCTCCGCGACGTTGCCCCCAACGAAGCAGGTCTCCACACTCATCGGATAGCCCGCGTAGAACAGGCCGTCGTCCTTCAGAATCTCGTTGATGACGTTTGTGACCACGCCTGGCTCGACAACGACCACCAGATTATCGCGGTCAATCTCCAGGATGCGGTTCATCCGCTCCACCGACAGCAGGATGCCGCCGTAGACCGGCACCGCGCCGCCCGATAGCCCCGATCCCGCGCCGCGCGGCGTGACCGGGATCAGCTCGCGGTTAGCGAGCCGCATAATCGCCGCAATCTCCTCCGCGCTCGCCGGTTTGACGACCACATCCGGCATGTGCGCGAAGGCTGGATCGGCCACCTCGTCGTGGGCGTAGGCTTCCATTTTCTCCACATCGTCATGGATCACATATTTCTCGCCGACGATATTTTGCAACTCCGCGACAATCGCAGGGGTGACAGGATTGTAGTGTGTCATAGATTCTCCTCGATGAATCGTTAGAACGTTCTAACGTTGGAACTCCCCGCGCAGTTTTTCGAGCACGGCGGGCAGCACCTCGAATACATCGCCGACGATGCCCAGGTCGGCCACCTGGAAGATGGGCGCATCGGGGTCGGTGTTGATGGCGACGATGTACTCCGCCGTCTGCATCCCGGCGAGGTGCTGGATCGCGCCGGAGATGCCGCAGGCGATGTACAGGTTCGGCGCGATGGTCTTGCCGCTCAGCCCAATCTGGCGCGGATACGACTGCCAGCCGCGATCCACCGCCGCGCGCGTCGCGCCGACGCTGCCGCCCAACACATTGGCGAGGTCGGCGAGCAGCTTGAAGTTCTCCCCGCGTTTCATCCCCCGCCCACCGGCGACGATGACTTCGGCGTCTTCAATCACGACCTCCTGTGTCTCGTCGGGGATGAACCGCTCGTAGCGCATCCGCGCCGTCAGCAGCGCTTCCGGTACATCCACACGCACAATCTCGCCGAGGCCGGCCGCCGCGCGTGCTTCATCCCGTGGGGCGGGCGGCGTGGATTTGGGGCGCACGGTCGCCATCTGCGGGCGTGCGGTGGGCGTTTTAATCGTCGCCATGATGTTGCCGCCGATGGCAGGGCGGGTTTGCAGCAGGTTGCCCGTCTCCGGGTCAATTTCCAGGCCGGTGCAATCCGCCGTCAGCCCGGTATGCACCTGCATCGAGATGTAGGGCATCACCGTGCGACCGGTTGTCGTCGCCGCCGCGATCAGCACTTCGGGCCGGTAGGTGTCGATGAGATAACGCAGCGCCTTGGCGTGCGGCTCCACCAGGAAGCGTGCCAGCGCCGGATGATCTACCACGTAGACGCGATCCGCGCCGCGCGCGAGTAGTTCGTGTAATTCCGTTTCGGGGATGGCATCGCCGAGCACCACAGAGCACAACCGGCACCCCCGCGCATCGGCCAGTGCGCGCCCGCGTGTCAACAGTTCAAACGATACCGTGTGTAACTTGCCTTGTTTAACTTCAGCCAGCGTCCAAATGTCAGTCCAGTCCATAGTTGTTAGTCCTCAGTCCGTAGTCCTTAGTCCAAAGTCCAAATTCCAAAGTCAAAAGTCGAAGGTCTCCATTCGCCCATTCACTGATTCGCTCATTCGCTGATTCGCCCATTCTATATCAACTGGCGGTCGCGCAGGAAGGCGACGAACTGGTCGGCGGCAGCTTCAACATCGGCGGCGTTTTTGACGTAGACCATTTCACCGTGCCGGGCGATTTTGGGCTTATCAATCTTCACCACGCGGGTTGGTGAACCGCTTAACCCGATCTTCGTCACGTCGAGGTCAAGCTCGTCCGGCCCCCACATCGGGATCGTCGCGCTCTTGGCGCGCTGTTTCCCGTGTAGGGTGGGAAGCCGCGGGGAAGCGATCTCTTTGACGACGGTGAGCACAGCCGGCAGCGGCGACCACAGTACCTCGATGCCGCCCTCGACCATGCGGTTGAGGTACAGGCCGTCCTCCGTCACGTCTGAAATCCGGCTGATGTAGGTTGCCAGCGGTAAATCAAGGAACGCCGCGATGCCGGGGCCAACCTGTCCCGTGTCGCCGTCGGTGGCGCGCTCCCCGCAGATGATGAGATCTACCACGCCGAGTTGCCTGATCGCCTGCGCGAGGGTGTACGCCGTGGCCCACGTATCCGCGCCGGCGAACTTGCGGTGGCTGAGCAGCACGCCGTCGTCGCAGCCCATCGAGATGGCCTCCTTGAGCGCCTTCTCGGCGAGCGGTGGCCCCATCGAAATCGTCGTCACCTGCCCGCCGACCTGGTCGCGCAAGCGCAAGGCCGTCTCGATAGCATAAAGATCGAGTGGATTGACGATGGCTTCAACCCCGGTGCGGAGCATCGTGCCGGTTTCGGGGTCCATCTTCACATTGCTGGTTTCTGGAACTTGCTTGATTGGAACAACAATGCGCATTCTTTACCTCCCCAGATTGCATTGACTTATCCTCTATTCTACCGGCAAACACGCGAGAGGCAACAAACAGGGGCAACGCGCCTGGTAGGCGTTGCCCCTGTTCCTGAGGAAAAACCGCTATGGGGTGTTGCGCAACACCAGCGGGAGGAACACGGTATGCTCCGGCGGTGTTGTGGGTTGGGTCACGTGGATGTAATTCGCCCGGCTGATGCTGTTGCTGCCGCCGGCGCCGCTCACGGTCAGCGTGACGGTGTACGTTCCCGGCGCGGTGTACTGATGCGTGGGATGCTGTAACAGGCTCGTCGCGCTGTCGCCGAAGGCCCACTGCCAGGCAGCGATGTCGCCGGTCGAAGTATCCGTGAACACGACGGTCAACGGCGCTTGCCCGCTCAACGGCGCGGCGGTGAAGTCCGCGGCCGGCGCGGCGCTGGCGCCCTGCGCTGCGATGTAGAGCGGTCTGATGACGGACGCGCTCCCGTTTGCCCCGCTCACGGTCAACGTGACGGTGTACGTCCCGGCGGCGTAGGTGTGACTGGGATGCTGCGCCGTGCTGGTCGCGCCGTCGCCAAAATTCCATTGCCAACCGGTGACGCCGCCGGAAGAATGATCCGTGAAGGTCACGGCCAGCGGCGGCGCGCCGGCCACGGGCGCGGCGGTGAAGGCGGCCAGCAGGCCGGCGGCGTCATTCGGGCAGGTGCCATCGGTCAGGGCGGCCCAGGTGTACCGCGCCGTCAGCGCCAGGACGCCGGGTTCCCAACCCGCAGCGGTCGCCAGATCGCTGTTGACCGGGTTGGTGGACGGCATGGCCGCCCAGACTTTCAGCGCGCCTTCTTCAACGGCGAAGGCGACCAGGGACAGGGACGCGGCGTCGGGGTTGGCGATGCCGAGCGCGCTGAAGGGCACGAACAGGTCGGTCACGGACGTGGCAAAGGCGTAAGAGAGACCCGTTGCGCTGACCCACTGGCTGCCATTCCAGCGCAACAGCGTCGCCGTGCTGCCGTCTTGCACCCAGACCACGTAGTCGGCGGCCATCCCCAGGGTGACGGTGTCGCTGAGGGTGCTGTAGGGATCGTAGGCGGTCGTGCTGCCGCCGCTCTGGGTGTCGAGGTAGACGAACAGGTCGCCGTGCAGATTCCAGTTGGCCCCCGTCCACGCCAGGCGCAAGCCGTCGGCATTCCAGGCGGCGTAGAGTCGCTGCGGGGCGCTGAGGGAAGCGTTAGGCAGCGCCCGCTCCGCCACGCGGGTATCGGTTCCAATCAGGTTGCAGGACGATTGCAGCCAGCCCTGATAGGCAGGCGGCAGCGGGCCGACGTACACCGGCGTCAGTTGGTAATCCACATACACCGGGCCGACCGTCACGACGGTTTCGTTGCCGTAGAGGTCGCGGGCGGTGATCTCGACGGCCAGCTTTTGCGACCCGCCGGCGTTCAGACTGTCGCTGCGCGGGTCGGCCACGGCAACCGTCCGCACAGCTTGTTGCGTCCCCGGCAGCAGCTCCATCCACCGCACCTGATACGGCGCGAGACCGCTCTCGTCGCCGGAGGCCGTCCACTCAACGAACAGCGTGGGGGCCAGCACGTCATCAATGACGGCGCCCGGCATGAGCGTCCGCCGCGCGCCCGTTGCGTCGTAGTAGCTCAAGGTCGCGGCAAAGGCGGTGGGCGGCGTCGCATCGGCCCATACGACGCGGCTGGCTTCGGCAGTGTTTCCGGCCACGTCGGTGACGCGGGCGGCAAGTGTGTAGGACGCGCCGGCCGGCGGTTCGAGCGCGCCGGAGTACAAGTCCACGCTCCACGGCTGCCAGCCCGGCTGGAAGGTGTGCGGGATGGGCTGCCAATCGCCGTCGTTGAGCCGGATTTCCAGGCGCGTGATGCCGACGCTCTCATTCACCAGGCCGGCGACGCGGATGTAGCCGTTGGTGAAGTTGGCCTGCGTCACACTCGGCGTAGTGATGGAGATTTCCGGCGCGGTCGCGTCCACGTAGAACGTGGTGAGCGGGCCGGGCGCGCCGTTGAGCGGCGCGGACGAGGTGATGACGTGGGCAGCGGCGTCATAGATGGTCGCCAGCAGGTTGTAGACGCCGTCGTTAGCCGGGGTGAAGGTGGTCTGCCACGCCGCCGAGGTCGCGCTGCCGCCCCAATTCTCCGTATGGATGACCTGCCCATTGGCCGTCAGGGTCAAGTTGTTGAGGTTGGCTTGCGCGTAAGCCGTCCCGCCGATGGCGATGGGCGCGTGGCTGGTGAAGACGCTGGTGTGCGTCGGCGTGAAGATGGCGACGCCGAGCGTCAAGTTCAACGTTTGCGTGGCGCGGGCGACGGTGGTGCAGGCGCCAAAGATGTCGCACGCGGTCAACGCGTCGGCGGCATCCGCGGCGTTCATCACCGTGGCGGGCGAGGTGTAGCGCCAGAGTTTGGTTTGGGGGAAGAGTTCCGTGTACCAGGCGGCGTTTTGATAGACGGGCTGCGAGGTGTTCACAGGACACTCGTACCCTGGCGCGCTCAAGTTGTAGTCCTCGCTCCAACAGCGATAGAGGTCGCGGTCGCCGGGGAAGCGCGGCGCATAGTGCGTCAGTGTGACGCGCGGCGCTTGCGTGTCAATTTCGCCCTGCCAGACGTTGGAGATGACGCGGGTGTGGCCGAGGGCATCCGCTGTGCGCAGGTAGACCTGGTGCGGGCCTTCGAGACCGGCGGGGAGCGTGGTAGTCCACGTGGAGAAAGCTGCGCCGGGCGATGCCAACGTGACCGGCTGCCAGGCGAGGCTGCCGGGCGTGTGCCGGTCTTGCGCGTGCTGGAAGGCGATTTCGACCGAGGCGACGCCGCCGACGCCGGGGTTGGCAATCGCCTGGAGCTGCGCCGACGTGAGCGCGCGGTCATAGATAACGACTTCATCCAACAGGCCGTTCAGGTTCGCGCCGATGCGGAAGGCGTCATCGGCGTTGGCGGATAGCGTCAGCGTGGAGGTGAGCGTTTCCTGCGCGACGCCGTTGACGTAGAAGGTGACGGTCATGCCGCTGCTGCTTTCCAGCACGGCGGCGATGTGCGTCCATTGCCCCGCGCTCAACGTCACCGCGCTGCTCTCAAAGGTGTGCGCGCCGTAGGCGTTAAAGACCAATCCCTGGCCGTTGACGCCCAGACCAAAGCCGTTCGCGCTATTGGCGCTGTCGGCGGAGATGAGATGCTGCAAGCCGACGATGCTGTTGAGCCGCACCCACGCCATCACGGTCAGGTCGTCGCGCAAGCTGCCGAGACGCCCGCCGGCGGCCAGGGTGAGCGCGTCATTGCCGTCGAAGCTGGTAGCCTGCCCGTAGTAACCGGCCGCGCTCGCCGGGCACGCGCTCCCTTCACAGTCGCCCACCAGCCGCGTGCGCGAGGCATCGTAGAAGCGCGTCGCCCCGGCGGGTTCTTCCAGGTGCATGTGCAACACCTGGCCGGTGGGATAGGGCGCTTCCACTACCGCGCCGGTGAGGGTGGGCAGCGGCGCGGCGCCGGTAATGGCGTAGTCGCCGGCGGCCAGCGCGGTCACGTCGGCGAAGGGGGCCGTGCCGTCCACCTCGATGACGAACTGCGTGGCGCTGACGGCCTGGGGCCGCATCAGCACGGCGGACGGGCGCTGCAACGGCGTCCTGACGGTGGCGTTGTTGACGGCATCCACCGCGCTGAGTTGGACGGTGTAGCTGCCGTTGGGCGGGAAGGGGAAGGGGTAGTCCACTTCCCAGGCCACGAGGGTGTTGGCCGGGCCGCTGAGGCTGCGCAACGTTGCCAGGTGCGCGCCGTTGACGGGCGCGTTGGTCGCGTCGAAAAGGGTGACGTAGACGGCGCTCACGCCGCTGAGGGTGTCGGTCGCCACACCGGTCAAATGCAGGCTCGCCTCCGCGCCCCGCGCGCCGGGCGCGCCATCCAGGCTGACCTGCGGCGCAGTCCCGTCTACCGTCACAGTGAGGCTGTTCTGGCTGACGTGCCCCACGCTATCGGCGGCGCGAACGCGCAGGGTCAATGCGCCTTCGACGGTGGGCGTGATGGCGAACAGCCAGAGGTCTTCATCGCGTTGCGCGGCCTGCCAGGTTGCGCCGCCGTTCACCCTGTAATCCACGCTGACGATAGCCGAGGTCGCGTCGCGCGCCGTGGCGGCCATCACATAGCCGGGCTGCAAGGGGATGAACGCGGCGGGATGGTCAATCGCCACCGTCGGGTTGTCGGCGTCTATGGTGATGTCGTGTGAGAAGGCGGCGTCGTACCAGGCGACTTGATACCGGTACATATCGCTGATGGCGCGGTTATCCAGCGCCATGTCAGTCATAAAGACCTCGTCGGCCAGGCCCACAAACTGGTTGCCGATGTGGATGGGGTTAGCGTTGGTCGCGCGCGAAGGGAGGTCGCCGGTGGCGGCCGGCTGCCCGTTAAGGTAGAGCGTCAGTTTGCCATCCCCGTAGGTCGCGGCGACGTGGTTCCACTGGTTGAGCATCAGCGTGGCGGTGGTGACAATCGAGTTGATGGCCTGGGGGGCGCGCGTTCCCTGGGTGACATCGAACTTGACCCGCATCGAGCCGCGCAGGATGGTCAGTTCAAAGCTGCCGGCCTTGCCGATGAGGATTTGGTCGCCAATCCACCGCTGGCGCGTGGGCTTGAACCAACCGCCGACGGTGAAGCTGTCTGGCGTGCTGGCGCTGGGCAGCTCAAGGCACTGCGGCGCGTCGGAGGCATAGTTCATGCTGTCAAAGACGATGGCCCCGCGCATCCAGCCATCCAACCCGGCTTTGGGACACCCGCACTGCTGCGCCGTGGGATTCAGCACGCACCCGGCGTTGACGCTCGGATTGGCGGCGTTGGCGAAGACAGTGGTGGTGACGCCGGTGGCCGCCTCGAAGAGCGGCTCATCCAGGCGCAGGTTGATGGCGGGGGCTTCGCGCAGCAGGGCGAGCACCTCGGCGGCGGTGGGCGCTTTGTTGATGACGAGCACGTGGTCAATCAACCCGGCAAAGTACTTGGTATTGTCGGTTTTGTCCGCGCCGACGACGACCGCGCCAGCGGTCAGCGCGCGGACTGTGCCGGACGCCGCGCCGCGCTCCACGCCGTCAATGTAGATGCGCCCGCCGCCGTCGCGCTCGCGGGTCGCAACGAGATGATGCCAGAGGTTGTCGTTGACCAGCGCGCCGGTGCTGGTGACGACGACCCCCGGCAGACCCGCGCCGGAACTCCACCAGCCCACGTTCCCATCCGCCGTGACGCGCAGTTGGTAGCCGCCGGCGGCGTTGCGTTGCTGGAGGATGACCTGTTCCTGCGCGGCCTGCGTCTTGACCCACGCGGAGACGGCGAAGGGGTCGCTGCCGACGACCACCGGGCCGCCGCCCAGGTCTACGAAGTCGTTCACGCCGTCAAAGCGTGCGGCCTGGTTGGCGCGGCCGGGCAGGCCGCTATCCGGGCAAGTGTCGCCGGAGACGGCGACGCCGGAACAGACGCCCACCGCACCGTTGCCGGAGTCATCCGCAAAGATGTCCCGGCCCGGCGCTTCGTCAAAGCGGAGTTCGAGGAGCCGCTGCATCCCGGTGAAGAGGTCGTCCATCTGCACGGCGGTCAGCGCGTAGGGGTAGATGCGCAGGTCGTCCAGAGCGCCTTTGTAGAAGTCGTTGTCCTGCGCCCAGAACAATTGACCGTCTATAGCCCCGTTGGATTCTTGGTAAAAGCTAGGAGCAAAATTACCTGCGGGGATGTTGTAACGGTTATCACGAACCAGGGTGTCGTCATTATCAATCCCGCCACTTGTGCCACAACGATCACTTGGGGTCGAAAAATCCTTTTCACAGAACCATAAGTCGTGGGCGCTATCATTGTTAATGGAAATAGGTACATGAATGTCATAGCTCGATGACCACTTCCAAACCTCTTTCCGCCAGCGATTAACCCCGTCCCAGTCAAGAAGCAATTCAGGCGCAGATTCCGACCAATGTATATTGTCAGACCGCACGTAATCAAACCACACATAGCCATTGGCATTGGGACGTCCGGCATAGAGCCAGTTGCCGGCGTAGGGTTTCTTGCCGTTGCAGGCTGCGCTGGTATCCACCGCGATGCCGTTGATGTAGAAGGTCATCAATTCGCCGTCGAAGGTGACGCCGACATGTTGCCATTCGTTGGGCGTGATGATGGAGTTGACCGTCTGATAGCCGCACGCCGTCGCGCCGTCGCCAAAGCGCAGGCCGATCCGGGTGGCGGCGGGGTTTACGTAGAGCGTGGGATAACCCTGGACGCCGGCTTCGCGGCCCAGGATGCCGTACCAACCTCGCCAGATAGGGTCATCTTTGCACTCATAGGGATCGACAGAGTTTGGACAGGCGAAATTATCAATAAACACCGTGTAAACCTCTGGCTTGATCCACGCCGCCAGGCTGAACTGCCCCGCGCCCTTGCTGAGGTCAAGGCTACTGCTGCCGCCCGTGCTGAGCCACTGCGTCTGATTGAACGCGACGCCCTGGCCTACCGGCGCGCTGATGCCTGCTGTGGGGCATTGACTGCCGCTGCACATAATGGGAATTTGATTGGCGGAACTGTCGCCCAGGCTGTACCGCGCTATTTCCTGGGGCGTCAACGCGCGGGCGTAAATCTCGACTTCGTCAATTGTCCCCTGGAAGAAACGCTCGGTGCCGGTGCCGCGGGCGCCAATCGCCCAGTTGCTATTCACCGGCACTGCGCCTGTGCCGCTGGCCTGGCGGGCGACTTCTTGCCCGTTCCGATACAGGATCCAGTTGCTGCCGTCGTAGACGCCAGCCAGGTGAATCCACTGATTCAGGTCGCTCGACGGAATGGCATAACTCGCCCCGTAGGAAGTGCCATTCCATGAGCCGACTTCGTAATTACCCCCTGATAGCCGGAGAAACACTTCACCGTTGGGGCTTGTGCTATAACCATGCGCGATGATGTTACGCAGGCCATCCGTCGCTTCCGGCTTGATCCAGGCCAGCAGGGTGATCTGGCCGTTGGTGGGCAGGCTCGCCGGGTTGCCCAGGCTGATGTAATCGTCAACGCCGTCAAAGTAGGCCGCCAGCCCGTGATAACCGGCTTGCCCGGCGGCAGGGCAGACCGTACACGTACCATTGTTGCCGGCGCTTGATGCATCGGCAAATTGAGTTGCGCCGGCGGTTTCATTCAGGGGCAACCACAGCACGCCTCCTCCGCTGTCGGGGCTGCCATCAAAGGTGACGTGTAGCGCCGGGGTAGTGACGTACAACAAAATCTCTTCCGCCGATAGCGCGCGCGGGAAAACCTCCACTTCGTCAATGAAGCCCTTGAACCACGCGCCAGAGGCCTGGCCGATGGAGAATTTGCCGCCGGTTTCCGGGCGCGCGGCAGACGTGAATGTGGCCTCCGGCCGACCGTCCACGTAAAGCACGCCGGCATTGGCGCTGTCGAGCGTCACCATGACGTGATGCCAGCCGTTGGCGGCGAAGGTCGCCGCGCTGGACTGGGTGGTCGCGCCATCGTCATACTCAAACTTCTGCGTGGTGGGGTTGTAGTAAAGCGCGGCGCGCACTTCGTCCGCGTTGGTCTGGAAGGCCAGCGCGGCTTCCCGCGCCGCTGCGCCGGATTCCGCGTAGACCCACGCGCCCAACGAGAGCGTCTGGCTCAGTGCGGCGGTGGAAACCGAGTCGGCGGTGATATAGTCCTCCACGCCATCGAAGCGCGGGGCCAACCCGGCGTACCCGGCTTGCCCGGCGATGGGACAGGCGACGCCGGTACACGCGCCGGCATTGCCGGTGAGCGAGGCATCCGCAAACTGCGTCGTCCCGCTGATTTCGTTCAGGTGCAGCCAGAGGACGCGCCCGGCGGCCTCGCCGCGCAGGTCGGCGATGTTCGCGCCGGCCCGGTTGGTCAGGCTGATGGCGTAGGAGTGGTCAATGTCGGAGCGCAGCGTCACCTGGCCGTTGAGTGTGGTGGTCTGGCTGGGGCCGAGGGTGTAGGGCTGCGGTTCGATGTCGCTGTTCTGCACGGCGGCGGGGAACTCGACTTCGAGCAGGCCCAGGGCGTAACGGTCGCGCAGGTAGTTCTCGATGGTGGCGGTGTAGACAATCGTCGCGCCCGGCGCGACGATGCCGTCGCCGTCGTCAATGACCGAGGAGACGCCCAGCACCGCCGATGACGAATAGACGTTGGGGTTAAAGCCGTAGACCTGCTCCAACTTGTCGCTGATGCCGTCGCCGTCCGCGTCGGGGTCGTTGGGGTCGGAGACAACGCGCGTAATTAGCGGGACTTCTACGCCGCCCTCGTCCTTGAAGGCGTAGACGTATTCCCACCCGTCCAGCTCTTCCTTGTCGGTCAGGCCGTCGCCGTCGCTGTCGGACAGGTACGGGGCGGTTCCGTAGAAGACTTCCCAATAGTCTTCCAGGCCGTCGCCGTCGCCGTCGCCATCGGCGGCCATCGGGTCGAGGCCGTGTTGCAACTCGTACCAGTCGGAAAGGCCGTCCACGTCGCTGTCGGGCGTCCCGTCGTCGGGGTCGTTGCCGCCCCAGGCCGCGCTGCGCAGGTTGTCGCCGTCGGCGTCGGCCAGGGTAGGAAAGCGCGCGTCCCACGCCAGGGCGTAGCTGCGCTGGCCCCGGTCGGCTAACTCGTAGAAGCCGTCCAGCGTGGCCGGGAAGACATCCAGTTTGAGTTTGTTGCCCATATAGATGTGGACGTTGTCTGTTTTTTCGCGCAGGTAACAGACCGGGACCGGAATGACCCACGGGCCAACCATGATAGCCATCATAAAACATTCCTGGGCGTTGAAGGCATAGCTTTCCACCAGGTAGAGCGGCGGTTCCTGGTTGAGACCGGCCTTTGCCAGGGGGATGGGGAAGTCGTTTCTGACCGGCTGGGTGGAGGTGAACCGTTTAGTGTCCCAGTAGGCGCCGTGGTCGTTGTTCGCCGGAATCCACTCCTCTTCCATCTGCCAGCGCGCCACGTCCAGCGTTTGGGTGTTCGTCGGCACAAAGGCGTAGCGGAAGGTGGAATCGTCCATGTACATATCGGCGAATTGCCAGAGGTACAAGTCGCCGAGGCCCACCGGGATTTCGCGGTAGAGCGTGGTCAGCACATTCGCGCTGATGGCGAGGCGGTTGCCGGCCGTCATCCCCTTGAGGGCATCCACTGCGCCGACATCGAAATTCTGGATTTGCATCAAATCTTTGGCTTCCAGATCTACCAACGGCGTCTGGTCGTAGGTGAGGAACTGCACCAACTTGGTCAACAAGCCGGTGAGGCCGGGACAGAACCACTCTTGCATAATCTTCCATCCCCCGCCCTCGTTGTTTGCCACTTTCTCGTCTACCCCCAGCGTCATGCAGATGGTAGAGAACACCAGGTCAATCATGCCGATGATGGCGACGATGAGCTGCCCGACAATCGGGATAAAGCCGATCGCCACCATAATGGCCGCGACGATGACCGTAGCCACCATATCGGCAAATGCCTGGTTGAACTCCAACGAGGCAAACCCCACGCCGCCTTTGATCATCTGGAAAATGAACAGGCCCAACGAAACCAGCGCCGTGACCATAAGGCCGATAACGGCGGCGACGACGGCGGCTTTGGTGATCGCGTCAAACGCGCCCTTGATTTTCTTGGCGATCTCGATGATGCCTTTGATCGCGGTAATGATGGCCACAACCTTGACGATCAACAACACGCCTTTGATGACATAGTTCACCATTTTCATGACAAGTTGTGTGCCGCCGATAAAATACAGCGCGAGCGCCAGTCCCACCAGCCCGACGGCCACGACGGCGCACGTCACCAGAGCCGCCACAAATACGCCTTTTTGGAATGTGGAGAGTTTTTGCCACAGCTTGGTGAACATCCCCGGCTCGCCGGCCTTTTGTTTGCCCAAATCTTTGAGCAGATCGTGGCCGCCGACCCGCACATTCTCGGTAAACAGTGTAATCTCTTTTGGACCGGCCAGTTTGTCCGCAATCAACCCCACGAGAACTTTGGCGCCGGCCCCGGCGCCACCGGCAATGCCGTAAGAAATCTCGAGGTCGCTGGCGACGTTCGCCCGGAGCTGCACTGCACCGTCCAATTCGACCACGCTGGTGGCTCCGGCCAGCACGGTGAGGTAAAAAGAGGATGCAACCAGCAGCGCTCCTTCCAACACATACGGGTCGCTGCCGAATTCGCTATCGGCAGCCAGCCAGGGGCGGACGCTGTCGCCCAGGCGGTTAATGTACTCGTCGTAGGGATAGGCGTCCCACACGCCCGCGCCCTTGTAGCGGAACGGCGACCAGCTCATGCCGGTCAACACGATGTCCGGGAAGTTCGCCGCCGCCATAGTGACTGCCAGGCGATTGCCCTGGCGGATGCCGGCCTGCGTCGCCGTCACCAAATCCTCCAGGGCGGCAGCGCGGAAGCGCTCTTCGCGCGCGAACAACAAGGTAGGGGCTTGAATTTTGGCGCGGTTGCCCTCCATAAAATAATCCGCCAGAATTTGTTTGGTGGTGGTCATCGGCAGCGCCGCCAGATACCCCTGGTGGGCAAAGGTCTGGGTGACAACCTGGAACGCGCCCTGGGGCAGTCCCCAGGTTTCGGTGGGGGTGACGCCGGTGTTCAAGTCCCGGTCAAAGCGCCGCGCGATTTCCGCTAGCGGGAGGTCGCGCGCGCCGTCGGCGTCCGCGTCGCGCCCGGCGATAAAGCTCTGATCCAGGCCGTTCGCCAGTTGCCAGAGGTTGCTCTCGTAATAGGTCTCCGGGTCGTAGTCCGGCTGGCTGATGGCGTAGTCCGGGTCTTCGAAGATGACGCCCACATCCAGGCCATGATCTTCGCGCACGGAGAGGCCGGTCAGATACCAGTCGTCGTAGTAGGAGTGGATGATGCGGGAGGGCGTTTCAACCCAGTGCGCCGTCCCGTCGCACCAGGCGTTGCGCTCCTCTTCGGTCAGGCCGTCCGGCGGCGTGGTGCAGGTGTCCGTTTTGGCCTGGAGCAGCCACGCCAGCCGGGCCTTTTGGAGCAGGCCAGGCGCGCTCACGGCAGGCCGGTAGACCATGCGCGCCGTAAAGGCCACGCGCCCCTGGTAATCATCCTGCACCAGCGAGACCGGGACGTAGGCCAGCAACACCTCGCCGCTGGCGTCCTTGGCGCGGACGGTGATGCCGTACATGTCCATCTGCGCCGTATCGAGCCAGGCTGTGATCGGCGTGCTGGGGGTGATGGCGGGCGCGTCGGGGATGACGGGCAAATAGCCATACTGCCCGTCGTGGTACGGGATTTCGAGTTCGAGCATCGGGATCAGGCGCAGGTCGCCGTCGGCTTCCTCGCCGCTGTTGCCGAAGGTCGTCTCGTGGACACGCTGCACCTGGCCTTCGCGGTCGTTCGAGGGCCAGTCCAGCACGTTGAGCGTGTACCACAGGTGCTTCGGGTTGACCGGACGCAGTTGGAAGTCCACGAACACAGGCGTGTCCACCGCCAATTCCGCCAGCGTGAACTCGAACACTTGATCGGCAAAGCCCGTAATGACCGCCCGTCCGCTTATTTGGGCGATCTCACCCATCGCCAGCAACGGCGCGTTATCAAATTTGTCGGGGACGCCGTCGCCATCGTCGTCAAAGTCGAATACATCGGCGACGCCGTCCAAATCGGTATCGGGGCAGACCAACGCCCCGGCGTTCAACGCACATTCCATTCCATCCGGGACTTCATCGCCGTTGGTATCCACATCCAGCGCATTAAGATACCACCGCTTGCCGGTCCCGTCCACAATCCCCTGCACCTCCACGCCGTCCGGCAAGCCGTCGCCGTCGGTATCCGCCGCAGTCGGTTCCAGGCCCAACTCGTAGACTTCGATGCCGTCGTTCAACCCGTCGCCATCGGTGTCGGGTTGATTGGGATTCGAGCCGAGGCACAACTCTTGCAAGTCGGTCAGGCCGTCGCCATCGGTATCCACGCCGGTATCGTTGGGCAGATCGTCACATGCCGAGGGGGTCGCGGTCATGGGTGCGGTCACGCTGAGGCCGGGCGTATTGGCCGCCGGAACGGCGGCGTTCCCGGCCAACGGGTCGCGCTGCGGATTGAAATCTTTGCGGGATAAATCCGCCTCTAGCTGCGCCTGTTTTTGGTTTAGTTTTTGTTGCTCTTCAAATTCGGCGTGTGCGGCGTCTTGCTTTTGCGTAAACGCATACACTTGCTGGCTTTGCAACAGCGGCGTGCCCACCATCGAGGCAATGACGACGATCACCACCGCCGCGTAGAGTTGCGAGGCGTGGCAGGTGATCAAGAGCGCGGTGAAAGCCAGGAAGGCCGTCAGCAGGCTCAGTTGGATGCCGAAACTGGGGTCTTGCGCTTTCGCCAGCGCCGCCTTGATGAAACGCGCCGGCGCCGCGCCGGTGGGGGCGGCGTCCGTCTTCCAATCCGTAAAGTCGGTGGTGATGGTCGCCTCGACCTGTTCCAGGCGGTCCGGCGGGAATTTGGCGTGGGTGATCATCCGCAAGGGCAGGCCGGCGCTGTCTATCCAGAGCTCGCCGGAACCGGTCATCTCAAGGTAGGTGCGCGTGAGATCGAGGCTCAGGCCGGGCGGGAGTTCGCCTTTGCGGGTCAACTCCGCTTCCATCAGGTCGCGCATGTGGGCGGCAAACGCGGGGCCATCCAGGCGGAAGCTGTACCGCTCAAACGCGACTCCCGCGCGGGTCTGGCTGTCCAGGCGCGTGATGTCTTGCGCGGCGGCGAGGTAGCCCAACGGGTCGCCGCCGGGCGCGAACAGGTTGAGCGAGGCCGCGCCGTCTTTCAGTTCCTCCCATTCGCCGGCGCCGATGCGTCCCCAGGCTTTGTCTTGCTCCACGCGCAGCTGGAGGCTGTCCCCTCCGATGGCCGTACTACCGCCTTCCGACCACAGCGCCAGACGCATCGCGCCAGCCGCCACATCGGTCTCGCCTTCGATGTAGATGTGCTCGACCGTGCTATGCAAGCCGACGTTTTCCAGCTTGGGCAGGGGCCACGTCGTCTGTTCGATGTCAGTAGCGTAGGTGTACGCGCCGACGGCGTTGGCGCGTTGCCAGGCCGCTTCCACCGCGCCGCGCGCCGTCAAGGGCGCGAGCGGGGAAGCGGGGTTCGCGGCCAGGGGGCGCGCGGCGAGTCCTAGCCCAAGCAGGGCGAGGGTCAATAGCAGGTAGAGGAGCGGATGAGAACGTTTCATGGGAACCTCCAAAAAAATAACAGGATTTACGGAATGTTAGGATACGAAATGTTAGGATACGAAATGTTAGGATATGGAATGTTAGGATACGGAATGTTAAGATACAAAATGTTAGGATACGGAATGTTAAGATACAAAATGTTAGGATACGGAATGTTAGGATGGGATTGGTGATTGGGTCTTTAGTTCTGCCCACCTCTGGATGGTCTGCATCACATCTTGCGCGGTCTGCGCGGGGGCGTGCTGACCGGTCCATTGGATGATTTCGTGGCGGTTCAGGTCAATGCCGATCAACAGGAGCTGCGGTTGTTCTTGGAGCAAGAGGAAGGCATTGTCCGGCAGGTCGGCAGTCAGGTCGAAAATCACCACGTCAGGGTGCAGTACGGCGATTTGTTGCGCCAAAGACGGCTCGAGGCCGTTCACTCGATGCAGGCGCAGGTTGGGATGGCTTTCCAGGTTGGCAGCGAGTCCCGCTATGACCAGTGAATTACCACACAATATGATAGCGCATTTATTCTTACCCATATCTAACAGTATATGGGTTTTTCGGTTAGAACGCAATGACCTTACCGCGGATGAGAGGACAGTCCAGGGACAGGGGGAGGGACAAAAAAAGTGCAGTCTCGTCAACGACAAGACTGTACTTTTGGAAACAAGGGGTAACTGGAAACCGGAAGTCGGTGGATCAGGTTCCTTTGCCGAGCCGCAGCCGGGCATACGCCACCACTTGCGCGCGGTTTTCCAGGTGCAGGCGTTGCACGATTTCGCCCATGTGGTACTTGATGGTGCGCTCGGCCAGGCCCAGCGTCGCGCCGATCTCTTTGTACGTCATCTCCTGGGCGGCCAGTTCCAGGATTTGTCGCTGGCGCGAGGTCAATTCGGCCAGCAGCGTATCCGCACCGGATGCTGCCGCCCGCGGGGAATGGGCCAGCTCTTGCAGGATTTTGCTTGCCAGCCCCGGCGCCAGCGGCGACTCGCCCCGCGCCAGACCCTCAAGCAACTGCATAAAGTCGTTCGTATCCAGCGTCTTGAGCAGGTAGCCGCACGCGCCGCTCTTGATCGCCTCAAACAAGTTTTCGTCGTCTTCTAGCATCGTCAGCATTACGATTTTGATAGCAGGCAGCTCCGCTTTGATCAGGCGCGTGGCGGCCAACCCGTCGCAATTCGGCATCTGGATGTCCATCAGAATGATCTCTGGGCGCAGGACGCGCGCTTGTTGCAGCGCTTCCAGGCCATCCCGCGCCACGCCAACGACGGTGATACCGCGCCGGGTGAGCAGATCGCGCAATCCATCTACGAATAGGGGGTGATCGTCTACCAGTAAAACTTGCATAATGCCTCCAAGAATCATGAATCATGATTCATGATTCCGTTGTGGGATTGTAACGTTGATACACGTACCCTTGCCCGGCGCGGATTGCACATCCAGGCTGCCGCGCAACTCTTCGGCGCGCTCGCGCATGAAGCGCAGGCCAAACGTCGGGCCGCTTGCCGGCGGCTGCGTTGGATCGAAGCCCTGCCCGTCGTCCTGGATGATGACGGTCACAGTATCATTCTGTGCTGCCAGGTTGATTTGGATCCGTGTGGCCTGGGCATACTTGCGGACATTGGTGAGCGCCTCCTGGATGATCCGCAGCAGTTGCACCTCGGTGGTCGGGGTCAACGCGCCATCGCTCACCTCCGGCGCCACCGTTAGTTCTGTGCGGATACCATAGTTTCGGCTAAACTGTCTGACGTATTGTTGCAGCGCGCTTACAAAGGCCGCGTCCGCCGCGCCGGTCGCCCGGACGCCCAACAGGTATTCGCGGATATCGGTGTGCGCGTCTTGCGCCACGGCGATCAGGTTGGCGAGGTAGGCATCCACTTCACCCTGCTGCCCTTCCGCCAGCAACTCCCGCGCCACCTGCACACGCATCTTCACATAGCCGAGCACCTGTCCCAGGCCATCGTGCAATTCCCGCGCCAGTCGGGCGCGTTCGTCTGTCATCGCCAGTGCGCGTTGCTGCTCGAGGACGCGCGCCTGCGCTTGCTTGAGGTCGGTAATGTCGTGCAGGATAATCAAGCGTCCGGGACGCAGTCCACGTGGGTCGCGCAGCGGCGCGCTGCTGACTTGATACCAACGGCGCGCGATTTCTAGTTCTACCGGCTGTTCGATCTGGGCCGTAGCCGGGTCAGGGCTGAACGCGCTCAAACCAGATAGACCGGCTACCGATGTGAACGCGCGCCCGATCAGGTGGGCGCGGGACGCGCCGAGGATCGCGGCGGCGGCGGCGTTAATGTCCACAATGCGCTGCTGCGCATCCACAACGATCATTCCTTCCTGCATCTGCTCCAGCATCGTCTCGCGGGCGATGGGGATCAGATCAAACAGCCGAAAGCGCAACATCGCCCAGAGTTGAAGCGCGCCGGTGAAAATAAACGTGGTGCTGGAGAAGTTGTAGCCGGGGATAGGGGTAATGCCGCGATCGTACAGTAGGGAAATCGCAAAGAGGAAAATGACGCAGAAAGCGATCACGAGCGCGTTCCAGAAGTAAGGGGTCAAGGGCGGAAAAGCCGTCACCAGCCGCCCGCTGGCGAGCAAGAGCAGGAGGTACATATAGCCGGTATGCATCCAATACCATAAGCCTTTAGCGTCGTGCAATGTGGGCGTCGCGCCGGACACATCCAGCGAAAAGTTGTAACGGTAGAGAGTGTGATAGGCGCCTGTCCATTCCAAGAGGACTGTCGCCAGGGGAATCAGGAGTAGCCACGCCCAATGCCGCCGGGTAAGCCGCTTTTCTTGCCCGGTGTAGGCCATCGCAAATGCAAAAGTCGCCGGGGCGAGTCCCACCGTCGGGATGATTTGCAGATGACCCCACCACAAGCGCAACGGCAGCGAGACGGTGACGCTGTTGAGCGCGTGAAACAATGCCCAGGCCGCCGTCACGCCCATCATACGGCTGAACGGCAAGGCCGCCGGCACATCACGAAAGCGGCGCGCATACCACGCAAAGCCCAGAGGGATGAGCACGGCTAAGAATTTAGGCCAAAGGTAGGGTGTGTAAATCATCATTCTTTTGTTTGCTTTATGGTGTCCAGGATTGTGTGTGGCTCCCTGGGCAAAATTATACTATAGATTTTTTGTAACTATTCAGCCGTCATCCTTCATTCTTCAGGACAAGTTCCTTCGGCAAGCTCAGGACAGGTCTCCGAACGTAGCGGAACGAGTGAAATGAGTGGAGCGAAGTAGCTTGCCCTGAGCTTGTCGAAGGTGCTTGCCCTGAACGCAGTGAAGGGAGGAGTCTCCGCCCTTGCAACGCTAAGACCCTTCGACTCTGTTTCACTCCGCTCAGGGTGACGACCGCACTAGAACCAGGCTGAATAGTTGCCTCACTCCTACACATTGACAATTTCTTGATTAGGAGTACACTCCCGATGTAATCAAGCCCTACATTCGATGAGGAGGTGAACAAGATGTCAGTTTTTCACGGTGCAAACGCCGTGTTGTCGCGTCTTGTTCGCCGGACTCTGGGTAGGGCGCGGGCGTAGTTTTCCTCTCCACGCTCCCGCAAAAACTCTTCCAGGTTTCGACACCGACTTTTGCCACGCTCCATGCCGCGAGTCGGCGCGCAAGGTAGCCTGCGGTTTGTGTGAAATATACTCAAGCGTTCATCTTTTTGACAGGATTAGAAAAATTTTTTTCATCCTGTTCATCCTGTCCAAAGAAAACAAACCGCGTAACCATTGGAGATTTCTGGAGGAACTTTGAACATCCCACTGAAGCGTTACTGGAATCTGCTGGTGCGGTATCTCCAACCACAGTGGGGTACCGTCATGCTTTTGGCCGTCCTGCTCGTGGGCGGTATCGGCCTGCAACTGCTCAAACCGCAAATTTTGCGGGCGTTCATTGACGCGGTCGGCGCCGGCGATGCAGTCGCGGCGCTGGCGCGCAAGGCGCTGGTGTTCATCGGCGTTGCCGTGGCCGGACAGGCCGTCTCGCTCTACGTGACCTACCTGGGCGAGACGGTGGCCTGGAAAGCCACCAACGCCCTGCGCCTGGACTTGACCGTCCATTGTCTGAAACTCGATATGGCCTTTCACAAAGCGCACACGCCGGGCGAACTGATCGAGCGCATTGACGGCGACGTGAGTACGCTCGGCGGGTTCTTTTCGGAGATGGCGTTACGCTTGCTCGCCAACACGCTGCTGGCGGTGGGGATCGTGGTTCTGCTGTTCGTCGAAGATTGGCGGGCAGGCTTGATCGGCGTGGGGTACGCGATCTGCGCCTTTGTGGTTTTGAACGCGGTGCGCCGGCCTCTGGCGCGCGCCTGGGGCGAACAGCGGCAGGCGGAGGCCGACTTGTCCGGCTTCTTCGGCGAACGGTTCTCCGGCACGGAAGACATCCGCGCGAACGGCGCCGAACCCTACGTGATGCGCCGCCTGTATGCGCTGATGCGGCGCGTGTCGCAGACCTGGATCAAGGCGATGATGGTGCAGGGCGTGAGCTTCGACGCCGTGTGGATGGTCACGTTGGCCGCCAAAATTGCCGCGCTGGCCGTGGGCGCGTGGCTCTTCTTCGACGGGCGCGCGACGTTGGGGACGGTCTACCTGATTTTCGGCTACGTCAGCCAGATGGAGGAGCCGATGAACGCTATCCGCCATCGAATTGACGAACTGCAACAAGCCAGCGCCAGCATCGCCCGTGTGGAAGAATTGCTGCGCCTCGCACCATCCGTCGTGGAAGCGCCAAATCTGACCGGCGCGCTGCCGCCCGGCCCGCTCGCGGTGGCGGTGGATGGCGTGAGCTTTCACTATGCGGATGCGCCCGTCGCCAATGGAACGGACGCAGTGCTGCGCGACGTCTCTTTCGCGCTGGAGCCGGGCAAGGTGCTAGGGCTGCTGGGACGCACCGGCAGCGGCAAGACGACGCTCTCGCGTCTGCTGTTCCGGCTCTACGATCCCACCGCGGGCGCGATTCGTCTCGGCGATGCGGACGTGCGCGACGTAAAGTTGAGCGCGCTGCGCGAGCGCGTGGGGCTGGTGACGCAGGACGTGCAGTTGTTCCGCGCCACCGTGCGCGACAACCTGACGCTGTTCAAGTCAGGCTTCGCTGACGCCCGGCTGCTCGAAACGCTGTACACGCTCGGCCTGGGGACGTGGTACCAATCGCTGCCGCACGGCCTGGACACGGTCTTGCAGACGGGCAGCCAGGGACTTTCGGCGGGACAGGCGCAACTGTTGGCCTTCGCCCGCGTCTTCCTGCGCGATCCGGGGCTAATCATCCTCGATGAAGCCTCTTCACGGCTAGACCCGGCGACGGAACATCTGGTGGAACGTGCGATTGACCTGCTGCTGGCAAACCGCACGGCGATCGTCATCGCGCACCGGCTCAGCACGGTGGAGCGGGCGGACGCGATCCTGATTCTCGAAGGGGGGCAGGTGGTCGAGTACGGCGCACGCGAGGCGCTGGTGGCCGATCCGCGCTCGCGTTTCTCCCGCCTGCTGCGTACCGGGTTGGAGGAGGCGCTCGCATGAAAACCTTATCCACGTGGGCTGCAACCTGGAAGTTGATTCGTTTCAATCCGCGCGCTTACCTGCAATTCGGCGCGCTGTACGTGCTCCTGTTCAGCAGCAATGTGCTCCCCGGCCTGCTGATTCAGGCGTTTTTCGATCACCTGACCGGCGCTGCGCCGGCGATGGTCGGCGTGTGGGGCGTGCTGGGACTGCTGGCGGCGGTCGAGGTGGGGCGCGCGGTGGTCTATCTAACGCGCATCCTCGGCGAAGAGACCTTCCGCTGCTCCGGATGGGCGCTGCTGCGCAGCAACATCGTCGCCAACATCTTGAAGCGACCGGGGGCGGACCGGCTGCCCCTTGCGACAGGCGACGTGCTCAACCGGTTGGACAACGACGTAATGGAGCTGGCCGACTGGCCGAGTTGGCTCCCTTTCCTGCTTGGGCACGCCGTCTTTGCCGTCGTCGCGCTGACGATTATGCTGTCCATCAACTGGCGCATCACTCTCATCGCGGTGCTGCCGATGCTGACGATGGTGTTCATCGTGCGCGTCGCCTGGGAGCGGGTGCTGCGTTACGGCCACGCCCGGCGTGAAGCGACCAGCGCGGTCACCGGCTTCCTCGGCGAGGTGCTTGACGCGGTACAGGCTGTCAAGGTCGCCGACGCCGAAGCCGACGTCGTCCGCCACTTGCACAGGTTGAGCGAAACGCGGCGCAAGGCCGAGGTGAAGTTCAGCCTCTTTATGGGGTTGATCCAGTGGGCGTTCAGCAACATCACTGACCTGGGACTAGGGTTAGTGCTGCTGCTCGCAGCGCAAGCGATGCGCGATCCGCTGCACCCTTTCACGCTGGGCGAGTTCATGCTCTTCGTGACCTATCTCACGTCGCTCATCGAGTTCCCGGCGAACCTGGGCAGCTTCTTCTCGGATTACCAGACGCAGGCCGTCTCTATCAGCCGGCTGCTGGAGTTGCAGCCGAACGCGCCGCCTGAGACGCTGGTGGCGCACCATCCGGTCTACCCACGCGGCGCGCTGCCTGACCTTCCGTTCGTCGAAAGATCTGAGGAACATCGTCTGGACACGTTGCGCGCGCATGGATTATCCTACGTCTATCCGGGGACCGAAAAAGGCATTCACGATATCGCCTTGACCGTGAAACGGGGAACGTTTACCGTCGTCACCGGGCGCGTCGGTTCAGGGAAGACGACGCTGCTGCGTGCGTTACTCGGCTTGCTGCGCGCGCAGGACGGCGAGATCCGCTGGAACGGCGCGCCGGTTGACGATCCCGCCGCGTTCTTCATCCCGCCGCGCGCCGCGTACACGCCCCAAGCGCCGACGCTGTTCAGCGAGACGCTGCGCGACAATGTGCTGATGGGCTTGCCCGCCAGCGCGGTGGACCTCGACGCGGCGCTGCGGGCGGCGGTGTTGGAGGACGACATCCCCACACTGGCGGAGGGGCTGGATACCGTCGTAGGGCCGCGCGGGGTGCGGCTCTCTGGCGGGCAGGCGCAGCGGACGGCGGCGGCGCGGATGTTCGCGCGCGACCCGGAGCTACTCGTCTTCGACGACCTTTCCAGCGCGCTCGACGTGGAAACCGAGCAGACGTTGTGGCAGCGCGTCTTCGAGCGGCGCGATGCGACCTGTCTCGTGGTTTCGCATCGCAAACCCGCCCTGCGCCGCGCCGACCACATCATCGTCCTTAAGGACGGCCGGATCGAAGCCGAGGGGACGCTGGACGAACTGCTGGCGACGAGTGAAGAGATGCGTTATCTGTGGCACGGCAACGGAGGAACGTAGCCAGACTATGTCACGTTTGAGGTTGTAAAGTCATCAAGTCTGTAGCGCGAGTTGCCAACTCGCGCTACAGCCCCATAATGGAGATTCATCAACGGGCTGTACAGATTTCTCAACGTTCAACCTGTAACTTGCGACCTGTAACTATTTTTCGAGGAGGACGCATTGGCAAAAATACCATTGAAGCAGTATTGGGAGTTGTTGGTCAGCTACCTCGCGCCGCAATGGCCGCTGGCGCTGCTGTTGGCCGTGCTGCTGTTGAGCAACATCGGCCTGCAACTGGTCAACCCGCAGATTATGCGGAGTTTCATTGACACGGCGAAATCCGGCGGCGCGGGGGATACGCTGTGGCAGTCGGCGCTGCTGTTTATGATCGTGGCGCTGGCGCAGCAGATTGTCTCCGTGCTCTCCACCTACGTCGGCGAGAATGTGGGCTGGACGACGACGAACGCGCTGCGCGCCGACGTGGCCGAGCACTGTCTCTACCTCGATATGTCGTTCCACAACGCGCACACGCCGGGCGAGATGATCGAGCGCATCGAAGGCGACATCAACGCGCTTTCCAACTTCTTCTCGCAGTTCGTGATTCAGGTCTTCGGCAATGCGCTGCTGCTAGTCGGCGTGCTGTTCTTCCTCTTCCGCGAGGATTGGCGCGTGGGCGTCGCGCTGAGTATCTTCGCGGCGATTGCGTTGGCGCTGCTGTGGCGGATGCGCGATATGGCCGAGCCGCACTGGAAGGCCGAGCGCGAGGCCAGCGCCGAGCAGTTCGGCTTCCTCGAAGAGCGTCTCGCCGGCACAGAGGACATCCGCTCCTCTGGGGCCAAGCCTTACGTGATGCGCCGCTTCTTCGTGCTGATGCGCGGGCTGATGCAGAAGACGCTCAAGGCCGTGTTGATGTTCAACATTATGCTCAACCTCATCGAGTTCCTGTTCGCGGCGAGCAACGCCGTTGCCTTTGCGATGAGCGCCTACCTCTTTCGCCTGGGCGCGATCACCATCGGCACGGTCTACATCATTTTCTACTACAGCAATATGCTGATGATGCCCATCAATCGCATCACCCGCCAGATGCAAAGCCTGCAACAGGCCGGCGCCAGCATCGCCCGCATCCGCGAACTGCTCAACATCAAAGGCAAAATCCCTGAGGGGGCGAATCTTCCCCCAACCACCATTCATATCGCGGCGGGGCCACTGGCGGTGGAGTTCAAGGGCGTCTCCTTTGGCTATGATGATGCGGCGCCCTTTGTAAAGGAAGCAGACGATAAGGCAGAAGAGGCAGGAGGCAAGATGCAAGATGCGGGAAGCAAGAAGCAGGAGGCAAAGCCAACCACCGAACCACCCAACAACCAAACCACCGAACCTGCGCCGAAAGAACTTGTGTTGCACGACATCTCATTCTCCTTGCCGCCGGGCACGGTGCTGGGCCTGTTAGGGCGCACGGGCAGCGGCAAAACGACGCTGACGCGACTCGTCTTCCGCCTCTACGACCTCGACGCGGGCGAAATCCGCCTGGGGAGCAATGGCGCGGCGGTGGACATCCGCGACGTGGCCGTGCCGGAACTGCGGCAGCGCGTGGGCATGGTGACGCAGAACATCCAACTCTTCCACGCCACCGTGCGCGACAATCTCACGTTCTTCGATGCTACGATCCCCGACGAGCGCATTTTGCAGGTGATCCACGATCTGGGTCTGGGGACGTGGTACGAGTCGTTGACTAACGGCCTGGATACCGAACTGGAATCCGGGGGTGGGGGGCTTTCGGCGGGCGAGCAACAATTGTTAGCCTTCACGCGCATCTTCCTGAAAGACCCCGGCCTGGTGATCCTCGACGAAGCCTCGTCGCGCTTGGATCCGGCGACCGAGCACCTGATCGAGCGCGCGGTGGACCGGCTGGTGCAGAATCGCACGGCCATCATCATCGCGCACCGCCTGGGGACCGTACAACGCGCCGACCAGATCATGATCCTCGAAGGCGGTCACATCCGCGAGTACGGCCAACGCGCGGCGCTGGCTGCCGACCCGGACTCGCGGTTCTACAGCCTGCTTCAGGCAGGGATGGAGGAGGTGCTCGTATGAGCGAATCGGCGAATCAGCAAATCAGCGAATCGGCGAATCAAAGAATCAGCGAATCAAAGAAACGGCGAATCGGCAAGTTAGGGGGCGCGCGTAACTTAAAACCCACAACTCAAAACCCACAACCCACAACCCCTACCCCAAAACCCGACGCGGACGACAACCTGCCCAAGCTGCCGACCTGGAAATATCTGTATAAGCTGATGATGTTTCGGCCCTGGTGGTCGCTGCTGTTGGTCGGGGTGAACTTGATGGTCTTTGCGGTGGGCTTCCAGGCGACTGCGCTGATTACGCGCGCCTTCTTCAACAGTCTGACCGGCGATGCACAGGTGCGACTCGATCCGTACACTTTGAGTGCGCTGGTGGTGGGCGTGGCGCTGGCGCGGGCCGCCTTCATCTTCGCCGACGTCAGCCTGAACGTGTTCAACCGCTTTACGTTTGGCGCGCTGCTGCGCAAGAACCTGTTCAGCAGCATCCTGGACCGGCCCGGCGCGCGCGCCGTCCCCGACTCGCCCGGCGAAGCCATCAGTCGCTTCCGCGGCGACGTGGACGAGTTTTCGGGCTTCATCGTTGAGATGGTATTCCCGCTGTCCTTTGGCGTGTTTGCCATCATCGCGCTGGTGGTGATGATGAGCATCAACGCGCGCATCACGCTGATCGTCTTCCTGCCGCTCGTGGTCGTCACTGTGTTTGCGAACCTGGCGGTGAAGCGGATCGAGGCTTACCGCAAGGCGCTGCGCAAGGCCACGGGGCGCATCAGCGACTTCGTCGGCGAGATGTTCGGCGCGGCGCAGGCCGTGAAAGTGGCGGCGGCGGAACAACGCATGTTGCGCCATCTGCGCGAACTCAATGAGGTGCGCCGCAAGGCCGCTTTGCGCGACCGGCTTTTTCGCGAGCTGTTCAACTCGGTCTTCTGGAACGCTGTCAACCTGGGCACCGGCGGCATCCTGCTGCTCTCTGGCCAGGCGATCCGCGCGGGGACGTTCACCGTGGGCGACTTCGCGCTGTTCACCTTCTATCTGGGCTTCGTCACCGACTTCACCGGGATGATCGGCGGGTTCTGGGCGTGGTACAGGCAGATCGGCGTCTCGTTGGGGCGGATGGTGCGCTTGTTGCAAGGCGCGCCGGCGGACACGCTGGTGGCGCACGGCCCGGTTCACATGTCCGGCGACTTGCCCGACATCCCCTACATCGCCAAGACGGACGCGCATCGCCTGGAAGTGCTGACGGTGACGGGGTTGACGTACAAGTATCCCGATACGGGGCGCGGCGTCGAGGACATTCGCCTGTCCCTGGATCGCGGCAGTTTTGTCGTCATCACCGGGCGCGTCGGATCGGGGAAGACGACGCTGTTGCGCGCGTTGCTCGGCTTGCTGCCGAAGGATGCCGGCGAGATTTACTGGAACGGCGAGCGAGTTGATGACCCGGCCTCTTTCTTCGTCCCGCCGCGCAGCGCCTACACCGCGCAGGTGCCGCTCTTGTTCAGCGAGTCGCTCAAGGACAATATCTTGATGGGCCTGCCGGAGGATCAGGTGGACATCCAGGAAGCCATCCGCCTGGCGGTGATGGAGGACGATTTGGCGGAGCTGGAACACGGCCTGGACACGATGCTTGGCGCGAAGGGCGTCAAAATCTCCGGGGGGCAGCGCCAGCGGACGGCGGCCTCGCGCATGTTCGTGCGCGACCCCGAACTGCTCGTCTTCGATGACCTCTCCAGCGCGCTCGATGTGGAAACCGAGCATACACTCTGGGAGCGCGTCTTCGATCAGCGCGATGCAACCTGCCTCGTCGTTTCCCATCGCCGACCCGCGCTGCGCCGCGCCGATCACATCATCGTGCTCAAGGACGGCAAGATCGAAGCGGAGGGTAAGCTGGACGATCTGCTGGAGACGTGCGAAGAGATGCAGCGGTTGTGGAGCGGCGACGTTGGCACGGTTGAGGAAGTGGCGCCTGCGTTACACCCTGCATTGAGTGTCTAGCCAGGGTGTGGGTAAAACATCGAAAGGGCGCGGTTTATGCCGCGCCCTTTTGATGAACTCATTTGCACATTCGCCAAATTAGGCTAAAGTTTGACCAGCTTTTCGCGTGTATAAATTTGGTCAAGATGAGACTCGCCCGTTGGCTTTATCACTGCAAGCGGTTGTGGCAGCGGTTGGCGCGCCCTATCACCGTCGGCGTGCGGCTGCTGGCGGTGCAGGACGGGGCGGTTTTGCTGGTGAAGCATACCTATCAAGCGGAGTGGTATCTGCCCGGCGGCGGCGTCAAGCGCGGCGAGACGTTGGAACAGGCCGTCCGCCGTGAAGCCGCCGAAGAGGTCGGCGCGACGTTGGGCGCTCTGCGATTGTTGGGCATTTACACGAACTTTTACGAGCACAAAAGCGATCACGTCGCGGTTTTCGTCTGCGACGATATTAACCTGACCGGCAAAACCGACCGCGAGATCGAACGCTTCGCCTGGTTCACATTCGATGAGCTGCCGCCCGACACATCACCGGGCAGCCGGCGCCGCATCGCCGACTATTGCAGTCAGACCAGCATACCTGTTGTGGGAGTGTGGTGACTACTGGATACTGGAAGCCGGAAGCTGGATACTGGATACTGGATGCTGGATTTGCTGATTCTCGATTCGCTGATTCTTAATTCGCACATTCATATACCTTTGAGGGGTGTTATGCAACTTTATCTCGTTCGACACGGACAATCTGCGAATAACCAACTGTTTGAATACACAGGCTCCAGCCTGGGGCGCAGCCCGGACCCTGAATTGACGGATGTGGGACGGCAGCAGGCGGCGTTGGTGGCCAGTTTCCTGCAGCACACCGATCCGACCTTTGCCGACAAGGCGCGCGACCCACAGAACATCGCCGGTTTTGGCATCACCCACGTCTATTGCAGCCTGATGGTGCGCGCCGTCGCTACCGGCGCGGCGATTGCCCGCGCGCTCAGATTGCCGCTCGTAGGCTTGCGTGATGCGCACGAAACCAGCGGCATCTATATGAAGGATCACGAGACCGGCGTGTGTACCGGTTTGCCGGGGAAAAATCGTTCATACTTTGCCGCGTACTATCCAGATTTGATCCTGCCCGACGATGTGGATGAACATGGCTGGTGGAACCGCCCAATGGAGGAAGATGACGAAATCCCGCCACGGGCGCAGCGCCTCCTCAGCCTGCTGTTGGCGCATCACGGTGAAACCGCAGACCACATCGCCCTGGTGACGCATGGCGGCTTCTACAGCTATTTTCTGGCGGCGATCCTGAGGCAGCCTTTGGGGGAATGCTGTCGTTTTGTGATGAACAACGCCGCCATCACCCGTATCGACTTTGCCCCAGAGCGCATCCGCATCATCTACATGAACCGCGTGGATTTCCTGCCCAAGACCCTCATCACTTAGAGGCAGGAGGCAAGAGGCAAGAGGCAGGAAGAAACGCAAATGGCATAACCGATCCCGATTATCTGTTACTCCTAACTCTTAACTCCTAACTCCTAACTCCTAACTCATTTCTCTTTACCAGGAGCACAATGTCAACCATCGAAACGACCATCAATTCCTCTCCCATTTCCACACACCGGGCGCGCATACTCGTCACCATCGGCTACTGCGCGGCCTTCGTCGCGTTGGGGCTGACGACGGCCTCGCTTGGGCCGACGCTCACCGATCTGGCGACCAACACGGGGGCGATCTTGAGCCAGATTAGCTACGTATTCACGACCCGCTCATTTGGCTATCTGCTCGGTTCGTTCCTCGGCGGGCGGCTATACGACCGGCGCCCCGGCAATCCGCTGATGGGAACGGTGTTGCTGTTGATGGCGCTGAGTATGGCGCTCGTCCCGGTGATTCCCATCCTATGGATTCTCACCGCTGTGCTGCTGCTGTTGGGCATGTTTGAGGGAACGTTGGACGTAGGCGGCAACACGTTGTTGGTCTGGCTGCACGGCGAGAAGGTTGGCCCTTATATGAACGCGCTGCACTTCTTCTTCGGCGTGGGCGCTTTTCTGTCGCCGGTCATCGTGGCGCAAATCTTGAATATCACCGGCGGTATCACCTGGGCTTACTGGATTCTGGCGCTGCTGATGCTCCCCGTCGCGGTGGGATTGCTGCGCCTGCCCAGTCCGCCGGCGCCGGTAGAAACCCGCGTCAGGCCGGAGGGGGACGCCGCGGCTGCTTCTTCACATTCCAATGCGCTGCTGGTGACGTTGATTGCGGCTTTCTTTTTCCTCTACGTCGGATCAGAGGGCAGCTTTGGCGGGTGGATTGCGACTTACGCCAAAGCAACCGGCCTCGGCGACGCGACCGCGGCTGCCTATTTGACATCGGCGTTTTGGGGCGCGTTGACCCTGGGACGGTTGTTTTCTATCCCGTTAGCCGCGCGCTTGCGACCGCGCGTCTTGCTCTTCGGCGACTTGATTGGCTGCCTGCTCAGCGTACTCGTTATTCTCGCGTGGCCTGGCGCGCCGATGGCGTTGTGGATTGGCACATTCGGCGCCGGCTTTTCGATGGCTTCGCTTTTTCCGACGATGATTTCCTTCGCCGGGCGTCACATGGCGACGACGGGCAAGACCACGGCCTGGTTTTTCGTCGGCGCGAGCAGCGGCGGGATGGTCATCCCCTGGCTGATCGGGCAACTGTTCGAGTCCGTCAGTCCACAGGCGACGGTGTTTATCATCCTGGTGAGCCTGTTGCTGGACCTGGCGATGTTCGGGGTGATTCTCCGGCACGTGCAAAAAATGAAGGCGGCGGGGTAGATGCTGGAAGCTGGAAGCTGGATACTAGAAGCTGAAAGCCGGATGCTGGATATGGGTGTTGATTCATGATTCTCGATTCTTGATTCGCTGATTCGGGGGAGGGTGAAATGTCGCAGCTTATGACGACGTTGGGACCGAAATTGGGGGATGAACTGGGAATGATTTTGCCCCATGAGCACATTTTCGTGGATGTGCGTCCGCCTGATCAGGTGACGGCGGTGGATGTGAAAGCAGCGGATGTGATCGCGTTGATGACGCCGGAGGTTGAGAAAGCGCGTGCGGTGGGCGTGACGGCGCTCGTCGAGTGCAGCCCGGTGGGGGTAGGGCGGCGCGTTGATCTTGTGCGCGCGGTTTCAGAGGCGACAGGGTTTCCCATCGTCGTACCCACCGGTATCTACCGCGAGCCGTGGATTCCCGCCTGGGCGCACGCCGCCAGTGAAGATGAACTGCGTGACTGGATGTTGCGCGAATTGCAGGACGAGATCGAGACTACCGGTGTGCGGGCGGCGTGGATCAAGCTCAGCGCGGGCGACGACGGCCTCACCGACTGCGAGGCGAAAATCCTCCGCGCAGCGGCGCAGGCCGGCGCAGCGACGAACGCCGTCATCGGCAGCCACACGATTCGCAGGCGCGTTGTGCGCGACCAACTGGCTATCCTCGAAGCCGCCGGATACACGCCGGAACGCTTCATCTGGATCCACACACAGGCCGAGCCGGACTTCGACCTGCATCTCGACATGGCGCGGCGCGGCGTATGGCTGGAATATGACGGCATCGGCAATCCCGCCGAGGACGACCTCTACATCGAGCGCATACTGCGCGTGCTGGATGCTGGATTCGCGCACCGGCTGCTGCTCAGCCACGACCGCGGCTGGTACGATCCGGCGCAGCCCGGCGGTGGAACGCCGCGTCCCTTCACCTACATCAGCGCACACTTTCTTCCCAAACTCCGCGCGCGCGGCGTGGACGAGGCCACCATCCACCAACTCACCTGTGCCAACCCCTTCACCGCCTTCGCCCGTTGAAACCGCCAAGAACGCCAGGAACGCCAGATTCTTGACTCTGGACTTTAGACATTGGACTTTTGTAACTATTCAGGCGTTGTCCAGAATTAAGGTTTTTCTGATACTAATCCAACCCGAATCTTATAGAACTGTGCTACCATCTAGGTATGATCGTGATACAACAACGGACACCTGACGAAATTCGCGTCATTTATCAAGAAGGCGAAGAAGCTGTACTGAAGTTGGTCATTGAGTTACAGACCATGATCAGTCTGCTTGCGGCGCGGA
>Ga0208197_1000407_pt1 | contig 55834 bp, 55 predicted proteins | sample AD_JPNNA4_MetaG_FD_184444 | JGI IMG/M metagenome (GOLD analysis project Ga0208197, IMG submission 184444) | Active sludge microbial communities of municipal wastewater-treating anaerobic digesters from Japan - AD_JPNNA4_MetaG (SPAdes) (version 2) | ecosystem: Engineered > Bioreactor > Anaerobic...
CCAATACAGGTTACTGGCCAGGATATGGAAGCCCGTTTGGAATCGATATAAACCTGAAATATGGCGATTTTACAAACATCCTCTTCAACAATTGCGTGTTTACAAGGTGCGGTAACACCCACGCAATAAATGGCATGGCCCTGGGAATAAAGGGAAGGTCTGACAATGCTTATTCGGCCAACCCAGCAACACTGACCGGCGTGACCATATTAGGATGCGTGATCCAGGACTCCATAAGGGGCATTTATATTGACAACTCAGTTTACAACGTGTCTATTATTGACACCATTGTTCGTAATTGCTCTTATGGATTAAATGCAATAGGCACGGTAGGTCTGGTTGTAAGACGCTGTGCATTCCTTTCCAATATGATCGCATATCCCCCATATTCAAGCTACGCAAATACCTATGGCATTGGTATTTCCGGAAGGCGTTATCCAAACTCAACCACTGGCCCTCTGTGGCAACCAACAGATGCAGTAATTGAAAGCTGCATTTTCTGTGGGAACACAAATGCTGCCCTCGTGAATATTGATGAAGTGCTCAATGTTGCCCAGTATGGCTATGAGTCCAGCAAGATAGACGCAAGGCGCAACTGGTGGGGATCGAACAGTGGCCCGTCAGGATTTGGGCCTGGTAATGGGGACCCGATTGGGCCCTCAGGAATCAAATACAGACCATGGATTGTGATGAGGATCAGGGCACTATCGTCATCTATTGTTGTCGGTGGATATTCAACACCAGTAATGGTAGATTTCCACAGTGATCTGGATGGTGGAACAGTTTCACCGGACATTCTCGACGGTATCCTGACAGTTGAGCTTTCTACAAACCTTGGTCTTATCAATGGAGGTACCTCTACAATACTGCTCATAAACGGCGGTGGGGCAAGCGCAACTCTGACCTCTGGCGAGATAATCGGCATAGCAGACCTGAGAGCAGTCAGCATCCAGTCTCCTTCTGGAGAACCTGCCCAGGGAGAAGTCCAGATCGTTGGAGAAGTCAATTTGCAGTTGCGTAAATGGGTGAAAAAATCCACTTGCAATGTAGATGAAAAGGCAGTGTTCTACATAAGCGTTTCAAACGCAGGGACTGTTGATGCCATAAATGTTGTTCTCTACGACAATTTCCCCAATGAGCTTGTTTACGACACTTCAAGGCCAACTGGAGCGCAAGGCATCAATGGCGTCAAATTTGAGATTGGAAGACTTAAGGTTGGCGAGACAAGGACTTTCGAGATTGCATTCAAGCTTAACAAGAACATCCAGTTCCCTGGCAACAGCCTGACAGTGATAAATAACACCTCATGTACAGCCACAAACTCATATACCGGCAAGATAACAGGTGCAAAAGCATCTGCCTCGATGTTGTATGTAAAAGCAATTCCTTCCCCGGATTTCACAATAACCGCAAAATGGAACGGGCTTGATACGAAGGCCAGCACGATTGAGTCTGGGAAAGAACTCGAACTTGGCGTCAAAGTGGAAGGCGGACAGTTCCCATGTGATGTGACAGTTGACTGGGGTGATGGAAAAGATGACATGAACACGCTTGATGGCAGCACTGAAACAAGCTTCAAGCACTCCTGGACCTCAGGCGAATATGTGGTCACGATAACGGCAACGGATGCCTACGCAAGGACCAAGACAATCACGAGGAAGATAACTGTAAAATAAGCTCAACTTTTTGACTAACTGGAGCGTTTGAAGCCCCGAGGCCATTAAGCCTCGGGGCTTTTGTTTTAAGTTCACTCTTTGCAAGTATTAAAAAACATAAGAACAAAACAGAGGTTTTTCGTGTATTCTATATTTGGAAGAAAATGAAAAACAAAAGATTTTTGAAATATTTTAAGGATTCATTACTGATAATGCTTTCAGCTCTGTTTGTGATTGGGAGTTTTGGTGGTGCAAAGGCGCAAGAAAAATTCCTGAGAATCGAGCCAGGTGAGCTGGTCATCAATCTTGGCGAGAATGCAAAACTGAACGCCATCGCAACCGATGAAAATGGAAACAAAGTTTCACAGCCTGATATTGAATGGTCTGTCGAAGGCGATGCCGTTTCAATCGAAAAAACGTCCGGCACCCAAATCATGGTAAACGCCAAAGATTACGGTTTCTCGACAATAACGGCTAGATGGGGTAACACCACTGCCACCTCAAGGGTCATGGTCTACATGGCCCAGGAGATTCAGCTTGAAAAAAACCTGAAACTCACCCCATCAGGCGAGGTGACCATAAAGGTGGGCCAAAAGCTAGACATATCATGCAAAATTAGCGACGAGAACGGGAAGGATGTCCCATACGCAAGGGTCCAGTGGAGCAGCGCCTGCAGCGGGACAACCAAGGAAACTGGGGCCAACAGATTGGGATTCTCAAGCGACAAACCGACAGTGTGCCAGATAAGGGCAAGCTACATGGGACTGGAGGCGACACTCACCGTCAAGGTTGTCGAAATGTGCCTGAAGATCACGCCAAACCCGGTAATCCTTGGCTGGCTGGAATCCTATGGGAAATCTGAAATAACACTTGCCAACTGCTCGCCGCTCCCGCTTGCCGTAAACCTCTCCGAGCAAGCGGCGTGGGCATCGCTCTCGGAAACAAAGTTCACCATACCGGCAAATGGCACAAAAAAGATATACGTTTCTTCAACAAAGCCAACACCTGCCCCTGGAGGGGTCTATAACTTCGACGTCACAGCCGCATGGGAAAACAAAAAGACACCGGTTGCTGTTATCGGCTACACAAGACCGCTTGAACAGGCAAAACCAAAACAGACATTCACTCAGGGCTGGATAAACAATGGTTCAAACCACAACAGGAGTTATGCCGTGCCAGAAGGAAACGGCACAGAAACAAATGCCCTTTCTGTCCAGTGGGCGCAGAACCTCGGCTTGAGCGGCAACATGATGATGCTGGACAAGAAGCTCTACCTTGTTTCGGCAAACTACGACTTTGTCGGCGTAAACTGCTACAATCTCGAAACTGGAGGCAGGATTTGGACCTCCACTAATGTGCGCGACAAACTGGGTTTTCCACTGGATCCAAAAACCAACGCTATGATTGCGGAAGGCAAGGAATTTTTCTGCATTGGAGGATCTCTGTTTGCTGTTTCGCTTGCAGATGGGAAACTCTTGTGGTCATGGCAACCAAACGGATCTGAATGGGTAGGTCTATTTATGACCTATGCCAACGGGCTCGTCTGGACTGGCGGCAGTAGTCTCCACTGCTTCGACCCAAAAACCGGCCTGAAGCTGGGTTCTTATGGCGAGAATACAACAATGTATCCAGCCTACATGGACGGAAAAATTTACTTTGTTTCTGTAAGTAGCAGTTTATTTGGTACTGAATACTCCCTCGAAATGCTTGATCCAGCAACAGAAAAAATAACAACAAAATACAGATGGGATGAAAATGCAACTGGTGCAAGTGGCGGAAAAATAGATGGAATTTATTGTAGTGAAGGATATATCTGTATAGCTACCTATAAAAATATTAAAATATTCAACACAAAAAGCAAAAATGGTTTTGATCCAACCATTCTTTATGATTTTACCACGTCTCTCGAAGATAGAATCAATGTTTCTATCATTGGAGGCAAGGCATATTTTCACGATGACAACGAACTTTACTGTTTCGATCTGTCAAGTGCAACCTATCTCTGGAGAGTAAAGTCGTCTGACCCATTTGTAGGGCTTTTTTCAATAAGCGGCAGCAGGATTTTTATCTCCACCAGAAGGACAGGATTGAAAATCTACGACACGCGCAACGGAAAACTGCTTTCAAAACCCATTGATTACACCAATCTTGGCTATCTGGACGGGCAGTGGCAGACAGCAGTTTCAATCTATGGAAAGGTCATCTCGCTTTTCCATAAAAACGGTGCGGCAAAAAATGAACATCTCTTTGTGTGCCTGGATGATGTAAAGGACGTGCCAAGGATCCCGAAAGTTCTCAGCATGTCTCTCGGGCAAAACACCATCTACAGCCAGGAGGAGAAAAAACCTGCCACCACAATAAGAACAGATTCACCCGTCCAGTCGATTGGCGGAACAACCTACGTTCCGGCAAAATATATTGTGGAGCCTTTTGGTGGAAGGGTCACATGGTCGCAAACCGAAAGAAAAGTAACGGCAGAGCTGCATGGCCGGACCATCGAGATGTGGATTGGCAGAAACTGGGTGCTTGTCGATGGGCAAAGGGTCAATATTGACCCAGGCAATGCCATGCCAAAGGTGATAGGGGGCAGGACAATGGTGCCGGCAAAATTCCTGGCCACTGTCCTGGACTGCCAGGTCTACTGGGTGGCCTCGTCCAAAACGGTTGTCATTACAAACTTTCAAAAACCACAACAGAAGTGATCAATAAATGACTAATGAGGCAAAGGCATCTTCGCGCCTGTCTCCAACAGTCACCGATATTTTTATGATTCCGCAATAGGGAATATTTTTTGTTTTTATTTTGAGTGAAGCGTAGTCTCCATGGGACACGATTTCTGCTTGAAAATATTCGGTTTCTTTTGGAAAAATTTCAAATACAACATCTTTCCCCTTGCAGACTGCTTTTGGCTTTATCTCTACAGAAAATGATTTGATGTCGTCCCTGCCTATCGCAAGCAGCACACCGGAGTTTATGACAACCCCGTACTGGCCAGTCTCATACGCTTTTACCTCCAGGCTGGCATCAACGCAAACGGTGTTGCAGGAATCTTTGCAGCACAATTTGAAAGCCACTTTCCCTGTTTGTGCATCTTTGGGCGGTTCGAACATTATCAACGCGCTCTGCTTGCCCTTCTTTTCAATGGTGCACCATGGCGGTGCACCAAGAACAGAGAACTCGACCGGATCATTTTCCTCGTCACTGCATGCAACCCCAAAAGCTGTCTTCGTTCCCCTGACCACAGAAAAGGTCTGGCTACCTTCAAGCAAAGGTGGCATGTTCGAAAGAAGCGTAACGCTGCATAACGGAACATCAATAACAGGTGTTCTCGAAAGATCACGGATAAAAACTGGGAGCATGACCTTGCGGTCCCTCATTCTTACTGCAAGGCCGTCGATTGCGACCATAGTAACAGACTTCCCCTTGCCCTCTTCCCTCTGGGCAATATCCACTGGAAATATATGGCTTTTCTCAAGAAATTTACACTCGCCAAACACTATCTGGCCCTTCATCCCGCAACCAAAATTCTCAACTGGAATACCAAACTTTGATATAGCGCCATCAGAACAAACCGATTTTACAACAACATCTTCGGCTTTTATTTTTGGGCCAGGGATTGTCATGGTGGTTTTGTAAATCAGGTTTTTTGTGACTTTTTTGCCGGCAATCACCCAGGTCATGGCAAAAACCAGCCTACCTTTTGACATCTCACCGACTTTGAGCATGTGCCACTTGATGTTAAGCGCAATCTTGATTGTTGCGTCTTCTTCAAGCTGGAATTGCTTTGGGGTCGGGTCCATCCATGAACCGTTCCAGTCCCTGGGTGAAACATTGTCTGGCGGCAACCATAAAACCTCAACACTTGCAGTGCCGCCCGATGTGACAGTCAGGTCGACCCAAAGGTCATTTTTGTCACCCGGGCAACCCTCAAGATCGAGTTCCTTTACCTTGTCTTCTTCACCAGAAATTCTTGCCTGACCGCACCCAGTTGAACCAGCATGCGAATAAAAGCATGGCTCTGCCTTAAGCCCTCGAACAGGCAACAACAATTGTGACACAAGCACAATCACAACCAGCAAAGCTCTTCCCATTGTAAACTCCCGTCAATCGTTTGCAGGAATTATATCACAAGTAGCATTTTTTCAAAATTTGACTAGAGTTTTTTCTGGAATATCCTGTATTTTTTGTACACCTGCCCGCCAAACCTCTTCATCTCTGCCTGGACCAGCGTGTTTGATTCAAGCTCAAGATGGCTGTCCATGAATTTGATGCCAGAATCATGCGCAGATTTCATCAGTGACGAGCCAAGAAGTACATCAATACCCCTATCCCTGTACTCCCTGTCAATTCCACCAAGCAGGAGATCAAGCTGCCTGGACTTTTTTGATGCGGAGAGAATGTGGTAGAAACCAAATGGAAGCAGCCTTCCTCTTGCCTTCCTGAAACCCTCGTCCATATTGGGGATTCCAAGGATAAAACCAACAAGTTTGCTGTCTTTTTCAACAACCTTGAGGAATTTTGGGTTTAGGGCTGGCAGATATTGCTTTGCAAGGTCTTCCATTTCTTCCATCGCCAATGGGACGTAGCCATAAAGGTGCGAAAATACATCGTTTACCAGTGAGAGCACAGGCACAATGTAAGGCTTGATTTGAGAGGTGGAGCTAAATTCCACAAGTTTGAATTCATTTTTCTTGGACAATCTTTCCAGCACCTTTTTGTAAATTGGCGGATACTCGCTTGTAACTGGGATTTTATAGACTACGTAGTCAACCTCTTTGCCATATCCAAGTTTCTCAATGTGTTCTGGTATAAACTCGTAGTTGTAATAAGTCGCCAATGTTGGTTCATTCCCAAAACCCTCGATGAGGAAACCCTCGGGGTCTTGATCAGTAAATCCCATTGGTCCAACAATTTTGTTCATGTTTCTGGATTTGGCCCATTTTTCCACATGTGTTACCAACGCTTTTGTCACCTCAATGTCGTCTGTGGATTCAAGATAGCCAAACCTGGCCGTTTTTTCACCGGATATCTCAAGGAACCGTTTGTTTATGATTCCCATGCACCTGCCAACAATTCTCCCGCGTTTTTTTGCCAGAACCATCACTGTGTCGCTGTGGTTGAAGTTTTTGTTTTTCCTCCTCGAAAAAAACTTCCACTCGTCTGAGTACAGCGGTGTTGCCCAACCTTCATGCCCCCTGTGCAATTTTGTGGGTGCATGAATAAACTCCTTCAATTCTCTTTTCTGTGAAACTTCAATAATCTCGGTGGACATTTTTTCTCTCCTTAAACAAAATTATTAAACAGATAAATCCAGGACCATTATCATCTATTTGATATTTTTTCTGACAACAAGGTTACGGTTGCATTTGAAAAAGTGTTTACTTGCTTGCCTTTTTTAGGACACACTCAAAGATATGACCTTCTTGTGAAGATTTGGTCGCATGCAAACCATAAACCTCAACTTGATCTTCATAATTGAACGATAGCAAATCAACCACTTCTGGTCGTATGTGGGTTGTTGTTTTCTCTCCTGCAACACTCTCAATAGTTGCAGTCTGAAGTTCGTAGTCGATGTCTATTATCATGCCAGAGATTTTGACAACATCTGACGTTTTGCAGCCAATAAGCCTTCTTTGCAAATACGATGAAGATGAAACCTTTAGCATTGTTCCCAATGGCACACTCTTTGATCTCGACTTCTCAGAAAGCTGGATATTCCATCTAATATTGACTTCTGGTTCAATGCCACGGAGATCACGGCTTACTGGGTCTCTTTCAAAAACCGTACAGATTATTGCCGGGTTGGTCAAAGTTATCGAACTTGGAATACAAAGTCTTTCCTTCAGAGAGTAACTTCCCTTGACCTTGACCCAGTTCCCAATTGAAGATTTACCATTTGGACCATCATATTCAAAATTGATGACTGAATCGCACTCCCTGATGCTATATTTGTTTCCATTAATCTTTGATGGCACATCAAGCACTTCCCCGACAAATTCAACGCTGACAGTTTCTGGGCAAGGATTTTTCGTGCATATGGATGCAAACAGTATCGGGCCATAACTGTCTTTTACGTCTTGATAGCCCTCGACTCTTATAAAATCATCTTTTTTCATGTTGGCGAGGTTTTCAGCTGCGTCAGTACTGTAAACCCGGATGTCATTGTCAGAGGTATTCTTGGTTTCAAGCCACCCTGTTTTGGCATCTACCGAAACAACTTTCAGAAGGGATATTTTACGCCTCACAGTGTCATAAACAGATGCATTATTGATTGTTTGTGAGAGGTGATGGTCCTGTGCACCCCTGAAAGTATAATATGTTTCAGATTTTAGCCCGGCTGTCCCCTCACCCGATATGAAATTGACCTGCCAGTATTCATCATTAGATGTTAGCACCCTGAAGAGGCCATCATGCCATCCGCCACTGGAAAGTTTTGCCCACAAAACAGTTGTTACTGTCTTGTCATAGACAATTTTGAACGTTGCATCATGAAGGACAAATTTTCTATTGGCATCCTGAATGGCGGTAAGGACCAGGGAATCTCCGGAACGCAACCTTTCCATTTCATTGGCATTCTTTGGGGAAAATTTATAAAGGCAGTCGCCACTTTTGAGAATAAACAAATTCTTCTCTGTATTTTTCGTGTAAAGCACGCCTTCAAGGCGTATCTCATTTGAGCCGGAGAGGCATGCTGGAGCAAATTGTCCAGCAAGCCCCATCACGACAAGGATGATAATTACTAATTTATCCCTCATCTTTTGTTAAAAAAGATAAAGGATTTAACCTAAATATGCAAGTACCAGATTACTTTGCGTTGATTGTAATTTCGAAAGTATCGTAAGGTGGCCCTTCTTCAGCAATATGCTTGGATTCCCAAACCATCTTTGCTGTTCCAGCCGCTGTGACTTCAAACGTGTATATCCTCCAGCCGCCAACTCCAACCATTCCTTCTGGATTTTCTTCGGTTTTGTATTCAGAATTCACGGTTCCAATTATTGCGTCGCCCTCGATCTTCGGGCCGGTCCACTGAACTGGCGTTGTTTCGTTGGCCTTGAGTGTTACCTCAAACTTCTGACCAACTGTTGCCTCAAAGGTTTTTCCCTTGTCTTCCTCGGTAACTTTGGTTGGGCCAGCAGCTGCACCACCACAACCCGCAAAAAGAATAGCGACACAAGCTAAAGCAAGAATTTTTTTCATTTAATCCTCCAAGTTTCAATTTTTTGTAAATCCCTAAACTAATACAATAATAAGGTGTCAAATTTTTGCAAAGGGAAAGGAGAAACAACATGCCAGAAAAATGCCGAACAGAAGAATTCCAGGTTTCAGGTGAAAAAGTCATCGAAAAAATCAAGGAACTCGTCCATGAGGGCAACATTAGAAGAATCATCATAAAAAATGACCATGGTTCAACGCTGATTGAAATACCATTGACGCTTGGCGTCATTGGTGCAGTGTTGTTGCCAGTATGGGCAGCAATTGGAGCAATAGCCGCACTGGTTACAAAAATGACAATTGTTGTCGAGAGGGTCGAGGAGGAGCAATGAAAACCCCAATTTCAATACCATTCCCAGCTAGCGAGAAGCCAAAACTCAAGTTTTCAATAGGCGCTTGCAAGTTCAATCTGAGACCAGGCGATGGCACATCGTGGGTGGAAGGGACCTATGATGACCCTACTGACAACCTGCCGTGCATTATAGAACAATCTGGCAATGAAGTGAGCGTCTCGCAATCAAGAAACATCTCGGGACTTATAAATGTCTTCAACAGGACGCCAACATTTGACCTTGTGCTTTCCTCACAAAATCCTTTCGATCTTGTGATAGAGGGAGGGGCAAGCGAGAACTGCATCGAGCTGGGCGGACTGCCGCTCTCGTCAGTTGCCGTCTCCTTTGGCGCAGGCAAATTCGAGATGTCATTCCTGAAACCCAATCCCATCCTAATGGATTCATTCAGGGTCTCTACCGGGGCCGGTTCGATGACACTGTCAAAACTCTTGAATGCAGGATTTAAAAATCTCAAGGTGGAGGGCGGGGCCGCCTCGTACAAGATTGACTTCACCGGCAAGCTTGGTCAGGATTGCAATGCAAACATCCAGATAGGTGTTGCATCGCTCGACCTTGATGTTCCGTCAGATGTCCCGGTTGCAGTGAAAAGTGAAACAACGCTTGGTGGAGTAGAAATGGGCAGTGGTTTCACCACAAAAGATGGCCGGCTGGTAAACCAGGCGTATCTTGCCAATCCTTCGCCAGCGTTGTCCATTTCTACCTCCATTGCACTAGGTTCGCTCAAGCTCAGGATCGCAAATAGCACAGGGGGCTTGAGGGCAGTCCCCTAAAAGGCTACCATCTGGCCCATGGAACCATACTCAGATAGCAAGCCCCTGACCAGATGGTGGTGGTTTTCAGGCCCCATCAACGAGAAAGACATTGATTTCCAGCTCTCGTGGCTAAAGAACAATGGCTTCGGTGGAGTGGAGATAGCATGGGTCTATCCGCTTCCGGAGAGTCCGGAAGGCCCTGCGTGGCTTTCAAGAGAACTCTCCGATAAAATCCGCCATACAAAAGAAAGGGCCAGATCATTGGGGCTCGCATGTGATTTCACCTTTGGCACCCTCTGGCCCTTTGGCGGGTCGATGGTGAGTGAGGAGGATGCCTCAAAAGATTTCTATGGCACATCGAAACAGCGGATAAGAAAATCATGGGAGGCAAGAACTTATCCTGAAACGTTTGTTCTTGACCACATGAACGAGGGCGCGTTCCTTCGCTACGCAGAAAAGATGGGCAACTTCCTGCCGCTTGATGGCAAAAAACAATGCCTGTTCTGCGACTCATTCGAGGTCGCTACCGAAGACCTCTGGGCAAAAGGTTTTGAAAATGACTTCAAGTCTGCTTTCGGATATGACATAGTCCCATTCATGGATGATCTGGATTCCAGCCCGGGGGCAAGATACGACTACAGGAAACTCGTATCAGAAATGCTCCTGGAAAATTTTTTCAGTCCATTTGCCAGATGGTGCAGGGAACATAATTCTTTCTCAAGAGTGCAGGTCCATGGGGCACCAGTCGACATACTCGAGGGATACGCAACATGTGACGTTCCAGAGAGTGAGGCAGTCCTCTTTGATCCGCATTTCTCACAGCTTGCCGCAAGCTCTGCCGCGCTGGCTGGCAAAAAATATGTAACGGCCGAAACCTTTACCTGCCTCTACGGATGGAAGGGGTGGCCAGGCCCGGGTCAGCACCAGAGGGAAGAAAAAACCGGCGACCTGAAGCTGCTTGCAGACGCCATGCTGGCAAACGGCACCAACAAGGTCATCTGGCACGGCATGCCATACAATCCGGAGGGTGGCAAAAATTCTTTCTATGCAAGCGTCCACGTTGGCCCAGACGCAAGCTTTGCAGAAGACTTGCCAGCATTAAATGGCTATATGAAAAAAATCTCCGATTTTCTGCTCGAGGGCAAACCATATTTCCAGTGTGCCGTCATGCTTCCGGTCGAGGACGCATGGATGGAAGGCGAGCTTGAAGACAAACTGAAGAGGCCGTCTGCAAAATACCACTGGGAATTCCACTACCAGAGGATGTCGGAAGAACTCTGGGGCCATCGCCCGTGCTGGATAACAGCACCATTCTTGAAAAGAGCAGAGGTCAGGGACGGCTTTACCGTCATTGGCAACCTGGAGTTTGATTTCATCTATGTCGACTGCCAGTATATGGACTTTGAAGAGCTTGATGCACTTATCAGCCTGGCACAGAAGGGTGCGAGGATATGCCTGAAACAAATTCCGGAACAACCAGGTTTTATTGCTTCTCCTGCTTACGAAAAGGCAATAACGAAGCTGGCCTCATTTGAAAACGTATCAGATAACATCAAAAAATCGTCCACATTACTGCCACTTTTCACCGCAACAAATAAGCTAAAGCCCGAATACTGGTGCAGAAAAACAGGTGACGGGATAAACGTTTTCATGGCAAATCCAGCGACAAGGGCAATCTCATACCCGATGCCTTATGGGTTGTCAGATGGAACCACAGAGGTCAAAATGGAGCTCGATGCAGCATTTTTGGGCCAAAAAAAGACCATTGACATTAGTTTCAAGAAGGGGGCCTCCATAATGCTCCAGCTCTCCAAGGGAGGAATTATTTGCGAAGAGACCAATTTGTTAAATTAACAATTAAATGTTAATCTAATTAATATCATTTTTTTGCAATAAGCCTAATATTTGACAAACTTTCTGGGTTGTTTATAATAGGTCTTACGAAAGGAGGAATTTAGGTTAAATGTCAAAAATTACGTTGATTATAGTTGGTATTTTGCTGGTGATTATGGGCCTTTCGGGGATATGGTCATGGTTCGGGCTTGGTGTTGAGCCAATGTGGCATGCAATTTTGAAAATCGCAATTGGAATAATCGCCGTTCTCATCGGTGCAATGGACAAAACAGCTTGATCTAACAAGAAAAATCTGTTTTTAATTCTAAAGCCTCTGGTTTTCCCAGGGGCTTTTTATTTATGAGATTTATAAAATAAGAAACTTCCTACTTTATCTCGCTATCAAATATCTTCCACTCGCCAGTAAGATCGCTGAGTGTATAAGAGCCAATGGGTGTGTCATCCTGTTTTTTGAGCTTGTCATAAACGTATAGCATGAAACCAACTTTGACCATTCTCACATTGGCATTTTTTTTCATGATCGAGAGGGAGATGACCCTTGCGCTTTTGTAGTCCACCTCGGCCTTGGCTTTTTCAAACATCTCGACCATCTGTTCCTTGCTGACCCTTGCAGTCTGAAATGGCGAGTTCTTTTCTATCTGTGACCAGGCCTCGTCATATTTGCCAGAAAAAAGGTTTTCAAAATACGAAATCACGACCTTTGATGCAGGGTGGTTTTCTGGGCCGGCTTGTTTTATGGCCTCATCAATCTTTGATTTGTATTCTCCACCATCCACCATGGCATTGATTTCATCCCATGTTGGTACATTGGCACCACAGCCTGCAACAACAGCAACTAGCAGCATAAAACAAATAATCTTTCTCATCTTTATGAATTCTACCACTTATGGCCATCTTTGGAAGGGGGTGGTGTTTCCAAAACATCCAAAACTTGTATAATCCAGCAAGGAGGTTGCAATGGAAAACAGAAAAATTGGGTGGTTGCCGGTTATTGTAGTTTTGATTATTGGCGTGCCATCACTCTGGATTGGCATCGACAAATCAAATGTCGCATTCATAATCTTTGGTGCTTTCGAGTTGGTTGTTGGCATTATTGGTATCTGGGCAATACTCCGGAATTCAAAAGTGCCAAGAACAATTTGTCCAAACTGCAAGGAACCAATTGGCCCAGGGATGGAATCATGCCCGAATTGCGGAATCAAACTCTAGGGTGACTAATAGCATGTAAGCTGAACACCTATTCTGTTTGCTTTTTCTATTGCCCTGAGTTTTTGGGCTTTTCTGAAATCAGCATTGGAGAGCAATCTCATTGCGTCATCGAAATTTAGACCGAGCTTTCCGTACGAAATAGCAAGGCTTCTTAATACCCTCGGATAGGGATTCAAAAAATCCATCGAGAGGCCACAACCGATTGTTGCAGCAATCTCGATTATCCTGTCAACATTTGTAACGAGTGGTAATATCGGAGACATAAAGATCCATGTTGACACGCCTCTCTGTTTAAACATCTTCAAGGCATCAATTCTGGCGAGTATCGGTGCAGAGTCATCCTCAAAGGCTGCCCTGAGGCGCTCGTCATGGTAGGACATCGAAAATCCGACAGTTGGTCCGTCAAATTTTGCGATAAGATCGACATCTCTGACCACAAGGGCAGATTTTGTCAGGATGTCTACTCTGCAATCGACCTTTGAAAGCAGCTCCAGGCACGCTCTTGTTACCCCGAATTTTGCCTCAAGGGGTTGATAGGCATCTGTGGCTGTCGAAAAAACCACAGATTTGCCACCTGCCTTTTTGACCTGCTTCATCAAAACATCCGGCAGGTTTATTTTCGGATATACAAATCTTCCCCAGCGCTCCTTCTCGTCAAGAAATCGGCACATGAAAGTTGCATAACAAAAAGAACACGCATGAGAACAACCATAATAAGGATTTATCGAGTAATCACAGCCCTGGACCTTCGACTTTACAAGTGCCGATTTTGTAAGCCTGGCCTCTATTTTGATCGCTCCACCCTGTCCTTTATCTCTCTGGAGGCTTTCTCAAAATTTTCAAACTGGCGCCAGTTATAGATGCAATAGATCATGAAAAGTAATGTTGAAACAAAGATCGCCCAGCCGGAGAAGTCACGGCTGAACCAGAGTGAGAACGCAGAAGCAACAAAGAGCATTCCGAACACTATCGAAGCAAGACCCCAGGCAAATCTTGGAAAAGACTGCAATTCATAAGCATGGGCAGACAATATTCTGGCCGCCTTGATTGCCTGGTTCATGGTTGGGGCTCCCTCAGGAAGTTCAAAAGAATACTCCTTGTTCATTGTTGCACCGATGGCATCAAAAAAAGCATCCACGAAATCCCTTGATATCTTGGCTTCCTTTGCCTTTGGATGGTTCACAAGATATTGCTTACAGGCATTCTTATACTTTGTGGCTATTGCCTCGCAGGCAATCAGTGCCCACTGCCTGACCTTTGACACGTCAGCAGATTTTATTGCCAGCTCACCTTTATAGGCAAGGATCAGGTATTCTGTAACTTCCGGGTTTGTATTCATGACTCAAGGATAAGGTTTTTTGTGGAAAGATTCAAACCTGAATGGGTTACACTTTTGGTTATGTAAATATTAATCTGTGCATTATTTCGACTATAATTCGTATAGAATTAAACCAATCGATTTTGTGTCCAATTTCACTGTTAATCTGTTTCAACTTTGATAATAGAAAATGTATTTCACAAATGTGCACAAAAACATTTACAAAACATCCTCTTACATCGTGAGACCGTAAATAAAACAAATTTAATAAAACGTCTGTTTGACATTAGCAACCCCATAATTGACTTGCCCTGGTGCAAGGTTATGGTGACGATGTGAAGAATCTAGATGATCTTATAAGAGAAAAAGATGAATTGCTTGCAAAAGCAAGCAATGAAACGCCACAGGCCAGAGAATTCCAGGAGAAGAGGGGGAAATTGACGGCCAGAGACAGGGTCAAGCTGTTCCTTGACCCAGAAAGTTTTGTCGAAACAGACACTCTGGTCCAACACAGAAAGGACTATCCGCAATCAGAGAAATTCGTCCCAGGGGAGGGTGTTATAACAGGCTATGGCACAGTAAACGGCAGGCTTATTTTTGTCTTCTCCCAGGATTTTTCAATCATGGGCGGTTCCTTGTCAAAGATGCAGGGTGCAAAAATTGGCAAAGTCATGGAAATGGCCTATCGCTCCGGTGCTCCGGTAGTTGGATTCAACGATTCCGGCGGGGCAAGGGTGCAAGAGGGTGTGGATGCTCTTTCAGGATATGGAAAGGTGTTCTACAGAAATTCCATATACTCAGGCGTCATCCCGCAGATAGCCATCATTGCAGGGCCATCCGCTGGCGGTGCAGCCTACTCTCCTGCCCTCACTGATTTCATCTTCACAATTGACGGGCTTACTGAGATGTTCATAACTGGCCCCCAAGTTATCGAATCTGTAACTGGTGAAAAACCCGACAAACAAACCCTCGGTGGCGCAAGGATCCATGCCTCAAAATCTGGCGTGACACATTTTATTTACAAATCAGAACAGGAATGCATCCAGTCAGTCAGGAGGCTCCTGTCATTCCTCCCACAAAACTGCAGGCAGATGCCACCACGCATCAAGGGCAATGACGATCCGAACAGGGCTTCAATGGCACTCAGACAGATTGTTCCAGTGGAAGCAAACAAGTCCTACGATGTTCGCAAGGTCATCGCGGAAATAGTCGATGATGGCGATTTCATGGAAGTCCAACCAGATTTTGCCAGAAACCTCACCATCGGTTTTGCAAGAGTGGACGGATTCCCGATAGGCATTGTCGCCAACCAGCCGATGTACCTCGCTGGTTGTCTGGACATTGATTCTTCCGACAAAGCTTCGAGGTTTATCAGAACATGCGATTCCTTCAATATACCGCTCCTGAATCTCGTGGATGTTCCAGGCTTCCTCCCGGGAGTCAACCAGGAACATGGCGGGATCATAAGGCACGGTGCCAAGATGCTCTATGCCTACGCTGAAGCCACAGTCCCAAAAATAACAATCATTACCAGAAGATCTTATGGCGGCGCCTATCTCGCCATGTGCTCGAAAGACATGGGGGCTGACGTCGCATTTGCCTGGCCACAAGCCAATATAGCCGTCATGGGTGCCGATGGGGCAGTCAAAATACTCTATCATGACGAAATCAAAAACGCCCCGAATCCCGAAGAGAAGACCAAAGAGCTCGTCCAGGAATATGAAAGCTACCATTGCAATCCCTACGTGGCCGCTGAAAGGGGATACATTGACTCGGTAATCAACCCTGAAGAAACAAGGGCAAGGGTGGCTTCATCACTGCACATGCTCCAGACAAAACAGCAGAGCATGCCGGAAAGAAAACACGGCAACATGCCGCTTTGAGGTGACAAATTGAAAAAAACATCAACTGGGCAAATAATTGCAAACATAATAACCGGGTTGATTCTGGTTGGGCTGATGGTTTTTGTTGTTGTGAGCTACATCCTCGACCCGGCAAAATATAGTGAAGGTGTCACGAAAGGGCTTGTTGCCTTTACAACCACATTCATCATTCTCCTTGTTGTCACAGCTTCAATCTATCTCATCAAAACCATAACGGAGCGCTTTTCTGGCAACGGTTCATCGGCAAAAAGTTCCGGCCTCACATCGCAAAACAAGGGGAAATCGGACAAACTCATGGCCGCAGTGATTGCTACCGCAGTCCACCAGTTCCAGCTCGATTCAAACGGGCAGATTGCTGTAGGTTTCAGGGTAAGGGAATTGCTGGATGTCAATACCCCATGGACAACATTTTTCAAAAATGATTACCACAAATCCGGAGGATCAAGATGACCAGAAGATACAGAATAACTGTTGAAGGAAAAACATTCGAGGTTGAAGTTGAATCTATTGATTCAGTGCCAACGACACAGGCAATTCCACAACCACAAGTACAAGTTACGCCGACACCACCTCCACCACCACAGGAACCATCGGCAGGCCCTGTAATGGCAAAACCGGTTTCTGCAAAAGACGTCATCTCCCCGATCCCTGGAAAAATAAAACAGATAGCTGTAAAACCAGGTCAGACAGTCGCTCCGGGAGACCTTCTCATGGTCATCGAGGCCATGAAAATGGACAACGAAATCCTTTGCGATGTCAACGCCACAGTGTCAGAGCTCCTGGTCAAAGAGGGCGACTCAGTATCCATCGGCCAGCCAATAGTGAGGTATGCCTAGATGGAATTTGTAACCGGGTTAAAAGGCATTTTCGACACATCGGGACTCCCCCTTTTCCTTCCAAGCTGGGGAAACTGGATAATGATCGTGGTTGGACTCATCCTTATCGTCCTGGCCGTAAAATTCAAGTTTGAACCACTCCTTCTCATTCCAATATCCCTTGGTTGCATACTGGTCAACATTCCTCTACCAAAAGAACTTGCCTCTGCGTGGATAGGTCAGCCCGGTGTCGGTTTTCTAAGCATTATCTATGATGCCATAACAAAAACTGAGATAACACCAATAATAATGTTCCTGTGCCTGGGAGCACTGACGGACTTTAGCCCACTCCTTGAGCGTCCGATAACATTTCTTCTTGGCGCCGCGGCACAATTTGGTGTTTTTGTAGCCATATTCCTTGCTCTTACCCTCGGCTTTAACATCAAGGAAGCAGCTGCCATTGGAATCATTGGTGGAGCCGATGGCCCGACCGCAATTTTCATCGCGCAGAAAATGGCACCCCAGATTCTCGGTGCGATAGCAGTATCGGCTTATTCCTACATGTCACTGGTTCCCATAATATTGCCTCCTGTCATCAGGTGTATGACTACCAAAAAAGAACGTACAACACGTATGGAACTAGCAAAACCAGTCTCGAAAACAACCAAGATGCTGTTCCCAATTGTCGTCACACTCGTTGTTGGAATCCTTCTCCCATCGTCTGTACAGCTCATCGGAATGCTCATGGCCGGCAATTTCATAAAGGAATGCGGGCTTGTCGAAAGGCTTTCAAATACCCTGCAGAACGAGCTTGTAAATATCAACACAGTATTTCTTGGACTGACTGTTGGCTCCACAATGGCCGCCCAGCAATTCCTCACCCCGGCGACCCTAAAAATCATCCTTCTCGGCTTCCTCGCCTTTGCCTTCTCGGCTGCAGGCGGAGTTGCCCTTGGAAAACTGATGTACCTGCTTTCTGGCGGCAAGATCAACCCAATGATCGGCGCGGCAGGTGTTTCAGCCGTCCCGATGAGCGCAAGAACTGTTCAAAAAGAAGGCCAGAGGGAAGACCCAGGCAACTTCCTCCTCATGCCAGCGATGGGCCCAAACGTTGCCGGCGTCCTCGGAACAGCAGTTGCTGCAGCAGCTCTTATTGCACTTCTCTCCTAAGCGACAACCCAAATATAACTTTCAAAAGGCCTGCATGATTGCAGGCCTTTTTTGTTTGCCTTTGCCAACAATGCACCTTTAACTGAGATTTTGAAATTATGTTGCTATGTTGTATCCGTATGAAAAAGCCAACTTTGACCCAGACAATGAGATATGTGACCCAGTGGGGAATGCTCCTTTACCTTGCCAGCATATCAACGACCCACATGTACAGATGGCCCGGCACCTCTGCAGGTCCCCTTGATGCCTACTGCCCGATGGGTGGCCTTGAAACACTGCTCCCATTTGTAACATCAGGCCAGATAGTCAGGGGAACCAATTTCAACGCCATCCTCCTGCTTGGTGCCCTAACCATACTTGTTCTCATCTTCTCCGGTGGTTTTTGTGGCTACATGTGCCCGTTTGGCACCGTGCTTGAATGGGTCTACAAAATAAGAAAACTGTTCTGGAAAAAAACTGTAAGAGTACCAAACAAGCTCAGCTCTGCCCTGTCTCATGCCAGATACGGAGTCCTCATCCTCATCGTACTAATCACCTTTGCAATTGACACAGAGCTCCATTTCGCCCACATCGATCCCTATAGGGCATTTTTCCATTTTGGCCGTGAGATGACCACAGAGCTGTGGGTTGTACTTGGCGTTGTTTTTGGCCTGTCAATCGTCCTTGAGAGGGGTTTTTGCGCTTACCTCTGCCCACTTGGCGGATATGTTGGCCTGGTTTCACTGGCCGGGTTCACAAAAATCAAAAACAATGGCGAAAAATGCATTGATTGCAAGCTGTGCGACAGGGCATGCCCGGTAAACCTCACGCCATCGGGAAAACTAGAACACCACAGGTGCATAATGTGCTTCAGATGTGTGGATGCCTGCGTTGGCACAAAAAGCCTTCGCGTGTCGCTTGCCGACAAGGAATGGAGATAATTATTAATCGAAGATTTTCGCAAAATACCAGGGATTGGAAAAGGTGGGGAAGGAATATATCATATTTGGAGGAATGCAAGGAACGGGGGGCTTAAATGAATAAAAAAGCACGGATCATAATTGAGACAGTGGCCGTGGTATTGGCGCTCATCGTATTGGTATTTTTTGCCACATTCAACTTCGATCTCTTCGCCATTAATACCTTTGGAAAGAAATCTGACATGACCTTCATCATCAATCGAACCAGCCACCTTGGGAATACTAGTACAGAAAAAGAAATCAAGGAAATCTATAAACGAAATTATCCATATTATTTTTACAACAACAAAATCTCAAAACTCAAAATAGAAGATGATGGTTATATAACTAAAGAACTTCTGGATGCCATCACAAACAAGGATAATTACCTTGAATTTCCAGGTGAAGTAATATCACAATTAGGTCATTATTTCCTGGTCAAAAAAGATGATGGTAATTATATTTATGAGATAGACGAGCAAGACTATAAAACTACTATTTCAAAATATGTAAAAACTCCCTGCAACCGTTTGGTGTGCATTAATGATTATTTGTGTTGTGCAACACCAAATAATGACATGATTTACATGTATCCAGGGTTGGATCTGAGAAGCACTCCAAAGATACTGAATTTTAAAAAACCTTCGTTCATCTCAGGGCCTGAAGAACAATCCATTAGCTATGAACTGTACGTCTTCGATGGCCAATTCCTCACCCACTACAATGATGATGGCTCTGTTGATGGGAAAGTCGAACTGGGCAATATTCCCATTAATGACAAAATGCTGGTATTTGGATCATTCTCTATCTGTTATTCCAATGAAGTCCTCTTCTATGATGGTTCCAATGCCTGGGGTGTATCATTCAAAGATAAAAAAGTGCTATGGAAGAAACAGATTGACATCATTGGTCAGGGAACAGACAGGGTCGGATGTTACTTTGCACCAACAAAGCAAGGCATAATGGCCATATCCTCCAGCACTGGAGAAACAAAGCTAATTGTTGATGGTGATGGATGGAAGCTGACAGACAGCGTAAATGACAACTTAAATAATTCCTTCTCCTCTGGTAACGCAATCCTCTTCCTTAGACAACTTGGTGACAACAAATACGAACCAGTCCTTCTCCTTGCCACAGAAGGCAAAGCCCAGGTTGTCACCTGTGCACCCTTCGAGGGTGAATACAAAGGATACTTTTTCCTCCAGGATGCAAGGATTAGTTTGGAGAAAAGCGTATTTAATTTTGTTTTCCTCACCAGTAACCGTGTTTACCAATACGGCATCAAGCGTCCATTCAAGATCGTGTTTAAATGATTTTTCAAAGGAGATAGAATAAAAAATGAAAAGAGCAGTAACTTACCCGATAATACTTGTCTTTGTCGCAATCGTTCTGGTAATACTCTTCAGGGCCATCGGCTATTTCATGTCGCCGGCAACACCGGACGGCCAGCCCCCGGCAATTGTCAGCCCGATAGAAAACCAGCCGTAAGAATACCCTTGTGTAATCAATCTACGATCTTATTATAAACATAAGCCTGGAGCGACTCTTCAGGACAAATTGTTAAGAATTAATATCACCTAGTAAAAGCAACCTTTAAACTTGCCAAAATTTCCATAAGCGTTACATTTGTGTCATGGAAAAAAGAACAGTTATCGCATTGGCTGCGGTAAGTATTCTGCTTGCCTCTGCAATCGCATACGCACGACCTGCTTACTATGACCAATTAATAAAAACCTACCCCTCTATAAAAGGGAGCAGAATAGATTTCTGCCTCTGTCACGAGAGACACGGCGGTGGAGGGCCAAGAAATATGTTCGGCCAAGACTGGGCCAAGAGCGGCTACAATTTCAAGACAATCGAGCAAACGGACTCTGACGGAGACGGTTTTTCAAACATCAATGAAATCATCGCCCAGACAAACCCTGGCGACCCGAATGATTTTCCAACCGACAAAGTTCCACCAATAATCGCAATAACCAGCCCAAAATTTGAAGAAGTGATCACCACCAACACCGTAAAAATAACAGGAACCGCAACAGACAATGAGAGAATAAAAGAAATAAAGGTAAATCTTCAGGGAGATTTCAAGAAGGCAAATATCACTGCCACTGGCTGGGAAGCAGAATTTTTTGTAGAGAGAGGTGGCAGGAAGGTAGTAAAGGCAGTTGCCTGGGACATGGCGGGCAATTCGGCAGAGGCAACCGTTGAGTTTATTGTCAAACTTACAGACAAATCTCCACCAAAAATCGTTTTTCTGTTCCCATCCGAGGGCGTGACCGTCGACGGCCTGCCAATAGTCATCACTGGCACAGCAGATGATGACAATGAAGTAACACTTGTGGAATATTCCATCGATGGTGGCAAAACATGGAACAAAGCGCAAGGAACATATAGCTGGACAGTACCGATACCACTTGCGCCAGAGGGCGAAATAAAAGTAATGGTCAGGGCAACTGATGATTCAGGGAATGTCAGCCAGATCTATACAAGAAGGTTTTATCTCAAATTTCCTGAAGTGCCAGCTCCAACAATATCCTATCCACAGGATGGGATGGTCCTGGACACAGGCACAGTAACTATTTCCGGAACAATCATGCCACCGGCAACCAGGGTTTCGGTAAGGGTTGACGGGGCGGTGAGTATGGACGCCAAGATAGAAGACAATTTCTGGACTACAGACATATCCGGGCTACCACCAGGCGAACACACAATCGAGGCTTGTTCATTTGACAAATACAACAGAAAATCCAAGGAATGCGTACAGGTAAAGTTTGTATTCAAGCTAAGAGACACAGAACCCCCAAGGGTGCAAATAGATTCACCGCCCGATAATGCAGAGGTCGAAATAGGGAAAATATCTATCACAGGCACCGCAAGCGACAATGGCGACATTGACAGGGTGGAGATTTCTTTTGATGGCACAAACTGGATGAGGGCCAAGGGCACCACAAAATGGTCTTACGACTATGTTGTCAATAAATCACAATTGTTGAGGGTGATGGCAAGGGCATTTGACAAGTCTGGGAATTTCACAAAAGAACCTGCCACTTCAACTGTCAGGGTCATGGGGCCCATGGAAGTGCAATTTGTTGGGCCAGATGCACAGATGCTTGGCGATGGGTTGCTGAAAATCACAGTGAAACTGACAAGGAGGCCAGACAGCACGCCAGAAATAAAAATGACCGGCTCAACGGAAACGATAAGCATTGAATCCAAAGACCAGCAAACATTCGAAATCAGCGCAATGCTTGGCGGGGGATCGTCCTATCTGTCGGTAAAAGCTGAAATGAAGGGCAAGATATATAATGCCACAAAACGGATAGATTATGTTGTGACAGTCAAAATGGCCATTGGAAGCACGACCATGATTGTCAATGGAATGCAGAAATCAATACCAGCCGCTGCCACGATAATATCTGGCAGAACATATATTCCTTTCAGATCAATTGGCGAGGCACTGAGGGCAACTGTTGAATGGGATGACAAGCGGAAACAGGCCACATACAAGCTGGGCACAAATACATATTACCTGACCCTTGGACAAACAAAGGCCTATGTTAACAAAACAGAGGTGAAACTTTCGTCGGCACCGCTTCTTGTCGGTGGAAGGCTGATGGTCCCGGTAAGGGCAATGGCAGAATTGATGGGTGCCAAAGTGGACTACGATGCCCCAACCAGGGTGGTAACTTTCGTGTTGCCCGCATTATAACTTTTTTTCACAAGTTGTCGTATATTGGTTATATGATACTAAAAAAACACTAGGAGGTGTTTTAGATGATGATAGTTTGGGGTTTTGTGATGTTCGCCCTTCTTATTGGCTTCCCATTCTTTGTACTCGTGGTTGCCAAAAAACAGGAAGGCTGGATGAAATATGCTGGATGGATACTTGCAGGTCTTTTCACACTTTTCCTTCTTGTAAGCAGTGTTTTTGTCATTGCTAGAATAGGCAATGGCGGCTGCGCCGGTGGCAGGATGGGTTGCCAGATGATGGGCGGACAAGGAATGATGATGGGAAGAGGCGGCATGTGCGGCGGCAATGGTATGTGCAATGGCCAGAACCCAGCAAATTGCACCGGTAGTTGTCCAACAATGGGTAAAAATGGAACTGGATGGAACAAGCTCGGGATTGATGGAAATGGAAGAAACACATGCGAAGACCAGGGCCCAAGAATGATGATAAAGATGCTCGACAATGAACCCTTCCAGGATGAAAAGAACATGGATTCCTTTATCGAAAATCTGAGGAAAGACCAGAAGGTGTTTGACCAGTTCAAGACCAAAATCAATGCTCCAGCTCCAAAGAAGGAAACCACTACCAAGACACCAACAACACCCACTCCAACACCGAAAAACCCCTGATCACTGAAATAAAACACTAGAAATAAAAAAAAGGCCACTTAAAGTGGCCTTTTTTTTATTGGATCAGACAGTTATCAATTTACTGCACTTTTCGCAAACTCATTGTAATCATCTACAGGTTTATTCTTCACATTGTCAAGCAATTCCTTTGGAGTTGGTTTTGTGGCCAGACTGACTGCTATTATGACAATGACCGAGAGCAAAACTCCAAAAGCGATGTAATTGTAGCCAAACGACTGCTTGAAGGGACCAGGCAGGTAATCAATGGCATTTGCAATTTTATATTCGAGGAAGTATCCACCAACAGTCCCCACAAAACCAACTACCGATGATGTAATGATCGCCGGGAGTGTCGTTCTCTTCCAGAAAATAAACATCACCTGGACCGCAATTGAGGCCGATAGCACACCAGACGAGATGTAATAGACATCATTCAGGGATTCGCTTATAAATGAAAGTAACAATGCAACCATAATGACAACGGCCGATACAATTTTCGACATATTTGTACGAACAACATCGGCAACTTTTTTCCTGGCAAGTATTGGATCAATGATGTCATATGCTATTGGCATCGCCGAAACATTTGCAAACGTATCAATTGTTGACATCTGTGAAGCCAGGATTCCAACAACCATAAATGCCGCGAGCCAGACAGGGAGTTTACCAATGAAAGCTGAAATAATGCCAAGGGCATTTGGCCCGATTGCCGCATTTACTCCAGCTGCATCTGGGGGATAAACAACGAGCGAGCAAAAAGCAACAATTGCTGGAAGTATGATGACAAACACTCCTATCAGAAGGAAACCAAGCCAGGCAGCTTTTCTGGCATCTTTAGTACTTTTTGCAGCCTGCATCCTGATAGAGAGGTCTTGTTCAATGAGCCAGCCTGGCAAATAGCCAATCAAGAGTATCAGAGGGAATAACCACCCCAAAAACCCCAGATTAAAAGTATTCCCAGGACCAGCCCATGGTGTAGCTGTATTCACTAATGCAGAAATAACATTACCACCTGTAACATTAACAGCAGAAACGATTGCCGTGACAGCCAGGATTATCATGAATACAGCCATAATCGAGAACTGATACACATCCGTAGTTACAACTGCCCTGAACCCTCCAAGATAAGTGTAGATCACTACAGGTATGGCTACTAAAAGCATGCACAGTTTAGGATCTATACCAAGGAAAGGTGAAAGAAGGGTACCTGCCATGAAAATCTCTGCTTCTGTCCAGATGATGAACACAAAAAATGAAAATACTGCAAGTAAAGGTCTAGCACTTTTGCCAAAGCGTTTTTCAATCATTTGTGGGAGACTGACTGCACCAATTTTCCTGTACAGTGGCGCTGCCAGGATAATAATGATGCACAAAATAAACCAAGGAATTGGAAGTATCCACAATCCTGTTGCGCCATACATGTAAACCTGGGACATTCCAAAACCAATCCATCCAAGCATCAACCATCCGGCAGTCAAGGAAGCTGCAAGCCACCATGATGGTAATTGACGTTGGGCAATCCAAAACTCGAGTTGGGAAAGACCCTTCTTTTTGTAATTCCTAGCTATCATATAGCCAATCCATATCATCGCAGCACAATACAATAAAGTAGCAACCCAGAACCATACTGAATCCATTTTCCACTCCCCTTTTTGGCCACAATATATTTGATTTGATGGCAAAATTCACAAATGCCACAAAACCTTTGTGGCAACAAGTTTTGATAGAAGTATATCAAATAGTGCTTATTTTGACAATATGCGCTTATTTATTCCAATTTTTTAAGAAAGAGAGTTTATTAAAAATATAACAATATCAATAATTCATATGATAAATTAACAAAGGCCGGCCCCTTCAGGCCGGCCTTTGTTTTGACCATACAAAACTCAGACTATCCTACCACTGCGCCTCTGGTACAATGCCCTTCTCAACATCAAGGCCAAACCCGAGAGACTTTGCCGGGTTGCCCGGCTGTGTCACTTCGCGCCAGACAGAATTATTTGCTGGAACTGGCCAGCCATCTGGAACATTCGGTTCGAGTGTTCTTGTGTAGGTGTCGTTGCCACCCTTGTCTATCATGAGCCCCAGCGTCCATTCCTCATACCTGTAGTTGTCCGGAACAGCGCCGGTTCTCATCAGGCAATAGCCGAGAGTCGATGAATTGACCAGATCGTATTTGTCATCACCAGCCATGTCAACGTGGAGCCCAAGTGAATTCGTGATTGCGGCGCCGATCAAAACGCCACCTGATGTTTTCTGGCCGTTTTCTTCCTCATAACACAAATAATTGTCGTTGCCTTCCTTGTCTATGAACCATGAGACCGAGAAATCATGCGCACCACCTTGGGAAATGGCCTTCCACACCTTGTAGGTGTCATTTCCGCTGTCATCAACTAATTCGGTCAGGCCCATGTGTGCAGTTCCGCTCTGGACAAAGAAGCTACCTTCATAATGATCATCACCCTCGAGGTCATTGAGGATACCAGTGCCAAACCAGTAGCCAGTTGCCTGGCCATAAACACCGCACTCGTACCAGTCATTACCAGTCACGTCAACTAGAACGCCTACTCCACCACCCCAGCCGTGGCCGTCAGACATATCGCCCCTTCTTCCCCATCCAGCACCCTGGACAAAGCTGTAGTTGCGGTTGTTGTCGTGGCCACCTGTTGCCGGATTGATGAGATTGTCTTTCGGGTTGGATTTGCCTGGCTCGCCAACATACTTGTCGTCACCATCTGTGTCAACAAGAACGCCGCACCCGCCAGAAAAACCGAATGCCTGGCCAACCTGGAAGCAGTAGTAGGAGTCGTTTCCACCGATATTGACAAGGTTTCCGACACCAAAGCTGGCCGCGCCCTGGTTCATGTTCCTTCCGGAGAAAGAATCATTGCCACTCTCGTCCCAGAGAAGGCCGATGCCAAAGAAACACCCGCCCTGGGAATTGTCATAGGATTTGTAGGTGTCATTGCCTTCGTGGTCAGTCACAAAACCATAGCCAAGCATTCCAAAACCCTGTGAACACGGATCATCTTTGGTCGAGGTGTATTTGTCACTGCCCTTCCAGTCGATAATTGATGCGGCTGGCCTTCCAGGAAGAGTACCACCAGCAGGGCCAGTGTAGGTGTCGTTGCCATTGTAATCCACAATTGCAAAATACTTGTTGCCATCGTAGGTGTTGTCATCCTGGCCACCATTGAAAGCGAAAAGCCCGAATGGTGTTTCAAGCTCAAACTTGTATTTTGTGATGTTCATGATCGGGCCAAGAAGCTCCCTGCCCTGGTCATCTTTTTTGCCTTCGTCTCTTGGTTCGTTCAGGAACTGTTTCATCTTTATCGTGGACATCACAAGCGGCATTCCACCATAATAAAGGTCGTTGAAATCAAAATCGTGCGCGATGTCGTCCTGGAGCTGTGTTGCGTCCTCTGGGAACGTTTTGTTCAGCATGTCCACGAGTTCCTTACTCCGGTAGTCCCTGTCGGAGAGGAACTGGTACCTGCCAAGATTATAGAGGTCATTAAAGCGCTCTTTTGGGAGCTTGCGCAGGGCAAGCTTCTGGTACTTTGCGGCATACAGGTGAGAAAGCATGTATTCCGCAACCAGTTTTTGGAGCTTTAACGGGACATCTTTTAGCTGTTCAACAGATTTTTTTATGACTGTATCAATGTCATCATACCCAATCGTAAATTGTTTGGTTTGCGCATTATAGTTTACATCCGTGATTCCAATTGATTCGGTAAACATCCTGACAGGAACAACCACAGATCCTTTATAGAGCGTCGGGGATGTTGAACCTGTTTTCTTCTCCCCATTTACAGTATACCCAGGCTTGCCTAGTGTCATTTCTACAACTATGTTGCCTTTTGTGAGCTTTATGTCCGGTTTGTTATAGACAAGCTCAAAACCAAAGATTTCTGATAATGATCTGAGGGGAAGGAAAGTGGAGCCTTTAATAATTGCGGCCTCGACAGACATCTCTTTCTTTTGGCCATTGACAAGGACTTCCTTGCTTCCAATTGTGAGGACTATTATAGATTTTGTGCTCATTCTTGCCCCGCCAAGTGGTTCAAACTTATACATTTCTCTTAGAGCAGAACCAATCGGGTCTTTCTCGTCAACCTGCATGGTCGGGATGTAGGCAGGGAAACCACCTGCAAGGTAGCCAGTCCTCACCTCGGAGCTCAGGAGGATATTGTAGATTCCAAGGCCATTTCTTGGATCGTTCCAGTTTCTGGACAGATCAGTTGTTACCCTTTTTACAAAGCGCGGGAAATAGTACGGATCTTCCCAGCACTGTACAAAATGCGGGGCTATTATCCCGGAACAACTCCTCTTGATGAGGTTGTCAATCGTCTCTCTGGAAGTGTGCGTATCCTCCCTTGTGACGTTCTGTTTGGAGAGTGCATATCCAATCAAATCAGTGGTATCCGTGATTTCTTTGTCTATTGGATAAGGCATCATGCCAATTGGTGGTTCTTCAGCTTTAACAAAAGATGGCGCCACAAGTGCTAGCGCAAGGAAAAAAACCAGCAGTCTTTTCATTTGTCCTCCTGACATTTTATGGATTGATATTAGCACTTGTTGCCGCCCCGTGTAAAGCTCCCTGATTTGTCGAAAAGTTGCATTTTTTTGCAAATAAAGTAAATTCTATCCTTAACCATGAACAAGACAGAACTGGTAGTGCCTTCACAGGAAGAGCTCATAGCGCTTGGAAGGTGGTGGGGCGAGGGCATGGAGGGCAACGAGGTCTACGCCCTCAAGGGCCCGCTCGGCGCCGGAAAAACCACTCTGGTAAAGGGTATTGCCCTGGGTCTTGGGATCACCGACAACATCGTTTCACCAACATTCGTCCTCGTCATGGAATACAAGGGCAGGCACACCCTCTACCATTTTGACTGGTACAGGATAGAAACCGAAAAAGAAGTTGTGGACCTCGGCTACTATGATTATCTGGAAAAACCGGGTGTAAAAGTCATCGAGTGGCCAGACAAATTTATTGACCTGATACCAGAAAATGCCAAGTGGATAACCATCGAGGTAGACGGTTCAAACAGGATTGTAAGATGGTAACTTATGAGCTCATTATTGACGAACCAGACATCTGGTTCGTCCAAAGTGTCCTGGATACCGCAGATAACATCTGCATCGTCGACAAAACTAACATGGTTGGTCCAAAAGGACACATGAAAGTGATGTTCTCCGAGGAAGCCGAAAAAGATTTCCTTTATCTTGTAGAAAAACTCTGGCAAGGCTCTTCTTTCACTTATGGACGCATTTAAACCAAAAGCATACTTCAAAAGGGTGTCCCAGATACCCTTTTCGCTTCTCATGTCCTGGGGAATAAAAGCTGTTTTTTTGGACACCGATAACACCCTCGCACCCAGGGATTCTGATGCTTTCGTAAAAGATGCACTTGCCTGGGTTGAGGCATGCAAAAGGGCAGGTTTCCTGCTTTGTATTGTTTCAAACGGCAGGCCAGGACGGGTCAGAAGGGCATCGGAAAAACTGGGAATCCCTTTTGTCAATCCGGCCCTAAAACCACTTTCCTATGGATTCAAAAAAGCTGCCCGTATGATGAGAGTCCATTCAAAACAGTGCGTAATGGTGGGCGATCAGATTTTCACAGATATCTGGGGCGGAAACAACGCCGGGATGAAAACCATTCTTGTCGAGCCGGTCGACCCGAAATCAGACGGCCTCTGGACAAAATGGATCAGGAAGCTTGAGAAGCGGCATCTCGGGTTTTCTCCCGAAGGCCTATGAGGACACCAGTATAAAGCCTGGTTTTTGATTTCTGACACTGCATGATTGCTTCATCAAGATATAAAATGGCCCTTTTGCAATCCTCTTGGAACATTTCTTTGTATTTGGGATCAGTCCTGCCCCTATCAAGCACAAGGCGCGTAAAACCCATTGCGGCATAAGGTCTGGGTAGCATACATTCATCGACTCCAAGCAGAGGGTCCATCACTTTACGGTATTTTCTGTATGACCTATTCCACAGATCTTTTGAAAAAGTTGAGTCTTCTTTGCCGCTGCCTTTTTGTTCTACATTCCCTGAGAATGATTCAATCATGTCAACCCACGCTTCAAAGGTGATTGAAAAACCTACAATTTCTTTGTCTAAAATCTCTTTTAGCATTGGGTTTGTAATCTTTAGTATCTTCCTGGCTTCATTTATGTTGCCCTCAGACGCTACACAAAATGCATACTTGTGGGCAATCATGCAATATATCCCCTTGTGCTCCTGCTTCGCTTTTTCAAACATATTCATTGCAATCTTGAGATTTACAATCGCCTCCCTGTGATTGCCTTTTATGAACATCATGTCACCCTGAAGCGCAAACGCAAAGGCTTCCTGGAATTTATTTCCTGACTCAAAAGCTCTGGACTGCAGATCTTCGATGAAGTGTTCGGCCAAATCGAAATTCTCCATTTCAAGGGCTATCCTGACTGCTTTCTCATAAAGTGTGTGCAGTCTGAAAGTAGAAGAAAGCTTGTTCAGTTGACTGAGTGCCTCTTCAAGAACCGAGAGAGCTTCTTCTTTCCTGTAGATTTTTTCGTATGTGTTAATAAGGTTGATATAAATAATGGACAATTTGTTTATATCACCAAGATCTTTCGCTTTGTCCTTCAAATCCAGCAAAAGTGATATAGTTTTGTCAAACTCTTTTCTATTGCTATAAACACCGACAAGATTCAGCAATGATGTTACTTCTTGGAGCTGACTGCCAACTTTCCTGGAAAGGGCGATATTCTTTTTAAATATCTCCTCTGCCTCGTCATTCTTTCCCATCATCATCTGGACTATACCGAGGTTATTAAATGACTGGAATAACCTGGCATCATTTTTCAACTTTTTAGCATATTTTATATTAAGGAGACAATATTTCTTTGCTTTCTCAAATTGCGACGAGTTGATATAGACCTCGCTGAAAGCCCTCGTCAAATAAAAGCCATCCTCGTCATTTGGCGCTACAATAAAAAAACTCCAGGCAAGCTCAAAACGTGCAAGTGCATTATTGAATTCGCCAAGCCTTGCTCTGGCAAGGCCAAGCCACGTGGCATACTTGATCTTCATGTTTTCCAGCGTGTTTTCTTCCAACAACGCCTGCTCAAGCATTTCAGAGGTATCTTTTAAGAAAGGGGTTATGCCAGTATTGACAAATTGTGCTACACAGCTAAGGCTAAAGCTTAAAGCAACTTCCCTGTCAGTTATCCTGTTCAAATGCGGCAGTAATTTGTTTATGATGTCATTACAAAGCGCAAACTGATATTTTGACTGCATTTCCCGAAGAACAGGCATGAGATATTTTGCAGCTCTAAGGTACTCGCCAGCCTCTATATAGTGAGATCCTACCTCCTTGCGATATTCAGCTTTGCTGCCCTCATTCAATGTTTTTTCCAGGTGTTCCGCAATTCGTCTATGCAATTCCGTTAGTTCCCTGGCCGGCACATGACCTCTTACAAACTGCACCACTTCGGGAAGTATGGGCTCAACAACAAGCTCCCCATCCAAAAGAGTCTCGCGAACAAACCCTTTGGAAACTAGTTCATCAATAGTGCCTCCTAATTGGTCCTCAGGAAGTCTGGCAATAGCACAAATCATTCTTGAAGGGAGCGGTCTATCCAAAAGACAAACCACGCCAAGCATCTCCCTGGCATTTCTGCCAACACCTGCAAATCTTCTAGCCGAAACGCTATTTTTCATGTCTTTCATGCCATCATTGAGAGCAGAAGGGTTAATCGCAAGTTGCCTTAAAATTTCAATTGCATTTTTTGGAATTCCTTTTGAAAAACGCAAAACCTCGTCTGCAAGATCATCAGAAAGCGACAATTTGAGATAATCCGCGAGTTTTTTTATTCCAGTTCTGCCAAGTGGCTTCAGATCCAAAACCACTGGCAAGGCAAGGGCGTTCTGTGGCTGAATACTCTCTGGATCAAAACCGGAGAACACAAGCAATTTCTTTGCTTTTGGAGCCGCAATGACCATCTCTTTGCACACATCAATTGTTTGTGGATCAGTTATGCCGTCAAATGCAAAAACAATGCCCTCATCAAACGCATAAAGCAATATTTTTGCAAGCGCTGCCGAGAATTGTTCTCTTCCATCATCTATGTATGCCGAAAAATCGAGGTTGTGCCTCTTGAAAAATAATGGAGATAGCAACTCTATCTGTTTCGAGAACCGTGAAATAAGTGGTCTGTCGACCATGATATCATAACCGGCAAGTTCATCCAAGATTCTTCCAATGGCTGGTGCACCAGGCCAGGCCTGTTTTCCGTCACACAGTATGAATTTGACCTTCCTGGACAGGGCCACCGTCCGGAATTCTTCAACAAGCTTTGTTTTACCAATACCGCTCTCACCCTGAACCAGGACAATTCTTCCTTCTCCCAGCATAAGGAGGTCAAGGCAATCGCTAAATTTCGATACTTCCTCCTCCCTTCCGACAAGAGGAACCTTCACGGTGCTTATTGCTGACCTGGCTGATTTTTCTTCTGTGACACCTCTTGAAAAAGACAACAGCGCATCTTCAACTTCTTTGCCAGATTGGTACCTTGAGCCAGGGTCTTTGTTGATGAGCTTGAGACAGATTTCTTCGAGTTCCTCTGGTACCCTTGGATTTACGAGAGATGGCCTGATGGGTTTTTCATGCAATATTCTAAATATCTGGTTTTGGACTTGGCCCTCACCAAACGGGAGACAACCAGTAAGCTGTTCATACAAAACTGCTCCCAGTGAATACAAGTCTGAGCACCCATCTGTTTTTTGCCCCATTACGCCTTCTGGCGACATATACCCTACAGTCCCAGAGACCTCGCCACCTTTTCGTAACTGTCCTTGCATGTTTGCGATTGCAACACCAAAATCCAGCAAAACTGGCCTGTTTTCCACAAGCATGATGTTTGAAGGCTTGATATCACCATGAACAATGCCTTTCTGGTGCAAAGCAAAAAGGGCATTTGCAACAATGGCCAGCAGGCCAGCCAATCTTTTAAAATTCTCCCTTTCCCTTATTTCATGTCCCTGGATGTACTCCATCACATAATAGAGGTTTTCACCATCCTGCCCACTGTCCAGCAATTTTACTATATTTGGGTGGTCAATCGATTTTAGGAGCTCAATTTCACGAAAAAATCTCTTTTTTTCGGATTCCGGGTCCCTGCTCCCCAAAAAAGCAAATTTTATTGCAACATGGGATTTGGTGTGGGTGTCGAAAGCCATATAAACCTCTCCCATGCCGCCTTCGCCAAGTTTCTTCAAGAGCTCATAGCGACCGCCAGTGATCATCTGCTCACGAATTTTACTCTCAAAAGGTTATGAGGCAATAACCCCATAAATAGAAACTCGGCCAGGATTAATTTACCACCTTCGGATAGAGCCTGCCACCTATGAAAATAAAAACAATAAGAACCGCCAGAAGAATGGCAAAATCAAGCGTCAAACCAAACTGGCTCTGATACTTTACAAGCATCATTGACCTTGTGGCATCAACCAGATATGTGAGTGGATTTCCCCATGCAATATATTTGAGCCATTCAGGCATCATCTGGATGGGATAAATAGCATTTGAAGCAAAAAACAGCGGCATTGTTATGAGTTGCCCGATACCCATGAGTCTTTCCCTTGTTTTCACAAGGCAGGCGATGATTAGTGAAAGTGTTGAAAATAGCGCAGACCCTATAACAATGGCGAAGAGGACACCCAAAATACTTAGGGGGCTCCAGCTAACACCAACACCCAAGAGGAGCGAAAGCAAGAAGATTATAACAGCTTGGGAGAGTCCCCTGAATCCTGCCGAAAGAGCTTTCCCAAGAACGAGTGCCTCTCTTGGTGCGGGAGAAACGAGAAATTTATGCACAATTCCAAGGTCTCTCTCCCAGATGATTGTAATCCCAAAAAAGATTGAGATAAAAAGAACGCTCTGGCACAAGATTCCAGGGGCCATGAAATCAATATATGGTATGTCACCCGTAGGGATGGCGCGAGTCCTTGTGAATACCTGGCCAAAAACCATTAACCATAGAGTGGGTTGGATAGCCCTGGTTATTATCTCTGAGGGATCATGCTTGAGCTTCTTCAACTCCAGCTCAACAATGACAAAGGTCTTTTTGATGAAATTGCTAATGGTCTGTAAAATTGTCATGGAATCACCCCAGCCTTTTTGCGACCCTGCGAGTACGTCTTGTGTCCTTAAATCCAGCGCCTTCATCCAACGCATTGCCAGTGTAACGAACAAAAACGTCGTCCAGTGTCGCCCCCTCAATTCCAAGGGAGTCCTTGAGGCTATCTGGTGTGCCAGTGGCCGACATCTTGCCACGGTCCATGATGGCAACACGATCGCACAATCTATCAGCCTCTTCCATGTAGTGGGTGGTCAGGAATATCGTGGTGCCAAATTCGGTTTTGAGCTTTGCGATGTGTTCCCACATCATCTTTCTGGCCACCGGATCAAGACCGACGGTCGGTTCATCAAGGAAAAGCACTTTTGGCTTGTGGAGCAGTGATTGAGCAATCTCCAGCCTTCTGACCATTCCGCCAGAGTAGTTTTTTACAAGCTTGTTTTTGGCATCCATCAGCCCCATAAACTCAAAAGCCTCATTAATCTGGGACTTTCTGGTTCTTGCAGGAACATCATAGAGCTTCGCAAAAACAGTCAGGTTTTCCAGCCCTGTCAGCATTGGATCAGTGGATATGAGTTGTGGCACATAGCCTATTATTTTTCTGACTTCGTAGGCATTTTTTACAACGTCATACCCGCCAATTTTTGCACTCCCGGAGGTCGGCAGAAGGAGTGTGGTGAGCATTTTTATCGTTGTAGTCTTGCCTGCGCCATTTGGTCCAAGCAGGCCAAATGATTCACCTTCCAGAACCTCAAGCGACAGATTGTTTACTGCAACAAGATTGCCAAAGAGTTTTGTCAGGCCGGTGACTTCAATTATATTGCGCATGTGATCTAGCATAGAACTCCAGGAAAAACGTTCAACAGCGTTTGCGCAAAAAAGTGCAAAGAAACAAAAAAGCCCCGGGCAAATCCACCCGGGGCCATAAAGCATGCCCTAGTAGAACAGTCTTGCGTATTCGAAAAGTTTGGCTTCTGGTTTACGGCGTTCTCTGGTTGCCTGGTCCATGTCGGCCGGGACAATTAGTCCACCTTTCAAGGCCACCATCTTTCCCACATCGCCTCTCTTCAGGAGCTCGACAGCCTCATAACCATAGCGCGTTGCAAGCGTCCTGTCAAAGAAGGTTGGTGTTCCACCCCTTTGCAAATGGCCCAATACAGTAAACCTTGTGTCAATACCACTTCTTTTTTCAATCTCGGATGCAAGATAGGCGCCAACACCAGTTTTCGGGCACTCACCAAGTGGCAGTCCATCAACAGTCGCTGTATCGGTGATGACGATTATAGAGAATGTCTTTCCAGAAGATTTCCTGTTTTCGATGTGGTGCAAAATATCATCAAATTTTGGCCTGTATTCAGGCGTGACAACATAATCAGCACCACCGCCAAGGCCGCCAAGCAGAGCTATCCAGCCAGCCCCACCGCCCATTACCTCGACAACCATGACTCTATGGTGCGAGGAGGCAGTTGAATGGAGTCTGTCCAGCGATTCACAAACAAAATTGGCCGCTGTGTCAAACCCGATTGTCTGCTCTGTTCCCGTGACATCGTTGTCAATTGTTGCAGGGATGCCAACCGTTGCATAACCGGCGTCATTGAGCCTGGAAGCAATGCGCAGCGATGTGAAGCCGCCAATCACCACAATCGACGTGAGCTGGTACTTTTTGAAATTGACCTGGAAAGACGCAAAATCAGTCTCGCTGGAGAACGGGTCGTCCTTTCCAGAACCAAGGATCGAACCACCCAGATAGAGGATGCCGGAGACATGCGATTTCTGCATGACAAACACATCGTCATGGATCAGTCCATACCAGCCATTCCTGACGCCAATGACCTCGTAGCCAAGATCAAAAGACTTTCTCGCCACTGCCCTGATGGCCGCATTGAGACCCGGACAGTCAGCCCCAGACGTAACAACACCAATTCTTCTCATTTGACCTCCTTACAAAAGAAAGGGAATAAAAAGCAAAGAGATGACGGCCATTAGCTTTATCAGGATGTTTATTGAAGGCCCGGCCGTGTCTTTCAAAGGATCACCCACTGTATCTCCAACAACTGTGGCTTTATGGACAAAGCTGCCTTTCCCATCAAGGTAGCCAGTTTCCACAAGCTTTTTTGCATTGTCCCATGCACCACCCGAGTTTGCCATGAATATTGCCAGGAGCGTTCCGGAGAGTGTTGAACCAACAAGCACTCCACCAAGCCCCTCCTTGCCAAGCACAAAAAACGAGGCGAAAGGCACCACCACCATAAGCAATGCTGGCAAAACCATATTTCTTAGTGCGCCCGATGTCGCAATGGAAACTGTTTTCTTGTAATCAGGCTCTGCCTTTCCAGCCAAAAGACCGACAATTTCCCTGAACTGCCTTCTGACCTCCTCAACCACAAGATTGGCCGTTGAGCCAACCGCCCTGATGGTCAGGGCAGAGAACAGTGCTGGCATGGCAATCCCGATGAAGGCACCTGCAAGTACTCCTGGGTCCAGAAGATTAAAGAGTTCAGCCTTCAGACCAACCTGCTGCGAATAGGCAACAAAAAGTGCCAGTGCTGTAAGTGCGGCCGAACAGATGGCAAAACCTTTTCCCATTGCGGCAGTTGTGTTGCCAAGTGAATCAAGTGTGTCGGTTATCTCCCTGACAGAAGGGTCCTGCCCGCTCATCTGCGCTATTCCACCAGCATTGTCGGCTATCGGGCCATAAGCATCAACCGCAAGTGTTGCGCCAAGTGTCGTGAGCATTCCGACACCAGCAAGGGCAACGCCAAAAATGCCATTCGCATAGAAGGCCCCAACAAGTGCCGCGGCTATTATGATCAATGGCAGAACGGATGATTCCATGCCCACACCAAAACCGGCGATGATGTTTGTGGCCGGGCCACCTTTACTCTGTTCAGCTATCATCCTGACCGGTTTTGAAGAGGTATAATAGGTTGTGACCGCCCCAACAAGGACTCCCGCTACCAGACCGCCTGCGGTGGCAAGAAAAGGCATGTAGGAACCAAGTATCTTGATGGAAAGAAAGAACTGGACACCAATGGACAAAATTGAAGCAACGATTGTCCCAAGCTGGAGCCCGAAAGCCGGCTTCAGTTTTCCGAACCTGGCACCAAGTTTTACTATCCCAACACCAATAATGGAAGCCAATAACCCTGAACCAACAGAATATAGGATGAAGGCCGTTTTTGATATGTCGAATGTGCCATCTGCCAGTGTCGCCAGCACAAGTGCCGAGACGATTGCACCAACATACGACTCGTAGAGGTCAGCACCCATTCCTGCAATATCACCTACGTTGTCGCCGACATTGTCAGCTATCACGGCAGGGTTTCTGGGGTCATCTTCCGGTATTCCAGCCTCGACCTTGCCAACAAGATCTGCACCCACATCGGCCGCTTTGGTGTATATACCACCGCCAACTCTGGCAAAAAGCGCAACGAACGAGGCACCAACAGAGAAGCCAACCAGTATGCTGGCCGTTTCAGAAGAATGCAGGGTGTCTCTGAAAACAAGAAAGAGGGCAGTTATTCCAATTATTCCAAGAGAAGAGACCACAAGGCCCATTACTGCGCCGCCAGAGAAGGCCATGTCTAGCGCTCTTCCCTCACCCCTTGTTTTTGCGGCCTGCGTTGTCCTGGTGTTGGCAAGCGTGGCCACATTCATGCCTACAAAACCGGCTAGAACAGAAAACAGGGCGCCAATAGAAAACGAAAGGGCAACATACGGGGAAATGACAAAACCTATAAGGATCGCAAATGGAACTGCCACAAGAAACATGTACTGGTATTCCTTTGTGAGAAAGGCGAAAGCGCCCTGCCTAATTGCATTTGATATCCCAACCATGACAGAATCGCCAGGGTCCGATTTCCTGACCAGAAAAACAAGGAGGGCCGCGACCAAAAGCCCCAATAAACCGATGCCCAACACCAGTAGTTCCAAAGGAGCCTCTTTTATTTTTGAGAATGGTGGGCGAAACAGGATTCGAACCTGTGACCCCTTCCGTGTGAGGGAAGTGCTCTACCGCTGAGCCATTCGCCCGCCTTGTTTAGATATTCTATTGCGAGACTTAGTTCTGTCAACTTAAACTGGCGCTAATTGCCTCTCACAACTTCAGCTCCAATGCAGGAGCCATCAGCATTCAGCAGACATACATAAATAAGGTTTGGTGCACTTGGTTTTGGAATAGGGAGCCTAATGGAGCCATCGAGCCTTGGTTTGGCGGTATTTAATTTTTTGACAATCAAAGGTGACATCGAGCCAGGCACTTCAAAAGAAACCATAACACAATCAGGATTTGGTGCCATAGCAACGGCTTGTCCGTCTTCAATTTTTATCTGGACTGTCTGGAGGTTTTTCCCATCAATGCAAGATGCCAGCTCATCAATCAATACTTGTGGCTGATCAAGAAGGTTCTTAAGGGCTGGCCCTTTTTCAAAGATTTGCCCATCAAGGACGAGCTTCTCGTCGCCTTCTGTTTCCACAACACAAACAAGAGCTTTTGGATACAGCGCCTGCTGTATGCGCCAGACTGGCAGGACGTATTTTGAATAAGTCTTTTTTGATACCTCAAAAATGACCAGGGACAGCGAGGAATTCTTCCATTTTCTCGAGACGAGACTCTTTGGAACGGCCCAAGCCTGGCCTGGGTCCGGCTGGGCGACATAGAAAAAATCATCCGAAACGTCGATGGATGTTGGCTTGAAGGGTGATTGCCTGCCACTTATGGGGTCTTCTCCCGGATTTTCCTGGCCAAGGCTACTGGCAGTCTGGCCCCACACAGCAAAACCCCCGGATTTGTAAAACACCTGGACCCTGTCATTTCCGGTGTCTGCCACCCACACATTTCCATTTTCATCAACTGACAACGCAGACGGATTGTCAAGCTGACCGAGCCCCTTGCCCTGCGAGCCCAATTCCTCCAGTTTTTCAAGCTCTTCGTTGAAAACAACCACCTGGCCCTTGCCCGTGACATAGAGCTTATCCTGTTTAAAAACACAGCTTGTGGCCTCAAAATCAATGGTTTTTACAAGTGACCAGTCCTTTTCAAATGAGGCGATCTTTCCACCTTCAAAAACAACATAAAAATAGTTTGTGCCAAAAGCCATGCTGATGGGATTTTTGCCATCAAAACCCAGTTCCTTTGAGGTCACCTTTTCCTGGAGCGCGCCAAAATGGTCATACCGTTTTACAGCATGTTCCTGAAGGCAGCAGGCGTATATGTTGTTCCCGCCATAGCAAACTGAAGATGGGGTAAATGTCGGATCCTTCTTGCATTCATCAGCATTCCCAAGGTGGCCAGCAAAATGTCCATCAAGCGTGAAAAGGAACATCCTGCCCATGTTTGAATCCGTGACAATCACCCTGTCGTTCATTGTGGTGACAAGGGTGCCCCTGATGGTGCAATAACACCACCCAAATCCCATTCTTGCTATGTTTGCAGACTGGACCGGGGTGCAAAACAACACCACCAGCGCTAGAAAAAAGCTACCAAATCGGTACTTCATCGGGCGTTGTCTTTGTGCTTGCGGCCCTCTGGATTGCCTCTTGCCTTGTTATTGGCACTACCAAATCTTTATTTTCTTCCTGAGGTTTTTCTTCTGACAAAGTAACAACTTCATTTGAAGGTGACGGGCCAAAGCACAGGAGCGACCCAGTGGATGTTGTAAATATGAGCCTTCCTGATGTTATTATTGGTTGGGAAAGCTCCACAGCGGAATCATACTCCCAGATCAATTTGCCATCTGTTCTTGAGAGAATTTTGATTGTAGGGCCAATTACGGCACAGATTGCGTTCTCAAGCAAGCAGAAAGTTTTAGCGCTGTGAGAGTCAGAAACAAAGACTGACCATATCGTTGCTCCAGTCTCTTTGTCCATGCAATAGAGCTGGCCCGAATCGGAAAGGGCAAAGATGCCTTCCTTACCAACAGCAAGCTCAGAGGCTATGGAGCTGTCAAGTTTCTTCTGAAATAATGTGGCACTGTTTCTTGCATCAAGACACGTGACCGTATCATGCTGCGGGAAATAGATCTTCTGGCCTTCTATTGAAACAGTTTTACTTACATTGTCGCCGACAGTGTGCACCCATCTTATACCACCGGTATAGTGGTCAAGCATGTAAATCTTGTCGTCCCAGGAACCAACAACAACGCCACCATTGGAAACACTTGGCGAGGCCTGGATTATATCTGAGGTGACCTGGCTCCAGATTCTCCTGCCAGTCTTCATTTCAACACAATATACTTTTCCGTCCCACGCGCCAAGATAGACGTTCGAACCATCTGCAACTGGTGCGGAGTCGAGATAATCATCAACTTGCGATTTCCAGAGGAGCATGCCAGAGTAGGAATCTACACAGGCCAGCGGCTGGTCGGCTGCTGCTGCCAGGACCCTCTTTCCGGAGACGCATGGCGAACTCCAGATTTCACCCTTGAGGTCAACACTCCAGAGTTGATTGCCAGATGAAATGTGTATTGCCCTGATTGTTCCGTCTGTGAGCGTGTAATAAATACGTTCTCCGTCTGATACTGGTGCCGATCTGGAGAGACCACCTATTGGCATTGTCCACAATGTTGAGCCCTTTGAAGGATTCAGGCAAAGCCCTTTGCCAATATCGGGAAGCGCAAGGAGCCCGCTCCTCGAAACAGCGAGTCCTCCAGAGAAATTTTGATCTGTTCTTATTTGCCAAATAGGTTCACCGGCGGCCTGGGTCAAACACACAACCCTCTTTGACCAGGTTGAAGCATAAAGTTTTCCGGCGAATACGGCCATTCTGCCCATTATCGGGCCATCAATAGGTGATGACCAGACAACATAACCATTCTTTATCGAGACAGCCCTGATGTTGCCTTTGAAAGTTGAAATATATGCAGTGTCACCATCGGTAACGATTCCGGATGGGCACTTTTCTCCCTGGGGGAGTGACCATACGAGGGAACCATCTGGAGCTGTGGCGTTACAGAGGATACCTTTTGATGTCATATACAGGACGCCATCATCGATGGCCGCAATTGAACCCTCTACCGGGTCTGCCGGTTTGATCGTCCATGCAACTGACGGGAATGGTGAAAGACAATTTATGGGGCCTTCTTTTGTGGCCACAATAACCATGTTTTTGCCCTGCGACTGGGTAACTACAGGATCAAGCTTTATCTGGCCACCAACATCCGAGGCGCCCCAGAAATAGAGTCCGTTGAGTGTCAACCGGATCACAATGCCACCGGTTGTGGCAAGATACACAAGACCACCGACTATGAGCGGGGACGTCGTTATATGATCCCCAGCATCAAATTTGGCAACAATCTCGCCATTTTTGTGCAGGAGACTGTAGAGTATTCCCTCCTGGGTTGTCACCAGAACATAGTCTCCAGAAGCGGCAGGACGAGAAACAATCGGCAATGAAGAGAGTTTTTTTGACCAAAGCATTTTGCCCTGCGTTGAGTCCATGCACTCGACCACACCTGATGCAAGCGGAACTATAAAGGTATTGTTATGTGAGCATGGGCCAGCTTTGCAGGCGAAGCCACCACCTGAGTTGTATTGCCAGAGCAAGCTGAGTGGGAAGTTAAGCGATTCAGGGGAAGCGAATTTGTGTTCGGCCGAAAATCCATACATCATCCATGGCGCTACAGCAGCCTTAACCTCAAACCAAAACATGGTTGGGACAAGTGCCAAAACCGTTAGTATCGTTAACAGTTTTTTTGCCATAGCTTAGCCTTCGAGTTAAAATTTACAGATTTTTTACCTTAGGTCAAGCAAGAGGCTACTTGTTAAGAATACTCCTGACTTTGTTTTCATCATAGGTCACAAATACCCTTGCATGGAGTCTGTCATTTTTAACAAAAGATTTTGCCCCAATTTTCAGGCCAATCGGCTTCAACATATCAAAGGCCTTTTTTATCCCCAAATTATTGTCTATGGGCAATTTGTCGACATTTACACCAACGTCAACAATACAATTTTCTGCAGTTTTTGCTGGCTGTTCCTTGGTAAATCTCCCCAAACCATCTTTTTCGCTCGAGATTACAAGCTTCTGGTTTCCATTCCCGGCATCTTCAAACTTCATGTAAGAGACCGGCTCAAGAGATTCCACTTTTTTGCCATCCTCTCCAACCATTGTCTCCCAAACCGAGAAGATACCTTTTTCATTTTTTCTTAAATATCTATCTTGCGGGAAAAGGAATTCCAGGAAAGATTTTACATTCTGGACACTGGCGATTGTGCTTATGCCAAAACTGGTTTTTGAAGATTCTGCATTGATGTCGACCCACAGGGCCGTCTTTCCATTCACAAAAGAGAGCGCTGTTTCCTTATCGTTAAGCTCTTCTGTGCCAATTTTGCTCGCTCCAAGACCCGCAGATATTGCGGCCTGAATAATTCCATTGTCTAAAACAGAAGACCTGAGGCCATCAAACGGCATCTGCCCTGCAAGCATAGCCTTTATGGAATCCCTGTACAATGGATCCATTTTTTCGATCTCGCTGTCAACACTGCCAATAAGCTGTGCATCAATGCCTGATTCCCCATCCTGACTGTAGAGTTTGCCAGCTATTTTCACAGGATTTTCATTCTTTCTGTCTGTCAGGTAGAAACCCAGATTGGAGATTTTTCCACCCATTGCCTCCACTATTTCGTCCCATTCCTTCAAGGTTTGGATTCCCTTTTCATCTTTTTTTGTCAAAAGGGCATCTTCAATGATTTTTCTGGCCGAAGATTCAGGATTGCTGCTGGGGCTGCCAATCAAGAGATAATCGCTCTCGAGCTTCATTGCCAGCATGCTGCCTGGCATATTTTTGTTTGAAAACTCTACTATTCCGCTCTCACTCTTCTTGGCTGTGATCTCCTGTTTTTTTAGGTATTCAATAATGTTGTCAAACGCTTTTTCGGAATTTGTTCTATGTGAAAGACTTATTCCTACGAGTAAACCATCGTTCCTGTATGTCACAAATCCGGATAGATTGAGAAAAGAGAGGTCAGGAAGATCCTTTATCAGTGACAATACCTCTTGCGGCACCACCGGCAACGAAGAGGAAACCAGTGGTAATATATTATTAGTTACGTCACCCATGTTGGTGCCTGTCGAAAATTGGGCATAAACAAAGGTGTCTGCAGGTGCATACTCGTAGGGCATGATCCCCAGGCCGCGTTCTCTTGTAAAAAATATTGCCAATACAACACTTACTCCAACCACTATGGCTATAAGGATAATGGCAAGTGTTATCATTAACTGCTTGTTCTTCAGCATAAAAAACGCACCTCCAGATTTGAAACGTAAAGATGATATATAATTCCTTTGCGAAATCTTAGCAACCCCCCTTGACAGGGGTAGTCCCATCCCTAAAATCGGTACTTTGTAAGAAGTAATAGAAAGGGGTTTTTCAAATTGGCTGCAAAACTAAAGCTCGCTCGCGTCGGTAAAGTTCACAGCCCCAGCTTCAGACTCATAGTCGTTGACTCCCGCAAACCCACAAACAGCGACTTCATAGAGCTTGTTGGGCATATTGACTTTGTCCATGATAACAAGGTCACCAACTTAAAAGAAGACAGGATTCTCTATTGGCTCTCCGTGGGTGCACAACCCACCGAATCTGCCAAGTCAATCCTTAAAACTTCGGGTATCATGAGGAAATTTGCCGAATCCAAACGCAAAGTACAAGTTTAGGGGGAACAATGTTTAAAGACACTCTTCTTTACATCGTCAAGCAACTCGTGGACAACCAGGACAAAGTAGTCATCAATGAGCTCGTCGGCGAACAGCACCTTACCTACGAAATCAAGGTTGACCCAAGTGATCTTGGAAAGGTTATCGGCAAGCAGGGCAGGACGATCAACGCTCTCCGCGTCCTCATCAGGGCCGTATCCAACAAACACGGCAAGAAGGCCGAAGTAAACGTAATCGAGGCTTAATTCGTGCTGATAGCTAGAAAAGTTGCACTGAAAGTCATCGTCACCGATGACTTCAAGAAGAGGTATGTCGCACAGCTGAATTCCCTTTCAGCAGAGGTCAAGGTGGAGCTTGAAAAAATCAAGACAACCGAGGCACAGCTCATGCTGAAGGTCCAGACCATGGATTACAATTATGTCATGCAGGTCAGGGAGCAGCTCGAAAGGGAGAAGTCCACAAGGGAATCCACGCTCAAGGAGATTGAGTCCAGAACGGCCGAAATGCAGGGTATGGCCGAAGGGACAATTTTCCCGCAGGGAACACTGGATTCGCTTGTTGAAATCAAATCTGGCGACGACCTGGAATTAAAGCTCTCAAAAGCCGAAATCATCATTAAAGACAACGTGGTCCAGAGCGTAAACGAAGGCTGATGAAGCTTGTTTTTGCCACCACCTTTCCTGATTTTTTCAAGGAGTCGGCAAAAGTTTCGATAATGGGAAGGGCCACCAAAGCAGGTTTGCTTGAGGTTGAAGCAATCAACCTCAGAGACTTTACAACAGACCGCCACCGCACAACCGACGACAGCCCTTTTGGGGGTGGGGCCGGTATGGTGCTCAAGGTTGACCCTATCAAAAAAATGCTGGATTCACTGGGGCTCCCAGAAGGATCCAGGACAATACTCACAACACCGGCCGGAAAGGCTTTTGACCAACAGGTCGCAAGCGACCTCTCAAAAGCCCCGGCCTTAATTTTTTTATGTGGACATTATGAGGGGATTGACGAGAGGGCTTGCCAGCTTTTTACGGACTGGCTATCAATCGGTGACTTCATCATGACTGGCGGTGAAATTGCAGCCCTTGCAATGGCCGATGCAACAGTGAGGCTTATCCCTGGTGTTCTCGGCAAACAGGATTCCCTCGAATTTGAATCTTTCTCTGACAATTTGATTGAATACCCTCAATATACACGGCCGGCCCAACATGAAACGGGTGATGTCCCAGAAGAGCTCCAATCAGGCAACCACAAAACGATCGAAAAATGGAGAAGGACACAGGCACTAAAAAGAACACTGCTTCTCCGCCCCGACCTGCTGATTGACGCCAATCTTTCAAAAGAAGACATTGAAACACTCGAAGAGATAAAAACTGAAATTCTTGACACGATTGGAAAAATAAAATGATTTTTATATCACTTATGCACCACCCTGTTTATGACAGAAGGGGCAACATACAAACCTCTTCAATAACCACTTTCGACATTCATGACCTCGCGCGAAGCTCCACAACCTACGGCGTAAAAAGGCTCTATCTTGTCCATCCATCCCCACTTCAGAGACAAGTCGCAGAGCGCATTTTGGGATTCTGGGAAGTCGGCGGTGGGAAAGAATGGAACCCGTTCAGGTCACAGGCCCTTGAGGTAACAAGGGTCACTGCCAACCTCGACATGGCCATCGAAGACGCCACACAGATCGCCGGAGAAAAACCGGTGCTTGTTGGCACAACTGCCAAAACAAAAGAAGGCCAGGTGACCTTTGAGTGGCTGAGGAACAATCTCGACAGGCCAACAATGATAATCCTCGGCACTGGCTGGGGGCTTTCGCCAGAAATAATAAACAGATGCGATCTCCTTTTAGAGCCAATCTGGGGGCCAACAGAATTCAACCACCTGTCAGTCAGGGCGGCAGGAGCAATAATTTGTGACCGCCTCCTTGGAAAAAGACTCGTTTAATCAACTTTTTTTTCATTAAACTATTTTCACTTGCAAACACTGCAAAGGACGGCTAACATCTCCTTTCTAGGTGCTTTACGTTATTGTATTGCATTGGAAAGCCTGAAGGGCGAGTCCCAAAGGGCCTTTGGAGGATAAATATGAACGAGATTTTGAGAGAAGTTGTACAAGACCAGATCAAGAAGGATCCAAATTCCTACGAGATAGGGGACACAGTCAAGGTCCACCAGAAGGTAAAAGAAGGAACAAGGGCCAGGATCCAGATTTTCCAGGGCATCGTCATCGCCAAACAAAACGGCGGTGTTTCCGAGACTTTCACGGTCAGGAAGATCTCCGACGGCGTTGGAATAGAGAAGATTTATCCCCTCCACTCACCAGCAATCGACAAGATTGAAGTCGTACGCCACGGAAGAGTGAGAAGAGCAAAACTGTTCTACCTCAGGGACAGAATAGGCAAAGAAGCCAGACTGAAAGACCGCAAACCACAGCAAAAGAAGGCTTGATGACCGTCAAAAAAAGCTTCAAGAGGGAAATACTTGAATGGGTGGTGACAATTGTCATCGCGCTTGGTGTTGCTTGGAGCATAAGGCTCTTTGTAATCCAGCCTTTCAGAGTGCAAATGAGTTCCATGTACCCAACATTGCACAATGATGACCTCATCCTCATAAACAAACTGTCTTTTGTCGGTACCCAGCCTGGGAGGGGCGATATCATAGTCTTCACGCCGCCCAACCACGCTGAAGGTGATGGCATCGAGTACATTAAGCGTATAATTGGCTTGCCGGGCGAATACATTGAAATTGAGTCTGGTACTGTCTATATCAACGGGCACAAGCTCGAAGAAAATGACGACCACACAAAAACCAATTATAACCAGCATTTTAATGTTGAGAGTGACAGCGATAAAAAAGGTATCCTTCTTGGCCCGGATGAATTTTATGTCATGGGCGACAACAGGGGCGGCTCCCTCGATTCCAGGACATTCGGCCCGATAAAGCGGGACTCTATCCTTGGGAGAGCTTTTATTGTTTTCTGGCCAGCCATAAGACTCCAGGTACTGCAATAGGAACTCCTGGGGTCACTTGTCTGTAAGGACTGGCAGGAGGTACCTTGTGAGAATAAATAAAATAAGACTTTTTCAAGACCCAGCGGCAAGAAGAGAGATTGCCTCCTGGGTCTTAGCTATTTCATTGGCCCTTTCATTTTCAATGGCAACAAGGGCATACGCATTTGAACCAAGAAGGGTCCAGCAGACTTCAATGTACCCAACCCTGCATGATGGTGACATTGTCTTCCTTTACAAACTTGACCACATAATAAGAAGAGGGGATATAATTGTTTTCAATTCTCCAACCTCAAACGAAAAACTGATCAAGAGGGTGATTGGCCTGCCAGGAGAGACAATCAGTTTTGAGAACGGCAACCTGCTCATCAACAGCACCAGGTTCGTGGAAAATAGCGACAGAACCGAAACCGACTACAACCAGCCAGTTGGCAATTCACCGATAGCAACACCCTCCGGAACAAAGCTAGGTGAGGACGAATACTTCGTGATGGGCGACAACAGGGACGTTTCCTACGACTCGAGGTCTTTCGGGCCAATAAAACGGAGCTCAATCCTTGGCAAGGCTGAGGCAGTGCTATGGCCTGTTGACAGAATCAGCACACTGAAATAGCGAAAAACTTGCAAAAAACACAAAAAGCCCTATCTTGAAGGATAGGGCTTTTTAAATTGAAGATTCATTCGGGGTGTGAAGTGGGATCATCTGGTTGTTATGAAAAAAACAAACACTTGATTATTGGGGTTGACGAAGCGGGGAGGGGACCGCTTGCTGGTCCAGTTGTGGCCTGTGCTTGCCATATAACAGAACACATAGATGATGTTGCAGACTCAAAAAAACTGACAGCCAAAAAAAGGCACCAGCTTGCATCAGAAATAATCCTGAAAGGGCAAGTCTGCATAGGCATCGAAAACAGCAGGTCCATCGATGTGTCAGACATACTGAAGGCAACCATGGCGGCAATGAAGACGGCCGCAAACACCCTCTGCAAAAAACTTGGAGGAAAGGGGTTGGTTATAGTTGATGGCAATCGTGTTCCCGATGGGCTTGTGTGGCAGAGCAAAGCAATTATTGGGGCCGATGACAGCCAGTATTGTGTTTCCTGCGCCTCGATAGTGGCAAAAGTCATAAGAGATCATCTTATGGACGGTTTTGACATGACATTTCCCGGATACGGCTTTTCCAAAAACAAGGGATACGGGACAGCTGACCACCTGGAAGCCATTTCGAAGCTGGGACCCTGCCAAATCCATAGAAGGAGTTTTGGCCCATGCAAATAATAAATAAAAGCGATTACGTAAAGAGAAAAATAAAGCTTGAATACCTAAAAATCATTTCTGGATTATTACTTGTTGTGGCAGGTTTTTTTGGGCTCGCCCTTGGTTTTGTCCTTAATTGGTTGTTCTTCATAATCGGTTTCCTTCTTTTTGTTTTTGGCGGAATGATACTCAGTAACAGGACAGGTGAAGTGTCCATCTGGAAGGCCGGTTTTGTCGGCCAGCAGATGGTGCCAAAAGCGCTTTCCATGCTCCCGAACGAATTTGTGCTGATCAACAATGTTTCGATCAAAGACAAAAATTGCGATATTGATCACGTACTTATTGGCCCAAAATGCCTCTACGCAATAGAGAGCAAGAACTATAACGGTGAGATCTATGGCCAGGGCGACGAATGGGGCTACATGAAGAGGGGGAGGGCCGGCGGCTTCTACAAAGGGCACATCGGCAATCCTGCAAAGCAGATAAAACGGTCAGTTTGGGAGCTAAAACAGATGCTTGATGAAAAACTTTTAAAAATGTCGTTTGACCCAAACCAGTTCTGGATCGAGCCAATAGTTGTCTTCACAAATCCCAACACAATCTTGAAGGTGACCGACTCGACTGTAAAGGCCATGCTTCTGAAGGACTTGCCCTCATACATTCAAGAATGCGATGCAAAAACACAGATTCCGGAAGACATGCTGAAAACCATTACCGACATACTCCGCAATGAGTAGGAGCTCTACCCTCGGCAAAAAGGGTGAAGAAATGGCAGCATTGCTGCTTGCATCAAAGGGTTTTGAAATAGTTTGCAAAAACTACAAAACAAAATATGGCGAGATAGACATCATCTGCAAAAAAGATGAAAACTTGCTGTTTGTTGAAGTAAAGAGAAGATCTGCAAACATTTTTGGGACACCGCTCGAATCCCTTCCGGCAAAGAGGGTGAGGCGAATGGCTGATGCGGTAATGGCATTCCTGTCTGAAAATCCCGAGTTTCAGGAATCGCAAATCCAGCTTGCACTTGTAGGAATATCCAATGGCAAAACGCATATTGTGCCTGTTGATTGCAATATGTAGTCTTGCTTCCTGCTCCAGCTATTCACAGAGGGCAGCACCAGAAGGTGAGTTTGTAAAACCGGAGCTGTATGGCGATGAGTGTTTTGATCTCGGCAATAGCTGGGTTGAATGCAATCTGATAGGCGATGGTGTTGTCAGGCAGGCCACATTCATCGATACAGGGAAAGAATCTTTTTTCCTGGTCAAAAATGGCCCGCAAGGCCCCATCAAAAGGACGATCGGGCCAAAAGGCCCGCTTGACGCTCTGATAATTAGACCCGGACTCTTTGATCTGACCGGCGACAGGGTCCCGGAAATCATCTGGCCTGTCAAAAATGATCAACTCACAGGGCTTTCGGTGGTTTCGCTGGCTGGCGGCCCGGAGAAGACACTGTTCGAGCACCCAAGGATAAACTTTGCTACAACTGGAGGAACAGACTACAGTCCTGTTCTCTTCCTGTCCCTATCCGACCCAACGCTTGGCATAATGGCAATACCCTGGAGAGTGCACGGGGAGAAAATGCTTCCGGACCCATTTGGAAGTGACAGACCCTTTTCAACCGAAATAACAAACCAGAAGAAATCGGCCGTCGGAAAAGCATGGAGAGATTATTTTGATGGCATAAAGCCAAAACTGGAAACCTCAGGTCTTGAGGGTGAGTTGCTGGAAAGTGCAAAAACCGCACTGGCATTTTATTATTGGGACATGGGGCAAAATGCTGAAGCCACAAGTCTCATAATCGGAGACGAGGAAAACAATCCAGATTTGTCAAAACTTCTTTTTAACAAAGGTTTCTGGGCGCTGTGGAGGGGCAATATTGGTCTTGCCAAAACATTTTTCCTGTCCTCAATGACACAGATCGGGGGCAACAAAATCAGTGATTGCCTTGAAATCCTCAAATCCTTGCCTTAGCACGAAGAAGGGAAAACAGAATTAGGCCAATGGCAACCAGAATGTTTGCAATACTAATTTGTTGCCGGGCCAGGGCTTCATCCATCCGACTTGAACGCCTCAATGTTAGTACTCCCAACATATCTTGCCTCGAAACCCGGCTCCAGCAATTCTTGCGGGACCAACTCGTCTTTTACTCTTAAGCCCATCTTTATCTCCTGCATACTTGGATAACTGGCCCTAATAACCAATCTCAGTACAACTACCGGTCAAATACTGTGAGGAGATCTTTAATATTGATGATTGCTTCCTGTTCCATGGCCTTCACATCACGGATAATGCGAATTTTTTCGCCCGAATCCATTTCCTTGTTGCTGATCTTCTCAAGATTGGCCGCGATCTCTTTGTACATTCCACTCAGCTTGTGGGCTTGTGACGAGATATTGTTATGCTTGGCAGCAAGCTCTTCGAACCAGGCGCCGGCCATTGCCCGGCATTCCGACCAGACCATAGCGTTCCACCAACTGCCATGACTGGCTCCATAACCAGCTTCAACGGCTTTAGCCCAGTTGTCATAAGCTGCCAGTCCAGTTGCAAAGTGCTCAAAGCTATGCTTCTCAGGGTTCTGGAATAGATCTAGCGCATAGCGCAAGCTATCGCGGATGATGCTTGATTCGTCTTTGGCTGGCGTCTTTCGGAACGTCCAGAACACAGCATGGATCTCCTCGCCAAATTCCTTCCAGGTTTCGAATGTCAGGCTTGGCGGCGTCGTTTCACAGCAGGCATCCCACGGTTGGGCCATAAGGAATTTGTTATCGTCGTAACTATAAATGAGCTGATTGTCCATGTTGCCAACAGCACAGGGCTGCCCCTGGTCCAAATACTCCCGCACTTTCTGTTCCATGGCCATGCGCTCCTCCGGTGTGCTGCCATTGTGGCAGAACCCTAGTTCAACCATCTCAAGCCCTAGGTTGCGCACCAATGGGTAGAACTCTTCATATTTCCAGCAATATGGCCCACTTGGGCAAAGTTGCTCATGAATATTGACAAGAAACGCGTGTCCAGAGCCACCAAAGGTGGCTGCAACACTTACATTGCAATCAAAATAATCAAGTGCGCCCTTAACGGCGCCAACCAGGCAAGTGTTGAATGGTGGTTGATGAAGACTGTCAAGTTTTTTCATTTTTACACCTCTCCTTTTTGCAATGCGGCATCACACAGGCCATTTTTGGACCTGCAAGTCACCCTTTTGGGCGGGATTGTGGCATTAGTATCACCTTGTGTCAAGACAAGGGTTGCCCATAGAGTGTGTGGCAAACCGTCTGTGCAATATACCTTGGATTTAACGTTTATTTATCGATATGGGAACCAGCAGTTTCCGGCATTACGAGCCCTGCAAAAACACCTTTCTTGCTTTTTCATACGCAAACGGGGACAAAACCAGGAAACATATTGAAATTACCAAATCCTTGCCTTAGCAAATCATAAAGCTATCATAAATAATGTGACCGACAAAGAAATCCTTGAAGCAATTGGCAGTGCAGAAGAAAAAGCAAAAACAGAACTGGAAAATGCAAAACTGGGTGCCCAGGAACTCATTTCTTCTGCAAAAAAAAGGGCAAAAGAGATAGAGGACAAGGCCAGGCTCGATGCAATCGAGAAAGGCAAAAAAGACCTCGAAGCTGTGGATATTGAAGTAAACTCTATTGTCATGGAGTCCGTAAATGGCAGCAAAAAGAAATCAGAGGAGCTAAAGGCATCGCTCGGGAAAAACCTGCCAAAAGCTGCGGAAGCACTCTCAAGGGAGGCGCTTGAAAAATGGCCATTCTAAGGATGGCCAAAGCCATCCTCGGCACACCACCCGAACACCTCGAACAGACACTGGCCTTGTTGCAGGAATTTGGCACCCTGAACACAAGACCTTTTGAAGGTCTGGAGATGGCCAACCAAAAAGCCGGCGCTAGAAAAGAGCGCCTCGAAAAGGCCTCTGAATCACTGCTTTTCCTTGATGTGGTCGCACCACGCAAAATGCCCTTCACAGCCAACTTTGCCTGGCCAAGGCCGGTCCTTGACCCAAAAAACGTAAAAAAACTGCTCTCAGGCAACCCAGAAGCCGTCATATCGGAACTGCTTGGGCAAAAAACAAGACTTGAACAGATAAAAACAGAACTGGCCAAACTCAAGGAAAGGGCAAATGTTCTTTCAAAATTCACCTCGCTCTCCATTCCAACACACATTGAAAGCAGTGAAGTTGATTACTTCATCGGGGTAGTGCAGCCGGGCAGGGAAAAACAGGCCACAGCACTGAATGGTGAAAAGGAATTTGCCATCTGGGCATCAAAGGGCGTCATTGTCATGGCCTCACTCAAGTCGAGATCAGCCGAGGCAAGGGAGCTGCTGGCAAAATTCGGATTTGCGGCCCTTCCTTTCCCACCCTCCAAGAAAACTGTCAGGGAACAACTGCAGGATACAAACTCCCAAATTGCCAGCCTGGAGAAAGAAAAACAGTCGCTTGAAAAAGAGGCTAGCAAGAATGCCAAAGACAAACGGCTTGCCATAATGCTCTGGATGGACAACGAGGAAACGGCCCAAAGACTCGAAGAAGTACCAGCCCTGTCCGGTATTTTTGGCAGTTTTGTCGTTGGATACGTTCCGGCAAAAGATGCGAAAAAATTTGAGCAAACGGTTTCCCAAAAGTGCCCATGGACCAGACTGGTGCTCCTTGATGTTCCGGAAGACGAGGAACCGCCTGTAAAGCTCAAAAACAACCCATACAGCACGCCTTTTGAAACGGTAACCTCGATGTATGGGATGCCATCCTACAGAGGCATTGATTCAACTTTTATGGTCTCCATTTTGTTCCCGATATTTTTTGGGTTCTGTTTTGGCGATGCACTATACGGCATAATGCTTGTCCTGTTTTCCTTGTGGTATCTGAGAACATTCAAAACAGAAGAAGGCGGAAAAAGGTTTTTCAGGCTGTTCATCATCTGTGGGGTATCCACCTTCATCATTGGCGCACTCACCGGCTCCTGGGGTGGCAACCTGATCGCCTCCGATGGCGTCATAGCAGTTCCTGCGCTAGTGGCACTGAAAGACAGGATAACCCTGCTCGATCCCCTGAAGCAAACCATAACATTCTTTGTCCTGACACTCTTTATCGGCATAGGGAGCCAGTTTATCGGCATCCTCATCGCCGCATGGATGAACATAAGGCAGGGCAAATGGTTGGACGCACTGCTTGACCAGGCAAGCTGGATAATCTTCCTCTCCGGTCTGGTCATGTTTGGAATCGACTTTCTGGGCGGCAATCTGACAGGCACCCCAAAAACGGTGATGTTTGTGCTGATACTTACCGGCGCTTTCTTCCTGGTGTTCTTTCAAGGCAGGGGTTCAAAAAACTTCTTCGGCAGGATAGGTCTGGGTCTCATTTCCCTCTACGGAATCATGGGCGGGTATGGCACCGCATCATTTATTGGTGACATAATGAGCTACTCAAGACTCATGGCGCTTGGTCTTACCAGCTCCATTGTGGCCCTGGCATTCAACAAGATGGCCATGATGATAGGATTTTCAAATCCCTTTGGTTCAATTTTCACGATTGTAATACTTGTTTTTGGCCACCTGCTCAATTTTTTCCTGAACATCATTGGGAGTTTTGTGCACCCTGCAAGACTAACGTTCCTTGAGTTTTATTCCAGATTCTATTCTGGAGGCGGTCGCAGTTTCTCTCCTTTGGAAAAAAGCGAAAAACGGATAAAGATTATGGAGGAAAAAGCATGAATAATGTATTGGCAGAACTTTTCGGGCAATCAGGACAGGGCTTCGTTATCCTAGGAATGATAGTCAACGTGGTGCTTGGAGGCATAGGATCTGCAAAGGGTCTCAGGATAGCCGCAACACAAACGGCAGGCGTAATGTCCGAAAAACCTGAACTCTTTGGAAAACTGTTCGTTTTGATGGTCCTTCCAGGAACACAGGGCTTCTATTCTTTTATAGCCTCATTTTTAGCCGGCCTTCAAACATTCCTTGGCAATAAAACGATCTCCATACCGGCTTCAATAGGATTGATGTTTCTTCTCATAGCCATGGGCTTTATCGAATTGATTTCAGCCATTGAACAGGGCAAGACCTCCGCCGCGGCAATCAACATGGTCGCCAAGCAGGAGAGGACATTCGGCCAGGCAATCATCATGCCGGCCCTTGTTGAAACATACGCAGTCCTTGGCCTGCTCATCTCGATCATCGTCATCCTCTCAATCAACCTGGTAAAGTAATGAGCCTGGAATCGCTGACTTCAATAATCCTCGACGGGGCAAAATCTGCCTCGGAGAAGCTCCTTGAGGACGCCAAAAAAGAGGCAGACCTGATAATCAGTTCTGCCCAGGCCAGAAGCAAGGAGATCTTTGGGGCCACCTATGCTCCTTTTGAAAAAGAAATGGCGGCCAAAAAATCATCCGCACTCTCCATGGCCAAGATGGAGGAGACCTCGGCAAGGATCGATGCCCTCAACTGGATGCTGGACGAGACTTGCAAAAAGGCAATGGAAACGCTCTTTTCAAAACCATCATTCCTAGAGAAGGTAAAATCCTGGGCGCTTGGGCACAAGGGCGGCGAATTTCTCATCGGCAAAAATATTGACAGCGCAATGCCCGAACTCAAGAAAACACTGCTGGAAATGGACTTCAAGGTGGTTGCCCTTCAAAACCCCAACGCAATCGAGCACAGGCAGGAAAAACAGATAGACAGGCTGGACATTGAAGACGGCTTAAGGAGGCTGGCATTTGACCAAGCAGACAGGATTATTGTCATCCTATCCGCCCCCTGACGCCGAGGCCTTCCGCTTCACTTCGGCAAGGGTGAAAGTCATCGAGGGCAAACTGCTCTCGCAGGCGGACTTCCTGAGGTTCAAAAACCTTTCCCCTGGTGACAGGGCGAGGGCCATAAAAGGCATTTACCCATGGTTCGATGGCGATGCTAGCAGCTTCAGGGCACAGGCAGACAGGCACCTTTTTGGGGAGAGCATCTCCCTTTCGGAAGAGTCCGGCCATCCGGACCTTGCAACATACTTCCTTCTTCCAAGGGCATTTGCCCAGGTGCAGGCCAGCCTTGAGGGTGCGACAAACCCGCCTGCAATTGTGCCTTTTCTTGGCAATTATTTTGATTCGTGCTCCATTTCTGACCTTCCTGAAGGCCTGAGGGAAGTGGTTTCTGATGCGAAAAACCTTTACAGTACAGGTGAGAAGCCAAAAGCAAGGCGCCTGATGACCCAAAAATTGGTAGACATGCTAATGGAATCAAGATTTTCCAAACTTTCATATTTTGACGAGTGCATCAATGCATATTCAAACCTTCTTGAAGTCAGGCTTGTGATCGCATCGAGGATAAGGAAGGGCTCTTTTGTGCCAATTGAAGGCTGTGAAATAAATGGCGACTGCACTCCGGAACAGCTCGCAAAAACACTTGGCACAACAAACCCTGACCTTGAGAACCTCGAACAGGTTGCAAGCAAAAAGTTTTTTGAAAAAGTAACGGCCTCAAGGGCCATTCCTGCAGGCCCCGAGGTCATCTTCGGATACCTGTCAGAGCTCGAGAACGAGCTGGTGAATGCCTCGATGCTGCTTGCAGGTTCGCTGGTCGCGCTCCCGCCAGCAGAGCTCGAGATGGCATACGGGAGGGCCTATGTCTCTTAATGTTGTGGCAATAGGAAACGCCCTCCAGGTATCACCCTGGGGTTTTTTGGGTGCAAAAGTAATCATCCCGGAAAAGGAAGACGAGCAAAAAGAACTCACAAACCTTCTTTCTGATGAGAAAATAGGAATATTGTTGATATCAAACGATCTGGCGGTCAGAAACCAGTACCTTCTTGAAAAACAGCACCTCCACGGGCCGGTCGTCCTGGTAATTCCGGACGGCTTCGAGGAAGATGACCCGGCCGGTGAGGCACTGCGAAAGCTTGTCATGGAGGCAATTGGCGTCGACCTGCTCGGAAAAGAGAGGCTCAATGGGAACAATAACTAGGATTTCAGGCCCGCTTGTCGAGGCCAGGGACCTGAACGAGGCCTTCATGTATGAGCTCGTCAAGGTCGGCGAGATGGGCCTTTTTGGCGAAATAATAGAAATGCGCTCGGGCATTGTTTCAATCCAGGTGTACGAGGACACCGAAACGCTCAAACCGGGCGAGCAGGTTTCCTGCACAGGTGTCCCGCTCTCTGCCCTCCTCGGCCCGGGGCTCATTGGAAGCATCTACGACGGCCTGCAAAGGCCACTGCCAGTCCTGCAGTCAAAATACGGCGATTTCGTGGCCAGGGGCGTCAT
>Ga0208197_1000410_pt1 | contig 55576 bp, 53 predicted proteins | sample AD_JPNNA4_MetaG_FD_184444 | JGI IMG/M metagenome (GOLD analysis project Ga0208197, IMG submission 184444) | Active sludge microbial communities of municipal wastewater-treating anaerobic digesters from Japan - AD_JPNNA4_MetaG (SPAdes) (version 2) | ecosystem: Engineered > Bioreactor > Anaerobic...
TCCAGGGAAGCCTGACCAGCCTGCCGGTGGGAGATATGGAGAATGAATTGAGCTGATCGCAATGGCTTACAATATAGAGATCATATCCGTAGAAAGAAAGGAGGAGCTGGCGGAGCAGTATGCCGGTCAGCTTCTCTACGAGGTCAAATCGGAGATCTATGGCTGCTGCATCAAACTGCTTTCCAGCAGCCGCCAGGTCAAGGAGTCCTGGGAGGAGAGCTTTTATTCCGCCTCCCAGAGCATACGCTCCCACGGCCGGATCTATGCTTTAGAGGATAAAGCCATCGAGGAGAACCGGGTATTTTACGATCCCCTCTCCAGAAGCTGCTTTATCTTCAACATGGACTATTACGGCTGGATCAAGTCCCTGGCCCTATCCCTGGCCGGCGATATCCTGGAGGATAATCACTCCATCTACTCTGTGCACGGGGCTTGTCTCGATCTGCAAGGAAGAGGCGTCTGCATTCTGGGGGGATCGGGTGCGGGCAAGACCACCCATACCTACGGCCTGCTTCGCCGCCCCGAGATTAGGGCCGTCTCAGACGATTGGTTTTTTGCCCGGGTCTTTGGGGAGGAGATCCTGGCATTTGGATCGGAGAAGAACTTCTACATCCGGGCTGATCTGGCCGACATCTGGAAGGAGTTTTCGGGAATGGTGGACCGGGCAGTCTTCGACCAGAAGGGGCGAGCGGTGGTGGACCTGCGCTGGGTGATAGGCAAGGGACGGATCCTGCCCCTGACCACTTTGCAGACGGTGATAATCCTCAAGCGCGATCCGTCCCAAAAAAAGACGGTGCGGCAGATGGAGGCGAGCGAAGCCCTTGCTCTTCTGGAGGAAAATGACTACTTCAATCCCCATCTGCTGGTGAAAAACGACTTCAAGAGGCGGCTTCGCACTCAGTTCTTCCGTCAACTGCTGGCCAGCACCAGGGTATATGAGGTCAATACCAAGGGGACGCCGGAGGAGAGCCAGAGGGCAATAGCAGAGCTGTTGGCAGGAGAATAGGGGTGTAAGTCCCTTTCATCTAGCCCGCATCTCCCTAATCTTATCCTGCTGCCTTCTCCTGTGACAGGATGGCAGCCAGCGTGGCTATTGTCATGCATATCAGCATGAGCAGCCATAAGCTCCGGTAGGAATCCAGATCCCTGGCTGTCAGCATCAGCCCGGAGAGATGCTGCAATACCGCTCCCCCGGCGAAGGGGAATATATTGAGGGCTGCCGTGCTCGTTCCTACCATGCTCAGGGGAAAGAGTTCCTTGATCTGGGCGAAGCTGACCACAAAGAATCCGCCGAAAAAGCCGAAGGAGAAGTTAATGGCCATATAGGCCTGAACGCTGCTGATCTGGCCGGAAGTGATCCATATTATGGCCCAGATAAAGGTGTAGACGATTGCCCCTATGATCAGCACCTTTCTGCGGGATTTGAGAATTTTATCCGAGATGTAGCCGGCGGTGGGGCAGCCCAATATCATGCCCAGGCCGATGAATGTCAGCACCGTGCCGCAGTCTGACCTGTCCCATCCCAGAATGTCCTGAAAGAAAGGCCCCGCCCAGAGCCCCTGGTAGACCATGATGCTGCCATAGGTGAAGAAAAACCATACTGCCAGAGGCCAGAATTTTCTGCCCGCCCCGAAGGTCATCCACAGCGCCCGGCCCAGAGGAATTCCATCCGCCGCCTCTGATACAGGCAGAGGCTCATTTCCTTCTTCTGCTTCAATATCCTCAATGGAAGGCAGGTCCATCTCAATGGGTCGGTCCCGGACGATGATCCAAGCCCCTGCCGCCAGGAGCAGGGTGATGGCGCCCAGCATGATAAAGACCTGCTGCCAGCCCAGTGCCCCGGTGAGCCATGCCAGGGGACCGGCAGCGGACAGAGCTCCGATGTTGCCCACGGCAAGAAGAATGCCCGAGAGGGAGGCGAACTCGTTCTTGCGGTACCATCCCGCCAGGATCTTCATGGTGGGAATATAGACCATGGCCACGCCGATTCCGATCAGGAGCCTTCCGGCCATGACCATCTGATAAGAGGAGGCAATGCCTGTGAGAAGCGCTCCCGCCGCGGCCAGCAGAATAAAAAAACTAACTGTCTTGCGCGGTCCGAGGCTGTCAGTGAGAAGCCCGGAGGGCATCTGCATGATGGCATAGACATAGAAGTAGATGGAGCTGAGCAAAGCCAGCTGGGCGGCGCTGACTCCGAAAGTGCTCTGCAGATCGGTAGAGACCACGGCGGTCGAGACTCGATGGAAGTAGACAAAAAAGTAAGCCATGGCCAGTACGCCGAAGACAGCCCAGCGGTAGCGCAGGACGGCCCGTATTTTGCTCTGCTCCAGGGTCTTGATTAGTGTCACCTTATAGTCACTCCGGAATAGCCTGATGGCTTTAAAGATCCCATGACAGCTCTGCGCTTTAGAGATTCCACCTTGCAGTATTTCTTTTGGATAGAATCATTACCCGGATAACTTGTCAATCGTCTTCTATCCCTTATTTATCTCCGCTTTTATGCGGTCAAGCTCAAGATCAACGCTACCCTGGGCTTTGATCAGCGCAATCTCCTGCTCCAGGCCGCTGAATCCAGAAGTATCGTTCATAGATTGGCATTGCAGCAGCTCATCCAGGGCGGCGGAGCGTGCTTTCATATTCTCGGTCCTCTCTTCCGCCTGCTCCACAGCCAGGCCAACATCAGCCATCTCCTCGCTGATGCCGGTCAGAGACTCCGCCAATCTCACCTGTGCCTCAGCAGCGGAGTATTCGGCCTTAATGGCCTCCTTCTTGGCTCGAAATGCCTCCACCTTTGCCGCCAGCCGGCTTTCTGCGGCGATAAGCTTTTGATGCTGCTCCTCAAGGGCAGCTATCTGCTGATCTAGCGAATCAGCCTGAACCTGGAGTACAGCCCTGTTCTCCAGAGCTTTCCTTGCCAGCTCCTCTCGACCGGCCAGCAATGCCTCTCTGGCCTGGCCCTCCAGCCTTTCCATGCTCAATTGCAGCTTTTCCCTCTGAAGCCCCATTCTCTCACAATAAGCGGAAAATTGTGCCACGCTGCTCCTGACGTCCTGGAGCAGCAGCAACTGTTTATCATAGGATTGTTCGAGATTGGTTCTTGGATCCTCAATTCCCATCATCCGGTTCATCTTGGCCTGGACCGCAGTCCACATCCGGGCCATGAAACCCACATCAGATCTTCTTGAAACGATCTGGCCGCTGGTCGGGGAGGATGACAATGGCCTCGGTCCTCCAGCAAGCCCGGCTGCTCTGGACTGGACGGAATAAGCATTCTCCTTTAATTCTGTGGCTATGGCCTGCATCTCATGAATATCGCTTTTCGGAATATCCTCAAACTCGATCTCATGGTCTCCGATCATCTCGAACTCGATCTCTCCACTCACGAGCCCCTCTTTTATACTGATCTTTTTTATATCTCGCCAGCTATATTGCTCCAGCTTTAGCCCTGAGGACTTGGGTTTGTAATATATCAGCCTCTTATTGGTGAAAACCAAGCCTGGAGACTTCAATCTAAATGGCTTTTCAAATTGGTAGACGATCTCTTCATCACTGCCCAGCTTTTCCAGGACCCGGTTTGGAATCGACATACTTGGGCATAATAGCTGGGAAAAGGGAAAAGGATTGCGGAATTTAGCCCAGCCTTGCTTGCATCGGAGACCAGTATAGCTGATCCTGAGATGATCCCTTTCAGATCGTCCGAGACCGGCATAGAACCGTCTTTCAGAGGCTGCACATCTACCGGCATCACCATTCCGACCACAGCTGCTGTCCGCCAGGAAATCGCAGCGGCAATAGCTGATCCTCTAATATGGTTCAATAAAATACACCTCTTAGGCGAAAAACCAATTTTATCCTGCTTTGAATTAAATTAGTAGTCTTGGAAAGGGCACGAGGATAATCAAGGTCGTCTATTAAAAGGGCGGTCGGCTCATACAGGGATGCGGTAGCTCTCTCGCGAAAGATGGCAGAGATAACTGCAGAAATGCAGTGCGATCCGGTCTTTGTTGCTTATTGCCGCTCCCCCAGACAAAAAATTTATATCCCATCACTATCCTTAAGTTACTATGTCAAAGTGACCATGAGGTGAGTGAGAAATGTGGGACAAGAGATATCCATCCATATTCGATATATTTGAAAATTTCACCAAGGGCTTTCCGTTTGAGAGAAAGGAGAAGTTTGAGGAGGACTGGTTCAAGGAGCCATTTGAGGACATGATCAAGAGGTTTGAGGAATCCATGCCCTCTGAGTTCAAGACCCTGGTTCGAGAGGAAGAGACGCCGGGGGGAGTCAGCCGCAGATATGGCCCCTTTGTCTATGGCTTCAGCTATACCGCCGAGCCCGGAAAGGAGCCTGTATTCAGAGAGTTCGGCAATATCAAGCCCTCCTATAAGGGAATCGAACCCAGCCAGGGACGGGAGCCTCTGGTAGATGTCATGAGCGAAAAAGATCGCTACCGGATATTTGTGGAGCTGCCGGGAGTGGATAAGGACCAGGTAAAGCTGGATGTGGCCGAGGACAGCCTGGAGATCAAGACCGAGGACGAAAAGATGTTCTATAAGATGATCTATCTGGACTCTGCCGTAGATCCTGACAGCGCCAAAGCCTCCTACAAGAACGGCGTCCTGACTGTAGAACTGGAAAAGAAGGAGAAGCGAAAGGGCAAGGAGGTAAAGATAGAATAAGCGTCGTATAAACAAAATTGATTTCTTTTTTCTTCCAGGATTTGTTTAAGCATATTATCTATTGATATCTGGAAGAGGTTTTTATAAGCTGATCTGCTATTTCAATTTAAATAAGCTAAAAAATGATATTTTTGCATGCTTAATCTACCAATAAATTCCAACATAAAACCTATATATCATTCATATGATCTAAATTTTCAAAGCGGAGCTTATAGAACGCCAATGTGAAAAATAGCTACTTAAATGCATCGGGACCAATTATATTTCATGCCAATGGTGAGAGGAGCTTCGGGTAAAGGAATGCCGGATGGATTGGGTGAGACCGATTGCATGCTGTCTGGCTTGATGGCATTAATGCATAGCAAATACGGTGATGTCATTCTCTTATGCAGCGTAATGCTGGCATTCCTGCTCATGCTTGCCCTCTCAACTGCCGGCTGAGTAATTTGCAGCGCCTCCAAAACCTCCTATTTTTTTTGATGGATTTTATAATAGTGTATCTTAAAGAGAGAATGTAGCTCACCTAAACTTGCCAATATTTTGATATAATATGCGGCATATCAACGCTGTGCTTCCACGCAGCGTTCATGAATAAAATAGGTCAGGCACGGTTCAAAAGACCGCCGGTGGCGAAGGATCATCATGTATCTTCTGACCCCCCTGAATATCGAATAATATGGGAGCAAAATCAGCCAAAAAATATTGGAGGTAAGAGCACGAGAAGAATTGCAGTTCTCATAGTTCTCATTATCATTTTGACTTCGGATGCCATCGCGGAAAAGAACACATCTATGATATCCAGGTCTGTGCTATTTGGCAATCCAGATCGAATCACTACCCGCCTCAGCCCGGATGGATCAAAGATGAGCTTCCTGGCCCCGGTCAACGGTGTGCTCAATGTCTGGGTTTGCCCCACCGGACAGCTGGAAAGGGCAAAGTCTGTGACCAATGATACCTATCGCGGGATTCGCAGCTATTTCTGGGGATATAGCAATGAGCACATACTATTCCTGCAGGACCTCAATGGTGACGAGAATTGGAGGGTCTACAGCGTAAACCTCAGCAGCGGCCAGACCAGAGATCTCACCCCTTTTGAGGGAGTGCAATCTCAGATCCAGGCAATCAGCCCCAAGCATCCTCTGGAATGCATTATAGGCATGAACCGGCGTGATCCTGAGTACCACGACCTCTTCAGGCTAAACATCGAAACCGGCAACCTGACTCTTCTCCAGGAGAACACCGCATTTTCGGGATTCGAAGTCGATGATGACTTCAAGATAAGGCTGGCAAGCAATATGACCTCTGATGGCGATATTGAAATATTCAAGCCCGGAGTGGATGGAGCATGGAAGCGCTTCATGAAGATCAAGATGGAGGACGCAATAAGCGCACGCTTTGTGGATTTCAACAAGACAAATGAGGAGACATATCTTGTCGATAGCAGTGGCAGAAATACTGCCGCTTTATACACACTGGATCTGGATTCTGGCCACAAGTCCCTTGTGGCTGAGGACTCTAAATCCGATTTTTCAGGGGCCATGATTCATCCAACGGAGAAGAATCTGCAGGCGGTGGCCTTCTACTACGATAAGCTTCAATGGAAGATCATAGACCCCTCTATCGCAAGAGATATGGAGTATCTGGCGGATCTGGAGCATGGAGAGATTAGAGCGGTGAGCCGCACCCTTGATGATAGCTCCTGGATTGTGGCTTACACTGTTGATAACGGACCGACGCGCTACTTTTACTATGATCGCATCAAAAAGAAGGCCGAGTTCCTGTTCACCGATCGGGAAGAGCTGGATGATAAGCCCTTATCAAGGATGATTCCGGTGATCATCACATCGCGCGACGGCTTGGATCTTCTCGGCTATTATACATTGCCCACGGGGAGCGATGCCGATGGCGATGGCCTGCCAGATAAACCTCTTCCCATGATCCTCAATGTGCATGGAGGGCCCTGGAGTCGCGATTACTGGGGCCTGGATGCCACTCATCAATGGCTGGCCAACCGGGGCTATGCCGTTCTCAGCATCAACTTCCGCGGTTCGACAGGCCTCGGCAAGAACTTCAGCAACGCCGGAAATCTGGAGTGGGGCAGAAGGATGCAGGACGACCTCATCGATGCCGTAAACTGGTCTATTGAAATGGGAATCGCCGATCCGGAAAAGATAGCCATAATGGGAGGAAGCTATGGGGGCTATGCCGTCCTGGCTGGACTCACTCTCTCCCCTGGTGTCTTTGCCTGCGGAGTGGATATTGTGGGCCCCTCCAACCTGATCACGCTGCTGGAATCTGTCCCTCCCTACTGGAAGCCGGAGATAGAGCAGTGGACGCGAAGGGTAGGCGACTTCAGGACAGAGGAAGGAAGAAAGCTGCTCCTTGAGCGCTCGCCTCTGACCTATGTCGATCGTATTGAGCGTCCTCTGCTAATCGGCCAGGGAGCCAATGATCCACGGGTTAAACAGAACGAGTCGGACCAGATCGTCAAAGCGATGCAGGAGAAAGGGCTACCGGTAACATATGTTCTCTATGCCGACGAGGGGCATGGATTTGCCAGACCGGAGAACAGGCTCTCTTTCTATGCCATTGTGGAGGCATTTTTAGCGGAATATCTGGGCGGCAGGTATGAGCCCATCGGCAACGATTTCCAGGGTGCAAATTTTACTGTGCCCGCCGGAGCAGGAGAGATTGAGGGATTGGAGGAAGCTTTAGAGGACTTGCTATCTGCAAATTCCGGGGAAAGGAATTAAGGATAATCCCACCAAATTAATAAAATATTCCTGGGATTATCCCTTAAATTCAATCTTTATGAAGCCTATTTCCTTGCATGGGCAGTCTATCCGAACATCGCCCCCATGCCCGCTTCCGCTGCCTCTGCCTCCTCCCGGAAGGCCTGGAGCAGCTTCTCTCCCTCTTCGCCCTTCAGCTCCTTGGCTGCCGTCTCCGCCAGGAGCTTTGCCGCCTCCGCCGCCAGCTCATCCTTGGCCTTGATGTAGAGGCACATCCCCTCCTTTTCCAGGCCCATGGCCTTGCACTCCCGGACCGTGGGCCCCAGCCTCTTCCAGAACTCCTCATCCAGCAATTTCTGCATCTCTTTGCTGCTATCCATGGGGTAAGTGTAAACCAGTTCCATTCTCTTCTATCTCCTATATGATCTTGGATCTCACAAATTCTGCAAAGCCTTCTTCAGCATCTCTGTGCTCTGATCCATCAGCGCCGCCGCCTGCTCGATATCCTCTGCCGCCTTGGGACTAACGGCAGAGACCTGAGCCGCCCTCTCCCGGAAAGAAGCGCTGTGGCTGGCGTTATGCTCAATCCAGTGCTCCAGCAGGTGCTCTATCTCATGCGCCGTCAGATCATGCTTGGATAAATCATGGCTATGCATCACAAACCGCCTCTAATAATTCCTCTTGACCATGTATTCCGCCAGCTGAAGGAGAGTGGTTCTGGCTCTGGAATGGGGCAGAACATCCAATGCCTTCTTGCCCCGCTCCACCATCTCCTCTGCCCGGCAGCGAGCGTAGTCAATAGATCCGCTCTTCTCCAGATGGCCAATCGACTCCTGGATCTGATCCGCGCTGGCATCTCTTCTGCCGAATACCGGAACGGAAATTCCGTGGGCAAAGGCATGAATCATGATCAATGTCTTCTTGGCCTCGGCCAGATCCCCGCCCTGCCTCTTTCCCGAGACGCTCTCCGGCGTGATCAGATCGATCACATCATCCTGGAGTTGAAAGCCCATGCCGGTCATCCTTCCGAACTGGTCCAGGGCAGAGACGACCTCTGGAGAAGCTCCGGCCAGGAGTGCTCCGATCCCCGCTGCAGCACCGTAGAGAACTCCGGTCTTCTTCTCAATCATCTCCATATATTCCGCCTCAGCGACGCGCTCTCTGGACTCGAACTCCATGTCCAGCCACTGCCCCTCGCAGATGCCGGTGCAGGTCTGGGATAGCATATTCATGGCTCCCAAGAGCTGCTCTGGTGGGGCTGCAGTTGTGCCCAGCACCTGAAAGGCCTTGGAGTATAGGGTATCCCCGGCGAGGATGGCTCCCGACTGGCCCCATAGCTTATGCACCGATGGCCTGCTCCTTCTTAAATCAGCATTGTCCATGATATCATCATGGATGAGGGTGAAGTTATGGATCAGCTCAATTGATACCGCAGCCGGCGCCAGCATGGCCGGATCTCCCCCCGCCGCCTCCCCTGCCAAGAGCAGCATGGCCGGCCGCAGCCTCTTTCCACCCGCATCCACCAGATGCCGGCTGGCCTCATAAAGCGGGCGGGGATGCTCCAGGGGCACAAGCTCCTCTATGGCCTGGGTTACTATGAGTGCCCGCCTTTTCAGCTCAGCCTCGAGCTCACCATCCATCTTCTTGCTCATTCTCGCTTCACCTCTCTAATCGATCAATAGCTCCTGACCGTTTCTCACCAGATGAATATTGGAGCCCAGGGAATAGCCCGTCTCCTCGGCCATCATCAGGTAGCTGCCGTGAGTGACCAGGTTTCCGTGGCTGGGTATGACATGCTCCGGCTGGATCATGCGCAGCAGCTCCCAGTGGTCCTCCCGGCAGGCGTGGCCGGATACATGGACGTTATCGTAAATCCGTCCACCCCTCATCTTGAGCTTGGTCACAACGGTATGCCGGTTGGACTCATTGAGCGGCTGGGGTATGATGCCCGCCGAGAATATGACCCTGTCACCGGAATCAACATTGTAATCCGTCTCCCCGTTGGCCACCCGGCTCAATATGGCTCCCGGCTCGCCCTGGTGCCCGGTCATGATGGGAAGGTACTTGTCCTTGCCCTCGCTCATGATCCTTTTTAAGGCCTTGTCCACGGACTTGCGCCTTCCAAAGACGGCCACCTCGTTCTGCTGAGCGTAGCCCGTGCGGACCGCCGTGCCCCAGTACTTCTCCATGGAGCGGCCCAGGAGGATGGGTTTGCGACCCATCTTATGAGCCGCCTCGATTATGGCCCGGATTCGGGCGATGTGGGAGGAGAAGGTGGTGACCATGACCCCGGCCCGGGACTCCTCCGTGCCGATGAGCACATCCCATACCAGGTCCTTGGCGATCTTCTCCGAGGGGGTTTTCCCGGAGATGGCGGCATTGGTGGTCTCGGTGATGAGAGCCAGAACACCCTGCTTTCCCAGGGCTCGCAGCCGGGCAAAGTCTGGAGGCTCGCCCAAAGTCGGAGACCGGTCGATCTTGAAATCATTGGCATAGACGATTATCCCCTTGGGGGTGTGAATGGCGGCGAAGACGCAGTCCACAATGCTGTGCTGCACCCGTACGAACTCCAGCTCGATATCCTCGGTTATGGCAAAGCGCTCTCCCGGATTCATGACGTTGAGGGGATTTTTTACCCCAAAGATCTTCTCCGACTTAATCTCCTGATTGATCAGATCTGCGGTAAAGGGAGAGGCGATGATGGGGGCATGATACTTATGAGCCAGCTTGGAGATGGCTCCGATGTGATCCAGGTGGCCGTGGGTGCAGGCTATGGCCTTGACTCTTCCGTCCACATTTTGCATGATGCTGTCATCGGGTATGGCCCCCATATTGATCAGGTCCTGGGCGTGAAGAGACTCCACATCGGTGTCCTCATGAATCTGAACCCGATCCAGGCGTATGCCCATATCCATTACCACAATATCTTTTCCTATCCTTATCGCCGTCATATTGCGGCCTATCTCATTGTAGCCGCCCACAGCGATTATTGCAATATCCTTCATCTCTACAACTCTCTATAAATTGAAAATTTATTCATATCAAAGCCCCTGGCCTCCAGCCATTCTCTGGTCCTTCCTAGAACCACGAGAGGCACCCGGCCAAGCTGCGTTAAATCTTCCGATCCCGTGAGAAACATGGCGGTTCTCAAAGCCCGGATGTAGGAGCGGGCTGTCCGGACCAAAGCGTCTTTGCTCTCTGTGGCCGGGCGGAGGAAGGGAAGAGAGGCTCCCGCCAGGCCGGCTCCCAGAGCCAGGCTTCTGGCCACATCAAGGCCGCTCCTGACCCCTCCTGAGGAGATGACATAGGCTCCCGCCGATCGGCACTCTACTATGCTTGCCGGAGTGGGAATGCCCCAGAACTCCATCAGCCGTCCCATCTCTTCCAGGTTTCCGTCTTCCGTCTCTGCCGCCCGAAAGGCCTCCACTCCCGCCCAGGAAAGCCCTCCTGTGCCGGAGACATCTATCATCTTGACCCCGGCGGAGACCAGATCACGGGCTACCTCTGCGCTTATCCCTGCCCCGGTCTCCTTGACTATTATTGGCACCGGCCCTTTCGCCGCGGACTTAATTGCATCCAGCACACCTGCTCCATCCCTGTCTCCCTCCGGCTGTATGCTCTCTTGCAGGAAGTTGAGATGTATGGCAACGGCATCGGCATCGATCATCCCCGCCAGCGTCTCCAGGATCTCCGGGCCGCTTCTCTTGAGCTGCACCGCCCCGATGTTTCCAATGACCGGAACATCTGGAGCGGCATCTCTCACCACAGAGAAGGTCTCCTCCAGGGTCCTGTCTTCCAGGGCCGCTCTCTGCGAGCCCACACCGATAGCTATGCCCGTCTCTGAGGCTGCCTGGCCCAGGCGCAGGTTGATCTCCTTGGTGGCGGGATGGCCCCCGGTCATGGCACAGATCATGAGCGGTGCAGCGATTTTCTTTCCCAGGAAGTAGCAGGATGTGTCTATATCGACCTCGTCTATCTCCGGCATGGCTCTATGAAGCAGCACTATATCCTCAAAAGGCCTGCCTGTTGTCTCAACCTTCTGGTTCAGGCAGATCCTGATATGGTCGAGCTTGCGGCTGGATGTGCTCATTTCGACCTCACGATTCTGGTTCCCACTCTCTCTCCTTTCAAGGCCCGGGTGATATTTCCTTTCTTTCCGGCATGAAATATCACCGACTCCGTGCCCCTGTCGGCCAGCTCCAGCAGCTCCAGGAGCTTGCCTCTCATTCCACCGGTCACATCCACCCCGGCGCTTTTTCCGATCTCGTTCTCAAACCTCGAGAGATCGTCCCTTTTGATCTCTGCCAGAGGACGATCGGAAATCAGGACACCATCCACATTGCTGCCCACAGCCACCGTCTCGGATTGGAGCTTGCCGGCCAGATATGCCACCAGTTGATCCCCCGAGACTATTGATGCACCCATTAAGGCGTCCATAGCCACATCGCCATGCAAAACCGGCATTATCCCCTCGGCAATCATCTTTTTTATCGGATCCAAAAAGAAGCTCTCAATTCTGCCCTGACGGAGCATGGCTGTCGAGAGTGGATGGACCGGCAGGCACTCGACGCCTGCCCGGCCTAAAGCCTGCACAACCATCTCACAGAGCCTGGCCACGCAGAGATGAGTCAGGAGCAGCCCCTCAGGGCTGAAATTCTGGGGCAGGCCGTATCTCTTGGCCGGAATATGGCCGAATGATCCTGCTCCATGAACCAGCACCAGATCCTCCGGGCAGGAGGCTATCTCGGCAGCAATGCGGTCGATCTCTTCCGGACGGGCGGCTTGCTCCCGGCTCTTGTCGGTCAATATGCTTCCACCGATCTTGAGGATCCTGGTCATGCCTCCATCTCCAGGCGGACCCCTTCCTCTCCCATCATTGTAGCAAAGGGCCTTCCTCCCGCCTGCCTTATGGCCGTCATCAGGGTCTCCTTTCCTGCCGGTCCGGGAATGGCGATCATGCAGCCCCCACCCCCCGCTCCGGTGATCTTGGCTCCCAGCGCTCCGCCTGCTCCCCGGCTGGCATAGACCAGTTCACATAGCTCCCGGGAGCCCACTCCGATCGCCTCCAGCAGCCCGTGGTTTATGTTCATAAGCTGCCCTAATTCTGCTTTATTCTGATCTGCCATCAGTGGCTGGGCCCGGACGGAGATGGAGCCGATAATCCGAAAGATGCCATCGATCAACTCGGGGTACCTATTCTTTAGATTCTGGACCTTCTCCACCTCAGACCTGGTGCTGTGGGCAACTCCGGTATAGCCGACCACCAGCTCCAGAGGAGGAAGATCCAGCGGCGAGATTTGGCTTGAGATCTTCAGGTAGCCGCCGTATGTGGCAAGAGCAGTGTCCGTAGGGCTGGCCAGGCCGTCCTGGACCTCTCTCTCCAGCCGAAAGGAGAGGTCTGCGATCTTTTTTAAGGACAGGCTGATGCCCTGGTGACGGCTAATGGCCATCACCGTGGCTACAACGATTGCCGCTGACGATCCCAGGCCGGCTGACGCAGGCAATGAGGAGTCTATCCTGACTTCAACATCATGAGCATCGAATTCCTGGATCACAGCGGAGATATAGCGAACGGCATAAGCAGCCTGGGAAGAGAAGAGCCGACCGGACTGTAGATCAAGGGAGAAGCCCTTGAGCAGGAGGTCATCAGTGGTTATCACAATCCCGCCGGGCCGATCCCGCACCGAGACCGATGCCCTGAGATCTATTGCTCCACCCAGAGCGGTAGCGCCGGATACGACGGCATGCTCTCCGAAGAGTATTATCTTGCCGGGAGCCGATGCCGTGGTCAATAGATGGCCTCCTTCAGGAGAAGACAACCGCCCCATACCCGACTACCTGGTGGTAGTCGCCGCTCACATCTCCGCTGGTGGCATAGGCCAGAAGCCTGCCGGCCTTAGCTCCCAGGCCGGAGGCAGCAGTGATGGTTGCCGCTATGGGACCATAGCCGCAGGCGGTGGCATCGTAGCGTTGAACTCTGCTGTAAAGTTCTGGCACATCCATATTCAAAATGGCTTCCAGAAGCTTAGAATCTACAGATCTTGCCCTCTCCTGGGGCTCATAATGAGTAAAATCGCTGCTGGCAATGGTTATGCATCTTCGGCCGATTCTCTGCGATGCGCTGGCTATCTCCCGTCCCACCTCTAAAGCAGTCTCTTCGTCCTGCAGTCCCATGCAAATGGGAAGGATTTTGAAGCCTGAAAACCGCCTCTGAAGAAAGGGCAATTGAACCTCGATGGAATGCTCGTAGATATGGGCAGTCTCATCATGATCTATGATGCTGCCGGCCAGGGCGTCGGCCATATCTCTGTCTGTCTCTACGACGCCCAGCGGGGTCTTCCATGAGTCCCGAGATAGGGCTACGGGAGAGCCCATGCCTTGGTGATTGGGCCCAATTATCACAAATGTTTCCGCTTTAGGCAGGCAAGAATAAACTGCAGCCGCCACATGCCCTGAATAAATATACCCGGCATGGGGAACCACTGCTCCCAGAACGGCAATCTCGCTTTCCGGGTGCAACATGCCGTCCAGCTGATGCTCCAGCTCCGCTCCACTGCCTGGATAGAACTGACCGGCAACAGCTGCAGGCCGCATGGATCTAAAACTCCATCTCGAAGTCGGAGATAGTGTACTTGAACCTGTCCTCTTCGCCTCTCTCCCGCATGACCTGGCGGGCTAAGAGCCAGTAGATGAGGGTCAGAGCCTTTCTGCCTTTATTGTTGGTGGGTATGACCAGGTCCACATTGGAGGTCATGTTATTTGTATCGCAAAGGGCGATCACTGGTATGCCCACGTCCACCGCCTCATTGACCGCCTGGGCATCGCCGCTGGGGTCCGTGGCGATGAGCACATCGGGCTCAATAAATCCGCGGAAGGCGGGATTGGTCAGGGTGTTGGGCACAAAGCGGCCTACATTGGCGGCTGCCCCTATGGACTTGGCCAGCATGGTGGCCGGCCTCTGGCCATACTGTCTGGCCGATACCACCAGAATATTGGCCGGATCGTATTTGGCCAGAAACTTGGCCGCCAGGCGGATGCGCTTGTCCGTTGATTGCACATCCAGAACGTATAGCCCATCCGTCCTAACCCGGTAAATATAGGGCATCATGTCATTTGTCTTAGCTTGAGTACCTATATGCACGCCAGCAGCAAGATACTCGTCGATCGGTATGAGAGTCTCATACTCTCCGGATACCGTCATTACCTCATCTTCTTCCAACTAATTCACCTACCTAAATAGCGATCGCGTTTTACGGTTATGGGAATTACACCCAGTCTCATCTCTTCTAGCGCTATTTCGAGAGGGTCGGTATTAATGGTATCGATCAACACTGGAGCGCCCATGAAGATCTGCAAAGCCCGTGCTCCTATTATGCGTGCACGTTCATATCTGGTATATTTCTCGCCCTTCAAATAGCCACCTCAAAAGGAAGAGTATGATGGGGTTGCTGAGATTCGAACTCAGGTCACAGCGTCCCGAACGCTGTAGGATGGACCAGGCTACCCTACAACCCCCTCTACTGGTACCGCCTCAGCGTATCCACTATCTCCACATGAGAGAGAAGCATGCGCCTGCAGCAGTATTTGTCTATTCCCAGGTCGTCCAGGACTTTGCCGGGAGGCTCGGTCTTGATGCGCTCCCGGTATTCCTCCCAGACATGGGATATCACTTTGCCACAGGAATAGCACCTGACTGGAATCAAAGCAGCTTCACCTGTAGGACTTCTGGTACTTAGACCTGGCACCAGGTCCGCCGAACTTCTTCTTCTCCTTCTGGCGGTGATCGCTGACCAGGAGATTTCTGTCGTACTCGGAGAATGCCTCTTTCAGGCCGGTGTCCCCGGTCCACTCTACAATGCCTTTGGCTATGGCGGTGCGAACGGCATCGGTCTGGCCCATGGTCCCGCCACCTGAAACCACGACATCGATGTTCATCGATTTTATCATGTCTCCGGCGATCACTACCGGTTCTTGAATCTTGAGTCGGGCCAGGCGGGGCTCATAGATATCCAGAGGCACCTTATTGATGCGCACGACGCCTTTTCCATCCTTTAATGTGGCCCTTGCAGTCGCCGTCTTCTTTTTACCAGAGGTATTAATTATCTTCATAGCAAATCCTTCAGAAGTTTGCGCCGAGTCTTCGGCTCAAGGCCCCGAGCTCGATATATCGGTTATTGCTCTCGGTTCTCATCTTGGCCGCATCCGGCTGCTCCAGTGGCATTCCCTTCAGCTCTCTGGGCACACCCACATATATCCTTAGCCGGGAGAATGCGTCTCTTCCCCGCCTCATCTTATAGGGAAGCATGCCCCGCACGGTCCTCTTGAGGATCATCTCCGGTCGGCGAGGGAAGTAAGGGCCTTTCTCCTTATGGCCGCGGGCTCTGGTATGTCCGTAATCCTCGAAAATGAAATTTTTGCTGCCGGTGATAAGAGCTTTCTCCGCATTGACGATCTTGACCTCTTCTCCGGCCAGGAGGCTCTTGGCGGCGACGCTGGCCAGGCGGCCCAAGACCAATCCAGTTGCATCTACTATCATTGCCATTCACCTCAAAATCTTTATGCCCGATCCCTTGGGGTGATCGGCCATCAGCTTTTCAATCATCAGGCATTGGCCGCCTGCGGCCAGGATCTTGGACCTAGCCTGGCTACTGAAATTAAGAGCGGCTACGGTAACGCTGTGACCGATATTTCCGCTGGCCAGAACCTTCCCTGCCACCAGCACCGTATCATTGGACTGGGTATGGCGGTTGATCTTGCTGAGGTTGATAGCAGCATAGCTTCTGTTGGGCTTTTCCAGCCTCCGGGCGACGTCCCTCCAGAGGGGTGCGCCGCTATCGCGCGAGGCCGCCTTTAAATTGCCGATAAGACGGACTATCCTTGGATTTGTCTTTTCAAATGCCATTTGAATCCTCCGCATGGCCCCTGTCGGGCCGACTCACGCGCTGGTGATGCGCGCGTTCGAACCTGTTCGGTTCATGCGCCCAGGGCATGGATATCCCTGTGCGGAATATGTAGATCGATAGTGCACCAGTATATAAGGGTTTGCCAGAGGCCAAGAGACTTTGCATTTTTGAGCCTGAAGCGGGATCGTATGCAGAAAGGTCCGGATCAATGGCAGCTATAGCCGGAATTAGCAATTGTTGGCTTGCTCATTCTTTCCTAATGATGGTTAATTATTAATCCAAGATCTATAACAAATTTATCTAGAAGTATATGATCGACTTTACTCTCTCCGCCTGCATCGCCCTCGGCTTTCTCCTCGGCATCATCAGCGGCCTTACGCCCGGCCTGCACCTCAATAACTTTGCCGCCATGCTTTTAGCCATATCCCCCCAGCTCATGGGCTACGGCCTCACCTCCTTCCATATGGCCAGCATCATCCTCGCCGCCAGCATCTCCCAGACCTTCTTTGATGCCATCCCCGCCATCTTCCTCGGTGCTCCCGATTCCGAGGTCGCCCTCACCGTACTGCCCGGCCAGAGGCTGATGCTGGAGGGGCGGGGCATAGAGGCGGTACGCCTATCAGCACTGGGCAGTTCCGGTGCCGTCCTCTTCGCCCTGGTCATGATCATTCCCCTCTCCTGGGCCGCCTCTAACTATTATGATTATCTTACAAAATATATGGGAGTCCTGCTGCTGGCGATCGCCCTGATGATGATAAAGTCGGAGATGGGGCCTCAGATCGAGGGGCAGGGCTCTTTAGTTCATTACAAATACAAGGCTCTGGCCGGCATGCTATTTCTGACCTCCGGGCTTCTGGGCACATTCGCCTTCCAGAGGGAGGGGCTCATAGAATCGCCATTAGGTTTGCAGGCTGAGGTTCTGCTTCCACTTCTCTCCGGAATATTCGGAGCCTCTGGTCTCCTCTACAGCCTCTCCACGGGTACAGATATACCGGAGCAGAAGGAGAGCCGGATCAAACTGAAGCCAGGCCCGATGGCCATGGCTCTATTCTCCGGCAGCCTGGGCGGATCGGTGGTGGCCTGGATTCCCGGCGTCTCTCCATCCGTGGCGGCGATCACGGCGCGGCTGGGAGCCATGCCCGGCCCGGAGGAGTTTTTGGTCTCCATTGCCGGGGTCAACACCGCCAATGCCCTCTTCTCTCTGGTGGCCCTTTATGTCATAGGCAGGCCCAGGAGCGGAGCAGCGGCAGCAATACAGGAGCTTATGGAGCTGGACCGGACCGCACTGATGGAGATGATGATAATAGTGGTACTGGTGGCTGCAGCCTCCTACCTCGCCTGCATCTCTATAGCCCGCCTGGCAGGAAAAGCCATCTCCAGAATCAATTATCGCCTGCTATGCCTGATTGTTCTGGCTTTTCTGGCGAGCATGAGCTACGCCTTCACCGGCCTTTTCGGGCTCTTTATATTCTTCCTCTCCACGGTGGTAGGACTGATTGCTCCCATAGCTGGCATTCATCGCACTCATGCCATGGGAGCGCTGATGCTGCCTCTGATTGTGAGGTATATTTAGCTTAAGAAATTCTATCCCTCTTGTCTGAATAACCTGCCCAGTCAGCCGATCCGAAATCCCGGACTCTTAGAGGATGAGAGAGGCCTCCCCTCCAATGGCATCGGAATAGCCATAGGGGGATAGGATCTTTGCTCTCCAGTCCAGCGGGCCTTCCGGGACATTCCCGGCCACAATTCCATGTGCAATCACCACAATCTGTTTGCCCGCCGGCGGACCGTCCTGGGCCATCACCTTCCAAACCGCTTTTTTTGAAGTGCCGGGCTTCATCTCACCCAGGGCTATTAAATTGGAGCCTGATGCCAGCCTCATGCCTTCAGGCAGGGCTATGACCGCACTGGCATCTCTGGCCGGGAACAATGAGCAATCAAATGGCCCGGGGCAGGGATACAGGATTTCAGCCGTAACCGTCCCTGAAGCGCCTGAAGTGATCATTCCTCTGGTCTAGATGCTGATCTGCCAGGGCACCATTATCATTCCCCAGTGAGGATGTGCCTCGCCCTCGGCAGTGTAATTCCAGCCGCTCTCTAATTCCCCATAGCTCCAGGCGGTAATCCCGGTCCAGTTGGTCTGATGGTTCTGATCTCTGCCCCAGGGATCGCTGAAGTAAATCCTGGCCTCGCTGTCGTCGAATCCGATGGCGGTGCGATAATGCCCACCCCCTCCATCCGGCTCAAATGTCATAAGCAGTATGACCGGAATATCGGCGGATATGAGCCTTTTCAGGTCATCCAGCCAGAACTCCTCGGAGCAGTAGGCAAAAGAGGAATAGCCCAGAGATCTCTGGGAATAGCTTGCCTCAGGCACCGAATGGGGAAAGAACCTGCCCTGGGCTGAACTCATATTGCTGAAATGCCCCGCCCGGACCATATCGGCTGTCCATGTGCCGGCGGAGGAGCTTCGGGACACATTGGCGATCTGCTTCTGGTCGATATCCGGACCCCAATAATCATAGATTCCTTCCAGGACACCCTCGCCGCAGAAAAGGCCGTTCATCTGCTGGTGCCAGGGAACGGCGATCATTGGGATGAGGGCGGGCTTGCCTCGGTGCTTGAAGCTGCAGCGTAGGCTGCCGTCAGCAGAGAAAGGATCAAGAAGAAGGTTGCTGCTGCAATTGAGGCTTTTGCCATGGAATTACTCTTCTTTTAGAATTCACTATTTTAGTGTTCATTCCATCTTCTTTCCTACTCAGATATAACATACTATTGATTATGTCCATGTAAGATCCTCCCATCTCTGATAGATGTATAGGGCGAAGGCTGCCGCAAAGAATAGAGCATCGATGGCAACTAAAGAATATAATTTTATGGAAACCTTCTTGGCTGCATAGCAATATGTAGAGACGGTGGCAAGCCAGAGTCTGACGCTAATGCCCAAAGCCAGAAGTGATAAATTTCTTGGCTCCCATAAAAATGTGTAGAGATATCCACAGCCAAAGGCTGCGATTACACCTGCCATAAAAAAGCCGATGAGTGGATTGCACATTGGATCAAATCTTTCATCCAATAATTTAAAGATATCAGGTTTTGCTATCGCTATTATGCCGCTGAGAATATTTAATAGACCTCCCAGCAAGAGCATTTGCCTTAAAAGATCCATAACAGAAATACATTCCCTAACTATTTGAAATAATCTAATTTGAATAGCAAAAAAAGGATCTGCCCAAGTGCCAACTCAGTGATCTATGCCAGAGCCTAAAAGCGGCTCTGGGATTATTTTTAAAGTAATACCCCGATGCTTGCAACTTGGAACTAATTACCGGTAAGATAGGGCAAGAATGGAACTGGAGTATATCTTTCTAATCGCCCATGAGGTGAGGGAACCTCATTCTGGCCAGTCATATCCGACAAGTGGCATCTAAAAGGAGCATGCAATCATCTATATCCCAATAAATTAGAAGCAGCTCATGGCCTGCTCTGAGGCTAGGATCGGCTAGATGTAAGATGAGCGGGTTCTGATCATCTGAATCCAGCCGGATTATGCGCTTAGGTGCGGCGTCGGTGTCAACCCATGATTATTTATGACTTAACTTCTTTGAAATATGCACAGATTAACCTTAGCCTTGAATAAGAAGATGGAGCTATATCAGCTCCATTGGGCTGCCACAGGTTTGTCTCCGCTTGTTCCAAACCAGAATGACACATCTCCAGAATCCGGATCCCATTCCCTGTTTCCATTGTAGTCCAGGTACCAGGGTCCATTTCTGAATACTCCTATCTCATCTTTGCCGTCCCCGTTCCAGTCTCCAGCAATGGGCAGGTCCCCGCTAGTTCCAAACCAGAATGATACATCACCTGAGGCAGGATCCCATTCCCTGTTGCCGTTGTAGTCCAGGTACCAGGGTCCATTTCTGAATACTCCTATCTCATCTTTGCCGTCCCCGTTCCAGTCTCCAGCAATGGGTAGGTCCCCGCTAGTTCCAAACCAGAATGAAACGTCACCGAAATCGGGATCCCAGACCCTGTTGCCATTGTAGTCCAGGTACCAGGGCCCGTTTCGGAATACTCCGATCTCACCTATGCCGTCTCCGTTCCAGTCGCCAGCTATGGGCAGATCGCCGCTTGTTCCAAACCAGAATGACACATCGCCTGAAGCGGAGTCCCAAACTCTGTTGCCGTTGTAGTCCAGGTACCAGGGTCCATTCCGGAACACCCCTATCTCATCTTTGCCGTCTCCGTTCCAGTCTCCAGCTATAGGCAAGTCGCCGCTCGTTCCAAACCACGTTGATATATCGCCTTCACCCCATATCTTGTCACTATAGGAGTCCAGGTACCAAGGACCATTCCGGAATACGCCTATTTTATCAGCTAGGCAAAAATATGCTCCAATCCAATTACCTGGGGGATTATATTCGCAAACTAAGCATTTGCCGTAAGCATCACTGGAGGCTATGGCACAACCCACCTCTATTGTAGTCGGCCAAATCATTTGGGTATAGTGACCGACATCCTGCCAATTTCCAGTAGTACTAACATCGGGGAATGTTCCACATTTAAAATACTGTTTTTCGACTCCCCACAAGTTAACCAATGAGGTATCAGACCAATAACCGGAAGGCCATCCTCGCGCCAAATTTTCACCATAGGGGCCGCCGCTATGTTGGAACAAGTTATTAGCGACTAAATAATTGGCCCAGTTTTGGGCATAACTAGCCAGTGTAGCTGACCATACCAGTGGAGGCATGCCTACTTCTGCACGATATGCGTTGTGCACAGCTAATATTTCTGATGGGGTCGTTGGCGCAGGGACATCTTCTGTGACACGTCCGGTATGATTAAGAACTTCTTCATTTGCCTCTATGATCGTAACATTTTCAAAAATAGTAGGTGGACCTACTATAAATTTTGCTGTTTTTTCGTCAGATGCACCAGTCGATGTAGATACGATTGAGATCCATTTGCATTCTGTGCATTCTCCATCCGATTGAGATCCATTTGAATTACCGACCAAAAGACCAGAAAAAATTATAGCTATCCAAATAAATGATGCCAATTTTAGCATTCAACTATCATCCTCTTAAAAGTAAATAGCACTTAAATTATTTAAATTTTGTGACCTTGTAAAGGTTTTCTGTACGACGACAATATGACGTCATGAACTAGTTATATCACGGTCGAGTGCATGAGACATGCATCTCGAGGATTTGAAGGCTGGATAGCCCTAGAGAGGCCGCTTTAGGCATCTCCTCCTAACTACTTCTCTCGGGCCTTTTCTTTCTGGGTGCCTGCACTGCCTGGCTCTCACATGGGAGGAGCTGGGGGACCATATATTTAGCATCGGATATGACAGGCAGATGGGCTGCGTCAGCTGTCATCACCGAGGCTGCGGGATATCAACCAGAGATCCATGGGGCACGGGCCATCGCCAGGCGTCAGTTGGCATGGAATCTTCGCTGCGGCCTTAATCTTGGTGATCTGAGCCATTGGATAGGCACGCTTCTGCGCGAAGACCCCTAAGATAGTCCAGACACTGTCTGCACAGCTCTCCTGGTCCCATTTCATCGAGATCATCTATCTCAAGGATCCTCTGCAGCGCCAGTTCTACGCCGAGATGGCCAGGGTGGAGCGCTGGAGCGTGCGAACCCTGCGCCAGAAGTGCAGGGGATGCTCTACGAACGCACCGCCATCTCCCGAAAGCCGGAGGAGCTGGCCAGGCAAGAGCTGGAGCCCTGCAGGAGGAGGACCGCATGACCCCTGATCTGGTCTTCCGGGACCCTTATCTTCTGGACTTCCTGGGGCTCGAGGACACCTACAGCGAGCGGGACCTGGAGGCGGCCATCCTCCGGGAGCTGGAGAGGTTTCTCTTGGAGCTTGGCACTGACTTCTCCTTCATCGCCCGGCAGAAGCGCATGACCATAGGGGTGAGGGACTTCTATCTGGACCTGCTCTTCTATCACCGCAGCCTGCGCCTAACCGGGAGAGGAGCCGCCCATTGGGCTGATCCTGTGCGGCGAGAAGAATCTGGAGCAGATCGAGCTATTGCAGCTGGACCGGGGCGAGATCAGGGTGGCGGAGTACCTGGTGGAGCTGCCTCCAAGGGAGATGCTGGAGGCAAAGCTGCACGAGGCCATACGGATGGCGAGAGGGCAGACTCTAGGTTAATATGGCCTAGACTCTAGGGCCCTCATGCAGCTATCGGCTGGCCCTGTGCACGGGCCTCATGGGAAGGCTGGGCAAAGCGATGGAAAGCCCTCGGCATGATGATGGCATCTCTAATGCATTTCTAGTAGAGTAGTCCGATTAAACACCGCAAGAAAGTTAAATCTTTAATGATTAAATGTCTTAGTAGGAGGTATATAAATATATGAAACGATATTTACTATTTGGTGCTCTGTTCGCCATGCTAGTCGGGATCGGCTTTGGTGTGGCCGAAGACAAAGGTAGTCCTGATATCAGGAATAATGCTACTGAATACACCATTGCTGTCAACCTTAAGGCAAACAGTTCTCCTGCATGGATCAATAACGAAGAAGACTTCAGGTTTTCCAATCAGGGATTTATTGCAACCGATGATCCCCTGATTATTCCATCTGATTACCCTAACATAACCACATGGAATATGGAAGAGTTTGCGTATCAAGACAATGAGTCCTCACCCGATACGGTAAATCCCCTTCTGTACAGGCATGCACGAGTGAATAACATTAACGGATTATTCGAAGTAGTTCCGGATAAAATCTACCAGGTCCGTGGATATGATATTACAGCAATGAGTCTCGTTAAGGGTGATACCGGCTGGATAATCATCGATCCCATGGTTGCAGTTGAGACGGCACGAGCTGCGATGGCCCTGGTGAACAGGACATTGGGAAATTATCCAGTGAAGGCCGTAGTCTATTCTCATCCTCATGCAGACCACTATCAGGGAGTCAAAGGAGTGATTAACGATGAGGAAGTTGCAGCCGGCGATGTCGAGATCATTGCACCAAGAGGATTCATGGAGCATGCGGTAAGTGAGAATGTCTATGCCGGAACTGCAATGCAGCGGCGAGCAGCCTACATGTATGGAACTTCTCTCCCTCATGATGCGAAGGGTCTTGTCGATAATGGTCTTGGCAAGTATATGCCATTTGGGATGGCATCTCTTATTGCGCCCACTATCGATATCAATGAGACCGGCCAGAACCTGACTATCGATGGAGTCGAGATGCAATTCCAGTACTGCACAAACACCGAGGCCCCGGTAGAAGTGAATATCTGGTTCCCATATTACAAGGCACTTTTCATGGCAGAAAACTGCGTGGGAACGCTCCATAATATTCTGACTCTCCGGGGAGCACAGGTCAGAGATCCTCTCTCTTGGGCCGAATTTCTGGATGAAGCTCGACGGCTGTATGGAGATAAGGCCGAGGTTGTGTTCACTGCTCACAACTGGCCAAGGTTTGGGAATGAAAAAATTATTGAACTACTCGAAAACCAGCGTGACATGTACAAGTATATCAACGACCAGACGCTAAATCTCATGAACAAGGGCTATACTATGGACGAGATCTCGAATATGATCGTCCTTCCCGAATCCTTGCAGAAATACTGGTATACCCATGGTTTTTATGGCCAGATCTACATGGGTGTGAAAGCAACATATCAGAGATATCTTGGGTTCTATGATGCCAACCCCATCAATCTGAAACGACTTCCTCCAGAAGAATTTGCACGGAATATCACCGAGTACATGGGTGGTGCAGATGCAACAATGCAAAAGCTTGCCAAAGATTATGAAGCTGGGCGGTATGAACTGGTAGCCTCCATCGCTCATTATCTCGTCTTTGCAGATCCAACAAATATGGAAGCCAGAGAGATGGAAGCTGCTGCTCTTGAACAGCTTGGATATCAGGCAGAATCAGGTCCGGCACGGAATGCATACTTGACTGGAGCTATGGAACTTCGCAGTACCAAACCGCCGCAAGGATTAACGATGATATCTGCAGATGTAATGTCTGGCATGTCATCCAACCAGCTCCTTGATTACATAGCAGCCAGGCTCAATGCATCAGAAGCCGATGGAGAGGATTTCAAGATCTACCTAGTGCTCAATGATTCAGCAGATAAAGCACTAATTCAGGTGAAGAACAGTGTGCTTAATTACTGGTTAGACGAATCTTCGACAGATGCAAACGTTACCGTCAATATGCCACGAAAGACTCTTGAACAACTGGCACTTGACCCATCCGTCCCCTCGGCAGGAGTGACTACTACTGGAGATTCATCTGTGTTTGAGAGGTTTATAGGGATGCTTGATATGTTCAAACCTGGATTCAATATCATCCTTCCCTAACCCCTTTTTCCGGCCGGATGACATTAATTGGAATAGGCCAACTCCTGCTTAGGCGTGTCCACAGTTTGCAATATAGGCTAAAGCTGCTTGCTTGCTACAGAAGCAAATTGAGCTCCCAAGCGCCGCCATCTCACACCTTCAGAATTTCGGCGTTATCCGGATCCAGCCCGCTCCATTTTACCTTGTAGCCCAGCAGAGCCAGCGCCTGGCTGTAAGCTCTGATGCCATGCCTCTCGAAGATCTTGAGGGCATCATTATGCTTTTTCATGCCTTCCAATTCGGCTTTGATCTCTTCCAGGTCGTGCTGGCTTACCAGCTGGTCTCCGATCAATGAAAAGCCGGGTCTGTTCTGCCCTTTGATGGTCTCTTTTAGGGGCTCAATTCCGACGCCACATCTCCTGGCGACCTCCTCCAGATCGATGACGCCTGCGTCGCTTCCAAGTGAGATCTCCATTCCTTCCAGCCTAGCCAGCTCTTCCGCCTTCTGCTTCTCCTCATATCCCCTGAGGATCTTGATGATCTCCAGATGGGGGATCCTCTTATCGTAGAACAGGAGGTTTTCTGCCTGGAATTCGGAGCCTGTACATGCCAGGTTTCTGTTCACAAGCAGGATCAAGCTCTCCTTTTCCTGCAGCAGATTCAGTTTCTGGATCTTATGCTTGAGGTATTCCGGCGTCCAGAAGCCGATGACCTCAACATATATCCTGGTGCCATTCCGCTCCAGAGAGAAGTCCGGAATGATGGCATACTCGCCGGCCTGGAGTACCGCAGGCTCCCTTTGCACCGTCCAGCCCTTGAAGCCAAGCTGATAGAATTCCTTCTCAATGGCGCTATCAAACACAACCTCAGGATCGGATTCTACGCCGAAAAGCGGTCTCCGGGTGTGGTCCAGAGTGAAGTCATAGATCCTCTTTCCCTGGAACGTCTTCCTGGATATGCTGGCCTTCAAACTCCACCTGCCGGCCTGCATCAGGGTGGGCAGCAGCCTGGCGAAGGCCGAGCCATACCTTTCGGTCAGCTTGAACAGGGAGAGGGGCCCCTCCAGGGAGATCCTGCCATCATTTATGGAATAGATGAGCCTCAGCTGCTTGATCTTCCTGAACACCGGCTGACAGTTGTCCTCCACCTGGATCTCCATGGCCGTTGCTCTGAATAGAAGAGTCTGAGCCAGGGATAGGTTGTACTGCTTGAGCAGGTCTTTTGGGGCCAGAGTCCGAAACTCCTTTACTGCAAGATTGTCTTCCTGGTCCGCCCAGAGAGCCCTTTCCAGCTCGGCTGAGGCTATAGACCGCCTCCCGGCAGCCCTATTCAGAACCTTTTCCCGCTCGTCTTTGCTGGTGACAAATCCGCCGGATTCCTCGAAGACGGTCCTTCTGGCGGCAATAGGATCGATGGCCGACTCCGTCTCTATTACGCATCTTCTCTCCAGGATCTGGGCGAGGCCACGGATCAGGCGAAAGTTGATCTCCTCTATGCCCTCTAGTTCCTGGATGAGCTCTCCGTATGTCCTGCCAACTTTCCCCTCAAACACGCCTATAACCGAGCAGGCGATCTCCAGGTTATCCTGGTCCAGACGGGCATAGACCGGCTCAATCTTCCCCTTTGAAATCTTGGTGACAAGTAGGTCGCTGGTAAGCATTTCCTTATCCTGCAAGAATCATTGCTTCAACGGCTTCTTTCTTCTCCTTGCCGTGTTGACCTCGCTCGTTTCCGCAGATACAATCTCGTACAGCACGGCCTGCTTGCCCTCTTTTTTGCGGAGAATTCTGCCCAACCTCTGGATAAATGCCCTTTCGCTTCCTGTTCCGCTCAGAATGACCCCCACATCGGCGTCCGGAACATCTATGCCCTCGTCCAGGACCTTGGAGGTGACAACTGCTCTGTAAACGCCCGATCTGAACCTTTCCAGGGTCTCGCTCCTCTCCTTGCCTGTCGTCCGGTAGGTTATGGCCGGTATCAGGAACTGCCTTGAGATCCGGTAGACCAGCTTGTTGTGCTCGGTGAAGATGAATATCCTGCCGTCGTTATGCCTTTCCAGGATCTCGGAGAGCTTTTTTATCTTGGAGATACTGTTATAGGCGATATCCCTGGCCCTGTTCCTGGCGAGCAGCGCTCTCCTGGCCCCCGGATCTCTGCCGCTCCTCATGACCAGCTTCTGGAAGTCGGCTGGCCCCCGGATGACCAGGTTGATCCTGGCCAGGTAGTCGGAGAAGATCTTTTGGTTTGTCTCATACTCCGCTTTCTCTTCCTCGGTCAGCTCGACTGCGATCTTTTCCAGCCGGAAGGGCGAGAGATGCGTTCCAGTAAGCTCCTTTACCCTCTTCTCGAAGACCTTGCCGCCCACGAGCCGATTAAGCTCCTCGTGCAGGCCGTCCTCCCGCTCGAAGGTGGCCGTCAGGCCCATCCGGAAAGGGGAGGCGAACATCTCCGCTATGTTCCTGTACCCTGCTGCAGGGAGGTGGTGGACCTCATCGAAGATGATCAAACCAAATCTGTTTCCCAGCTTATCGGCGTGGATGTAGGCAGAATCATAGGTAGAGACGGTCAGGGCTTTGATCTCCCATTCTCCGCCGCCCAATACCCCTACCTCGGTATTGAACTCCTTTTTGAGCCTGGAACGCCACTGGGCCACCAGATCGAGAGTTGGAGCCACCACCAGCGTGGGGGTGTTCAATTGGGCGATGGCTTTTATTCCCAAGAGGGTCTTGCCGCTTCCTGTAGGGAGCACGATTATTCCACGGCTCTCGTTGGCGGTCCATGCATCCAGGGCCTGGTTCTGGTAGTCTCTTAATACAGCGCTGCTTTGAAGCTCGGGACAGGGCAGCAGATCTAGGACCTCGTCATCGAAGTCGAAGCCGGATCTCTTCAGAAAATCAAGTATATCCCTGTAATACAGAGCCAGGGCTCGGTGGGTCTTAGAGCGCTCATCCCAGGTAGAATTTGGGACGCGGACGTCTCCCTGGATCCGGATTGTGCCTCGATCAAAAGCGAGCTTCATGGTCTCTTATTCGCCTTTGATCAATGGGGAGGTATTCAATAAATAGCATTCTCCGGCGCGGGACTTAAGGGCTGCTGGTGTGAGGTAGACACCAAGATGGGTCTTTCGTTGCGTGACTAAAAAGGTAACTTGAAGGATGTTAGTTTGATCTATCGTCAGCGGTCCTATCTGTCTTGTTTGAACACGATGATTTGCAGCTAAGATAATTGCCAATTTCTTTTTTATGTATCAGTGATGCTGCAAAAACAGTCTGGACTTCCTTGAAACGCATATACCGGAAATGGGACATCAGTACCACAATAGAAAGCAGATAAATGAATATAAATATAATACAATCAATTTCTATTGAATTATCTACTTGCGTGAGTGGACAAGATGAACTGCTCTTGATTGCCCAACTCAAGAATGCCGGAATAGTGCATGATTTTATTTTCTCGGTAAATAGCACTATCAAGAGCAAAACTAATGATATCAATAGGGCATAAAACATTGCGGCAATATATCTTATAAGTGCCTCATTGGCATAAACCTCCGCCGCAGATCCTTTATCGAGAGAATATATCAATGTTTTACAATAATTAAAAAAATATTTGTTCCTCCCTTTACAATGCCATGGTGCCCAGCAATTATTATAAAAATTCAATGCAACTGGCGGAAGGTATTTTCTCGATATTGATCCAAGGCCATTTAGGTATGGAAAATCTTCTTGATAAAACGTCTCTCTCTCTTTTTGTTTTTTATAAATTTTTAAATAAATATAATTGTTTAATCTTATTAACCTCATACACGCATTATCAAGCCAATCAGCTCCAATTAGCCAAAGAACCACGCCTATCAAATAGCCCATAACGACTATGATAACGACCATGAGAACTACATTATCAGTAAAAATCTTAACAATCATCGTGTTTTTAAAAACATTGCCTTGAAAATAGTATAGAGTCCAAGAAAGGTTCAACAATAAAAATACACCTGGGACTAGGATTTCAAAAAGACCCTTCGCGGCTCCTATAGTCGGGATGTTTGGATTATTGTCCACGCTAGTGTCTCCCAAGGATTTCAATGAAATCTTTCTGTCAATAATATCAAGAAGTCTTATTTATAGAGATCGCCGTGGTTGTCCACCTCACGAGTACGCCTCCAGAGTCCTCTGCTCTCCGGCCGTCCTCGCCTCCGCCTTCCCCCGGACTTTTGCCCCAGCCGGCTCATTGTAGATGCAGAACACCCGGTCGGCCAGCTCGGCCAGCTCCTGCAGGTGGGGGTCCAGGGCCGGGGCGTAGAGCAGGACTGTGGCCTCCCGGGAGGTCTGCTTGAGGGCCTGGGCCAGATAGCCCACCATCTCCTGGGAGTCCTCGTAGAGCAGGGGGTCGTGCTCCACAATGAGGAAGCTGTGGTGGTTCTCCTCCAGTATGGTCATGAGCTGAAAGGAGGTGAAGGCCCGGCGCACATCCAGCTCGGTGATGTTCCGGTTCAGCCGGCTGAGGATGCGGGAGTAGTTGCCGCTGATGAAGAGGATCTTATAGCGCTGCAATTCTGGGTGGCTGTTGATAGCTCCGGCCATCAGCTCCACCGGGGCGACCAGGACGTTGAAGGTCTCGGGGAGGATGGAGACGGCCGGGCAGAGTTCGATCTCCATGAAAGAGAACAGGGTGCTTCGGGGATATCAGGGCGAGGCAAGGGGGCGGAGCGAAAGTGAAGCCTTTTGGCCACACGATCTCCCATCTGTACAACGTGATTTATGAGTCTCGGGTCAAGATCCTAAAATCATTCTCGCTTAATCTGCGTGTCGAAAACACAAACCAAGACCAGGGTTTATTTGGATCCCTATCTTTAAATTCGTCCAACTTCGCTCTGAGAGAGGCATCGATGATTACAGGGTTATCGATGTATGTCCTATTTTCCTTTAGACTAAACAACCATGGATACCTCTCTGGATCTCGAATTAAGGGATTGATCTCTTTCTTTGGATACGAAGAAACTGTAGCATGACCAACTACGCCATTTGCCTCAGCATAGAAGCATATCCGATCCCCAGGTTTCAGATGCTTTCTACCAGGTGTTCTTTCGCCGAAAGCATAAATTCCATGCACACCGACAAGGCTTTGGATCACTTCCTCGGCTTTCTGCTCCTCGTTGCCTATTACTGGAGAAAGCCAAAAACCAACCTTCTCTGTCTCAGGAGGCTTTTCCGCGGATTCTGTGGGCCTGAATACTTGTGGTTCTGCCGGCTCTTCACCAACCTCAGATTCTGCTGTTAATCGAGCCATCAAATCGATGATTGGATCTATTACAGGGCCAGATGGACTAAGCACGGCCAAAATATCGTCATGTGCAACATCATACTTGTTCATCAATTCAGCCAATGAAAGAAGAGATTCGGCGGATATGACCCTCAATTGATCTGTCCTTTTCTCAGCGCATATGGCATTCTCAAGCTGATGTACCTCTGGGTCGAATCTGCCAACAATGTAAAGACCTAAGGCGTGAGCTCTATCCGGTATTATCTTCTCTGAGATGGCCTCATCGATGTAGTTCATCAGAGTGGCCGTCTTGATTGCATATGCCTCTGTAGTCTTTACTTCAACGACAATATAAAATTCGGAAGGCGATTTCCAAAGACCATCAAAACCAATTTGCCCTTGAACTCCTTGGTATCTGCCGAATCTCACTTCAAATCCCAAGAAATGACCCAGATAGTTGATCAGATCTTGAAATGCTCTATTATACTGGCTCCCAGTATTGCGGAGGGATTCCCCGATGTAATCTCTGATTTGGCCTACTTCATTGGCATTTTCCTTTAAATAAAGCCGAAATCGTTCTCGAGGGTTGTCATCTCCAATAGTATCATCCAGCTTACCCACTAGGGATAAGATTTGCTTTAGAGTGATGTTGCCCGTATTATCCCTCCTCAGATCTTAGTTTTGAATAAGATCGAGGTGAATAAGAATATTCGCATCATGTTGATTCACATGTCGACCAAGACAAACTCTCTCCCGCGTCCTCCAGCTCCTCGTCGCGCCACTATCACGCCTGCCTGGCCTTGTCTCGGCGGTCCCCCAGCGCACGCCTTCCCACAGCTGGCATAAAGGGGAGGACCTGAGATATGCCTCATGAAACCGACCAAAGCTATCTTCGTGCTGCCTCTGTTTCTCCTGATTGCCCTGGCCGCTGGCGCTCCAGATGAGGCCATGGGAAGAGTCACCAAAGTCATAGATGGGGATACTTTTGATGTACAGCTCCAGGATAGCTCGCTCTCCGAGGACCTTATCAGGGTCAGGCTTGCAGATATTGATTGCCCGGAAACCAGAGGCTCTAAAGCCTGCGAAGCTGGAAAAAATGCATCCGCCTATACCCGATCCTGGCTGCTGAGCACCTACATTTTCCTGGATCTGGACGATAAGACCGGAAAAGACCAGTATGATCGTTGGGTGGCCGTGGCTTATCTCAGCGAGGATGGCGTGCCGGGCAGAAACTTCAACAAAATGCTTGTGGATGCCGGCCACGCCGAGATAAAGGACTTCGAAAATAACGAGTTCGATCCATGGAGCTGGTGGAGCTAGGAATAATCTTCTTCGATCCTCGTGAGGCATAGTCCGGCTGTACGCCCTGTTCTGGCAGTGGGTCGCTGCAGAAGACAACCATTTTAATATTGGCCCTTCCCATTTCCCCCGTGATGGACCACTTTGACTTGGCTTTGAAGCTCCTCGCCGCCGGCCGTCTGGACGAAGCCCGCATCTACCTGGAGGAGCTCCTTGCCCTGGATCCCGATAATCCCAATCTCCTTTACAACCTGGGCCTATGCTATGTGGACCTCGGCCAGCTCGACAAAGGCATAGAGCTGCTGAACCGCTGCCTGCAGATTGCACCGCACCACTCGCATGCCTGCGTGGCCCTGGGCATCGCCTATCAGAAAAAAGGCGACCTGGCCCAGGCCAGGGAGGCCATCAGTCGGGCCCTGGCCGCAGACCCCAAGAACCCGGTGGCCCTCAAGAACCTGGGCGCTGTACTGGGACGGGAGGGCGACAGCCTGCGGGCTCTCTACTATCTGCGCCAGTCCTACCAGGCCGATCCGCAGGACCCGCAGACGGTGTACGGCCTGGCCTTCGCCTACATGGAGATGGGAGACATCGAGCCGGCCCAGAAGCACTTCCAGATGGTGCTGGATATGCCGGCCCCGGAGGAGCTGCGAGCCCTGGCCAGGAACGGACTGCGGGAGATCGCCGTGAGGGAGCTGAAGGCTCGCGGGCCGAGGATGGATGTGGTCTTCTATCTGCTGGATGCCATGCGGCTGTTCTCTGTAAAATCGCTGGATGAGGTCCGGGAGGTCGCCTTCGAGATCGGCTTGCAGGGGCAGTACGGTCTGGACATCAACGACCCCAAAGAGACCCATGTCCTGCGGTCGCTGCCGGGGAGGACCTTCTCCGCCCTGGAGCTGCTGTGCATCATGTACGCCGGCTTCAAGAGGATCGAGCCGGGGATAGATATCGGGGTGGACCTGGGGGAGGAGTGGGAGATGGCGGAGAGACTGGAGGGAGAGGAGAGATTCTCTGATTTGAAATGTTAATTATCGCGCTCTTTCGATGCGATCAGAATTATAGGCTCAAAATGCTTCAATTTAACATTTATACCATATAATCACGTTTGATTATCCATCAAGTCCACCGTTGAGCCAAAGCTCTAACGAAGAACGAATAACTCTCTGTGCTCTTAAATTTTTAATAGGATTAGGATTTCGCCATACTATACGAAACTGTGGATTATCGATAGGTAATAGCTTGATGCCACTTTGCCTATCCGTGTATTGCATGACCGAGAACGTATAATCCTCGTTTATGCTATTTACTTTTATATAAGTAAAGTCTAGTGGTAGTCGCATATCATTTCTGATAAACGACCATGTTTCAGCTCCATACTTATTGATCGCATCTGAGGGGATATCGTCTGAGATGAAGTGCCATAGAGCTACATGATCAAATCCGTATCTATGCAATGCTAATGCTTGACCTATACCTTTGTAAAAGCTCATATTTTTGCCGAATTCAGCCGCAGTAAATGATTTAACTTCCACCGCATTCAATTTGCCAGAAGTCTCCCTGAAGATCATATCGAGATCGGGTTGAAGTATGGGCACATAGCCAAGTTGTCTTTCAAGGTGCTCCCGTAATCTCGGTGAGTTTGATGGTCTTCTATGAATATAAATGTCTTCAAATTTATCCATCAATTTATCTCGAAGCTTCTTTACGAGATTTGATTCGTGTGGGTTCATTGGTAGCCACCATTATTTGATGTAGCCAGATTTACCTATACTTAGCTTGAGGACGTCAGGAAAGCCAAATTCAAGCTGCCAAGGCATAAATGCTCTGCCCAGATCCATAGTAGGACTCGAATATATGGTTATAAACGACTTCACATTTCTGCTGGTATATCTCTTTTGTATAAGCCCTTGGAAGCTGATCGAGAGCTTCTTCAATGGAGAGCTTGACCAAAGCCCTCGATTGCATGCGCTTGCGCCAATCAAGGACCAGCTTTTCCTCCTTCAACCGCTTGAGCAGGCCTCTAGCCACGTCCTTTACCTTTGCAAGTTCCTTTTGATCCAATTTCATTTCCGGCTTGGTGAGAAGATCGAATACCACAAGCTCCTCATCTGAGAGACCTTCCTTAACGCCCCTCTTCTCTTCGTCGCTCAGGTCTTTGATGAACTTCATCAAGTTCTCAAAGAAAGCGTCCTTATCGCAAGCGCCGCTGTTGTATTCATCTATCATTTTCTGGAACTTGTCAAGGTAATCGATCCTTGTGCGGTTGAGGTTGACCATTTGGCTTAACCTTGATTCTATGGCGCTCACAAGGCTCTCTGTAACCGTATTCTTGCGGTTTCTCCTAAAAATGTCCTTTAATTTATCGAAGTCTATCTTGCTGATATCCACAATACGCAAGTCATCCTCGAAATCTACGGTATATCCCTCGGCCTCAATAGATTCGTCGAGGAGGCTTTCTATGGCCCCAATGACCTCAGAAATATCCGGCTTTGGAGTTAGCGATAGGATCTTTTCTGCGATTATTACAAAAAGAGCCCTCTGGGCGCTGAACTCATTGGCCCTTACATCAGGCAGTATGGCTTTGTAGAGCTTGTTGAGGCCTATGGCCAGGGCAATATATCGCCTCTTGGATTCTCCAGATACCAGCACAGCCTCGACGGCATCGTCCAGCAGTTTGACCTTTTCGAAGCCCTGGGCCGACTGGATCCTGGAAGGATCTATTCCTTTCTCAAGGCAGAAGGCGGCGGCTTGCTCTATGGCCTGCTTTAGCTGCTCTATCTGGGCCTCCTTGTCCTTGATGGGAGTGTCTCCCTCTTTAATTCCGCCACCTGCATCTGTTCCATAAATTGCCAGAGCCTTTTTCAGATCCTTGAAGACGTCCCCATAGTCGACGATGAGACCGTTTACCTTCTGGCCAAAGACCCGATTGGCCCTGGCTATGGTCTGCATGAGGGTGTGGTTTCTCATGGGTTTATCCAGGTAGATCGTGGAGCAGGAAGGAGCATCGAAGCCCGTTATCCACATGGAGCAGACAAAGACAAGCCGGAAAGGATCTCTGGCATCCTTGAACTTCTGGTCCAGGTCCTCTTTGACTATGCGCTTTCTGTGAGGCAGGATGTCCAGGCCCTTTTTGTGGAACTCATCGACCTCGTTTTGGGACTGGGAGATGACCACGGCCATATCAGTCTCACTCATGAACTGGATTCTCTTTTCCAGCTCCTTCTGCCTGGCTCCGCCTGCCTTCCCGGCCTGGGAGCGCAGCTCCTCTTGATAAGCTGACCAGTGCTTCTTGACCTTGTCGTACATCCTGACAGCGGTGGCTTTGTCTATGGAGACAACCATGCCTTTGCCCAGGAATCCGCGGTTCACGAAGTGCTTCACTATGTCTTTGGCTACGTCCTCCAGCCGGTCGTCCCTGGTTATCAGATAATAATCCTGGGATAGCTCTCGTTCCAGCTTCTTTTCCTGGTCCTCATCCAGCTCGGCGTCTTCTATGATTCTGTAGATATCCTCATTGAAACGGGGATTAACGAGCTTGAGGGGAGCTGCCCTGTTTTCATAGTATAGAGGCACAGTAGCCTCATCATCGATGGCCTGCTTGAAGTTGTAGATGCTGATGTAGTCACCGAAGACCTGCCTTGTCTTCTCCTCGCCCACCATGAGCGGCGTGCCGGTAAAACCGATGAATGCAGCCTTAGGAAGAGCATTTCTCATATTCTGGGCAAAGATATCATACTGGCTTCGGTGGGCTTCATCAGTTATGACGATGATATCCGATCGATCGGAGAGCTTGGGGTAGACCTGGCCTCGCTCGACGCGGAATTTCTGGATCAGGGTGAAGATATATCGGTGATCCTCCTGGAGGAGCCTTTTGAGGTGCTCGGCGCTGGATGCCCGGACCGTCTTCTCCGACTCGGTGACCGCCCCGGAGTTGGCGAAGTTCTTGTAGATCTGGTCGTCCAGATCATCACGATCAGTTACGATGACAAAGGTGTAGTTGCCGGGGAGCTTTCTTTGCACTTTCTGAGAGAAGAAGATCATGGAGAAGCTCTTGCCTGATCCCTGGGTGTGCCAGAAGACGCCCAGGCGGCCCTGATTTTGTTGGATATTCTGGACCGCTTGGATGGCGTTGTTCACTCCCAGGTACTGATGGTTCTTGGCCAGGATCTTGTTTGTGCCGCCGGCTACCTCGTGAAAGAGGATGAAGTTCTCCACCAGGTCCAGCAGCTTTGACGGATCGCATGTTCCCCGGATCATGGTCTCCAGGGAGACTATGCCCATCTCTCCTTCTTCGTTGATCCTCTTCCATTCTGAGAAGTGCTCCCATTCGGAGGTGATGCTGCCTATTCGGCTTGCTGAGCCGTTGGAGAGCATGATGAAGGCATTATACCAGAAGAGCTGCGGTATGGTGCTTTTATAATCCCGGAGGTTGTCCTGGAAGGCGTTTTCCAGGCGTCTGTGGCTGGCTTTCAGCTCAATGAATACGAGAGGTATTCCGTTAACAAAGCCCACCAGATCGGCACGCCGCTTGTATAGCTCACCTGTAACCCAGAACTGGGAGGCCAGGAAGAAATCGTTGTTTTGGGGTGCGCTCCAGTCTATGAGCTTCACATTCTCCGTCTTTTCCATGCCATCTGCCTGGTAGGAGACCTTTACCCCGTTTTTCAGCATACCGTAGGTCTCCTGGCTGGCCCTGGCCAGGCTCATGACGCTTCTGTCACGAGTCAGGGCTTGGATGGCCAAATGGAGGGCTTCTGAAGGGAGGAGAGGATTGAGACGCTGCAAAGCTTTTTGAAGCCTGGGAACCAGGACCACTTCAGCGGTGTTCTCCCGGCCGATGCTGCCGCCCTGGCCAAAGCGCTCATAAAAGCAGTTCATGGTTTGCCAGCCAAGGCTGGCAAAAAGCTCGATGGCGGGCTGCTCGATTATGCAGTCTTCAGAATAACTGCTGTACTCACTGCTCGTTGTTCTCTCCTCCCCGAACTATTGCCGATAAGCTGCCGATGTATTGCCGATATTTTGCCGATAAACGATAGGATCGAGCACGGCGGGAGGGATCGGCTACCTCCAGCCAGCCGTCTTCCACCCAATCCTTTAGAAGATTTCTGGCCATGCGCTCGGAGAGGCCCAGCTCGGCTGCCACCTGAGGAGCAGCGATGGTCTCTCTTCCGGCAAAGAGACCGAGCACTACCCTTGCCCGATGATCCAGGCGACGCAGGTCCTCCGGTTCTTCCTCTAAGCCCTCAACAGCGCACTTTTGGGCTGTGAGCCGGACGGACTCAAAGACCTCTGCCAGGGTGGAGATGAAGTATTCCAGCCAGGGCGTCAGATCAGCCTCGCTTCTGCCGAAGTAGTAGTTGTGGTGAGGATGGACGGTCAGGGCTCGATAGTATCCAGGCAGATCTCGGGCGTGGTGCTCCTCCAGGGAGAAGAAGCCGTTCAGGCCATAGCCGCCTTTGTGCAGGATGAAGGTTGCCAGCAGGCGCGCCGTCCTGCCGTTGCCGTCGTAGTAGGGGTGAATGGTGACAAACTGATAGTGGACCAGGCCGGCTATTAGAGGAGCAGGCAGGCCGGACTTCTCGGCCTCAGCCGCCCAGGCCACCAGGGAGGCCATGAGGGCGGGGACATCTTTTGCCTCCGGCGGCAGGTAGATTAAAGAGCCGGTGGAGCTGTTCTTGATGGCGTTCTGGCCCTCCCGGTAGGGCGTGGGCCTGGCCCGGGGCCCGACCTCGACCTGGGCATGAAGCCTCTTGATCAGCTCCTCTGTGAGCGGCTTTTTCTTTTCTGCCCACTCCTCGACCCGCAGGAGGGAGTTCCAGTAATTGCGCACCTCGGAGACGTCCCGCTCCCTGCCGGCGATTTCCAGATTGGCGTCGGCCATTACTGCCTTTGCCTGGGACATGGTGAGGCGGTTTCCTTCAATGTAGGTGGAGTAGTGAACCGCTCGCACGCGGGCGTGCGCCCGAAGTTCGGCCTCGGCAGCGGGCAGGAGAGGCGTGTGGTCCACCAGGGCGCGTGCTGCCTCGATCTGCATCAGGCCGCGGGCGATGGCGGGGGTGAGGGTGAAATGAGGGGACCAGTTGGTGGTAGAAGCCATGGACTTGTTCCTAGATGGATCAACCTCGATTAGATTTCGTTCTCCTCTATTTGCCACTCGAAGGATTGACGGATCAGGAACATGATATAATCGACCTCAGCGAGAGATTCGATACCCACTTCTAAATCACCGTTTCCATGATGCTCGACCGCCGTAATATCCCTGCACAAACGTTTTGGATCATTCACCTCATCGAAAGGCATATTGAGGATCAATCTAAGCCGATTTTTCTGTGGGATTATGTCCACAAAGTTAGTCGAATTTTTATAAGCGATGTAAAGTTTCGTGAACTCCTCCTTGACCGAGGAATCCAAATTCATTATGCGCATTCTCAACTCCCTGAAAAGCTCTCCCATATCGCCTTTCAGGCTTTCGGCGAAATCTTCAAGCGTATAATTTCTAGAGCCCTTTCTACCCTTAAGGATGCGATAGCTTTCAAGAGACTTCACTTCGGGAATTGACCAAATTTCTATAGCTTGATCAACCAAGTAGTCCGCACGTTTCTTAATTTCTTCTTCATCCCATTTATCAAGGTTTCGAAGGCCTAGGCTGAGTCTTACGGGGCTGTTAGCGAACCCGTGCTCATCTTCTCTCTTTTCGAGGAAGGACATATCACCCAAATCAGGGTTGTAAGCTGTTAGGGTTAGGTTACCAATAGTATGCAGGTACTTGGACTGGATTTCCATCCATCTCGGGCCTAACATCTGCTGCCACTCTTGAGATAAATCCTTGTTTTGGGGGAGAATATGTTCGATGGTACATTTATCGATGTTTATTAGCTCTTTTTGTTCGTAATTCTCTAGTTTGTCCAGTAAATAATGGCGTATTCTAAGATTGTAAATATCTCTGATTACAAATGCCTGCTTAAACTCCTCGTTTGTTGGAAAGCGCCTGTAGGAGTCCATCAGCAAGAAGGCCGCCCTGAGGCTCTCTAAATAATTACTCTTGTCTACGGATTTAGACAAATTGGCGAATGTTTTGTTTAGGTAGCCAGGAGGTATGCTGCATATTGCTCTCCTGAAGACGTAGCTTTCTACGAGCTTCAGCACCTCCATAAACTCCTCTCGGTTTATCCTTTGCTGTCTATAATCATCATAAACCTCCAAGAGAAAGGGATAGGCTACATCAACTTTCAAATCTTTGATATCGCTTAGTATCTTCCGTATTTCTTCGTCCTCTTCCTTTGAAGAGGTTAATTTGACAAAGTACTTTGAATAGAGGTAGATATCAGCCACTATGTTTTTGATATCTTCTCCCTTCAAGTTCCGGACATAGTCCTTGAAATCCGCATACACCTCACCGATTATGGGTATTTTTCCTGCATTCTTGATTGTGAGATAGTCCCTGATGAAGCGATCGAACTGAGGCGAGCGTTCGGAGTGGTCGAAGCTTTGTTCCATAGGGAACCAATAGTCCTTATACAGCTCTCCCTGTTTTTTTGGCTCCAAACCCATAAGGATGTAGTTCCTGATTAGGTCTGCCTGTGAGAGATCTAAGCCCGTGGAGTTAAGGCTCTCGAAGATGAGCTGAGGATTATCATTATCACGATTCAGAGAGACCTCAACGATCAATAACTTTCCGATTCCCTCATAAAGTTTTATTAGATCCATCCCGGTTTCATTTATTTTTTTCTCGAAGAACTGGTAGTTATCGATAAGCCGTTTTGACGGAGACTGTGGCAGCTCATTGCCATCTATCAGGAGAGTATAGGTTTCTTTATCACTCTTAGTTGGTATCAATTTATAGTTAAGATCGCCTTCTTCTAATGCGTTGAATAAATAATACTCCTTGATCTTGCGGCTAATCATTGACTTAGCATCAGATTTCTCAATCGCTTTAGCGAGGGCAGATAATAATAGCGAAAGGGTAATCAACCGCTGTTGGCCATCTATTACCAACAGTTCGGAGACCGATGTGGCTACGTAGATTCCCTCGTGAATATATACGATAGAACCAATGAAATGTCCTGGTGCTTTAGGATCATCTGCCACACGGAGTATGTCATCCCATAGTTGCTGGCATTGCCTCATTGTCCAGCTATATGTACGCTGATAAATCGGAATGACGAATTGCTTTGGCCCTTGAAGGAACTCAAATAACTTGGCTTCACCAGCTTTCATTCATTATCACCTCAATTTCATATTAGAAGGCATTTCATTCCAAATGCGACCCTCAAGTTCTCGACCTGCTTTCTTCTTGTTTATACCGCCCCATTGCTTAAAGAAAAATGGAACATCTGCTTTCTGGCATTGATCACGAATGCTAGTTACCCATGAAGGGTTCATTGCTCTGGCATTTGGTCCTGATTCTCCCCCGACAATAACCCAATCGATCCCCTCCAGATTAAGATGATTCAACGGCCCTAGCATTGGTTCAATAGAAAGGAACTTGATATGGGCTTTTGTTTGACGGAGGTCATCTATTCGATAGCAATAATCATTATTCTCAACGCTTACCCCCATCCAAATGTTGGGTGACCATTTCAACTCTGAATCTAAATCTAATAATCTCCCTGACCTCTTGGTTAGAACCTGGAATCGATGCCAATGTGCCTTTTGCATCACATCAAATACTCGAAGGATGAAATTCAGTGGGACATCTTCGTGAAAGAGATCGCTCATGGAATTAACGAAGATATTCATCGGCTTCTTCCAATGAAGCGGTGTATCGAGAGCGTTTTCGTGTAAGGTAAGCTCAAATCCGCGAGAGTAATTCAGCAGGCCCATGGCCTTGAGCCGAATGGAGAGCCGCTCTGCATAACAATTTTTACAGCCTGGGCTCACCTTTGCACATCCTGTCAACGGATTCCAGGTTGCTTCGGTCCATTCGATGCTAGAATTTTGAGCCATTTTAAGCGTCTCTTGGTGGAAATGTCACTTCAACATCTTTTGAGAAAGTATTTTTTCGGCGCTCATTCGCTGGAGGTTTTGTCTTTATTTTTCCGCTCGTCTCCAATTTTTTAAGTATGTTTTGATAATTTTTCAATATAAATGGCTTACCAATATTATGTTTATCATAAATCTGTTTTGTCGTAAGAGTTCTTCCTGCAAAATCGCTCATTAACATTTCCCCCAGTTCGTCGATAGTGCGGCTGAATTCGAATAGCATTGATTGTCTTCGAGTAGCAGGACAATACATAAAGGATGGAATACCTTGATAAGAATCATTGCTCTCTTTGGCCATTATTTCTTTCATGATTTCGTAGCCTTTCGGATGCTTACTAACGAAAATTAGGTGATGGCTTGTACGTGTTCCTTTATCGTTCTTGAAACAAAATGGAAGAACAAAATCTCCACCAACTTCATTTAATGCTCTTGCCATCTCCTCTATTATTGAGGCCTCGCGTTCAATTGGATTAAGCTTTTCTAATTTTCTTCTGAGTTTATTGGCTCGCTCTTCTCCAAATAGAGAATTCATATGGTCTTCAACTATAAAATTGTCTAATCCTGCATTTATGCGATTATAATTAAAAAAGAATATACAATCGCATCCCCAATTTTTAATCGTTGCACCAATCAAGCGCAAAGACAATCCTTTATATCCCCATGGATCTACGAAGAAAAGAGTGGGTATCAGGTTCATGTCTTCTAACATTTTGGTAATATTTTCCCCAACCTCTTCGTTTTCTATCGCCGGGGGATATTTTAAAGTATTTATGCCAGGTAGTTCATTTATGGCTGCATTTAGCACTTGGACTTTCTCAGTATCTTTATCATTAAAAACGGTAATCAACATTTCACGCATATTTTCATTCTGTATAGCTTTCTCAAGTATTAAAAGCGGAGTCGATTTATTACCATCTTTATAAAAACCAGTGCCGGCAAAAAGGTCAATGTACGCAATTTTATTAATAGACCACTTCTTGGCTTGAGGTATCATAACATTCGCCCAAGCGTAAAAATATTTACTAACTATTATGGCTTTAATAAGAGATTGCTCTCTGGATTCATCGAAAAAATCCTCGATAGACATTTTAATCCGCTCCTTCTTCAAGTTTCAATTCACTTACATCAATTTCACATGAAACCAATTTGGGCAATAACAGATCTCTTATGCTCCGAAGAGAGATATTTTTGCAGGACAAAATATGAACATTTTCGAAAATTAGAGATACGATATCATGGAATTGTCTAAGGATATTCTCCTCGGGCTGCACAATTAGGAAGTTATCAAAGCAATTTTCTCTGACTCTTTGTCGCCCAGTTGCGCCAGACATGCTTTTAATAGCATGCTCCCTAAATGCTTCTGACCTTGCAATCAAATAGACAAGCTCTGGAATAAGGGTCTTTGATCTTAACACAATGAATTCGGTTGATCCAATTGCTAAAACATCATCTGGTAATAGCTGCACAAATCCGGTCTTCCCATTTTCGAGGCAGGGAGTGATTCTGGCAAATAGCGTATCTCCATTCTTGAATTTAGAGCCGCTGTTACTATCCTTATAGTTGTAGCTTTCGATTATCATTGAATTCGTGGACAGATTATCCATCGTTATGAAGGGTTTCATTCCTTGCTTAGGGACCTTCGTTTTTGGATTAATAATTATTGCATCACTGACTTTTTTAACCTCCCACCCCTCCGGTATCCTTCCCAGCGGCGAGTCCACCATTTGCACCTTATCGTGCCCCGGAAAGCGAAAGTGCACGAACCACTCGCGGTAGAGCGCCTGGGCCATCTCCTCCAGGATCTTGATGCGCCGGGTGTTGTTCTCGATCAGGTCGTCATAGGCGGAGAGGATGGCGGCGATCTTGCGCTGGGTGGGGAGAGGTGGGAGCTTTATCTTTGCTCTTTTGAAATCCTCAAGAACCACTCTCGGAATTGCTGCTCCCGTAATAAAACCGTTTTTAAGGTATTCTCTAGTCGTATTACAATCTAAATAGTAGCGAAGGAATCCTGGGATAATTTTTTTGGTATCAGGGCGAAGGATAGCTACTGAGGAGAGCAATACAACATCTAGATTCTGCTTGAATTCGCATACAGTATCAAGAGCTGTAGCACCATCCTTAGCGATTAAAACATCATCTAATTTTGGCTGGCAATTTTGACGTACAAGTTCTTTGAAATCTTGTTCAGAGATTTTGCGGCATGATTCAATATTTATTCCAAAAGGAGTTAAATCCTTGACAGATGCCATCGGCAATCCGACATCTACAGACTTTGGGCTTTTATGTGCACCATCTGTGATGCATAAACATACTTCTTTGAGTGTGTACTCTGGCCACCTAGAAGTCATTGGTGTCTCCCAACAGCCTTGCCACATTCTCGCTGATCCTCTCCTCCAGCGTCCTCGCTTCAGCATTAAGCCGCTCCAATTCCTCGTTCAGCTCTGTGAGCCTCTGCGAAAAATCGAAGTCATCCGCCGCTCTCTCGGCCACGCCCACATAACGCCCCGGATTCAGGCTCCAGCCCTGCGCCTCGATATCTTTCGCGGTAGCGACCTTGCACAGCCCGGCCACATCGGCGTATCTTCCATCCGGGAAATGCTCGCTCATCTGGCTGCCGTTTGCCGTCTCCGGCTCAATACCGCGGTAGAGCCTCACAATATTTGCTATGAACTCAATCTGATCCGGCGCAAACTCCCTGTGAGCCCGGTCCACCTGGGTATAGATCTGTCTGGCGTCGATGAAAAGCACTTTATCCTTCCTTCCGGCAGGCTTGCCTCGATCCAGGAACCAGAGGGTGCAGGGCAAAGTTACCGTGTAGAAGAAGTTGGGGCTTATGGCAATCATCACGTCCACCACTCCGCTCTCGATCAGCTTCTTTCGAATCTCCAGCTCCGAGCCACGTGCGTCGCTAGCCGAGTTGGCCATTACAAAGCCGGCCCGGCCCTTTTCATTTAGCGCAGCATGAAAGATCTGAATCCAGAGGTAGTTGGCATTATCTACTTTCGGCACCCCAAAGCCGAAGCGGGGATCATCCGCTATCCGCTCCTTGTCCACCTTGTCCACGTTGAAGGGCGGATTGGCCATCACGAAATCAAACTTGCCTAGGCTCTTATGGATATCCTCGTAGTAGGAGTTGCCCTCCCTAATATCTCCGGACAGCCCATGCACTGCCAGGTTCATCTTGCAGAGCCTGACGGTCTCAGCGATCTTGTCCTGGCCGTAGATGGCAATATCGCTGCTCGGATTCTTCTTATGGTTCTGGACGAACTTGGCGCTCTGCACGAACATGCCGCCTGAGCCGTTGGCTGGATCGAAGATGCGGCCGTAGTAGGGCTCAATGACCTCCACGATGAGCCGGACGAGCGATGTGGGCGTGAAGAACTCGCCGCCCTTCTGGCCCTCGGCTCTGGCGAAATTGCCCAGAAAGTACTCATAGATCCTGCCGAAGGCGTCTCCGGAAAAGAGTGCTTCTCTGTCCAAGGTGGTCTGGTCGATATTGAAGGTCTTGAGCAGGGTTCGCAGCGTGCTGCTCTCAAGCTTGGTGTAGGCTCCCACCGGCAGAACGCCCTTCAGCTCCTCGTTCTCGGACTCGATGGACTTCATGGCCTCATTGATGGCGTTGCCGATGTCCGTTCCCTCGGGAAGCCTTATCAGATTGGAGAAGCGGGCGCTTTCGGGGAGGTAGAGAACGCCCTGGGCCTGATAGTGCAGCTTGCCTATGGGCCGGCGATCGCTGCCCATTCCTTTAAGCTCTTGCTCTGCCTGGCGAAACTTGAAGTCCGCATACTTGAGAAAGATCAGGCCGAGAACAGGCAAGGAGTACTCGGAGGCTTTCAGCTTGGAGTTGGCCCGCAGTTCATCCGCCGCACCCCAGAGGCGTTTTTCGATATCGTTGTGGTTTCCTGGCACTATGCTTCCATCCTACGTTTCAGCAAATATCGCTCACAATTTATACTGCTTGCCCTCATTTAGCATCAAAACAAAATAGCTGAAAGCATCTCGTGCGTGCTCCGCCAGCCTGCAAGCTTTTATATCCAATTATCATGATAATTACCCCCGGAGGCTTCTCTCTGCAGCCCAATACCTTTGATGTTCTCCCCCGGCGCAAGCGAATCACCTTGTTCAAGACAGCATGCGGCTGGATCTTCAAGCACTTCTTCGACGACAGTGCAGTCTTTAAGGAGCTGGCCGACTACTACAACAAGGCCCTCTTCCGCTTCGAGTTCAAGACCGTAGGCGAGCGGAACAAGGCCCTCAAGCTCCTGGAGCTGCGCGGCTTCGAGGTGGAGCTGGTGGAGAACCTCAGAGAATATGCGGTCAAGCTGCCCAGGTACAGCAAATACGCCCCGGTGCTGAAGAACTCCGTGGCCATGATCGAGACCCCAGAATGGCGCATCTTCCTGATGAAAGACCTGGCCGCGGTAGAGGAGGCCCAAAGACAGGGGGCGAAGCTGGTAGAGGTGGAGGTGAAGTTCTAGGAGCTGCCGGCAGGAGAGTGGGAAGGAAAAGGGTAAAATGAACGAGGGCCTTCAGAAGGATGGAGTCGCATTATCCATGACCGAGCAGAACCGCAAGTACGTTACCAAGGAGATCGGCAAGCTCCTCTCCGAGATCTGGCGGATCAAGGGCCTGGCGGAACAGGAGTATGGGCCGCAGCACCCCATCACCAAGAAGCTGGCCAGCATGCACGAGGATGCACAGAAACTGCTGCGGGAAGAATCATGAGAAAGCATTCGATAAAGAGTTTAAGGGATTCAATTGGAAATATTTATTAGCTATTCTGGGGAAACTAGCATAGATGTCGCAGAAACCCTATACGATTGGATTCCTAATGTTATTCCTGACGCTAAACTATGGATGGCGAAAAGAGATATTCCACCTGGATCTCGTTGGAGGCAAACTATAGAGAGTCAGCTCAAAGATAATTGCTTTGGATTGATTTTTCTAGCTTCCGATAATCTAACAAGTCCCTGGATATATTATGAAGCAGGTGCATTATCCAAAGGCAGAGATGATGCACGTATATGGACAATCCTCATAGATATTAAGGAAACTGAAGTTAGAGGCCCTCTGGAACAATTTCAGCATACTATATTAGAGAAAGAAGGTATTCGGAAATTAATATATACTATTAACAGTACATCCGTAGATCAATGCGAATCAGATCTCGATAGCAAATTTAATATCTGGTGGCCAATTTTAGAAGAAAAATTATGCAAATTTATCGATCAAGATAAACATTCAGAAGATATAATAGATGAAACGGTTGTAAAGTCAATTCATGGCTTTTTTGAAATTTATAGAGAAGTTTTTTGGCCAGTATATATAGATGCAGTTACACATTTGGAAGAAAGGCCGGATTTTATATGTCTTGAGCAAGAAAATATTCTTGCTCATATATCACAGGCATTTAATCCCAACTTGAACCGAATACAAAAAGAGGAAAATATTCTTAAAGCAGAAAGACATTTGAGACGAGCGATACTAGATTGTCGTAAAATCGTGATATCAGATATTCTTACAAATCTAAATAAGTTTAAAATAAGAAAGGTTTTAGATAATAATTTTAAAGTTGAAGTTCAAAAATTTGGAAAAATGGTGCAAGAGTCAATTGACGAGAAGTCAGATCTGGATATATTAATTAAAAATTATAAATCCATAATTGAATATGGTTATTGGTTGCTTGGTAAATACGAATGACTCTGACTTGGGAGAACAGCACCGAACATACCAAAAAGCTCTTAAAGGTTTGGCATCAATAATAGTAGTAAGGGGTGGGGTGCTAGTGATAGTAGTAGTAAATTATTGCTCCTGAACTCACCCCCGTATTCTTCTATATTCAGATCTTGATTCCCAGGGCCTCGGCCTTCATGACCCTGGCCTTCTGCAGTGCGGCATCTGCGTCCATCCTGGCACAGCTCCCCAGGTGCACATTTCTGGTACGGCTTCCCTCCCGCCAGGTGGCCATCCAATAATAGTAGGTCCGTCTGCCCATCTTGCTGCTCTTGACCTTCTCCATGGTCCAGATGGAGAGGTCCTCCAGCCGGGCCCGGTCCTTGAGGGCCTCCGCCTCCGCCTGGAGCCGGTCCGCCTCATCCTGCAGCTCCCGGGCCTTGGAGCCGGCCTGGGGCAGGACGCTGGCTGCCTTCATGGCCGCTTTGGACTGCATGGCCAGCTCCAGGGCCTCCTTTCGCAGGGCCTTTCTCTTCTCGCCAGATTCAGTCCTGTGCATGCTGAAATAGTTCTATGGCATTCTATTTATAACTTATGTAAATGACATAGAACCATATTTGAGACCACCCAAAAATCAGAGAGGGACTCCTGGAGGAAATTGCAGACTTTATTGTTTATGTTTGGCTCATTTTTAAACCCGGTAAAAAGATTGCATAGATTATTATGAAATCCCATATTTAAGATCAGTAGCCATTGTTCTGTACTCTCAAGATTATTTGGTAATCTACTAATAATAGAAGTGCCATTAATAATGTAATTGGTGAATTATATGAGACTGAGGGTAGTCAGCGCGAGAAGTGAGATTCCGAATCTCAACCCAAATGAGAAGATGATCCACATGGCGTTCCGGGCCAGCAACGTAGACTTCCTTAATCTGATGCAAAGATGTCCAAGGTTGAGACTGATTCAGGTTCCTCCATCCTACAGAAAGACCATGTCTGATGCTATCCAGGTCTTCATGGACATGCAGGGCATAGAGCTTTTGCAGGGAGATGTATGGGGGCACAGAAAGGATATGGGTGAGTACTTCACTGTAGAGGATGCCACCTTGAACGAGATCCGCTCATTGGCTGCAAGCGGAGCAAATATGGATGATGTGACCACACAAATTCAAAAGACAGCAAGAATCGGCCCGGAACTCGTCAAGTACATAGCTAAGACCAAATTGACGGCCTGAGCAAATCGCTCAGGTACACTTATTTTAGCAGCATCTAATGACCATGAGATCCTTTTTTGGATATCCGCTAGGAGACAATTTTTTATGATAGAAATAGATACCAATTCAAGATTTTAGGAAGGGAATTACCATGGTCGAGAAAGAGATGAGAAACTTCGCCCTGCGGGACGGGAACGGCAATGAGATTGGAGTCTTCACGGGCAAATCGCCCCGCCAGGCGGCCCTTAAGGCAGCCAACCGTGGCTACACTGACATCAGGCTCCGGGAGCGGGGCACGAAGAAGGTGCATGTATTCACCGGCGAGAGGGTCCAGGTAGACAAGCCCAAGGGCGCGCCGGCCTGGATGAAAGACAAGATCTGGAAGCCGCAGGTCAAAAAAGTGGGCGTCGAGAAGCTGGAATAGGTTTGAGGCCTTAGGCCTTAAGGTCCAGTTCCTCGGCTCTGGCCAGGGCGGCATTGGCCTCGGCGGTGCGATTGAGCAGATTGAGAGCCACGCCTTTGTTATGCCAGGCATCTGCATCCTGTGGGTCTAGCTCAAGTGCCCTGTCATAAACCTGGATGGCCTCGTCGTACCTGCCCAGCTCGGCAAGGGCATAGCCCTTGTTATGCCAGAAATCGGCCTCTCCTGGGCCTAGCCTGATCGCTACATCATAAGCCGGGAGAGCCTGATCATATCGGCCCAGGACAGAGAGAACATTGCCTATATTGTTCCAGGCGCCCTTATTTTCTGGATTTATCTTGATGGCCTCCACATAAGCCTGAGCGGCTTCATCATACCTGCCCTGGCCCGCGAGAATCTCTCCCTTGTTGTACCAGGCGGCCTCATATTGCGGATCCAGCTCAACTGCCCTATCATAGGCCAGGTTGGCTTCATCGATCCTGCCCAGGTCAGAGAGAGAATTGGCTTTGTTGAACCAGAAAACCGCCCCTTGAGGATCTATCTCGATTGCCTTATCAAAGGCCAGGATGGCCTCTTCGTACCTGCCCTGAGAGGCGAGAGCTGTGCCCCGGTTGTTCCAGGCAATTGTATATTGAGGATCGATCTCGACGGCCCTGTCGAATGCGCCCAGAGCCTCATCATATCTCCCCTGCTCTCTCAGAAGGAAGCCCATGTTGTTCCAGGTTTTGTGGTGGTTTGGATCCAGCTTGATGGCCTCGTCATAAGCACTGATGGCGCCGGAGGAATTGCCCTGGAGCGCGAGAGCATTGCCTTGATCAAACCAGTCATTTGCCGTCATCTGCCCAAACGCCGGAGCACAGAGGAAGACCAGGAAAATAATAGCAATAAGTTTTCTTTGGATATAGATCCCATCCTGCCGTATAGTTATTGTTTTTTACGGCTAACTTAATAAATTAACTTTTTCCTTGTCGATCGCTTCGAGACTCATTGATGGGATTCATAGGCTGGCGCATGAGAATGATTTTCAGTCCCGATCAATCCGGCAGGTCCTTAACTGCATCCAGCACCTTTCTCGCAGCCGAGCACCTCTCCGCCCTGGACTCATCCGCCGCCATTTGCTCCAGGTCCTCCACGCCGATCTGGCCCATCTTGAACTTGGTCACGAGAATGCCGGTCATGACGGCATCTCTATGCTTCGCTCTCTTGCGCACCTTCCCCATCCCCAAAAATTGCCGGCCCGAACCCTCCTGGCCAGGCATTTTCCTGGAGATCGCCATGCAAATAATAGCTTGTGCTCAGCCGGGCTATCAACCCCGACCAACAACTACAAGTATATATAACGATAATATGAGTAGTTTGCCGCTTCATGCCATAAAGGGTGGCGGGCGTGCCGTGGGCTTAATCTATCCGATTACGCTCTGATGACAGGGGAGATATGTCTGCTCCTTCGTGGGACGACATGCTACCAGCTCCCAAGGCTGGCAGGTCCAGATCCCCTGGTACAGGAGATGCATGTCGTCGTGACATGCATTCGGATTGAAGAGCCTGTGAGATTCAAACTTCGGGCTAAGAGAGTTGCGCGCTGTAACAAGCGCAGTAATATGCCTGGAGATCTCACGCCAATACACGGTCGGGGCATGATGCGGCACAAGCCGAAGCCGAGAGGCCAGCACGAGGCCCCAAAAGAGGGGATTCCCGTAAAACGGACGCTGTGTAAGATTCCAGCGCTACTGCTGACTCAAAGCCCGGCTTAATAATAGTCGAGCTTCGGGCGGGTCTGGCCATCATCAAGATGATTGGCTCCTCCTAAAAGGGCGCTGTGGATTTCGGCGCTGGCCTGCCTGGAACTTCGATTGCGCTGTTTTCTGATTATCTCTTGGATGGAGGAGAGGATGTTTATTAATCGTAACCGAAAGTTATTTATCTCGGCAATTGACGTATGTGTACTTGGCAAAAGTCGAAGTCCATTGTTTTCCCTCCTACATACAGGCTTTTGCCTCCCTCCTTCTTATCTATCGCTTCCCTGAGAGCCGAAGAAAGGCTTATAGCCTGACCAGTCCTTGAACATCTGTCTTGAATGCCAGTCATAAGGAGGAGAGGCAATTTATCAGAGCTACAGGGCTTGAAGGCTGGCCGGGCCCTTGGCTTTAGTTCTAGGTCATTTCCAAAGTGCTTTATAAAATGTCATAGAACTGTCCCGCCCACACGATTAATAGATATAATTTTAGGTTGAATCAAGGCAGATGGTTCTATGCCATTTAAATAGCATCGATAAAATAACATAGAGCTTGCTAATTGGATGCTTTTAATCGCCACAAGACATTTTTTCTTGACAGAACACAGCATGTAGCCTACAAGCCTTAAGATTGAGTTTGAGATCGAGCGAGAGAGTCAAAGCAGGTTTTTGACTTTAGGGTGTACATCGCGTTTCATCTTCTCAACAAATATTTTATTTCCAGGCATATTTTTAACAATCGATCTTAGATTTTCCCTATGCTCCTTGTACTCCTGAGCTTTCCTTAATCGCTCCTGCATTTGTTCCTGCGTTTCTGCATTTCGCATTTCTAAATGCCGTTTCTGTTTTTCCTGCTCGCACATCTCTTTGATTCTAGGTTCGAATTTGATCCAATGGGGGTCTCCAAGATGAGCCACATTATGATGATGTTCATGGCACAAAGAAATTAAATTTTGCTTTAAGAACCCTCTATCGTGCATTTGACCCTTAGTTAATCGGGAATAAGGTAAAATATCATGAGCTTCTATAATTGCTGAAGCTTCACCACAATATTCACATTTATAATGAGTGTTTTTATGCTCGTAGCAGATATCATACCATTCATCCGTCCGTGGGCTTCTAGATTTTTCGCGAATAGACGCAATATACTCCTCCTTAGATACCATAAGCTCTCGTGGAGAAATCAAATTATCGTTATTCTCTTTGTTCTTTTTAATTGAAATCTGAGGAGTAGGCTTTTTCTTGATATCGGAGCAATTAATTGCAGCAGGATGGCTATCTTCCTTAAAAGCCTGATCTAGGCGGATACTGAATTTCTTATCATATTTTGTCTGCTTAGCCGCATGAAATTCTTCTCGAAAGGAGCTTTTGTCTGAATCTGAACTCACAATTTATTTTTTAATATGCTTAGCATATAAACTCTACGCCAATGATTGAACCACGCATCTGGATTAAGACATTCGGTTAAGCCACAGTATTTAACTCAACCATCATTTCGCGAACTGTTCTAGAGGTCTTTAGTCCACAGAGCTGAATGAAGCCTTTTCTCGTTGCGGTCGTGATCCTAGAATAGGGTGGAGCCTTCTGGGACTCCTTTACTGAGTGCAATCTATTGAACATGCTCAAATCGAAAGCTTCCTAAGAAATCAGTATTCATTAGGGCTGAACTTAGCCATAGATTTAAATTATAACCGATAACTTCCTCACGACCACTGGGAGAGTCCACATTTTTTTTCGTTGTCTTGTATCTGTATAGTGGATCATCAAAGAATATGCCCATTCTCCCTCACTCTATAGTCTTGCACTCGTAAGTATCCCCGTCTCCTCTTTTTACTCCAGACCGAAACCTGCATGTCCATGTTTTGCGTCATTCGTAAATACCGAAAGATGCATCTATGGCAGCTTCAAAGTCATTCCTGCCGGGGGTCACGATGGACAAAGAGCAACAGACGGAGAGAATTCTGAGCCACCCCAAGCCATTATCGCCCAACCAGCGCCGGGCCGTGCTCAGTGACAAGCGACACATAAGGATCATAGCTGGTGCAGGCGCAGGTAAGACCGAGACCCTAACCCGCAGAATTGTCTACCACCTCATATACGAGGAGATAGATCCGGCTGCCATAGTCGCCTTCACCTTCACCGACAAGGCCGCCCAGGGCATGAAGAGCAGGATCTACGACCGGCTCAGAGACATGGGCCGGGACGACCTCCGTGCCCGCATCGGAGATCTCTATGTGGGAACTATTCACGGCTATTGCTACCGACTTCTCACGGATTACTTCAACTACGGCAACCACGATGTATTCGATGAGAACCAGGAACGAGCCTTCCTCTCGATAGTAGGCAAGGACCTGGGCCTCGCCGACTCAGGCAACTATATCCGAAACTGCAAAAATTTTCTTGAGACCGTGAAGGTGGTCGAGGGAGAACTCATCCCTGATGAAACCGTCCAAGAGAACTCCCCTGGATTCCACGAGAAGCTCAACCTTTACAAGTCCAAACTGGCTGAGAACAAGCGCCTGACCTATGATAGAATGGTAAGCCTGGCCGTCGAGAACCTCGAGAAAAGGCCGGACACCCTCCGGAATATCAAGCACCTACTGGTTGATGAATACCAGGACATCAACCGGGCCCAGGAGAGGCTGATCCAGCTCATAGGCAGGAACGCTGGCATATTCATCGTAGGCGATCCGAGGCAGACGATATACAAGTGGCGTGGATCTGATGAGACCTGTTTCGAGGACTTCGCCGAGGTCTACCCGGGCGCAGAAACCATCTATCTGACGGAGAACAGGCGAAGCGGAAGAGATATCATCAACCTGGCGAACACCTTCTCAGACAGCTTTGAGACCATCCAGTATGACCACATAGAGCCCACGAGAGATGATGGCGGCATAGTGGCACGCCTGGTGGCGAGCAGCGAAAGAAGAGAGGCCGTATGGATCGCCGCCCAGGTGGAGAGCTACATCCGCCGAGGTCTCTGCGAGTACAGCGACATCGGTATTCTCCTGAGAAGCGTTTCGACCTCCGCCCCTCCTTTTATCGATGTGTTCCGGGCCAGAGGCATACCTTTTATTATCGGCGGTGGCGTGGGACTGTTCAGAAAGGACGAGGCAAGGTCCGTAGGCATGCTCTTCTCCTGGCTCTTCGAGAAATCCTACTGGAAGCTCGATCCCCTAAAATCTTACTCCGTCATCGATGGAAAAGATCTGCTTCCTTATGCCATCAGTGCCTGGAAGGCTGCAGTTCCATATTCTCTGCCAGATGACATCGGAGACAGGCTGAAAGCGTGGAAGGATGTGGTCCTCTCAGGAGAATTCAAGCACTTCACTGAGTCCTATCAAAGCTTGCTGACCATCCTGGGCTATCTCGCTCTCGACCCCGAGGACCCCAACCAGGCCGTTATCATGGCCAACCTGGGCAGGTTCAATACCATACTCACCGACTACGAGACCGCTACCATGCTGGGCGGAAATGAAAGGGACTGGATCAGGGACACAGCCGGGCTGTTCGAGTATATAACTGGCCATGCCAATGGCACCTATGATGAGCAGATAGGCGAGGACCTTCAGGGGATCAATGCCGTCCAGATCACCACCATTCATCAGGCCAAAGGCCTTGAGTGGCCGATTGTGTTCATGCCGGCCTTGATGTCGAACCGGTTTCCTTCAAAGAACACGGGAAAGCAGAAAAAGGTCATGATCGGGCGGGACATGTTTGATGCGGCCAGGTACGAGGGCTCCATCGAGGACGAGCGAAGGCTCTTCTATGTGGCGGCCACCCGGGCCAAGGATGTGCTTGTCTTCAGTTCGTTTAGCGGGGCGAAGAAGGATGTATCAGAGAGTTCTTTCGTCTCGGATCTGCCCCGGGGATCGTACCTAGATTTATCGGAGAATGACCTGCTGCCTGCCTATGAGATAACCAAGGGAGGTGACCCGGAGGACATCCAGACCTTCAGTGCCGGGCAGATAATCGCCTATAAGACATGCCCATACGCCTACAGATTGAACCACCTCTGGGGGTACAGACCGGGGTTCTCGGAGTATCTCGGCTACGGCAAGACTCTTCATTTCTGCCTCCGCCTGGCATCGGATATGATAAAAAACCGTGGATGCAATCCCGTAAACGCCATCGAAACCGCATTAGACGATCACTTCTTCTTGCCTTTCATCGTCAGCGATCGCAACGAGAGAATCCAGGAGGCCGCCCGGAACAAGCTGGTCCAGTTTGTCAGAGAGAGGGCAGAGGACATGAAGCAGATCAAGGAGGTTGAGGCGAGGGTGGAGTTCCCGCTGCAAAAAGCCTCTGTGACCGGGAGGATTGATGTTCTTCTTCATGATGGCAACTGCTTTGAAATCCGGGATTACAAGACCTCCAAGGACAGCACCACTCATGAAGACTCGGCCATCCAGGTGCAGATGTATGCCCTGGGGATGAGCATGACCGGCGAGGCTGTGTCTAAGGGATCTGTGGCCTATTTGGATGACGCTTCTCTCCGGGAGGTGGGAGTCTCTGAAAGTCACCTGGCCCAAGCAAAGGAGGCTGTCGAGAGGCATATTTCGGGGATAGTAACCAAGGATTTCAGACCACAGTCAGGACAGCATTGCCGAAGTTGCGACTATGGTGCGATCTGCAGGTGGAGAAGGTGCTGAGATGCATTGATTTCGGAAAGGAGGCCCCTAGATTTCTATATATAGATTATTATTCTATAAAATATATTCCTACAATTTGGCATAGTCATCCAGAAATTTAATCCACTGAAAAATAGTAATTTAATATTATATAAATATTTTGATGAATTAATAAGCCATATCTTGTCGAATTGCTGCCTTTTTTGGCTGGGCCTATTATAGGGGATTTTTCCGCATTTTTTGCGGAAAATTTTTGGTCATTGCCGCTCCTTGAAGATGCAGCAGTCCAGCCTGGAACCAAAGCTGTCTGAGGCGGTGGTGATAGAAAAAAGATGCAGCTGCTCAGATTGATCTTCAGGATATCTCGTAGGTCATGGTTACGCTGGCAGTGATCTCCATCTGGCCAGGCTGAATGGGTGTCGCCATATCAAAGACGGCACTTTGGGATTTTGCAGAAACATATCCGTAGCCCTCTGAGATCTCAAGCACTTTGCCCAGATTCACGCCAGCTGCCTCCGCTGCGACCTCTGCTTTTCGACGTGCATCCTCAATGGCCATGGTCAACGCAAGGTCTTGTTGCGGCTGTGAATCCTTGAGGTCAAAGCTAACCTCATGGATGGTATTAGAACCTGCTGAGACCGCAGCATCCAGTACCCGCCCAACATCTGTGGTATTGTTCAGGTTCACAGTTACGAGATTGGAGGCTAGAAATTCTGGAGCTTTCTGTCTTGTCCCGGCTAAAACGGGCTCATCTTGGGATGCTGTTCTGAGGCTGTAGGAGCTAGTCTGAATTTCGTTCTCGGCAATTCCTGCGGCAAGCAATGCGGCTATGGTCTCATTCATCAGCTGGGCATTTTCCGATGCAGCAATAGCCGCACTGGAATCCCGAGTTTCAACTCCCAGTACCACAGTCACCTTATCCGGAGCAGCAATGACTTTGCCTTCACCCTGCACGATCAGCTTGGACACATTATTCTCTGCGGCTGTGGCAAATGGGACTGCAAGAAATAGAAGCATCATCCCTAGAAACATCATGCGAACATTTTTCATAATAAATCCCAAAGGTTATAGGATCTGAGACGTCTTATAGATTCTGCCAGGCATCTTCTTTTACATCTCTGGACACTGCACCTGGAGGCCCTAGATGGTCAATAAGCCGATAACATGACCGCATGAGCAAATATGTCTCTTGACTGGCTTTGCTGCAATACAGGCCATCTGGAGTAATCCTCAGGGCTTTCTGGTGCCAGGCCATACCCTGCGAGAAGAGGCGCTCATCAAAGGACCTACTGACCTTTGGCTGCAAGAACCTTTTTGATCTCTCCATTCCAGGAAGGATGCGACATGCTCGAATCTCAAATCGCAAGAATTGCTCTACAGCTATCTCTGGCAGAGAGAGAGGTCCAGGCCACCATAGACTTGCTGGACAGCGGTGCATCGCTGCCATTCATTGCCAGATACCGAAAAGAGGCTACAGGAAATTTGGATGAGGTGGCGATTGCCAGGATACGCGATCTTCTCCTTCGCATCAGACAGCTAGATGAGAGAAGAGAAGCCATCCTTCATTCGCTCTCCAAGCGCAATTTGCTCACAGAAGATCTGCGGGAGAAATTGCTGGCAGCGGATACACTGACAAGACTGGAGGACATCTATCTTCCTTTCCGGCCTAAAAGAAAGACTCGCGCCACTGCTGCCAAAGAACGTGGCCTGGAGCAGCTGGCCA
>Ga0208197_1000411_pt1 | contig 55551 bp, 46 predicted proteins | sample AD_JPNNA4_MetaG_FD_184444 | JGI IMG/M metagenome (GOLD analysis project Ga0208197, IMG submission 184444) | Active sludge microbial communities of municipal wastewater-treating anaerobic digesters from Japan - AD_JPNNA4_MetaG (SPAdes) (version 2) | ecosystem: Engineered > Bioreactor > Anaerobic...
TATTGACAAGGAAATTTATGAGGCTGTATTTATAGACGATAGATTAAAATGTTAAAAAAAAACAAAGATTATCGTTGACTTTTACCATAGATGTGTCAATTTTTAAGAGGCAATCTCAATCCAACGCATATGCGTCAATTTTTTTTGACACATATGCATCTTGGTTTAACGCGTATGCGACAATTGTCGCGCGCGTTATTCTCCATCTTCATAAAATCTTCATTTTCATTTCACGATTGTTTCATTCCGTATGGGTTATACTATTTCATATAGCAAATGGAGAAAAATGAGTGATAATGAAAAAAACAGCCGCGATTGCCGGCTTGGTTCTTGCCGTCGCGCTAACTGCAGTCGGTTACGATGCGACGACCGACGGCGACGGCAAAGTCGCTTTGAGTATAGATAGGGCGATAGAATTCGCTCTGCTAAATAACTTAGTCCAAAAAAACAACGCCGCCGATTTACAAACAAAGTTATTAAGCGTCGCTACGACCTGGAATTATATAGTCGACGCGCCTTCCGCGAGCGTTTCTATAAACAAGGGGCTATCGCATAGTTTTTCCGGCGACGGCGGCGCTTCGGCTTCGACCGAGGGGATTAATATCGGAATCAACGCGGGATTAACCGTAAGCGCAGGCTCGATATTCAAAATAATTCAGATAGCCAACGACTATAATAAGGGTAAATTAAGTTACGAGCAGTTGAAACTCAAATTCATCATTGAGATTAAAAGAGCGTATTATAATCTCATCGTTTTAGAAAAACAGCTCGAATTGAAAGAGTTGGCGTTGACTAACGCAAAAATTTTATTCGACGCCGCCGAGATGAAATACGATAACGGCGTTATATCCGAAATCGACAGATTGAAAAGCGAGTACGCTTATAAAACGCTAATTCCTGAGTTGAATAGATTAAAAAATTCATACAAAAATTCGCAAAATTCGTTTAAACAGATAATCGGAATCGATATAGCTCAGAAAATAGAATTATCTTCCGATATACCCGAATTTGACGGAGATATAGATCAAATTATTGAAAATTTTGAAATAGATAGTAACGCCGCCGTCAGGTCGCTCGTTTACGATCTAAACGGCGCGGAATATTCCAGAAACAATTCTATCGCAAACATAGCGCCGACTTTCAATCTCGGATACGCTTTCTCGGGTTCTAACGACTTACAAAACGCCGACTGGAAACTTTCAAATTCTCTAAAATTATCAATTTCAATGGGACTCGACGGTCTATTGCCGTTCTCGCCGGCGCAGACGAATATAATCAACGCTCAATATAACATAAACAAAATCAAAAACAACATTATGAATCAAAAACAACTCGTTAGTCTTGAACTTAGCAAAACGGCGGATAATATTAACGAACTCAAAAACTCGATAAAATCTTACGAGATGAATATCGAAATAGCGGATAAAACTTACGAAATGACCGAAAAACTGTATAATTCCGGTAGATACGGCTATTTGGAGTTTAAACAGGCGGAAGAGGATAAATTCGACGCCCGGTTGAAATTATTGAATACTAAATATGAATTTTTATCGAGCTTATACGATTTGGAGTATTTAATCGGCAGAGAAATTATAAGATAATCAAAAATTTACGCAGATACGCGGACTTATTAATATGCAAGGAGCTTTTTATGGATATAAATGAAAAAAAGAGAAAATCAAAATTAAAAATTAGACTATCGGCTGCAATCGTAGGCGTTTTATTGATTTTTATACTAACGTCGATTTACTTCGTCGGAACCAAGCCTAACAATAAGAACAGTCTGATATTTACAACTTTTCTGACTACCGACGTTAAAACTACGGTTTCTTCTACCGGAACGCTAAATCCTAAAGGAATCGTCGAGATAGGAACTCAAGTATCGGGCGTCGTTGAAAATGTTTACGTAAATTATAACGATATAGTGAAAAAAAATCAGCTGATAGCGACTCTCGATACCAATCTCCTTAAAATAGCCGTCAATCAAGCCGAAGCCGACCTTATTAAAACAAAATCGCAATACGAACTTACCCTAAAGGATCTGAAAAGCAAAGAAGAACTTTTTAAAAACGCCCTCATATCCGAATACGAAATCGAAGCGGCGAGAGTATCAAAGGACGCGGGGTACGCGCAATATCTGAGCGCTCAGGCGGGACTCGACAAAGCTAAAACTAACCTCGATTACGCCTATATAAAGTCGCCGATCGACGGCGTCGTGATCGATAAATCCATCGAAGAGGGGCAAACGGTCGCGGCAAGCTTATCTTCGCCGACGCTCTTTATCATAGCCGAAGGGCTTGAAAAGATGGAGATCCACGCGCTCGTCGACGAAAGCGACGTCGGTAAAATAAAAAGCGGGCAAAAAGCGGTATATACGGTCGAAGCCTACGACGGTAAAGAATTTTACGCAACGGTCAGAGAGATAAGGATGAATCCGACTACCGTATCTAACGTCGTTAATTACGTAATAGTTTTGGATTCAAACAATAAAGATAATCTCTTGTTTCCCGGAATGACCGCGAATATCGACTTTATAATACGCGAAGAAATTGGGGTAACCGCCGTCTCAAACAGAGCGACGCGATTCGCTCCCCCCGAAGATATGATTCGCGGATTTGATCAAAAAAACCGCGCGCAAAGGGATAAAAGAAAAAGCGATAATCTATGGTATCTCAATGAAAACGGAGAAATAACGGCTCTTCCGGTAACATTCGGCATATCCGACGACCAAAACACTCAAATTATAGGATTGCCGGAAGATAAAATGGAAATAAAAATTATAGTGGGAATACGAATTTCCGACAAAAAGACAACCGCTACTAAAGAAAATGCCAATACAAATTCAAACAGAAGATTTAGAGGCAGAATGCCGCCGATGTTTTAATATACTGCGAGGGATAAAATGAGCGTAGTTATTGAAATAAAAAATCTGAAAAAGATTTATCAAATAGAAGATATTAAAGTCAACGCGCTAAACGACGTAAGTCTCAAAGTAGAAAAAGGGGATTTTATAGCGATTATGGGCGCTTCCGGTTCCGGCAAATCGACGCTAATGAATATTCTGGGGTGCCTCGATAAACCTACCGAAGGGAAGTATCTCCTCGACGGCATAGACGTAAGCAACCTCTCAAAAGATACCTACGCGGCGATAAGAAATAAAAAATTAGGATTCGTTTTTCAAGGATTCAACCTACTGCCAAGAACGACGGCGCTCGATAACGTCGAAGTTCCGCTTTTTTACGGCGATAAGAAAATTTCAAAAAGCGAAGCGGCGCAAAAGTCTCTGGAGGCTCTAAAAATGGTGGGGTTAGAAAACAGAAAAAATCACGTTCCAAACAAACTATCCGGCGGTCAACAGCAGAGAGTAGCTATAGCCAGAGCTCTAATTAACGATCCGGAAGTAATATTAGCGGACGAACCTACCGGCAATCTCGACTCGCAAACCTCCCTGGATATTATGAAGCTCTTCTGCGATCTTAACGATAAAGGGATAACCATAATTCTTGTAACTCACGAGCCGGATATAGCGGCGTTCGCAAAAAGGAAAATAGTAATGAAGGACGGTAAAATAATAGAAGATACGGCGGAAAGCGGTAAATATTAATGGGCGCATATGCGCTGAATTTTTATGCGACAATTGTCGCGCGTCGTCGACGCGACGCATATGCGTCGGGTTGTTTTAAACTACGGCTATAAGCCGCCAAAAGGAGAATTACTTATGAATATCGGAACGACTTTAAATATTGCGTTAAAAAATATAATTAAAAATAAGACGAGAAGTTTCTTAACGGCGTTGGGCATCGTCATCGGGGTATGTTCGGTTGTAATTATGGTTGGAATCGGCGCGGGGACTCAGAAAAATATTCAGGAACAGATAAAGGGGATGGGAACGAACCTTATAATGGTTTACAATAGAAACGTCAGATCCGGCGGAGTTAATATGGGGGGCGGGTCTTCCAATCGGCTGACTTTAGCCGACGTCGAGAAGATAAAAAAACAGTCCGCCTTCGTAGAATTTATCTCGCCTTATTCTTCAAATTCTATGCAGATTATCGCCAACGGTAGAAACTGGAATACTTCGGTATGCGGCGTTTCGGACGAATATTTGCAAATAAGAGATCTAAATATAGAATCGGGATATTTTTTTAATAAGGATGAGGTTAAATCTAAGAAGAATTACGCCGTCTTGGGTAAAACTACGCTCGGCGAACTATTTCCGAACGGCGATTATCAAGGGAAAAAGATCAGGATCGGGAAAAACATTTTTACCGTAATAGGCGTTCTTAAAAGCAAAGGACAGAGCGGTATGGGGCAGGATCAGGACGATTTGATATTGATACCGTATACGACGGCGATGAATAAAATAATCGGTTCTAAAAGAGTCCGAACTATTTACTTATCCGCAAAAAACGAATCGGATATCGATAACGCTAAAAGTGAAATTACTCAAATTTTGCGCGAATCTCACAATTTATCCGCTTATGCGGAAGACGATTTTTCAATCGGAACTCAGTCTGAAATCATCGAGCGGTCAAATTCAATTTCGGGATTCTTGACCATACTGCTCGGTTCTATCGCCGGCGTGTCGTTGATAGTCGGCGGAATAGGAATTATGAATATAATGCTCGTCAGCGTTACCGAAAGAACAAGAGAAATCGGAATAAGGATCGCCGTCGGGGCAAAAAGTAAAGACATTATGTTGCAATTTCTTGTCGAATCGCTTGTATTAAGCGTATTCGGCGGATTTATTGGACTGCTAATCTCCTTTTCAGCCGCGTTTATCCTTAATACTTTTACAAATATTGCATTAATTCTAAATTTTAATATAATACTTATATCGTTTCTTTTTTCGGGATTCGTAGGAATTTTTTTCGGATACTACCCGGCAAGAAAAGCGGCTAATCTCAATCCGATAGACGCTTTGAGATATGAATAAGGGAGTATAGCTATGAATATTTTAATTATCGAGGATAATATTAGAATTTCTGACAATCTTAACTATATTCTATCCAAAGAGAACTATTCCGTTACAGTATGCGATAATGGAGAAACCGGCTATTATACCGCTTCAAACAACGACTACGACCTTATCGTTCTCGATCTTATGCTCCCTGAGATGGACGGATACGAAATTCTCGAGGGGCTAAGGGCTAACAAAAAAGATACACCTATTCTTGTTTTATCTGCGAAAGGTCAAGTGGAGGATAAAGTTAAAGCCCTCGATCTGGGCGCCGACGACTACCTATCCAAACCGTTCGCCGCGGCGGAACTGCTAGCCCGTATCCGTTCGATACTGCGCCGAAAACATAACGTCGGCTCGACGACCATCGAGGTCGGCGAACTGATCGTCGACCTCAACAAAAAGGAAGTTAAAATTGGCGATAAAACCGTTGATTTAACGCAAAAAGAGTATGAAATAGTCGAATTCCTCGCTTATAATAAGGACAAAGTCGTATCAAAAGTAACTCTTGGGGAGCATATTTGGGGAGAAGACCTCGATCTATACGCAATGTCGAATTTTATCGACGTTCACATAAAAAACGTTAGAAAAAAACTAGAAGAAATAAAGCCCAAAAAATATATTCATACCAAACGCGGGTTGGGGTTTATTTTATCCGAAGGAGAGGTCGAATGAAAATCAGGACGAAGCTGACTCTTTTTTTTACGCTGGTTTTCTTAGGATTATTTGTAGTTTTTTTTGTTTTTTTATTCGGCAGTTTCAGATTTAGAATGACTAACATCCTTGAAAACCGTATAAATAAAATAACCTCGGATGTCATAAAAAAAAACAAATTAAACGCCGCGCCCTCTTACGACGAACTGAGAAAAATCAGTCTAAGTTTCAGGGAAGCCAAAAAAAATGAACCGCCTCCCCCCCGTCCGCCCTCCGACAAAGGAGGCAACAGATATGTTCCGTTTTTTTGGATTACGATATACGATAACGACCTGAATATACTCAATCAGACCGATTATGCAAAAAATTTTAACATAAAAATAAAAGAGTCTGATCTGAAAAAAAAATCTTTCATAATAAATTTTAAAAATGCAGAATCCGACAACCTGTTTACTTCAAACGTAGATAATATCAGTTTCGGTATTGCAAAATCATACGATTTAAAAACGCTGGACGGCTCGGATTTTTATATAGTAACGCTTCACCCCTTTACCGAAGAGAACGAATACTTGACAGAACTTGAAAGAATTATTTTTGCGCTGACAATTGTCGTAATAGTTATAATATTCATCATAGGCATCTTATATTCCAAATATTCGCTAAGCCCCATTAATAAAATCATAAAACAACTAAACGATATAACAAACTACGACCTTTCAAAAAGAGTAATAACAAAAAACAATAAAGATGAAATCGGCGAACTGACTCTCAGCGTTAACAACCTTCTATCGAGAATCGAAAAGGCTTTTCTTATGGAAAAACAGTTTGCGTCGGACGTTTCTCACGAGTTTAAAACGCCGATTGCGTCGTTGCGACTCTCTATCGAAGAGCTAATCAATAACGAACATTTATCGGACGACTCGCTCGACAGACTTGGGCAGAATCTCGAAGTATTATACTCTCTTGATTTTCTGGTTAAAAAGTTGCTTTATATGTCTAAACTTGAACAGGGGATTATAAAATTCAAACCGGAAAAGTTTATTTTAAAAACGACGATCGACAAAATTATTAATAACCTACAACTAATTGCTCAAAATAAAAATCTCAAAATCAACTGTTTTATAGACGTTCATTGCGAAATTAACGGGGATAAAGAACTTCTCTATATAGCGCTTTACAATATAGTCGAAAACGCTCTAAAATATACCGAAAAAGGTTTTGTCAATATTACCGCTACGAACGGGGAGAATAAAATTATCATTTCGATAGAAGATACGGGACGGGGAATTCCGCAAGAGGATATTGATAAAATCTTCGATAAATTTTATAGAACTGATAAATCGAGAAAAGAAAACGAAGGCTACGGGATGGGCTTGACAATATCTAAAAGAATTATAGAGATTCATAACGGTAAAATATCTGTCGAAAGCAGGGAAAATTCCGGAACATTATTTACCGTAGAAATAAAAAAAATACAATATTGACAGATTTTTTTTTACGATGTATATTCTTCTTAATGCGTTGCGTCAAAATAATATTTCTCATAGTTATTTACGTTTCATCGGCCCAGGCTCTACAATCAAAAGACGGCAAGTTAAATTTTATTTTACCCGATAATATTGTAGAAATTACTCTTGATTTAGGGTTAGGAACTTATCTGGGCGACTTTAGACGCAATATAGAAGCCGTCGGAACCTATACCGAAACGCCGGTTTTAGACCTTTATGTATCGCTTTTTATTATCAAATATTTCGGGTTACAGGTTTTTTTTAGTAGCGGGTGCGTGATTCACCCGTATTCCAAACCGATCGAAGGGACGATATTATATATGGGGGTAGAGATATTCGGCCAATACGAATATAAATATTTGTATCTCAAACTATTCGCCGGAGCGGGATACGAACACGCGACTTTACTGATGACTATTTACAGCTCCGGTTTTTTTGAATGCGGAACCGCGGTCGGAGTCAACGTTAACAAATGGATCGCGCTGATCAATTCTTATAAATTTCGCATGGGTTTTTTACACTCGATATTCTTACGAGGCGAAAGACTAATGAGTCTGACCATATCGCTCGGCGTCGTATTTAAAATTAAAAATTACCATTTAGCGTCCGATTATATTTGAGATTTTGAATTTACGCTTCTTTAGCGTCTTTTCAAAATATTTTGCCAAATACTCTCTCTCTTTCTTTATTTTAAGTATATATACGATCTCGTCTCTCAGTTCGTCGGCGCTTTTTCTACGTTCTTCGATAATCTTGTCTAACTTCACGATATGATAACCAAAAACGGTTTTTATTACGGGACTCAGTTCCCCCTCTTTCATATTAAATATCGCATCGTCTAACTCTTTAACCAACATCCCCTTCTCAATATATTCGGATATAGTTCCGCCGATATATTTACTCCCCTCCTCTTCCGAATATAATCTCGCCATTTTGCCAAAGTCCGCCCCTTCGCCAAGTTTTTTAACGACGGTTTGGGCTTTTTCAAATTTTTTTTGGGTATGATACTCGGAGAGGTTTTCCGTTAAAAAAAATATATGGCTGGCGATTGCTCTCGGTTTAACGTAAGAGAGCGAGGGATTATTTTCATAAAAACTTGCGATTTCAGCCTCCTCGACGTCGACGCCGGAGTTTTGGAGCAGATATTCCCGATACTTCTTGACGCTTCCCGATATCTTAGCTTCGTTTAAGAAAAATCTCCTTTCTACGCCGTATTTTTTATCAAAATATTCCGTCTCCCCCTCCGATATCTCGTCCAAAATATCCTCAATCTCAGCATCCGATATTACTATATCGCTTTTCAAAGATTCCATATAGAGCGCTCTGCGTAAAACAATATTTTTTACGGCGTCTTGAATAATTTGATTTATTTCGTCAAGTTCGACGTTTATAAAATAGTCGTCGCTCTGTTCTATACTCTCCAAAAAAAGATAAGGAACGACAAATTTGTTTGTAAAAATCGATTCTTTAGTAGAAGCTACCCGTATTTCTTTTTCAAGGTTGAAAATCTTATGTTTTCCGGACATTTTAGTTAAGTAATCGATAAAAATAGAGTTAGAATAATCAAAATCGTCTAATTGAGCCTTTTCTTTTTTGGAACAGCTATAAATAACAATAATTGACAAAAATATCAGGAATAGATTTATCTTTACGACTTTCTTCATCCGCTAACGCCCGTTTTGATAATTTAAGATATAATTTATAACCTCGTCGACGTTATCGGAAATAAAATAGAGCGCTCCATTCTCGTCTTTAGCAAAATTCTCCGCAAACAGTTTGTCAAACATTGCGAAAAGCGGATCAAAAAAATTGTTGAAGTTCCAGAAAGCGATCGGTTTATCAAAGTAGTTCAGCTGTTTTAGAGTTATTACTTCAAGTATCTCCTCAAGCGTTCCAAATCCTCCAGGCAACGCGACAAACCCGTCAGATTTTTCGATCATCATATTTTTCCTTTCGCTCATTGTGGAAGTTACGAACAAATCCGTCATATTTTTCGAAACGATGTGTTCTTTGTTTAATTTTTCAGGAATTATCCCAACGACTCTTACGGGATACCTCCTCATCGTCTCCGATACAACCCCCATTAACCCGGAGCCCCCCGCTCCAAAAACGAGATTAATGTTATTCCTTCCGAGATAATCGCCAAAAACGGCGGCTTTTTCATAGTACGCGCTATCCAGTTCGTCGCTGGAAGAACAAAATACGCAGATATTCATAATTAGTTAGTCTCCCCGCCTTTACCCGTAGCGATATCTTTTATCTCTTTTATAGACGCTTCGATCGAAGCTGAAGAGAATTTTACGTTTTCTATAGATAACCCTATCTGCGAACTTACGGCGGTCATATTATCCAGCTCTTTAGTTACAAGATTAGTTTCGGTAAGTATCTCGCTCATACCCGACGATATTTCGCTTAATCCTTGCGAGATATTGATAGTTCCTCCGATAATATCGGACAGATTTTTACTCGAACTCTCCGAAATAGTCGCCGATTGACCGATCTTTTTTAATATCTCGTTTAACGACTTCGAGATATTTTTAGCGTTAAGCCCCGTAGTCTCGGCGAGTTTTCTTATCTCGTCGGCGACGACCGAAAATCCTTTACCATATTCGCCGGCGTGAGCCGCCTCGATAGCCGCATTCATCGCCAGTAAATCCGTCTGTTCTGCAACGTTATTTATAACTTTTATCATATCAAGAATTGTCTCGGCTGATTGGGAAATTTCTTTTATATAAATAAAGTTACCCATCATATTGTTTTCGCTCTGTTTAGATCGGTTAGCCAACTCGCGCGATTGTTCGTCTTTATCTTTGACAACGTTGGTTACGTTAGATATCTCCAATACCATCTTCTCGATTGTAGAGGAAGATTCGGATATGGAGTCGGTAAAATTTTTTACCTGATCAAACAACGAACCCGTATCGACGTTTAGGGCTCTTAGCGATTCGTAAACAATCTCTATTCGTTTCTGGATTTCTCCCGATACTCTCTTATGGTTATCGTATTGCTCTTTGATTTTCGAAACATTATAGAAATGACAGTTCTCTTTTTTATTTAATCCGTTAAATATCGCAAAAGCCATCTTTTCGCAACTCCCGTATCCGCAAGACGCGCAATTATAAAAATCTCTTTTATTAAATTTATTCATAGATTTATAAATGTCGGACAGCTCCCTTTCCGACGGTTTTTTAGTTTTATTATTACCGGACAAATCGACATAACCCCGATCGTAAAGACCTCTTTCCCAATATTTATCCAACACCTTATCTATTTCGTTCTTTTTAGAGAATATACCTTTATTTCCTTTGTATTTTTCCCGATATTTTCTGTTCCTCTGCTCGACAAAATACTCTATTTCGTCCGGCGATTTATCAAGATTCAGCGTCGCGTTTCCGCCGTTGCACCCCATCTCGCAATTAAGGCAGTCTATCAGCAACGGCGAATACCCTTTTTCAACCATTTCGCTCAATTTATCCAGATAGTTATAGATAATTTCAGGTCCCTCGATTTTTCTAGATATATTATTAACTCCAGGATTATAGCGTTCCGCCGTCCTCAACAAACCTCCGGGCGTAGAAAACAAAACGGCTCTTTCAGCTTGCGGATTCGTAAAATCCTTCTCCGGATAATTGGCGAGCGTTATGTTATTTTTTACAAAATAGTCGCTTATTGATTTGATAGTTACGTTGTAAGTTTCAAGCCCGATTTCGTCAAACTCCCTTTTCTTAGCGATGCAAGGGGATATAACCGCGATTTTATGATCTTTATACTCAGGGTAATATTTTTTAATAAGTTTGATCGTATGCGCCATAGGACTGTCGCAAGGGGCGAGATATTTTAACAATTCGGGTTTATAAATTTCAATATAGCTTACTATCGCCGGACAGGGTTGAGCGATCAGCAATTTGGGATTTTTCTCATTCAAATAGTTCATATAAGATTTGACAGTCAATTCGGCGCCGAAACTTACGTCAAATACGGCGTTAACTCCAATAGAAGCAAGCCAGCCGTTGAGATTAAGCAATTGATTAGGAAAGCTTGACGCTGCCGCCGGAGCGGCGATTGCAACGATCTTCTCTTTACTTTTAACGCCCGCTATAAATTTATCAAAGTCGTCGACTATAAATCTGGCTCCATGAACGCACGCTTTTATACAACTGCCGCAACCAATGCATAAATTCTCATTAATTTTCACATAATCGCCGCTACCGTCGTTACAGTATTTTGTCGGACAAACAGAGATACACTTATGACAATTCACGCACTTTTCCTGGTCGACTTTGACTACGATTGACAAGTTCCTCATTTTGACGACTCCTAAAAAACTCCGAATAAAAGTAGAAATTTCAACGCTTGCTATTTTATTAACTCGAATAGGACTTGGTTTGATAACTACCTTTCCTATTGTAAGATATTTATTAAAAATTTTCAATTATTTTTCAAGGTTTTCTAGTAATCCGTCAGTTTTTTGGGACGAGGAAATCGGCGCATATGCGCTGCGTCGATAACGCGCGACAATTGTCGCATAAAAATTCGACGCATATGGGACGAATATTTTTTATTCCCCAAAAAGCCGATAGGGGTATTAAAAAGTATCATAAAGTTTTTTTTCCTTATCAAAACTTGCATAAATCAAGATATTGGTATCGATAAAATATTTAGATTCTATCATCGCTATAAATTAACTCCCTATCAATTTTAATTTCTGAGTTGTTTGTTTTTATTTTATGCAATGACTCCAATATCTTTTCTTTGTTCGCCTGTTTGCTAGTTTCATCATCGTATTCTTTTGCAATGAGATATTTTATGATGTTGTCTTTAGCTCTTTTGCATCTTTTTGCTATAAACCCTAATTTTCCTTTTTCGTCAGAGTTAAGATATATCGACGTTTGATAAGTATTTTCATTTTAACCGGACGCGACAATTGTCGCGCGAGCGCGACCTACGTCCGGCATTACGACTCAAAAAAAGACCGTTATAACTGGGGCAAAAATTAATTCTGCAATATAAAGAAGGCGATAAGGAATCCCCATAGAGACACCCCTTCCGCCAAGGCCGTCAAAACCAACGCCATACCGCCGGCTTCGGGCTTTTCGCTGATAGCGCCCATAGCGGCGGAACCAATTTTACCTACAGCCAAACCGGATCCGATCGTCGCGCATCCGATAGCTACCGCGGCTCCAAAATATTTGGCATACTTTGAATTGTCTTGCTTATAAATAGCCTCTTCGTTTTTAGTTTTAGTCTCCTCTGCGGCAAAAACCACCGTAGTTCCTAACAATCCCATTAACAAGAGATGTAAAGTAACGATAAACAACATTTTCTTCATGAATTTTCCTCCAATTTAGTTTTATTTATTTTAAAAGGGACAAACTGTTTGCCTTGTTCAGAAAAAAACTTCGAAAAGAACTCGTAATATTCCAGTCTTATGCTCTGAATTCCAACAATCATCCCCTCAAGAGCTATAACTACGGCGTTGCCGACTATTAATACAATTACGCCTCCAAAAGAAGAGACGGAACCGCCTCCGGCAATAGTCGCCAGTTTGATTACGGTAAAGCTCAATATAGCGTGGGCAAACGCAAAAGCTCCGACTCTAATAAAACTCAGATTATTGCTGATAACGCTCAATCCCACTTCAAAAATCTCCACAATAGATAAAAATATCCACATTCCAAACCCCTTGTGAAATATCGGCTTTTTACGGCCAATTATGTTAACAAGAGGCTCTTTAAGAAAAATAAGAATAAGCGAAAAAATCAATAAACCGACAACTACTAAGCCGGTACCTTTTCCCAAAACAAAAAAATTAAAAGCTATAATACCAACCGAAAGTAATAGAAAAAATCCGGCGACGCCCTTTGGCGAAAAGAAATTTTCCAACATATCTTTTTTTATAAAACTGTTAATAACGTTTATTAATATTCCAAGAAGATTGATTATAACTCCAAATCCGACGGTTACGTAAAATATATTGAGACTATTGGCGGGCGATAAATCTATGATATAGGCTCTATCCAGCCCAAACAGAGTTTTATTTATATAACGAAATACGCTAAGATGCTCAAAACAGAACACAGAGCCGTAAAGATAACCAAAAATCATGGCGGTAAAACCTACCGCGCTTAATACAAAACCGACGTCCTTCTTTTTTATAACATATCTGACAAATAATCCTATAAGAAAAATAACAAACCCTTGCCCTATATCGCCGTACATCATACCAAAAAAGAGGAGGAAGGAGAATGTAACAAAAATAGTCGGATCGATAGTTCCGTAAAGCGGGGTGCCGTAATTAAAAACAATCCCTTCAAACGGCTTGATGAATTTCAAATTTTCCATAAAAACCGGAACTTTTAACGTTCCGTTTTTTACATCTTCAAGTTCGCTTGGAGAGTATACCGCTATAGAATACGTCTCTCCAAACAGACCGTTAAGGTTGGCTACTAATTCTTTCAACTTTCTCTTAAGAACCCACCCCTCGATCATAGTAACGGACTCGGAATGGGAAACGTTCTCGTACACGTCCAGATAAATTTTTTGCAAATTAAAACTTGCCGAGTGTTTTCTTATACTATTTTTACTTTTCTTATAAAGCTCGCTTTTGATATTGTTAAGTTTCTCAATTTCCGCTTCGATTATCGATTTCTCTTTAACGTATATATCGATTATCTCCTTTGGGATAGCGCTCTCCTCGCCGGGAATTGCTCTCTCCTTAAAAGCGAGTTTTTTTAATTCGCTCTCAAGAGTCCATCTCCCTTTCTTAGGGGTAAATATAATGTAAAGATCTTCTTCCAAGTCGATTGAAATAATTCTGTTCGATAATTTTTCTTTAAGAAAATCCATCTCTTCTCTCGGTAAAGAGCCGACTACAAAATGTATATGCTCAAAAGATTCCAGAACGCTCCTAGAGATAGGAAGATTCTTGAATTTTTCTAATTCTCTCAATCCGTCGTCAAATTCTTTTTTACGCTTCGCTAACTCGTCAAGTTTTTCTTTATATGGAGTCGCGATCTCCTTTAAATTGCGGAAATATGCGTCTATGGTATTTATATCTATCAGCTCGCCGTTTTCTTTAGACGATTCTATTTCAAAAAAATTATTAATATACGACGCGTTGTCTTCTATCTCCGAAACAATCGTATGTATCGAACTAAATTTTTCAACTTTCTCTTTTTGAGCCCTCTTTATCTCAACCCATCCAAAAGATCCAAGGTAATCGAGAGCCCTCTGAAAATCCCTTTGAAGAAGAACGAGCCTCACAAATTTCATTTTCCCGCTGACAAACATAATTACATCCCGATCCTATAAAGAGATTTTATATCTGATTGACTCGACAATCTTAACGACATTATTGTACTCTTTCATTTTTATATGAATAAACGCTATTATAGCTAAAATATTAAACTCTAAATAAAAATTCTTTATATACAACGAATACAGTCTATAATCGACGTCAATCTCCAATTTTGGAATATCTATATCCCCCTCTTCGGAAGTCGCGCTTTTTATTAACTCCCTATAAATCGTCGGGAATCCGCTTAATATTTTATCCTGTTCGTCTCTGACAAATTCCAAATCGAAAATTTTTGATATTTTCGCTTTAGGTATCAAACCGCTTTCCGTAAGAAAACTTTGTTCGACGTCTGAAAATATTTTATTATAGTAAAGTTTTGTCCTCAAAGCCCAAATAATATTTTGCCAATTCATCTCCTCTAAAATAATCGGCCTTAATTTATCTCTCTCGGTCTTAGATAAACGCGAAGTCGATTCAACCAACTTTCGATAATAAAATTTATCCAACTCGTTTTCTATAAAATATTTATCGTTTTTATTCTCAACCAGATCTATTACAAAATTAAAAATTGTCGGTTCTAGAATTTTTTTAAGATTAGCAAAATCGGTATAGTCCAGCTTATTAACCATATCGTAATTTAAGGTATTTTCCAGTTTTACTTCAAAAAGTTCAATATCTGTCTTTATTTTTAAAATATGGGCGTTTACCAAATTTTTTACGTTCTCAATTTCATACTTTAAAATCGTATTATTTATAAAAACGTTCTTATAATCAAAATATTTAGATAATTCGGTTATCTCTTTATATACCTTTATTTTAAATTTTTTCTCAATATCGGTATAAAGTCTTTTAGACGCGCCCCCGATTTTATCGCCGCCAAACAACTCTTTGTTGAGAGAATCTATCGAATCAATCTTTCTAAGACGCTCGTAATTATCGCCGACGACGCTCTTAGAGTGAATACCATGGATTTTGGCTAAAACAAAGTCTATATCCTGCATTAAACTTACGCCTTATCAAATATTTTTTTATTAATATAATCAATCGCAATACTTTTTTTCTTTTCCAAATCTCCAAAACTCGAGATATATTCGTTAATTCCGGCTTGAGTCTTCTCTTCTCTTTTTTTTAGAGCCTCCTCGATCTTACTCGCTTTCAAATCGGCATATTTCTTGTAAATTCCCTTTTTTAAATCTTGAGTTTTTTTTGCGGCGGAACTCCTCGACGCTTCAATAATTTTTTCAGCTTCGGCGTTAGCGTCTTTGATAATATTCGACGCTTGATTTTCTGTATCTCTGATCTTTTTAAGTAAATCGTCCATAATTATCTCCTAATATCGGAATTATCAAAAACATTTGTCAAGCTCCTCAAACTCAACCAACGCTTCGGAAAGTTCTTTTGCCGACTTGCATTTCATCAAAGTCGGATAAAAATTCGGATTGTTTAATAATACCGCTACGCCTTTCAATATCCTAAGATGACCATTAGGATCGCTATCGTCCCCTATGAGCATCATAACCAGATGAACCGGTTTGCCGTCAAGCGAGTCGTAATCTATCCCCTTTTGAGATATGCCCAAAACGCCGGCAGTTCTATTAATATTCGGTAAATGAGTATGAGGAATCGCTATATGCGGAGCTATTCCCGTCGAGAGCTTCCGCTCGCGCCTCCATATTCCTGAAAGTATCTCGTCTCTGCAATCCAATCCCTCGGCGTCCGCAAGGAAATTTACCATTTCTTCAAATAATTCTTCTTTGTCGGTACTTTCTAACTCTATTTTTATATTGTCCGGTTTAAAAATCTCTGATACTAACATATAAGTCCTCCAGCGTTATCAAAAAAGAATTAATAGTATTATATTTAATTTTAAAAATTAATACAACCATATTCTTCAAAAATATTTAATTTTAACTTAACGCCAAAAAAAACAGAAATATTCTTTGATAAAAACTGTAATCCGTCAGTTTTTTTGGGGCGAGGAAATGATAACGCGCGACAATTGTCGCATAAAAATTAACGCATATAGAACAAATATTTTTTATTCCCCAAAAACTGACGGGATACTAAAACCGAAAATTACGATTTAATTTTTTTTACGACCGGTATAAATATTTTTTGCCCGACTCTGAGAAAATTTGAGTTTTTTATCTTGTTTATAGACATAATTAAAGAAATAGGCGCGTTAAACGCTTCGGCGATTTTCGATAGGGCGTCCCCCTCCTTAACAAAATATGGAATGTAAGACGCGCTGACGGAGTTTCTCAAAACCTCGACGTTTGCCTCTAACTTATCTATGTTATCTTTCGGCAATCTGATAAGATAATTATATTTTTCTTCAGGAACAAATCCGGATATTAAAGACGGATTGTACTTAATAAAGGTAGCGTAATCTACGCCGGAATATTTTGCCACCAAATTGGCCGGAGCCATAAAAGGCAGCTTGTAATACCTAAAATCCCCGTCTTCTTCCTTATAATCGATGTCGTACGCATTAATATTTTTAATTATATAAAGCCCCGCGACAAAAGAGGGAACGTACGATTGAGTTTCCGCAGGAATAGCCTTATATTTGACCAAATCATAAAAATCTCTAGTTTTTATCTTTTTTAGCCCTTTTTTAACGTTAAATCCGCCGTGATTATAAGCGGCTAAAGCAAGATACCAATCGTCAAATTTTTCATATAAAAATTTCAAATATCTAGCCGCATAACCGGCGGATACGATCGGATCGCGTCTTTCGTCTAGCCACATATTCATCTGCATCCCCAACCACCTGCCCGTGTCGGGAATAAATTGCCACATACCGACAGCCTTTGCCCGCGACTGAGCGTGATTGACAAATCCGGACTCTATCAAAGGGAGATACGCAAGCTCCTCGGGCAGTCCGTTTTCTATAAAAATAGACTTCATCTCCTTTATATACGGTTCCGCGTTCTTTAACGACCTTTTTAAAAAACTAATTTTTGTCGTAAGAAAATATTCGACATACTTCTCTACGTAAGAATTTATCTCCATAGGAAAAACCGACATCTTATCGGTTGCAAAATCGCCGGATACGTCCTCTACAACTTTTGCTACCGTCTCTAGAGCGTCGACGATTTCGGAGACGGAGGAGTCTGTAGAATTGTCGCATGACTCCAGAGCCGCCGCGTTATCAATATCGACCGTAACGGCTTTGGAGGAAAAGCCCGTTTCGCCGCCGCGAAGAATTCCCCGAAGATACGCCTCCTCGATAGAAATATTATACTCTCTAAGTCCACCAAGATCTGAGCGACGCGCATCGCCTGTATCCCGTATATTCGGATAAATAAACGCGACGGACGTTAAAATAAAAAAAAGCGAAAATACCGTATATATAAATTTCATAAGAGCTCTCCAAAACATAATACTACTCTGTATAATATCGTATATATTTACCAATAATAAAGTTTTTGTCAATTATTATTTAAATTTACCGGTAGAATTTTGTTGGAGCGCGACAATTGTCGTACGTACGCCGCTCATTATTAATACTTGAGGATAGTAATTCGATACAATTCTTTCAACAAGATAAAGTAATGTGGAAATTTTATTTAATCATAATTTAGTTGTTATCAAATCAAATTGACATTTTGGCCTAATTATTATATCAAATAAACAAATATGAATCTGTTACATAACATTCAACTAAAAAACTTGACTTTAAATAATAATATATTTTTGGCGCCTCTCGCAGGTTATACGTCTTATCCGACAAGAAAAATATACAAAATGCAGGGCAATTTTACATGTTACTCCGAAATGATTTCAGCCGAAGGACTTAACCATAGTTTTAGAAAATCCATTGAAATTATCGACACAAAAGCTCATGAGTCGCCGGTTGGAATACAGCTTTTTGGTCCCAATGCGGATAAAATTTTATCCGCGTTCCTGAAGATACGACAATTCTACTTCGATATAGTCGATATTAACTGCGGATGCTCTATAAAAAAAGTTCTCAAATCAAACTCCGGCGCTTACTTATTAAATAATCCTGATGAAATATACCGAATCATACTACGACTAAAAAATGAAACAGATAAACCGGTTACTATAAAAATGCGTAGCGGATACGACAATTGTCGTAAAAATTATCTACAAGTTCACGAAGCTGCGGTAAAAGCCGGAGTTGATATGATTACTTTTCACCCAAGAACCAGAGCCATGTTATTTTCCGGAAAGGCCGATTGGTCTCTTATAAAAGAGATGAAAAAAATCAGCCCTGTTCCTATTATTGGTAACGGAGATATATTTTCAGCCGACGATGCGATTCGTATGATAAACGAAACAAATTGCGATGGCGTTATGATAGCGCGAGGAATAATAGAAAATCCATTTTTATTTGATGAAATATTCGCAAAATTTAACTCAAAAGCATATAATTCCCCATCTGCAAGCGATAGAGTCGAAAGGTTATTGCTTCATTGTAAATCGCTTGCGGATTTCTACGGCGAAAACAGAGGAATTAGAGAAATCAAAAAATTTGTCAAGGGATATCTCAAATCTTTACCGGATATATCCATTATCAGACGCCGTCTTGGAGAAGTAAATAATTTTACCGACTTTGAAAATATCCTTAAAAATTTCTTAAAATCTCTATAAATTGATACTACTCATTTTTTATCTCTACGCCTATAACTTGGTAAGAATCGTTATACGCGATATTCATAACGGGTATTTTTGATTTAATTAACGACAATTGTTTGACAATACGCCCGGATTTTTTCAACCTCTTGAAAAAATCCGCTCTCTCCATATTAAAATATTGAAAAACTTTATTTCCGAGACGAGCCTCAATATCAAAAAACAGGTCTATCATCCAACGAACTAATTTCGCCATACTATAAAAATTCATATTTGCGTGAATAACTTTGATCTTTCTGTATTCCTCTTCGCTAATGTATAGGTGAATATCGCAGTCTGCATAAACTCTTGAGTATGTATTCCTATCTTCCTCTTCGTAATAGTGTTTTCTATCCAGATAAAAACTTACCGTTTTAACGAGGTTTCTAATTGTTTGACTAATATTATAATTATATTTTTTTCCAAACCGTATAATATTATTTTTCATGACAGAATTTGACGCAAAATGAAAATCTTTCATATATTTCCTCTAAAAATATTTTTTATATCTATATCTATATCTATAAATAACAATAAATATTTTTTTTATTATACAAATTGAACAAAAATATTTGTAAATTTTCTAATTTAGCGCTAATTTAGAGCTATCTTTATAAAAACGAGAATTTTATGACTACTTATCCGAAAAATTTTCTACTCGATATCCCCAAAACCGATCTTCATCTTCATCTGGACGGCTCTCTAAGATTATCAACTTTGATAGATTTAGCAAAAGAGAATAAAATTACTCTACCGTCTACCACCGAAGAAGGTCTTAACGAGCTTGTATTTAAAAAAAATTACGAATCGCTCGACGAATACCTCAAAGGTTTTGGGTATACCTGTTCCGTTATGCAAAACGAGGAAGCGCTTGAACGGATCGCATACGAATTGGCATACGACAATTGTCGCGAAGGAGTTCGTTACATTGAGGTCCGTTTTGCCCCCCAACTCTTAATGGACGAAAAAAAGAGGCTTGAAGATATAATTATTGCGGTCGACAAGGGACTTCAAAGGGCAAAGAAGGAGATTAACTCTAATTTAAGAGAGGACGAACCGCCTTTTGAATACGGGTTAATTATCTGCGCAATGCGTTTTTTTAACGAAGATTTTTCAAAATATTACGCTTGGTTCAGTCAAATACACAGATATTCGTCGAAAATTGATAAGATTAAGCTTGCCTCTATCGAATTGGCAAACGGAATAGTCAAGATAGCCAACGAATCGGACGCGCAAATCGTGGGTTTCGACGTAGCGGGGAGCGAATACGGCAATCCCGCCGAGAATCACAAAAAATCATACGATATTATTCACAATCATTTTATTCATAAGACAATACACGCCGGAGAGGCGTACGGGTCGGAATCAATTTTTCAAGCGATAACTCGGCTCCATACGGAGAGAATCGGTCACGGGCTATTTTTATTCGACGAAAATATGATATTTTCAGATAAAATTCGCGATAAAAAGAGATATATCGAAGAGCTTGCCAATTATATTGCAGAACGAAGAATTACGATAGAAGTATGTTTAACGAGTAATTTGCAGACTGTTCCCTCTATTAAAAGAATATCCGATCACTCGTTTGGTAAAATGCTAGAGCGACAATTGTCGGTAACGCTTTGTACGGACAATCGCCTCGTTTCTCATACGACTGTAACAAACGAAATAGAACTTGCAACGCAAAATTTTAATATCTCCCCAAAAACTCTAAAAAATATCATTATATACGGCTTTAAAAGATCTTTTTTTTACCATCCCTACGTAAAGAAAAGAGAGTATGTTAGAAAAGTTATAGATTATTATGAAAAAATTGAAAAAAAATACGGAATCAATCAAGAATAAACTTCATATTTGTTGACAATTTATCCATATTTAATTATAAATTTTTGAAAACATTTATTTTAAGGATATAAAGTGAACAAGACAATTGTCGTTGAAGCCGGAAAATCTGAGAAAAACTACTGGAAAGATATATGGACTTATAGAGAACTTTTTGCGTTTTTAGCTTGGCGCGACGTCTCCGTCAGATATAAGCAGACGATTATAGGGGTATCGTGGGCGGTATTGAGACCTTTTTTAACTATGCTGGTTTTTACTTTAGTATTCGGCAAACTTGCTAAGTTTCCATCAGGCGGCGTTCCATATTCTATTTTAGTATTTTGCGGTATGCTTCCCTGGTATTTCTTCTCGACGTCTTTGTCGGAGAGTTCCAACAGTTTGATTACTAACAATAATCTGATTACGAAGATATATTTCCCCCGTCTTATAATACCCGCGAGTTCGGTTATTGTCTCTTTTATAGATTTCGTCCTTTCTTTCTTTATTTTGGGGCTTCTTATGGTTTGGTATAGATTTGTCCCAAGCGCAAATATCGTTTTTCTTCCGGCTTTTATACTTATAGCCTTCGCCTTAGCGATCGGTATGGGGCTTTGGTTTGCCGCGCTTAACGTAAAATACAGAGATTTTCGTTATATAATACCGTTTGTCGTTCAATTTGGATTATATATTTCGCCTGTCGGTTTTAAAAGCGATATAGTTCCCGAAAAGTTTATATTTTTATATTCTCTAAATCCTATGGTCGGCGTTATCGACGGTTTCAGGTGGGCCGTTATTGGCGATGCTATGAAAATAAACATGCCGGCTTTTACCGTATCGCTCGCCATAACGGCGCTAATTTTTATTACCGGAGTTATGTACTTCAGAAAGACCGAAAAAAAATTCGCCGACGTTATTTAACGACTATAATATTAAAAAAGAGGCTGTCTTTTGGGACAGCCTCTTTTACTTATTCCGCCGATTCTTCTTTTTCGGCGTCGTCTATGTTCGCCTCTTTTTGCGCGTTGTCAGATTTTTCATCGTATCTCTCGTCGTATCTGTCTTCGTATCTTCTTCTTCTCTTCTGTCTTTTATCTTCTTTCTTCTCCTCGATTTTTGCGATAACTTCCAAGTCTACAGAAGCGGTAATATCTTCGTAAAGACGAATTAATACTTTATAATTACCGCTAAATTTAATATGCTCTTTTAACTCAATCTTTTTCTTGTCAATATCGTAACCCAGTTTTTTAATCTCCTCTTCAATCTGCATATTTGTTACGGTTCCGTACAACCTTCCCTTGTCTCCGGAAGCGACTGAAATAGAAATTTTCTCCGCTTCCAACTTAGCTTTAAGTTCTTTGGCGTTCTCTTTTTTCATTAACTTTCGTTTTTCAAGAAGCCCCCTTTGCCTTTCAAGAATATTCCTGTTTCGAAGGGAATAATCCACGGCTAACCCGTTTGGAAACAGATAGTTTCTTGCATATCCGCATTTAACTACCTTTACGTCCCCCTCTTCGCCAAGATTCGCAACGTCTTTTTTTAAAATAATTTTAGTACTTCTCATCGTCGTCCCCTCTTATTGTTTTACGTAAGGTAAAAGCGCAATTTGTCTGGCAAGCTTGATCTGATCGGCCAGTTTTCTTTGGTGCTTCGAGCAGTTGCCGGATATTCTTCTCGGAATTATCTTACCGCCTTCGGTAACAAATCTCCTTATAGTATCAATCTCTTTATAATCAATTTTCAGATTTTTATCCACGCAAAATCTGCACACTTTTCTTTTTAAATATACTTTTCTTCTTGAGGAAAAATCGTCCTTAACATCGTCTCCTCTAAAATCGTCGTCTTTTGAATAATTTGAGTCTTGTCCCATAATTTGTCTCCTTTTTTAATATCAAAATGGAATATCGTCGTCCGTTCCTCCAAAATTTGAGTCGGAAGAAAACGAATCGTCTAGAAATTCATCGCCGCCCGGAAAAACGTCGTCGTTCCACGGATTGGGATTCATAGTTTTATTTTGCGGTTTCGCGTTATCCTGTTTAAAATTATTTGTCTGAGGATAGTTTGGCTGGTAATCGTTAGATATCCGATCGTCGGAGCTCTGAGATTGAAAACCTCCTATGAATTGAACCGAATTTGCAGTAATCTCAACTTTTGACGCGGTCTTACCCGTAGCGTTATCGGTCCATCTGTTTTGTCTGATATACCCTTCGATAGCAACCTGACTCCCCTTTTTTAAATATTTCTCGCAATTAACCGCCTGATTTCCCCATACGTTGACGTCGAAGAAATTTGTCAACTCCTTCTTTTCGCCGTTCTGAATATAACTGGCGTTATTTGCAATTGCAAATTTTGCAATCGGAGTCCCAGAAGCGGTATATTTTATCTCCGGATCTTTCACTAACCTACCTATTATAATCAAAACATTCAAATCTCTTCCGGCCATATTACAACCTCGATTTAATCTTGCTTTAAAGTAAGATATCTTACTATCGGTTTATAAAGTTTGAAATCTTTATCAACTTTTAAAAGATTGCTCTGCTCTGTTTCAAAATGAAAAAGATAATAGTATCCTCTCTTCTTCTTTTCGATATAATAAGCCAGATCGCGCATTCCTATATCTTTCTCGTCGATCACATTAATACCGTTAGCCGAAAAGGACGCCTTAACAAACTCCTTTATCTCTTCCAACGGTTTTGCCTCTACGTCGTAGATAAGCATCATCTCGTATTTTCTCATAGTTCCCCCTTATGGACTTTTTGGGAGGCTTTATCCGGGAAAAACCGTTACTTCGTAAACAACGTTTCGTCCTAACCGCTTGAAAAATCCCGAAATCGCCCCAAGAAGGCTTGCTTCGCGTTCACCTTTCTATCACAAATACCGCTATTTGTCAATAATATTTAACTCTAACCCTGTCATCCTGTCAGTTTTTTGGGGCGAGAAAATCAACGCATGCGCGTTGCATTGATAACGCGCGACAATTGTCGCGTAAAAATTGACGCATATTGAACAAATATTTTTTATTCCCCAAAAAAACTGACGGGGAACTAGCCGTCCAGATTATCCGAGATAATTTTACAAATTTTGTCCGCTTTATCGTTGACTACCCAGGTAAAACAATTGTCGTATTCAGTTTTTGATAAATTTAAAAGTATAGAAGGAACTCTCGCGGCAAGAGCTAATGCGAAACCGGCGGCCGGCTGGACTGTTAACGAAGACCCTACGACGAATAACAAATCGGTATCAGGACAATTGTCGTATAAATCATAAAATTCTTTTGGAAGACGCTCTCCAAAAAACGTTATATCCGGTTTAACAACGCCGCCGCATAAAGAGCAGTATGCGACTTTCCCATTTTCTAACGATTCTCTTATCTCTACAAGAGAATATTTTCTTTTACATTTCAAACAATGCGCCGTTGAATAAGTTCCGTGACATTCGACAACTTTTTTATTACCGGCTTTATTATGAAGTCCGTCGATATTTTGAGTTATTACCACCGCAATCTTCCCCATATCTTCCAGTCTAGCTATAAATTTGTGAGCGAGAGAAGGCTCTATTTTTGAACTCATCAGATCCTTCGACAGATCAAAAAACGGGGCGGGATTACTCCTAAAATACTCTATATCAAAAATCGCCTCGGGGTAAGGCAAGTTATATTTATCCCCTACGGTAGAATAAAGCCCGTTTTCGCTTCTAAAATCCGGAACGCCGCAACTAACGCTAATACCGGCGCCTGTAAATACGGTTATTTTAGTAGACTTTTTAAACAATTTTACAACTTCGTTTATTACGTTCGAATCCAATATTTTTTCCTCCATACTTGAAGTATAAATTATACGACGACTAATGTCAAGCGTTAAAAATGATTTTACGAATCCCGTCGGTTTCTTTGGGAGAGAAACGACGCATATGGGACAAACATTTTTCGTATTCGGAATGCCGGCAAGCGCGACAATTGTCGCATTAATCAATCAATACCTACGCCTTATTTCCACAAATTTTATGAAATATTTAATATTTAAAATAATATTTATTGAAAAATATTTTTTATTTTAATATACTATACGTATCATTTTAACGGGATAAGATTTTGTTGAAGAAAAAAATTTGTCTATTGGGCTCTTTTTCGGTTGGTAAGACGAGTCTTGTCTCAAGGTATGTTTACAGCATATTCTCAGAAAAATATCTTACGACAATCGGCGTAAAAATTGATAAGAAGTCGATTAATGTAGACGATACGGACGTAGATCTGATTATTTGGGATCTTGAGGGCAAGGCCGATTATAAAGATATTACGCGCAACTATTTTAGAGGAGCCTCAGGCGCTCTTTTAGTCGTAGACGGGACAAGGATCGACACTCTCAAATCGGCGATCGAATTGAAGGACAGAGTTGTAGAAACAACCGGAGAAATTCCGTTTGTTTTTGTCTTAAATAAGGTCGATCTTGAGGACGAATGGGAGATTAACGACAAAGCCCTCGGCGAAATCAACGCCAAATACTCCGTAATAAAAACAAGCGCAAAAACGGGTTTTGGGGTTGAGAGCGCTTTTCAAACAATAACAAAAATGATGTTGGCGGATAAATGCTAAGCTATCCAAAAGAAATTTCCGAATATTTAATAAACGCTATTAAAAAAAATTTCAATCCCGCATACCTTACGGTTGATAAGTCGGGAATTTTAGTTGATTTCAGCCCAAATATTACAGATTATGGTTTAACTTCGTTTGAAAAAGGCGCTCCGCTTGGCCGTCAGACTTTTTATTTTGAAGGATTGCTCCCGTTAGAAGAAAACGCCGAAATATATCTGCCGCATATCAAATTTGAAGACAATCTTTCCGTAGACGTATATATTTTTTCTAAAGACGACAAGGATCAAATCATTCTATTTAACGAATGGGAAAAGGAAAAGGAAATTTTTTATATACAACAAAGGGCAAACGAAACGTCGCTAATAAAAGATAGACTTAACGGCAAATTGAGAATTGCCTTAGACGAACAAACCGCTTTGGCAAACTCTTACGGAAGATTTGCTCCAAAAGAGTTAATTAATATTATAGGTAAAGAAATATTGTTCCAACCAAATTCAAAAGCGTTTAGTAAAATTAATGCCTCTTTTTTAGTAACGAGCATACTAAACGCCGAAGAACTATCCTCAAATAAAACGGATAAAGAAATTTTGGATTTTATTAATTATTATCAAAAAATAATTAACGACGCGGTAAAAGAAAACAAAGGATTTATAGAAGATTTTAAATACGATCAAGTAACGGCGTTTTTTACCGGAAAGATTGAAGACGCTATAAACTCCGCGATTCAAATAAATAAGAGTTTGATAGAATATAACAAAACCAGAACGTCAAACGGTTATAAAGAGATCGTAACTTCAACGGGAATAAATTTCGGTAGCGTCGTTTTGGCCGCCCTTGGAGAGGGAGAAAAAATTTGGATCGCCGCAATTTCAGACGACCTAAATCATACGACGCGCCTTAATCAACTAAACAGGCGGTACAAAACTTCCGCTTTACTTTCAGAGGCGGCGTATAAATTATTGATTGATAAGGAGAGATATAATTTGAGGAGTCTCGGAAAATATCGTCAAAAAAACTTTGCTCCTCAAGAAATCTATGAAATTATGAATTGTATCCCTTCCGATAACGAATATTTTGAAAAAAATGAATATAAAAAAGTTTTTGAAAACGCCGCAGCCCTTTTCTCAAAAAGGAAATTTAAAAAAGCTATCAAGCTATTCAAACATCTCAAAAAAAAGATAAAAAAAGATAAAACGGTTGATTATTTCATAAATAGCTGTAAAAAAGAGATATAAATGGCGTATGGAGAGCTACAAGATATATATAATTCCATAAAAAATCGCATAATCGCGAGACTAAATGAATTTGTAAATTTATGGAATCGTTCCGGCGAGGAAGAAATATTTTACGAATTAGTTTTTTGTCTTCTAACCCCTCAATCAAAAGCGTTATCCGCAGACAAGGCGATAAAAACCCTTCTGGAAAAAAAATTAATCTTTTCCAACGACGCGCGCCAAATCGCGGATATTCTTAAAATTGTAAGATTTAGAAACAACAAAGCGCGATATATAATCGAAGCAAAATATAAGTTCATGGAAAATAATAAAATTTTTATAAAAAAACGGATAGACGCCAATAACATTTTTCAGACAAGAGAATGGTTTTGGAAAAACGTTAAAGGTATCGGACTAAAGGAGGCGAGCCATTTTCTTAGAAATATCGGTTTTGGAGATAATATCGCAATCCTCGACAGGCATATTCTGAGAAATCTGGAGAAATATAAATTTATAGACGAAATTCCAAAAACTATAACCAAAGATAAATATTACGCTATCGAAGAACGGATGAAAGAGTTCGGTTCTCTTATAAACATACCGCTATCTCATCTGGACTTTGTCCTCTGGTATAAAGAAACCGGAGACATATTTAAATAGTTATAAATTACTCTCTCTTTGAATTTCATCCAAAGTCTTATAAGTATTTGGCAATAAAGTGTCAGGAACTTTTCCAAATTTTTGTTTACATTGAAATCTTTTACAACTATTTCTTCCCTCAACGCCGGCTTCGCAATATTTTGCCTTATAAGATTTTGTCGTATAATCTTTACCCTTTAGAATACCGCTAAATATAGGGCACTTTTCTGCGCTTGGACATATATTATCGCTCATAAACAACCTCCTTGAGTCGTTATTCAGTCTATAGTCTATAATTATTATACAATAGCGGCGTCTCGCGCGCCTTCTACGCATCCAATATAGTTAAAATTGTAATAAATAGAATCCCAATTGTCAATAAAAAAATTAAATTTATTGACCCGTCAGTTTTTTTGGGGCAAGGAAGTCGACGCATCTGCGGCGCGTCGATAACGCGCGACAATTGTCGCATAAAATTTGACACATATGGGTCTCATAGCCGCCGCGCCGCTTCTCGATGAAATATTAACGCATATGCGTCAATTTCCAAAAAAATGGCATGGTAGAATCCAGATAATTCTTGATTTATTTTATAAATTTGATTAAACATATCGCATAGAGATATATTTTTAAATACCCAATTTAAAGGCGGCGCGCTAAAAATGAAGTTAAAAATATTAATTGTAACAATTTCAATTCTAACGATTTTTACTTTATCGTATAGCGAGGATATTGAAAAATTTAAAGATAAATTGGCGGATTTAAACGGCGTTTTGATAGAAAATCAAGTCGATAAAAACTGGCTCTATTCCAACATAGAGGATAAACGGTTCAAAATTTATTACGATCTTGAAAAATTCTTCGGAGCAATGAAGGAGAAAAAGGTAGATAAACAGGAAAAAACTTGGGAGAGCTTCAAAAATCACTTCGGACTCGACTTAAAAATCAAAATGGGTCAAAATTTTCTTAAAAAAAAGGCGGATGTTCTACAAAGGGCGGAAGACAAAAACGGACTTCCAAAAGAACTAATCGTCGCTCTGCTTGGCATGGAGTCTAACTACGGTATGGAGTCTCAAAAAGGAACTTTTTATATATTTAACGTTTTTGTAACGCAGTATCTCCTTTTTGAGAATAGAAAAGAGATAGCCGTTAGAGAACTTACGGCGCTATACAACTTTGAAAAACGTTCAAATAAGACGACTTTCTACTTTATCGGCTCGTTTGCCGGCGCCTGCGGCTGGGGGCAGTTTATACCGTCGTCTTTGATGAATTATTTTGTAGATTCTAATAATATCGACGAAAATATAGATATTTACGATCTGGAAGATTGCATATTTAGCGTTGAAAATTATCTGTTTCATTTCGGATTAAACCGCGACAACCGCTCGTCGCCGGAGAGTTTATATAACGCTATTTACGCTTACAACAGAAGCCCTACTTACGTCAAAGCGATACTTTATATATATGAAGGACTTCTTTAGCTTGGACGTATTTATTTCTTCCGGTTATTAGCCGCCGCTTAACGCTCCTATTCGTCTAGCTATCCCGTATATCTTTTAGAGCCTCGTTTACGGCCGTTAGATTAGGGTCAGGATCGCCGCCAACCTTGACTAACTCGCCAAACTCCTCAACCTTTTCGGCGGTAGAATTCGTATTTTTTCTCTTCGATTTTATATTACCTTTTTCGTCCTTATTGTAAATGTCGTATAACTGATTTAGACCGTAACTGACGTTATTGTCGGAGTAAAAATCGTATTTCTCGGCGAGTTTGTTTATCTCTCTCAACGCCGTCTTTACTAAAGTAGAAGTGTCTAATATCAACGCGATTTTTCCGTCGCCGAGCACCGTCGCGCCCGCGATACCCTCGTTATTTTTCAGCACCTCGTCGAGAGCTTTGATAACGATGTCCTGTTCTCCGATAAGATTATTAACGACAAGACCGATCTTTCTCCTTTCAAAAGAGACGACGACGATATATAGCTCGTCCTCCTCATTTTCGCGCTCCAACCCGACGAGATCGGATAGATAGATTATCGCCAAGGTTTCGTTTCTCAGATTGTACACTTGATAATCGTCAAAATCTTTTATCTCGTTTTTATTTATTTTAATAGTCTCCTCTACGACGCTAATCGGCACGGCAAAGATATTTCTCTGGACGTTGACTAAAAGCGCCTCGACGATAGTCAAAGTCAGCGGTAAAACTATAATGAATTTCGTTCCCTCCCCCACCGACGTATGTATATCCACTCTTCCTCTGAGTTTCTCGATCTGAGTCTTTACGACGTCCATGCCTACCCCTCGCCCCGAGGTGGAGGTTATATCTTTTTTGGTGCTAAATCCCGGCTCAAATATAAAATTAAGAATTTCCGGAACAGGTAGAGATTGCAATTGTTGAGGAGTCGCCAATCCTTTCTCCAACACCTTCTCTTTTATCGTGTCGACGTTTATCCCTTTTCCGTCGTCCGACACCTCTATATATATACTCGAACCCTCTTGATAAGATTTCAACACGACTTTGCCCTGTCTTGGTTTGCCTTTATTTTCGCGTTCTTCGGGAGTTTCTAGCCCGTGATCTACGCTGTTTCTGATGAGATGCGTCAGCGGATCGGCTATCAACTCGATAACGGTTCTGTCTATCTCGGTGTTTTCCCCTATTATCTCAAGGTCTACGACCTTATGCAGTTGATTAGCGAGGTCTCTTACTAACCTTGGAAACTTGGAGAAGACGTTGCCTATCGGGACCATACGGGCTTGCATCATCCCCATCTGCATCAGGTCGGCAATCCTATCTAGCTCGTTGGTGGCGTCTTCAAGTTCGGTTCTAACCTCTTGTATATCTATATGCTCGCCGATCTTATCGTGAATTTGTATAAACCTCGATCTATTAATAATTAATTCGCCGACAAGATTCATAAGAGTATCAAGCCTCTCAATATCGACCCGAATAGTCTGCTTCTGAGCCTCCCTTATCGGTTGAGAAGTCGGAATAGTTTTCTTCTCCTCCTTTTTCAAGTCTTTGCCGATAATCTCTTTATCCGCATCGGTTATTATCTTAGACCCTCCGTCGGCGGTCCCCTTTTTAACTAGATTACTTTCAACGTCCGACTCTTGCTTTGAGTCTTTCACGCTCTCCTTCCGTTCATTTTCCAATTGGCTCATCCACTCTTTTTCCAGACGCTCCGCCTCCTGCAATTCCTCCGCGCTTATCCCGCTATCGACGTTAGAATCAAACCCAAATTCTCCGGAAATAACCTTTTTATCAATCGTAAATATTTCCAGCCTATCGACCTGATCTACCTCGGCGCACTCCACAAGAACTTCTTTAGAGGAATTCGTTAAAAGATACAACTCGACGTAGCCAAACTTCTCGTCGTCCGTCTCCTGCTGAACGTCGGGAACAGTTTTTACTACGACTCCGTTATTAACAAAATTATTATAAACAAGATAAGCCCTCGGATAACGCATATCGCATTCGTCTTCAAGGTGAAACGCTATTTTATAAAAAACTTCCCCCTTCTCCAACCCCTCTTCTATCTGATTTTTTTCGGTTTCAGTAAATTCCAGACCGCTTAACGACTCTACGACTCCTTCGACAATTTTTAAATCTGTTGCAAATTTTTCATCGGCGCCGGCGTCTTTCTTTACCTCTTGGGAGCTTTTCTGCTTTTCCGGCTCCTCCTTCTTCTTTTCGACGGGTTTTTCCTTAAGAATTTCCAAAAGAGGATTGATGACGTCGGATATTTCATAATCCGCCTCGTTTTGGCCGTTCTGAACCGCCGCGATTAATTGCATAATTCTATCGTATGCCGCTAAAAGCGAGTCAATTATCGATTTATCTACTAATAAAGCGCCTCTTCGCACTCTTTCAAATATATCCTCCATTTTATGAGCGATTGTAGACATATTCTTAAAGCCGACAAGAGCCGCTTCGCTTTTTATCGAGTGAGTAAGCCGAAAAATCTCGTTTATTACCGTCTTGTCTTCGGGAGATTGTTCAAGTTCCAGCAATTTTTCGTTTAAACCTTCAAGTAATTCGCTTACCTCTTCCAAAAATGCTTTCTGTATTCTTTCCTCGTCAATATAAACCATACTTATCTCCTTAAACTATTCCTTGTAATAAACGGGAGCGTCCTTGATCTTCTTATAAATAAATCTGTTCTCAATAAAATACAACGATTCCGAATGACCGATAAACAGATACCCGTCGTTATTTAAAGAATCGTAAAATTTATCTACAAGAACTTTCTGATCCTCTTTATCAAAATATATCATCACGTTTCTGCAAAATATTACGTCCATTCCGCTCATAAACTTATCTTTTTTCAAGTTTACTCTGCTATAATTGACAAATTTAGCCAAATTTCTATCTATTTCATACTTATCGTCGTCGATTTTCTTAAAATATTTCGTTATAAAATCGTCCGGAGCCGCTCTGAATTTTCTTTTATCGTAAATCCCATTCTCGGCGATCCGCAGCACTTGAGTGTTTATATCCGAAGCGTATATCTCTACGTAGCGCTTATCCAGTAAATCCGCCTCCTTAAGCATAGCCGCTATAGTGAGCGGTTCCTCTCCGGTCGAACACCCCGCCGACCATATCTTAATGGGACATCTTTTCTTCTCCATCATATCGGGGATTATATCCCTAACTAACGCCTCGCCGTGTTTATTACTTCTAAAAAAATAGGTTTCGTTTGTCGAAACGGCGTTTAACATCTCGTCTATTTCAGAATAGTCGTTGCTGCTTTTTATATATCTAAAGTAATCGTCGTAAGTCTTAAAATCTTTCTCCTTCAAGCGTTTTCTAAGTCTATTTGACAATAGCGTTAATTTGGTATCTTTCAGATATATGCCCGCTATATCGCGTATCAATTCGGAAAATTTCATAAATTCCGCTTCAGAGAGCTTGTCGTATTCCATCCGGTCTAACCCCGCTATCAATCCTCAACTTTTATATCTTCGTTACTCTGGAGTATTCGCGAGATTTCGAGTATTATTATCAATTTTTCAGACATTTTGCCTATTCCGTTGATAAATTCCGCTTTAAGTCCGGATACGGTCGGCAACGACGGCTCGATCTGTTCGTTCGACAATGAGACGACTTCCGCCACCGAGTCTACTATCAGTCCAAACTGCCTTTTGCCGATCTCGACGATGATAATCTTAGTCCTCTTAGTTATCTCGCTCTTCTCCATTCCAAACCTTTTCCTGAGATCGACTACCGGCACTACGTTGCCTCTAAGGTTAATCACCCCCTCGATAAATTTTGGAGCTTTAGGCACTACAGTTATCTCCTCCATCTTTTTTATCTCGAATACGTTTTCGATAGGGATACCGTAGCTCCCTTTCCCCAGATTAAACAATATCAATTGCCTCTCGTTGCCTACGTTGACTGTCGTTGAACTCATATATATCCAACCTCCTATTTACGCTTTCAAAATTCTATATACAAACGGCGCGCGCTTATCGGTTTCTTGAGAAAACGATAAGCGCGCGGCTTTTTTTATGGCAGAGAAACCTGTAAAATATTCCCGGATTCGGCCGAACCGTCCCTCATAATACCATTTATTAAGTTAAATGTAACTTTTTTATCAATCGCCGACAACATTTTTTTAGCGTTTTCTCTCAACTCTTCGTTATTCTGTTCTAACGATTCGTCGGCAATTTTCTTGAAATAGCTCCCCTTACCGCCGGTAATTGTAAAAACCGATTTTAATATCTCGATTTTTAACTGAACGCCGCTTTTATCAAACATATCGCATAATAACGGAATAATTTTCCTCATACCTATCTCGCCTAACGCCCATACTACTTTTTTCCTGACGAAAAGCGATTCGTCTTTCAGCGAATTTACAAGAATTCCATACCCTTTCCTATCCCGTTTTATCCCCAACGCTATAGCGGCATATCCGCGGGCGTACTCGTTGTCGGAAATAAGAAGACGCATCGACAAATCGTCCACGCTCATATTTACAATATCGTCGGATAAATAATATTCATTATTGTTTAGCGCTATTTTTCTCCTTTTATCGCAATTTCGGATATTCTTAAACAACAGCGCCGCGGTCTTAAATATTTTGTCCCTCTTTTCAACGATCTTTTTTATGCCGTATTTAAACCTTGATTTTACCGACATATTTTCATTTTCAGCGTACTGTTTGTCGTATTCCGCTCTCAATTTAGGATTTCTCAATATTGAGTAACCTTTCAGAGCTTTTTTGAATATTTCCAAACTCTTTTCGTCTTTCGCTCTATCGGGATGATATTTAACGACCATTTTTTTATAAGAAGATCTTATTTCCGACGTCGAAGCCGCGTCGTCCAACCCAAAAAATTTGTAATAGTCTATAAAGTCTCTATTCATATTAACGCCCTGTTTTTTTTTAATCTAAAAAAGTCAACTATAAATATTATCGTAAATTTCGCGTTTTACATTATAGATAGTTTCGTCGTTAAGTATAAACTCCGCCTCCTCGTAAAAATCTTTCAGCGCAGTCATACTCTTCTCTATTTTATCGGCGTCCTTTTCGTCTATTCCTCTTTTAACTTCGTCTATTAGAGAGTATATATCGTTTTTCGCTATCAGATCAAATTCCTTTCGGGACGCCAGATTTTCAGCTTTATCTATGATCTCGTTTGCCTCTCTGTTCAGTTCAAAAAGTCTGATATAATCTATTCCGCTACTATTGATATTTGAATCCCTGATAAGATTCCTTATATCCTCGTTTGAAAGTCCGGTTTTGGCGCTAATCTTTATCGACTTCATAAGTCCGGTCTCCATATCCCTTGCCGATACGCTAACTATCGAATTAACGTCTATGCTGAACTTCACCTCTATTTTAGTCTCGCCTCTCTTAGCTTTTTTTATTCCGGATAGAATAAACTTACCCAGCGAGATGTTTTCTTTAGCCAGCCGCCTCTCCCCTTGAAGAATATGAACCTCGACGTCCTCCTGATTATCCTCTATCGTTGCAAAAATCTTATTCTGCTCCGTAGGTATGGCGGTATTTCTCTCTATGATCGGGACGAAAACTCCGCCGTCCGTCTCGATACCCAGACTTAGCGGCGTAACGTCTACGAGCGTTATATCCCCTATATCGCCGTTTATGATGCCGCATTGTATAGCCGCGCCCTTTGCGACAGCTAATATCGGATCGACTCCGCAGACTATCTTCTCCCCAAACGCCTCTTCGAGTTTGCTCCTTACCAGCGGAATTAGCGACGAGCCGCCGACGAGTATTATCTTATCCAACGAGTCGATAGCCGTATCCGCCTCCTCCAACGCTTCCAACGCCAATTCGACGGTTTCGTCGATATAGTCTTCTATTAATTTCTCAAAGCTCTCCCTTGCGATAACCAAAGAGAGATGCAGAGGACCGTTCTCGTCGGCGCTTATAAATGGGACGTTCAATTCGGCTTCCGTTTCGTCCGATAGAGCAATCTTGACTTTCTCTACCTCTTCGGACAACTTATTTAAAGCGAGCTTGTCTTTCGATAAATCCGTTCCCGTCTCCTCCTTAAACCTATATACGATAAAATCAAGCAGTCTTTTGTCAAAATCCATTCCGCCGAGACAGTTGTTTCCTTTAGCGGCTCTGACTTCAAAAAGCCCCCCTTCTATCTCCAAGATCGAGACGTCGAACGTGCCGCCGCCGAGATCGTAAACAAGTATAGTCTCCCCTTCAGATTTGCCGAGCCCGTATGCGAGAGCCGCCGCCGTCGGTTCGTTAATGATTCTCAATACGTTTAGTCCGGCTATTTTTCCGGCGTCGACGGTCGCCTGTCTCTGCGAGTCGCTAAAATACGCCGGAACCGTTATAACGGCGTCCTTGATTTTCTCGCCAATATATTTCTCGGCGTCGTTTTTTAGTTTTGACAGTATAAAGGAAGATATCTGCTCCGGTATATATATCTTATCGTCGATCGTTATGGAATACTCCTTGCCCATCTCCCTTTTTATCCCCTCGACGGTTCTGCTTGAATTTAAAATTGCGTTGTTTTTTGCGCTCTCTCCAATTAATACCGCGCCCTTATTGGTAAAGGAGACCGTCGAAGGGGTCGTAAAGTCCCCTTCCGCGTTTGGAATAATAACGGCGGATCCGTCTTTTATATATGCGCAGGAAGAGCGCGTCGTTCCCAGATCTATTCCGATTGTTTTTGGCATTCTGTCCCCCTCTCTTCTAAGGGCGACGCATCGGCCCCTAGTCGTTGTTTAAATTTTGAATATTCAAGAGGAGTTCCATCTCGCCGCTCGAAAGATCCAGTTTCTTTTTGATAGCTTCGGCGGTCCAACCGTTGTCAAAAAGATACGCAACCCTCTCCGGAGTAGAAAGGTTTTTCAACGCGTCGTTTGTCGCGGTCTCCTCGGCAAGCGCCTTCTCCTCTTTACTACTTATAATTTCGGCCATTTTTTCGGTTTGTTTTACAACTTTTTGAGGAGAATATAGAAAATTATCGATATTTTGTCTCGGTTGGTCGTAATCTCTCCACGAATCCGGTATTTTACTATCGAGACCGGCGATCCTTTTGTCGACAATTTTTAAAAAACGATCCAATCTTTTTACTCTCTCTTCTATTAATGTGATATTGTCGTTGGTCGTTTCGTTAAGCCGGACGATCAGAGCGTTTATCTCTTTTTTTATACCGTCGATAATCGCCTTGTTTACATATTTTTTCTCAATATTGGACTTTATTATAAGATAACCGAATATTATAACTAAAATATTTGAAATAAAAAAAACAAAATTAATAAAAATCATCTTTCCCTCCCGGCCCCCGGTTTATTCTACCAAAAAATGAATTTTTGTCAAAAGATATATTTAAATTTTGAATTTTCCCTATAAAATGATATAAGGGACTTTATGAACGTAGCGGAATTAAAACAGAGGATTTCTAAAAACCGGATCGAACATATCTATCTATTTTCCGGACCTGAAATCGGCGAAAAAAAAGAGATAATAGAACTGCTGGAAAACAGAATTTTTAACGGCGACGAACCGGTCGTTTACAATTTTTATATAAACAGCGATCTTGCAACCGAAGAACTTATCGACGCTATCGAGGGGGAGCTCCTTTTTTCGGACTCGAAGATCGTATATCTCAAGAATATAGAAGAGATCAATCAAAAGATTATTAAAATTATTGAGAATTTTATTATCCCTTCGCGATTGAGCAAGGCGCTATACGATCAAATCGTCGAATCGTTTAAAAACGATAAAGAGTCGGCCGGTATTCTGAATAATTGTTATCAATTCGACGATGCGCTTGGAACTTACGCTATCAAAGATATTAAGGAGAGCGACAAAAAGCGTCTGATCGGGATATTAAACAGACTGAAATTTTCGGTCGCCAAAGAAAATACATATATCGTAATGCTAAACGAAACTAACGATAAAATTCCTGCCGGACTGTTAAATTTGTTAAATCAGGATCAGCATGTAATTTTCTGGGAGATGTTTGACAATCAAAAGCCGGCGTGGATCAGGGGGGAGTTTAGGAAATATAATCTTTTGATCGACGACGACGCAATTAATTTTATCATAGATACGGTTGAGAACAACAAGTACGATTTTGAAAGAGCGATCGAAAAGATTTTTATTTATTACAGCAATCTGGAATCAAAAAATAATATCGTAGATAAAACGGTTATCGAAAATTATCTGTATTACTCTAAAGAGGAGAGCCCGTTCTCGTTATACTCCGCGCTCCTTGCCAAAAATTGCGAAAAGGCGCTTAGTATATTAAATAAAATATTTTTGACGGACGAGGACGGAATCGTCGGCGGCTTGATGTGGTCGCATAGACGTTTCCTGAAAATTTTGCATCTGGTCGAAAATGAAAAAAAATCTCCGGACGCGGCGCTTGATAAAATGTTTATAAAATCCAAAAAGATTCGCGAAGAGTTGGAAAAGGGGATCAAAAATTACAGCTTTCTCAAAGCGTCTCTGATGTCGAACGATCTATCCGAGCTCGAATACTATCAAAGAGCGTTGCCTTCGGACTTAAAATTGATTAAATTTCAAGAGTTTATCGTTAAATCTATTTATGGAGATAGTCGTAAATCTTTTTTGCAAGGGAAGAACCAATTTCTTTTATACTAGCGATCTCTTCAACCTCGGCGGCTTTGATTCTTTTTAGCGATTTAAATTTTTTAATAAGAGCGGTAGATTTTTTATCCCCCACCCCTTTAATTTTCAACAATTCCGTCGCCAAAGCGCTTTTCCTATACCTTCCGCCTAGTCTCGTATTGCTAAATCTGTGAGCTTCGTCCCGCGCAAGTTGTATGATTTTTAGCGCTTTTGAGTCCCTTGGAAGTATCAGGGACTTTCCGGTATTTGGGAAAAATATCTCCTCGTTCTTTTTAGCAAGCCCGATTAGAGGAATTTGTATATCGAGAATGTCCAACGCCGTTTTTGCCGATTTTACCTGCCCTTTGCCCCCGTCGACTACTATCAGATCGGGCAGAGGCAGACCTTCGTTTTTCAATCTCTGGTATCTTCGCCCCACTACTTCGATCATCATGGCGTAGTCGTCGGGATACCCCTCCCCTTCGACGTTAAATTGCCTGTAACCGCTCTTATTTGGTTTGCCGTCGACTAAGCTTACCAACGAGGCGGTGTTGAATTTTCCGTTTAACGTCGCGATATCAAAACACTCTATCGTTCTGGGAAGTTTGTTTAATTTTAGCGCTTTTTGAACCTCCCTGAGTATATGAATTTTATCAATTTTGTACTGTTTTTCTTGAAACAGAATCTCCGCGTTTTTGATCGATAATCGAGTTAAATTTTTGTCGGCAAGAGTAGAAGGGACAAGTATTGATACGGATTTGTTAAATTTCTTTAAAAGAGCTTCGTAAAGCGGTTTTACCTCTTCTATTTCAGTTTGAATGAATATTTTTTCAGGCAATTCGGCTATATTCAAGTAATACGATTTTAAAAAATCTTCGAGAACTACGGTAAAATCCATAACGTTTGATACGATAAAATTCTCTTTACCGATAATTTTACCTTCTCTCTGTTTGATTACTGAAAAAGCGGCGGCGTTGAAATCCGTATAATAGCCCACATAATCGTTGTTATCCGGGTTTGAAAGCTCTACAAGCTGTTTTTCTTCAATATTCTCAAGTATTATTATTTTATCGCGAATTTCCGCCGCTTTTTCATAATTAAATTTTGCCGAATTCTCTTCCATTTCTCTGCGTAGAGCCGAAACCGCGCCGGATATGTCCCCCTTTAAGATGTCGCGCGCCAAGCGGATATTATCGTTATACTCCTCTTCCGTTATCTTCGACGCGCACGGCGCGAGGCATCTTTTTATATGATAGTTCAGACAGGGGACGGCGCGGCTGCCGGAAGAGAGTTTTCTTGAGCACAGCCTAAGTTTTAGATTTTTCTTAAAAAAGTCCATTAATATAGATATTTTGTTATTATCTACAAAAGGACCGTAATATTCGTCGTTTCTATTGTTTTTTTCTCTACATTTTAATATTCTTGGATATTTTTCTTTTACTATCTTGATCATCGGATACGATTTGGAGTCTTTTAGCCGAATGTTATATCTCGGCATATTCTCTTTGATGAGGTTGTTTTCTAGAATCAAAGCCTCCGCCTCGCCGTTTGTTACGAAATATTCGATATCTGATATTTTTTTTTGCAGCGCGCCGGTTTTGGCGTCTTTTACTCCGAGGAAATACGACCGAACTCTTTTAAATAAGTTTTTCGCTTTACCGACGTAAATTATTTTCCCGCCGGCGTCTTTAAATAGGTATACCCCGGGATATTGGGGGAGGCGATCTAATATGCTTTTAAATTTATCCATGACTATTTTTATATAAATTTTAATTTATATTCTACTTATTTTTACTTATTTTTACGCCGCTTCGAAAATAATATTTTATAATAAAATAACAAATACTTGACATTTAAAATTTGTTTTGATATTATCAATACAAAATATTGAGATACCGACTTATCTTTTATTCTAGGTAAGTTTTATAATTTTAGGAGAAAAAATGGGCGTCAAAAATTCGACTATAAAGAGAGAGAGACAGAACGTTGAGAGAAGAGCGCGAAACAGAGCTATTAAATCCAAAGTTCATACCGCTTTTTTGAATCTTAGCAAAGCTATCGGTAATAAAGACAGAGAAGACGTAGAGGCGCGATTAAGAATATACATGAGCGAGGTCGATAAAGCCGTTAAGAGAAACGCGCTTCACAAAAATAACGGGGCTCGAAAAAAATCAAGAATCGTAAAAAGAATTAAAACAGTTTTTAATGAAAACGCTTAACGTTGATTTTGGCGGCGCGTTTGCCGCGGCCGTCAAGCGTTAAATTTATTTGCATAGGAAATATGTAATTATGACAAAATTAGAGATAGCGTATTTGATACAGGAAAATATCCTAAAAACGAGGCTTGATCTAAAAAAGAAGGACTTATCTAACAAAATTATTCTATCGGTGTTGGATAATTTTTTTGAGGTCGTAAAGACGACTCTTGCAAAAGGCGAACATATAGAGCTGAGGGGATTCGGCACTTTTGAAACGCGCGTTAGGAAACAGAAACGAAAAATAAATCCCAAAACTAAAGAATTTGTTAACGTCGAAGAACATTTAGTTCCGATTTTCAGACCGGGAAAGGATTTGAAAAAGATTGTTAACGATAGCTACAAAAAAAATAATTAAATAGCAAATATTTTATTTCTTTATTGAAAATTAAAAAAAAATGTTGTTTAATAATAGATATAAGTAAAAATCAAAAAATATAAAGATTGTGTTGCGGCGCGTTTATTCGTTGATTGCGATTATTTATTTTTAAAAAGGAACGCATTATGAAATTAACGGGAAAAATTTTAATAGTCGACGACGACAAGGTAACTCTTGATTTCTTCGACATTATGCTAACTAAACTTGATTACGAAGTAATTAAGGCTAAAGACGGCATAGAAGCTCTTGAAAAAGTTAAAATTCACAATCCCGATCTTATGCTGCTCGACAACCTCTTGCCGAAAATGACGGGGTTTGAAGTAACGCAAATCATAAAGAAAGATAAGTCGTTCAGCGATTTTAAAGACCTTCCTATAATAATGTTTTCCGCTCTCGACGATCCCGAAGATAAGGTGCTTGGGTTGGAGATGGGGATAGAAGATTACATTACTAAACCGTTTAATTTTAGCGAGGTGCTCGCGCGCATAAGGAACGTTATCAGGCATAAAGAACTAGTTAAACAACTGTTAAAAAGAGAGAGACGTCTCGCCGTTCTCGAATCTCTTAATACTAACTTGATCGCGTTCACAAGGCATATCAAAGAGCCGTTAGCCGCTCTTAACGACGAGGCGTCAAAACTTGACATTAATAACAAAGAAGATCTAAGCGCTTTCGTTTTAAAATTTAAAGACGACTATAACAGTATGATGGCTATGCAGGATGGAATTGAAGAGCAGATAAGGGATATTGAAAATAAAAAAAATAAGTTAAAAGAAGACGAGTTATCTCTGGAAGAGCTTGAAAAAAAAATATCTAAATATTTAAAAAACATTTCTAAAGATGAACGATAACTTTTACCTTTGATATTAGGAATTACCGATCTATGGCGAACATGCTTGAAAATTATTACAACAACAAAAAGATAAAGACGATTTTGGGTAAAAACAGCGTATTCAACGGCAAATTAAACTTTAAAGATTCGCTTAAAATAAACGGCTCTTTTATAGGCGAAATTAATGCCGAAGGATTGCTCGTTATAGGAGAGGGCGCAATTATACAGGCAAACATTTCCGCCGGTTCGGTAGTCGTTTCCGGAACTATCAAGGGGGACGTTACCGCTTTAGAGAAAGTCGAGATGCTTCCCACCGGCAGAGTTTATGGAAATATAAAAGCCAGAAAGGTAAAAATATCCGACGGCGTAGTTTTTAACGGCAGATGCGAGATAATAAGAAATTAATTTACATTATGATAAAAAATTTAATAATCAATATCTATTGATATGGGAGTTCTAACTTTGGAAAATCAAGAAAACGAAATTAATAACGCTATGGAGAAAAACGAAGAAAATCAAGGCGCTAACGCTCAAATCAACGGCTCAGGATCTTTATTTGACGATAAAACTGAGAACGGCAATCAATCAAACATTGAAAGCGAAAATTCGGCAAATAACGGCGATTCTGCCGACGGCGTAAAAACGACCGGCGGTAAGAGAGCTAAAAAACTTGTCGTAGTCGAATCAAAAGCTCAGACGAAACGAGGCAGAATTAGCAGAGAAGGATACGCCGTTAGAAAAAATGGAAATTCCGATAAAAATGCGGAAAAAATCATAACCGATCCCAACGCGCCCAGGTTAAATATCAACGATCTTACAAATATGTCCATACAAAAGCTGAAAGAAGAAGCTGAAAGTATGAAAATTAACCTTGAAAATCTCAATACGATGAAAAAACAGGATCTTATATTCGCTATATTAAAAAATCATACCGATAACATCGGGGCGATTTACGCGTCGGGGGTGCTTGATATATTATCGGACGGATACGGATTCTTAAGATCCGTCAACTACAATTACCTCTCCGGACCGGACGATATATATATATCGCCGAGCCAAATACGGCTTTTTGGATTAAAATCCGGCGACACCGTCAGCGGTCAGATAAGACCGCCAAAAGAGGGCGAAAAATATTTCGCGCTACTGAGAGTCGAAAGCGTCAACTGGGAATCGCCGGAAACGGCCGCTAATAGAATTTTATTCGACAACCTCACGCCGCTTCACCCCGATGAAAAATTTAATTTATCAAATTCTGAGCAGTCCCGTAATCTTATTACAAGAATTATAGATCTTTTTGTGCCGCTTGGAAAAGGACAGAGAACGTTGATCGTTTCTCCTCCGAGGGCGGGAAAGACGACGATTCTGCAGACTATCGCTAACGCTATATCGATAAATCATCCCGAAGTGTATATGATTATACTTCTTATAGACGAACGCCCGGAAGAGGTAACGGAGATGCAGAGAAGCGTAAAGGGCGAAGTCGTCAGCTCGACTTTTGACGAACCGTCTACGCGGCACGTCCAGGTAGCCGAGATGGTTATCGAAAAGGCGAAACGTCTTGTAGAACACAAAAAAGACGTCGTTATACTTCTCGACTCTATAACGAGACTCGCCAGAGCGTATAATCAGGTTGTGCCGACTTCGGGTAAGATACTATCGGGCGGCGTCGATTCAAACGCTCTCCACAAACCGAAAAGATTTTTCGGCGCGGCGCGAAATATCGAAGAAGGCGGCAGTTTGACTATAATCGCCACCGGCTTGATCGAGACCGGGTCAAAGATGGACGAAGTAATATTTGAGGAATTCAAAGGCACCGGCAATATGGAGATATATTTGGACAGACGCCTCGCCGATAAGAGAGTTTTTCCCGCGATTAATGTTAAAAAATCGGGCACTAGAAAAGAAGAGTTGCTTTTATCAGAATTTGAGCTACAAAAGCTTTGGATTTTAAGAAAAGTGTTGTATAATATGGAGGACGTCGAGATGCAGGAGTTCCTAATCGATAAGATGAAAAAAACCAAAGACAACGAGGCGTTTTTAAATTCTATGAACCAATAAACTATTTTTCAAAAAGGAGATATGTATGAGAAAAGGGATACATCCTAAGTATGATGAAGTCAATGTTACCTGCGTTTGCGGAAATACGTTTAAAACAAAATCAACGTCTAAAGAGATAAGAGTTGAGATTTGTTCGCAATGTCACCCTTTTTTTACGGGTAAACAAATCCTAGTCGATACGGCGGGAAGAATCGAAAGATTTAAAACGAAATACAAAATTAAGTAGTATTAAAAGCGCCGTCCCAACGTTGTTTGGACGGCGCTTTTTTTATAAAATACATCCAATTCCGTTAAAGCATTTTGATTGAAAAAAAGGCTTGCAGAAATAGAAAAAAAATTGGATAATAGTCAAAAAATTTAAAGGATTTTGTTTTGCTGAATTTTAAAGATTTTTTTGATAAGAAATTAATATTTTCTCTAATTTTAGGCGTTATATCTATAGTAATCATAATATTCTCGACTAAGCTTATAAACTTCAACTCTTCTTTGCAAAATTTGTTCCCGCCCGATGAAGATATGACAAGAAGCGCCTCTTTAATGGAAAAGTCGCCCGTTTCGGATAAGGTAGTTCTGTTTATTAATAACGATGCGCCGGAGAAACTGCCCAGTTATATAAATAAATTCAAGCAATTAATCGATCAAAGCGAGATTAATTTTACCAATACGATTCCAAGCGACCGGGACGTAGCGGAAGTAATGGAGTACTGTCAAAGAAATTCTTTACTGCTTTATCCGTACGAATCTAAAGATAATCCTTTTACTTCGGATAATATAAAAAAGGGATTTGAGACAAAAGCCGCTTATATAGAAAATATGCCGTTTTTCAATCCCGACGAATACTTTTTCATGGATCCTCTCTCGAAAGGGCTTGAGGTCTTGAAAACGATAAATTCTACGGGGCAAAATAAATTCAATTCAAAGTACGGCGGAATATTAAATAACGACGGAACTTCTTTTATGTTAGTTCTAAAAAGCGGTATTGCGCCGAACGATTACGACAATTCAGAGGCAATAGTCGAATTAGATAAAAACGTCAAAGCTCTTTCAAACGAACTAAAATGCAAAGCTTTTATTTTATCTTCTCACTTATATTATCAAGAGAGTTATCATAGCATCCAGTTTGAAACTTCGATTATGTTTATCGTTTCGACCCTTCTGACTCTTATTATTTTCTTCTTTTTTTTCCGGGATATTAAAATTCTTTACTACAGCATTCTGCCTATGCTTCTCGGAATATCTCTAACTTTTTTATGTATCGCTATATTCAAAAGAAACTTCGGCGGAGTAGCGTTCGGTTTTGGCTCTACAATTTTGGGGATTTCAAGCGATTATACGGTTCATTATCTTGTAAAGCGTCAAATCTGCAAAAATATGGAAGAAACCGAAGATAAGATCGGGAAAGCTCTGGTTATTGGTTTTATTACGACAATTGCGCCGCTTGCTATACTTCCGCTTTCCGGCATCGTATCTCTGCAGGAAATCGCATTTTTGGGGATTCTTTCCGTAGGCTTTTCTTTCATTTTCACGTGGTTTTTATTAAGACGCCTCGCTCCCCCCGGAGATTCTTGCGAAACGAGACTTTATAATTTTAAATACTTGGGATTTAAGGGATTTATAGCTTTTATAATACTTTTTCTACCTTTATTGATTGCGGTATTTTTCCTGAAATTTGAAGACAACATTTCCAACCTCGACATGGTTCATCATGAAATGAACAGAAGAGTCGAAAAGATCAAAAACTCGTTCAACTATACCGCCGACGCGACGATGCTCTGTTTTTCGGGCGATACGAAAGACGAAGTTTTGTCAAAAAGTCTTAAAGCGCTGTACCATCTCGAAAAGAGCGGCGCGCCGGGATTTCTTACCCCAGCGATATTCGCGCCCGACGCAGAGACTTTAAAAAAACGAAAAATATTTATAAAAGAAAACTTTAACGCCTTAGACTTCAAAAACGAACTTAAAAACTCAATTTTTGAAGAAAATTCTTTTGACGCCTGGGAAAACTCCGTTAAGAATATCGATAATGTCGCGCTCTCAGCGCTCCCGACTTACGTCGAAAACGAAATAAATTCAATGTTTGTCGATTACGAAGGTAAAATTTATCTTGTCATCCCTATTCAAAGCAGACAGAATTTCAAAGAGATCGAAACCGAACTTAAAAACGGCGACCTTGATTTTTTTACTATCGACCTGATGAGAGACAACGCGCCGCGCCTCCTAAAATTCGAAAAAATCGCGGCGCTCGCCCTATTAATATCTCTTGCGGTAATAATTATTATTCTACTGATCGCTTATAGAAACATTTTATACGCCGCATCGGCGCTGATTCCGGCGCTGACCGGCCTAATCGCCTGCTTTGGAATATCGCCGATAATCGGAAAATCTATAAACATCATGCATATCGTAGCCTCTATGATCCTGATCGGAATCTGCGTCGATTACGGAGTATTTGTTACCTCGTCTTATAAAGATTATCACGGCGAAGAAGGAATCAACATCACATTTCTTTCTATTCTAATATGCGCGCTCATTACGCTCGCCGGATTTGGAGCTCTAATGATTTCGTCAAATCAAGCGATATTCACTCTTGGAGTTTCGGTATTCTTCGGAATAGTATTCTCATTTCTATCTTCATGGTTTGTTATCCCATTTTTAATGAAAAATAAAAAAAATTAGTTTCAACTCGTTAATTTTTTTTATGGGAATTTTGTAATGAACAGCGTATATGGTTATTTATATATTCTAAACGGGAATTCCCGGTTTACTAACATTATTTTCTAAATTTTTTCTTCTTTTTGTAAATCATTTTCATCTTTTAGTTGTTAATTATATATGAAAGTTTTTTGCTTTCTAATACTTTTCGAGGACGGATAAAATGAAATACGATTTTTCTTTAACAATTAATAGCGATATTAGGGATTCGATCCATAATGTTCAAAAATTCTTTGATACAAATCGGACGTCTACAACTATTACTAAGATTATTAATCTCATGTACCCCTATATCAAACGTTACCTTTTAGTAACGGAAGAATATATCCCGGTTTACGAAAATATTTCATGGGATCAAAAAATTCACATTTGCATTGATTATAAGGTTTATCTTTTATTAAAAAAAATACACGACGATACTAATTCTTATAGCATAGCCTTTATTATTAGAAGAATTCTCGATTTTTTCATAGATAATATATCTAAACATCAAAATATAGAGTGTTTTCTGTCCTATTTAGTAATTTTATGTAAGAAAAATGAAACTTCTACTAAAAAGGAACAGTTTGACGTATGGGAATTTATGAGAATTCATGGATTGAAGAAGATGGGGAGATTGATCTTGGATAAAGAAAAACGGGAATTCCCGCTAGACTCCCCCCACTTATCGATAATATACAACAAATACTACCGCTCGATAGGGATTTCATTCGTCTCGAGCGGCTTTTCCGGCTAGTAATAAAAATCGGCGGGACAAGCCCGCCGAAAGTTAAATGATATCCGCTATTCGCTCAACAATGTAGCTTCTTCAATATAAGCTCCATTATAACCTACAAGTATCTGTCCATTATAGTTCGTAGTTGCATCGGTTTCAATAAACGTACTGGACTGACCGGGAGCGTTAGCGCTGCAAACCGTTATAACCTCCCATTTTCCGGTATATTCGTTAGTGCTAGGATCTGCGCCATTTCCAAGTCCGCTTAAATTAGTAGTAGGATACGCGACTCTTGCAGAATATTTTGTTCCGGCATACGAAATAGAATACGTGCTAATTATCGGTCTGTAATCTGTTCCGGCGCTCGTATCAAAATCCCTAATGTTAATAGCGTTATACATACCGGTAGTGAATAGCGCGTCGACTGTATAAACGTCCGCGCTAGTATCCGCGTAAGAAGTCAGATAAGCGTATTTTAACTGGCTATAACTGTTATCGTAATATGCCATATGAATTCCTCCGGACGGATCGACTACCGTCTTAACGTACAATCCCGCCGCGATATCGACTGTAACATCCGAACTCCATGTTTGGGGAGCGGTTACAGGACTAGAACAATACTTGAACTTTAACGCCATACTTGTCTCATCGTAATAGGTCAAATAAATCCTATTAGAATGGTGTTTCATATCAAAATGCTCTGAGTCCTTTCCGCTTGCTACCGCAGTAACCTCTATCCTTCTAGGACCTCCCGCCACGTATGGAGTTTTCAAACCGGTATTTAAATTACTTGTAGGACTATAGTAGCTCCCCGTATTACCGTCAGTAACTTTTTCTATAGTAGCGCGCCAACCGCTTGCCAACGCGGTCGTATTAGTAACGCCGGTACCAACTTTAAAAGACCAGAAAACAATCGAGCGGCTAACGCTAGATTTATCAAAATACGCTACATACACGTTAGTATCGGTATTGTTGCCGCTGTTTATAATTTGAAGATTTTTATATCTATCCATAACTTTATCGTTATAACTATATTCTCCGTCGTTCACAAATGATAAATTTCCAAGCCCTAATCTATCTGTATTTGCAATATGCCAATTAACAGCGTGCCCTTCATTTACAATATCTTTGCCCCACTGAACAGAGCCGTGAACTTGATAATTATCGCTTCCGCTGCTCCAATTCATATTATGTAAGAATATATAATTGAAAGTTCCGCTAGAATTGTAAGTAAAATCTCCTCCACTCAACGTCCAAGAGTTAGATAACACAGTTCCATTTAAATGAACGTTTTGTCCATTAGTTACATACATCCAATCCATATCGGTTCTTCCGCTATTGGGCTTCATAACCGCGTCTGTTTTCCCAGCATACGACGAAGTAGCAATCTGCCAGATCGCAACATATCTATCGTCGTTTCTATCCGGGAAATATATCGCCGCTTCCTTATTGGTCTGTCGATCGTTGTCATTAATATTGTTTGTAGATACGACGCCTCCGGTTGATACGCTTAATAGACCGGATTTCGCCGCATTTTTTCTAACGTCGACCCAGGTATACTTCGCAGAATCCCTGGTTTGAATAGTCGGGCTAACGGTTCCTATAGCGACAGTCGGAGCGCTTGCGTTTCCTAAGTTATAACCGTTTATCCTTAATAAATCCGTAGCCAAATTACTATACTTAATCGGATATTTACCGGTTGAACTTCTCTTTATAAACGATAACGTCCCGGAGTCCAAACCGGTAGTTAATCCGCTTATATACGGGACGACGTCCAGAGTAAACGCGACCGGCTTAGCGTTAGCCGAGCTCATCGAACTTGACGAGGTAATATTGTCGAAAGAAGATTTTTCCATACCTTTATTGGTTCCGGCTTCGTTTGTACTATTTCCCACCCAGTCTTCGGCGGTAAACTGCAGAGTTTTGCCTTTACCCGCGACTCCGCTAAGGTTAGCCGTATTAAACTCAAGCGTAAATACCACATAGTCGTAGTCAGTTCCAAGAGATTGAACGACGTCTTTTACGGCGAAGTAGCTAAGATCGCCCAACGCCCCCCGGCTAGCCGAAGCTTCCCAATTTCCAGATGTATTATTTCTTTGCAGCAGAGTATGATTCGCGCCGTTTCCGGATCCAAAATTGTAATCTGTCATGCTTACTCTTATACGTCTCAAGAGATAGTTATCCTTTACCTTAACTTGAAGGTAAATAACCCCCGATACGGCGTCGGCTCCGGTCGTATATCCCGCTCCCCAATTGTCGTGCGAAGCGTCGATGTGTCCGTTTAACGTAGACATCCCATAACCGTTAAAGTCCGTATTCTCGATCTTCTTCACCCAGATATTAGGCTTGGTATTGTCTACTATGAAATACCTCCGCATATTAATTAACGCGGCTTCTTGATGCAACTCAACTTTATACTCGTATTCGCCGTCGGGCAACCCGTCATACGTATAGGTTACGTTACCGCCAACGACGCCGCCGGTATTTGGATCAAGCGTTTTCGTCGCCAATAGGGTTTCAAACCCCGGAGTCGCCGAGCTCAGGTATGCTCCGTCGCTCTGTCTATAGCCGGTAACTTTCAGTTCCGCTCCGGTAAAAACAACGCTGTCCTGTATCTGCGTTTCAAAAGTACTAGTCGCGCCTCTTATCATAAAGAGAGGATCCGAAGCGCCTATAGTCGTATATTTACTCTTGAAAGGAGCGTTATTAAAAGAGGTAGAACTGCCGTTCGCCTCAAATGTATGCCAACTCGGAGGAGCGCCTTTCTTTACGATAATATCGGGCAACGTATGCGTATTGCCCGCTTTATCGGTTAGCGTTACTCTTACCTTCCTGCTTTCAGATATGTCAAAATCGTCGCTCGCGTCGGATATCAAACTCCAGTTTTGCGTCCAGTTGTTTGAAGAATCAAGAGACGTATTCCACTCTCTCTTAAGAGCGTCGCTTGTAGCGTCTAATATCTTAATATTCACGCATCCGGCGTTAAATCCGCCGCCAGCTACGTCGCTTGCAGTCCCGCTTATAACAAACAAGTCCCCCTTTACTACCTGATTGTTAACAGGCTGATTTACTACCAACGTAGGAGCGCTCTTGTCCAGATAGACATATTGCCTCTTCCTGGCGGTAGAGCCCGTTTTATCCCTTACCTCGACCATTATCATATAGTTGCCGTCGCTCAAATCTATGGTTTGGGGCAAATTAAACCCCCACGCTACCGGAGCTTCAGTTCCCGTCGGGGATACGGATATATCGGGCGCAGTATTGATTACTTTTACCGGCTCTTTATCATTGTACATCGGATCGGCGACTGTATCCGACGTTTTTGAAGTGTATATTTTCTGAGTAAAGTTCGGATTTCCGTCGTCCTTCATAATATAGACTCTTATTCTCTCTATACCCCGATTAATTCCCGCGGCAAAGTCTTCAACGACGCCGTTCATAGAAAAACTATTGCCGATCCACTTTCTACCCGCCGGCGTCTCGTCCGTTACAGGCTCCTCAGGTAAGGACCCCCACGATATATTAGCGTCCGTAACGGTAGGAGGATATTCGCTGAACGTATGCTCGTAGAACTTCCTCGCCTTATTGCCCGCGTTATCAACCACCTCAAGACATATCAACTTCTTGCCGTCTGAAGGATAAACATCCCCGTATTTAGTAGAAATACCGTAGTACGTACCCGGATTGCCGTCCGCGTCGGACGGACTCTCGTCGTTAGTATATATATACCTGACCCTCCAACCGCTGGATAGATATTTATACGCCCTTATCCAGCTATTCGGATAATTATCTGAAACCGAACTGGCGGGATTAACGTCCCCGATATCCCCTACGCCGTTTTTAACCAACACGCTCCCGAGATTTTCAGGTATCGAGACCTTATGAACTCCGGACGGAACGTTAGTAGGATCGTTGACGGTTATCAAACCGCTTCCGTTCTCTTTATAGTTCGGCATAGCGTCCAGATCGGTTTCCATATTATTCCAGAAATACAGATTCGCGTACCTTACTCCGGCGGAGCCGAAGTCGGACAAATCTCCCGCTATATATTGATACGCCGAACCTGTTTTACTAAACTCGTGTTTCTCAGTCAAACTATCTATACCCCAATTTAAAATACTGCCCGTAGGAGCGCTGTTGTCAACGTTGACCTGAACGGAAGCCGTAGTTTCATAAGAAGAAGGATCGTTATTGTCCCCAACGGTTACTTTAAACATAGCGCTAGGACTCAGTTTTGTAGTATCTATATCGACAAAGAAATAAACCCAATCCGAAGTAGCGTCGTTTGTAGTATCCATATTCTCGTATGTATAATCGAAATAGTTACCCTTCAAAACCTTTCTTTTCATAACGTCTACAGCTTTTATTTTAGCGCTATCGTGTATCGTCTGGTTAAAATGTCCGTCGGCGCTAGTTATTCCGCCGGACCAAGACAACTCTGCGGCAGTATTAGCGCCCCCGTCTACGCTTATCTCAACAGTATTGATCCTGCCGTTATCTTTGGCTCTAAATATCATTCTGTAATAGTTAGACCTTGTAGCGTCGGCTGACCCCGGAACCGTATTATTAAATATATTAAAAGATTCTTCAAATAAATCTGTATTCCAACCCCAATTCCTTCTATTTGAATCGTCGTCGTAATAGATAAGATTGTTATTAGGATCTGCGTCCCAGTATATATCGTCTTTTACGTTCGATATAACCGTTCCATAAACGTCGGGATTCGTAGCCTCGGGAGTATCGGGATCCAATATACTAGGAGATATTATCTCAACTTCAGGGGCTACGTTCGTTACTACAAAATAAGAACTCCTCACAAGACCTAATTTACCATGCGCGTCGATAGGTCTTACCCTAACTCTATAAAACTCCCCGGGAAGACTTAGAGCGTAATTGGATATTTTATAAGTCCACGAAGTTAGAGCATCCCCCAATATCATAGGTTCAACAGACGATACGTTGTTATAACCGTCCCCAGTATCCCCAGACGCATTCGGAGGATATACGTCGGCGCTATGATCGCCGTTATTCGCTAGTATATCGATATCTATATGGACGTTTCTAATACCGTCTTGATCGCCGTCCTGTACAGTCCCCATCATAACGTAAGTTCGAGGTATAAACGCCATCTCGCCGTCGTTTCTAACAACCGCAGGCTCTGCCCCGCTATAACCGGGATTAGTTATAGTAATCATAGGTTTGTCCATATCCTGGTCTATAGTATACGCTCTGACTACGTAATTAACGTTTCCTACTTTGTCCACGGCGACAACGTATAACTTAAAACCGGCGTCTATGTCTTTAGTAACATCCTCCGTGCGGAAAGCATAAGTCCAATTTATAGAAGGACTCTCAACCTTGTGCCACTTGTCGGTCGTCGGATCCGACGTCGACAAAATACTGTCGGCGTCGAGCCGGCTCTTCGTAGTATAATAGCTTAACATATCCGGAGGATTGGCTGAAGTAAAATATCCAAAATACAACGCCTCAACCTGAGACCAATCGTTGGCGGTTCCGCTTATATATTGGTTGCCGTTTATAGTCGTACCGGCGCCAGGAGAGGTAATCGTAACAACGGGTTTGGTGTTATCAGCTCTGTAATATACAGTCGATTCCTGACTCGTAACGTCGTCCTCGTTTGTTACCCAAACGTCTACCCTAACGTCTACGACCGTATCGGAAGTATATAGCGAAGTATCAAATTTAAAAGACGTCGAAACAGAGGTCGCTATAAGAAATTGACCGGCGCCGGGACTAGAACTAACGCCGGTTAACGTCCCTAAGGTAGGACCAAGCTTGGTTGAGAATATTCTATACCCTATCGATTTTACAGTCTTAGCTCCCCCGCCGGTAGCCTGAACGTCTATAGTCAAATCTCCCATATATGTCGTCGACGGATTGGTCAACACGCTTATGCTAGGCGTAGAAGACGTCGCTTGATTAAAAGTTCTAGTCTCGTACGTCCCCTCGGTCGCCGGACTGTTTATATCTACAGGAAGAACCCACATTTTATACGTTCCGGCGCCCCCGGGAGTTTTAACAGACCAGGAATAATTTGTAGGATGAGTAGGTAAATCTATGACGTATCCGCAGGCGGTCGCATCCGAGTACGTACCCCACGTATTCTTGTCGGCAGGTAAATTCGTATCATTGTAAACCGAAGTCTTACCTATAAATATATAAATACGAGCTAACCCGTCGTCGTCAATCGCCCCGCCGGTAGCGGTCGATTCCGGAAATACCGTTACGCCGTTTGCAACAGGTACTAGTATGCTCGCCGTCGGTTTATCCAGATCTTGATCGATAAAAAAACTTCTGCTTGTATATCCAACGTTGCCGACTTTATCTACCGCCGCAACGTATAAATTATACGGATTAGCTTGAGTTGAAGTAATCTTAGTCGTATCAAAACTATAACTCCATGCGGCGGTCGGATTGATCACTCTACTCCATTTACCTAACGTTTTATCGGCAACGGCAGCATCAAGTTTAGCTTTCGTATTGTAGGTCGAATTCATAGTTGCGTCGGTCATCGAAGCAAAATATCCGAAATACAGCGCGTCGATACCGGACCAATCGTCCTGAACCGCTCCGCTTATAACAGCTAAGCCGTTCAATCCCGACCCCGCGTTCGGACCGGATATACTCAAAGTCGTCGGAGCGGTATTGTCCGCTTTTAGATTTAAGACCGCAACTGAAGAGGATACCCCCTTTTCGTTAACGCAATATATCTCTACTTTTATATCGTGAACGCTCGCGCTTGTATATGCCGCAGTATCTATATCAATAGTCGCGTCGGCAATATTACCGACAGTTATCGTAGCGTCTTTCAATCCCGAATCAAACGGTTTATCGGAAGTTATTCTATACTTCAAAGAATTAACGTTATAGTTCGCTCCGCCCGACGCCCTTACTACAACCTTCATTGCGCCGGTAAAGGTCTGAGACAGATTAGTCGGACTCTTTACCTGTATATGAGGATCATTTGAAGCGTATTGATAATACGTTCTGGTCGTCGCGACTTTCTGTAATTTCCCATTTACATCGTAAGTCCGAGTATAGATCGTGAACTTTCCGTCCCCCTTTGGCGTATTCAATTGGAAAGGATAGGAGCGCGGACTACCGTCGACGTCGATTATCCCAGACATATCGTTCGTAGGATCGCTAGTTCCCCATCCCGTAGTCAAATCAGGGTCTCCTATAGCTTCAGGATCGCCGAGTTTGATTCTCCAAAATACTTTCGCTACCCCGTCGTCGTCCGAAGCCTCGGCGCTAACCACAGATTGAGGAAAAGTATTGCCGTTTGCCAAAGGTATCATTATCTTACTATGAGGATAATCTAGCTCTTGATCTATATTGTAAGTTCTACTTACCCAACCGACGTTGCCGACGTTATCAACCGACGCTACTATCAATTTATAACTCTTAGCGCCGCTTGTGATCTTCTCCGTATCAAAATTATAACTCCAAGCCGCTTGAGTAAAATCTACTTTATGCCATATCTTAGTCGTTCCGTCTACCTCGGACAAATTTTCGCTCGCTTTCGCCTCTATCTTCGCCAAAGTATCGTAGGTCGAAGACGCCGGCTCCGCTCCCGTATAGTAACTGAAATATAGCGCGTCAACTCCCGACCAGTCGTCGCTAATCGATCCGTACACGGGCCATATACCGTTCATCCCCTCCCCTTCTGCGGGATTAGTTATACTGCTCGCAGGAGCGACGTTATCCGCTTTGAGATAAGTCCTCGTTTTTTGAGATTCATCCCCATTCGAATTCACGCACCATACGTCTACTATTATATCGTGAACGGTATTATTTGTAAACAAAGTCGAATCAAACGCCGGCAACGAATAGTCGACTACCGCGCCCCATGTTCCCGGATCAGGTATCGTTACTTCGTCAAAATCGCTCTTTATATCTGAAGATAAGTCGTACTTTATCGCGGCGACTTTAAACTCTCCGCCGGCGGTAGCCTTCACGGAAACGACTATATCCCCTTTGTTATTTATAGAAGGATTCGGACTTACTATCTGTACTTGAGGCGCCGAAGAAGTGTTTTGAGTATACGTTAAAGTCCTCTTTATTCCGGCAGTTCCAAACTTATCTACAGGTACTATATGGATAGTAAACTCGCCGGTACCCCCAGGAGTTTGGTCTATCTTCCACGCCGAAACGGTCGGAGCGGTCGCAGAAAGATCTATTCTACCTGACTTAGCGGTATCGGTAGATACGTCGCCCCACAACGTATAATCGCTCGTCGGTTCTCCCGCGCCGCCGCCAAAATTAATACTCGTTTTACCTATAAACCAATAGATATATCCAAGCCCGTCGTCGTCCGTAGCGTCGCCGCTGGCGACAGATCGCGGAAATGTCGAACTGCCCGCAGTCGGAGACAATATTCTAGCGCCGGGCTTATCCAACTCTTGATCGATGAGATATATCTCGCTTGTATAACCGACATTGCCCATAGCGTCGGCCGCCGCTACGTAAAATCTATTATTACCGTCGGGCAATTTAGTCGTATCAAATTCGTAACTCCAAGCCGCCTGGCTGAAAACTACTTTATGCCATTTGTTATGGCTCGCTAAAGTTATATTTGAAAGAGCCGTATCAGAATTTAAATTTATAAAATCATAAGTATTATCGCTTTTATCTAAACTGGCGTCCTTCATAACGCCGTTATCAAAATAACCAAAATACAAAGTTTTAACGCCGGAATAGTCGTCCTGAGCCGTTCCGCTTACCGTTACTTTTCCGTTCAAGCCGCTATTTGCAACCGGATTGTCAATCTTGACTTTCGGTCCATCGTTATCCGCTCTCAAATAAAAATCCAATATTCGAGAATCCTCGCTATTATCGTTGGTACAATATACGCTCAACTTTATATCGTGAGAAACGTCGTTAACGTACAACAACGAATCAATCGGTATAACATACCCGTTTAGGTTACCGTTAGAATCGGTATCGCCGATTACGTTTATCTTTCGGTAATCGCTAGATAAGTCGCTTGGATATTTAACTATACCCTCTATCCTATAACTCAAAAGAGTTACTTTTTTATCTTCTCCGCCGGTAGCGTTTAAAGCAACGTTTATCTCCCCCCTCTGAGTGGTTCTGGAATCGGGAGAGATTATAGACAAAGTAGGAGCGTCCGACGTCTTCTGAACAAACATCTTACTAATAGGAGTTACCGGAGTTAAACCGTTTATGT
>Ga0208197_1000414_pt1 | contig 55325 bp, 33 predicted proteins | sample AD_JPNNA4_MetaG_FD_184444 | JGI IMG/M metagenome (GOLD analysis project Ga0208197, IMG submission 184444) | Active sludge microbial communities of municipal wastewater-treating anaerobic digesters from Japan - AD_JPNNA4_MetaG (SPAdes) (version 2) | ecosystem: Engineered > Bioreactor > Anaerobic...
GGAATGATTTTCCCCATGGCAGCACAGGCTGCGCCGGCCACAGCACCGTTGACAGCCCCTGAGAGTCAAACGCCTGTGGATATCGAAGTCGAAGAGGCTTTGCGTGCACAGCTCGCGGCGGATGAGACCGTAGGGTATCTGATCTACTTCAAAGAAAAACCGGACCTTTCTCCGGCCTACAAGATGGATTGGATTTCCCGCGGTCGTTTTGTGGCCAATGCCCTTCAACAGACGGCGCTGCGTTCTCAAGCCAATGTCCGTGCGTATCTGGATGCGCGGGGCGTCAAGTATCGGGCGTTCTGGATTGAGAACGTGATTTCGGTTGAATCTTCGAACCGCGCCACGTTCAACGGCTTGCTGGCGTTCTCTGAAATCAAAGCCTTGCGCCAGCACCGCCAGTTGGGCCTGATTGAGCCGACACAGGTGGAAGCTCCTTCTGTGCCACAGGCGATCGAACCCAACATCGCGCATGTCGGCGCGGATCAAGTGTGGGCGCAGGGCTACACCGGCGAAGGCGTCGTGGTTGCCAGCATAGACACCGGTGTGCGTTACACCCATGACGCACTGGTGAACCACTATCGCGGTAATTTGGGTGGTACCTTTGACCATAACTACAACTGGTGGGACCCCTACGGTGACCATCCAACCGCGCCCGGCGACGACAACGGTCACGGCTCGCACACGATGGGCACGGCCGTGGGGGATGACGGCGGGGCCAACCAGATCGGTATGGCGCCCGGCGCCAAGTGGATCGCCTGTCGCGGGTGCAATACGAGCAGTTGTTCGGACACGGCACTGCTTGAATGTGCGCAATTTATGGCCGCGCCGTGGGATTTGAACCAGGCCAACGCCAACCCCGACAAGCGCCCCAATGTCGTGAACAACTCCTGGGGCGATTGCAGCCAGAGTTATGATCCCTGGTATCAGGATGTCGTGAATGCCTGGCATGCCGCCGGGATTTATCCGGTTTTCTCCAATGGCAATGCCAGCAACTGTGGCTATCCCTCGCCTCCGGGACTGAATACGGTAGGCAACCCGGCGCGTTACGGCAACGTCACCGGCGTCGGTTCGACCGGACGGGACAACGGGCAATACGCCCCGCACTCCAACTGGGGGCCGACGGACAACCCCGACACCGTGAACCCGCATCCGGGCTGGGAAGACTTAAAGCCGCAGGTGCTGGCGCCGGGCGTCAACATTCGCTCCTCGGTCAACACCGGCGACTCGGCCTATCAGGGCGGGTGGAGCGGTACTTCGATGTCTGCGCCTCACGTCACCGGCCTGGTGGCCTTGATGTGGAGTGCGGCGCCGTGTCTCGTGGGTGATTATGCCACGACCGAAAACATCATCGAGAATACTGCGACCCCCATCCCCTACGATGATGGTACCGGCGGTGGCGCGCACGTGCCGAACTACGCAGCCGGCTGGGGGGAGATCAATGCCCTGGCAGCGGTGATGGCTGCGGCAGACGAATGTGGCGACAGTGTGATTGCCGGTAAGGTCACCGATGCGACCACGAACGCAGCGGTGGCCGGAGCCAAGGTGGTTGCCACCAGCACCACAGTTCAGCGCAAGACAACCTCCGATGCAAACGGCCTCTACGCGCTGACCGTCTTCTCGGATACCTACACGTTGACCGCCTCCCACTATGGGTACCAGACGACGGTTGTGCCCGGCGTGGCGGCGACGACCGGCGCGACGACGACGCAGAACATTGCGTTGACGCCGGCGGCGTTCTACGAGGTGTCCGGCAAAGTCACCGATGCCACAACCGGTTGGCCGCTCTACGCGCACATCAGCATTACCGGCGATCCGGTGGACCCCATCGCGCCGGACAACGGTGTGTGGACTGACCCCGCGACCGGCGAGTACAGCATCATGCTGGCCGAGGGGATCACGTACACGTTCAAGGTAGAAGCCTGGGCGGCCGGTTATATCCCCGCCGTGGGGCCGGTTGGCCCGCTGGTACAGGATACTACCGCCGATTTTGCTTTACAGGCGGATATGAATGCTTGTACCGCGCCGGGGTATTACTTCATCAACGGCCTGATGGCGAACTTCGAGGATAAGACGTTCCCGCCGGCCGGCTGGACTGTGGTCAATAACGGTGGTAGTTGTGAATGGGTGGGCAACGATCCCGGTGGACGGGGCAACCTGACCGGTGGCACCGGCAAGTTTGCCGTGGCCGACAGCGATGCGTGCGGCTCTGGCACAACGATGAACACCGATTTGATCTCACCGCTCTTCGACGTTTCCGGCCTGACAACGGTGACGCTTTCGTTTGCCTACGACTACAACAACTATACAACTGGTGAAGTGGCGGCGGTGGACGTCAGCGCCAACGGCGGCGCGACCTGGGTGAACGTGGTCACATGGACGACCGATCAGCGTGGTCCGGCGACTTTTGATCAGGATGTGACAACGCTGTTGGCCGGTTCCGCGCAGGCACGCGTGCGCTTCCACTACTATGCCCCCAGTTGGGACTGGTGGTGGGAAGTGGATAATGTCGTGCTGGGCAATCCGGTATGTGTTGCGCCTACCGATGGTGGCCTGGTCGTCGGTAACGTCTACGACGAGAACTACCCGACCGTAGCGTTGAACGGTGCGACCGTGGTCAATGCTGCCGGCGGCGAAACCACCGCCGTGGCGACCCCAGGAGACCCGGCTGTGGATGACGGCTTCTACACGCTCTTTGCGCCTTCCGGGGCGCAGGTCTTCACCGCCACAATGAAGGGTGGCTATGGCCCCGATGTGGCGACGGTAAACGTGGTGAACGGCGATACCGTCAAGCAAGACTTCCATCTGCCGGCAGGTATGTTGGATGCTACCCCCGATGGCATTGATGTCACCGTGGAGTTGGGCTACACCACTTCGGATAACCTGACCCTGTCCAATGCCGGTGGTATTTCTGCGACGTTCGAACTGATGGAGCGCGAAGGGAAGTTTATGCCCATTGACATCCCGCCTTTCGTGGGGAACGTGTCCGAAGCGCCCGGTGTGCCGGTGGCTACCGATCGCGCGCCGCACGTCGCCGACTCTGTGGAGATGCCGAAAGTGTCACAGGCATTCCCGCTGGGAGAAGAGGCGCCGGCCTATGCGATAGATCTGCTTACCGGCAATCTGGTAACTTTCTTGAACACCTCACCGGGAACCTGGACGGTCATTGGCAACACCGGCCTGGATGGCCCGTTTGCCGGCGACTTCCTCAACGGCGACTTCAGCCGTATGTACGTGCTCGATTACTATGACAACGCGCTCTATAGCGTGGATACGGCTACGGCGCAGGCAACTCTTATTGGGCCGAGTGTGCCCAATGGTGTTTGGACCGGCATGACCGGCTCCGTGGACGGCACGCTGTATGCGGCTTCGACCGACGGCAGCCAGTCGTACCTGTACACGCTGGACCCGGCGACCGGCGCGGCGACGCTGGTGGGGCAAATCACCAACGCCCCGGTCATCATTGACATCGCCATCAACGCCGCGGGCGAGATGTACGGCGTGGAGATCATGAACGATGTGCTGGTGTCCATTGATCCCGCAACCGGCGCCGGTACGGTCATCGGCTCACTGGGCTTCAATGCCAGCTACGCGCAGGGTATGGATTTTGAAGAAGAATCCAATGTGTTGTATCTGGCGGCTTATAATGTGGGAACCTCCACAGGCGAGCTGCGCATTGCGGATACCGACACGGGCGCTACGGCACTGGTTGGCCCATTCCCCGGCGGTGCGGAAACGGACTGTCTGTCCTTTGCCACCGGTGGCAAAGCGGATGTGCCGTGGTTGACGGAAACCCCCGTGTCCGGCACGGTGTCCAGCGGTGGGAATACACCGGTTGTTCTGGGCTTCGACGCGGCCTACGTGGATCAGCCCGGCGAGTATCACGCTGAACTGATCGTCAAGAACGACACGCCCTACGGCAAGTTCAGCGTTCCGGTTACGATGACCGTTACAGCCCCGCAATCCTGGGGCAAACTCACAGGCACCGTCACCGGTCTGGGCGTCTGCGATGGCGATCCCGCCCCGCTCGAAGAGGCCGAGGTGCTGGTGGAAAGCGCGACGACCGGTGAAACCTGGCTGGTCACGACCGACGTCAGCGGCACGTACCACCTGTGGCTCGATCAGGCTCATAGCCCGCTGACCGTCACGGTGAGCGCGCCCGATTACTACGGGCAGGCCACCGGTGTGGTTGTGCGGCAGGGGCAAACCACCGTGTTGGACTTCAACCTGCGCCTGCTCAAGCCATGCCTCAGCTACAACCCGGCGGACTTTGATGTGACGTTGCCGATGGGTGACAACACGACGCAACCGCTGACGCTGGTCAACAGCGGTGCGGGGGATGCGGCGTATGAACTGTTGGAGGTCACCGGCGGCTTCACACCGCTGAACCTGACGCGCGGCCATGTGGAATATCTACCGATGGCTGAACCGACGAACGGTCCGGTCAATGCGGTCCACAACGGCCCGCTCTCGACCGCAGCGTCGCGTGTGCCCTATACCTATCATGGCTGGGCACCGCAGGCTGTCAATATCATCGCCTACGCCGATGATGACCAGCACAACCCGACGGCGGTGGAAAATGCACTGCAAGCGTTGGGCCTGTCCTATACCTTCTATGGCTACGATGACTCCGGCGCTAACCTGTCCGCTTTTGTCTCTGCGGTTCAGGGAGGGGGATGGGATCTGGTCATCTATGCCGCCGATAGCTGGGCGTTAATTGACGCTAGCGACTATCAGGCGGTGGCGGATCACGTTGCCGGTGGTGGCATGGCCATCGCGCAATCCTGGGCTATCGGTTACGACGCTACGCATCAGAACCATGTGCTGTGGACGCTGCTGGGCGGCTCCTATGCCGGTTGGCTCACTTCCCCGGCCAATCTCTACTGGTGGAACCCTGCGCACCCCATCTTCTCCGGCGTCCCCGAATTCACCAACCTGAACGACCTGGGATACCTGGCTTACGGCGCGCGGATGAACCTGCTCGGCGACCCTGCTACTGGACTGGGCGGCTTCGCCACGACGCCGACCAATGGTCAGGCGGGCGTCATCCTGAGCAACGCGGATCGCACCATCTACAAGGGGTTGACCGACAATCTCAACAGCGCCGATGTGGATAGCGACGGAACCTGGGATGCTACTGAATGGTGGTCCAACGCCATCAATTACCTCCTCAATCCCGGTGAGTTCGGCGGCGGCATCCCCTGGCTGACCGAAGCCCCGGTCACCGGCACGGTGGCTGCAGATGCCAATGCGCCGGTTGCCCTCACCTTCGATGCCGGCGTGCCCGAGACCATGCAACCTGGTACATACTACGGCCAGTTGAAGGTGAAGAGCAACGCCGCGAACGAAGTGCCCAACGTCCCGGTCACGCTGACCGTCACGGCCCCCGCAACCTGGGGCAAGATCGCCGGTGTCGTCACGGGCCTGGGCTACTGCGACGTCGCCACGCCCACCCTGTTGGCCGGCGCGGTGGTGACCGTCGAATCCGGCACCGGCCTGGTGGCCTGGGTTCTGGAGACCGATGCGAACGGCGCGTACACCTTCTGGGTGGACGCGGCGCACAGCCCGGTCACGCTCACCGTCTCCTTCGATGATCACGTGACCCGAGTCATCACCAACGTGGTGGTGACGGCGGGTGCAACGACGACGCAGAATGTGGCGCTGCGCTGGGCCAAGCCGTGCTTCTCGGTGGATCCGGACATGTTTAATGTCACGGTGACGTTGGGGATGAGCACGACACTGCCGCTCGACCTGATCAACCAGGGGGCGGCAGACACACCTTTCCGCTTCACCGAACGGAATGGTGGTTGGATCATCAGCCGTGCGCTGTTTGAAGGTCCAACCGTACAGGTAGGCGGCAATGCTATGCGACTTGGGCCGACAACGCCGCGTTCTGAGCCATCCGGGGTCATACCCACGGCGGACGTTATCCAGGACGGTAGTTTCGAGGACGGCACGCCGAATACCTTCTGGGATGAATATTCCACGAACTTTGGCACGCCGATTTGCGATGTGCCCTCTTGCGGTACCGGTACCGGTACTGGCCCGCGCACTGGCGACTTCTGGGTGTGGTTCGGTGGTATTAATGCCTATGAAGAGGGTTGGGTAGCCCAGGATGTCAATATCCCGACCGGTATCGCCACGCTGAACTTTTGGCTGGAGCAGATTGTCTGTGGCAGCCCCACCGACTATATGCAGGTGCTCATTGATGGTGACGAAGTGTTTGCCACCGATGGAACCAGCCCGATATGCGGTGTCTTGGGCTACAGTGAGGTTGTTGTGGATGTGACTGATTATGCTGATGGAGGCATCCACAACATCATGTTCTACTCTGAATCTGACGCCGGATCCAATATCTTCGTGGATGATGTGGTGCTGGATGTCGTGGCGGGGACGCCAGATCTCCCCTGGCTCTCTGAAGACCCCGAATCCGGCACCGTGGCTGCCGACAGCACAGAGCCTGTGGATCTGACCTTCGACGCGGGCGTTCCTGAAGTCGTGCAACCCGGCGTGTACTTCGGCACCCTCTTCGTCAACAGCGACGATCCCGTCAACGCCAAGATCGCCGTCCCGGTCACGATGACCGTTGTCCCGCCCGCGACGTGGGGCAAGCTGATGGGTACCGTCACCGGTCAGGGTTACTGCGACGCCGATCCGCAGCCGCTGGCGGGCGCGGAAGTGCTCATCGAAAGCTGGATGACCCGTACGACAACCATGATGGGCGTCCTGCTGACCGAGGACTTCGAGGCCAATGATGGCGGCTACACGCACTCTGGCACGGAAGATGAATGGGCCTGGGGCACGCCGACGGCATGGCCCAATGCCTGCGCCTCCGGAACATCCTGCTGGGGCACCGACCTGGCCGGCAACTACAACAACTCCGCCGACCAGACCCTGCTGTCGCCGGTGATTGACCTGAGCGGTATGACACCGGGCGATCCCTTGACGGTGGCCTGGCAACAAGCGTGGTCCACCGAATCTGGCTATGACTACGCCTACGCCGAAGTGAGTATCAACGGCGGCGGTTGGACCCAGATGTGGTCAGGAACCGGGACGAACAACAACTGGACCGAAATGACCTACGACATCTCTGCGGCGGCCGGAGGGACCGTGCAATTCCGCTGGCGCTTGACCAGCGATAGCTCAGTGACCTACCCCGGCTACTACGTGGATAACGTGCGCATCCTCGGCCCGGTGGAAATCGTCGAACCGGTCAACTGGCTGCTGACCACCGACATCAGCGGCACGTATCAGACCTGGATAGATGAGATGTACAGCCCGGTCACGATCACCGTGTCTTACCCCGACTACGAGAAGGGCGAGGCCATCGTGACGGTGACGGGTGGTACGGTCATCACCCGGGACTTCGATCTACGCATGCTTGCGCCGTGCGTCCAGGCGGAGCCGATGGCATTGCATGCCACACTCGGGTTGGGCGATACGGCCACGCAGGTCTTCACCCTCACCAACACCGGCCTGCTGGCTACGGACTGGACGTTGACCGAAGAGAACCTCGGTGCGCCGACCGTCACGCCGCCGGGCGTGCTTGTGCTCTTCTCCGAGGACTTCGAGGGCGCGTTCCCGCCGACCGGCTGGAACGTCGTGGAGAACATCGGTTCCTGCCAGTGGGAAAGCTCGGCGACGACCGGCTATACCAACCAAACCGGCGGCAGTGGCCTGTTTGCTGACGCTAACTCGGATTGGTGTGGCACCGGGATGGACACCGAACTGTGGACTTCATCGTTCGACCTCTCTGCGGCCAGCGCCCCGGTTCTGAGCTTCCACAGCGACTTCAATGACTATGGTGGAGCCGATGATGGGTATGTGGATATCAGCACGGACGGCGGCGCCACCTGGACGAACCTGCTGCACTACGATGGCGTGGATGTGCGTGGTCCGTACCTGGAGCAGATTGATCTCTCTGCTTACGCCGGACAGCCCAACGTCATCATCCGCTTCCACTACGTTGCGGGTGATTGGGACTGGTACTGGCAGGTGGATGATGTGCAGATCGCGGACGTAGATCCCGTCGTCTGGCTGGCCGAGAATCCTGCCTCCGGCAACCTGGCCGCCGATACCGGTGTGCAAGCCGTGGACGTGGACTTCGACGCCTCCGTCGTCCCGCAGCCCGGCGACTACGTCGCCAACCTCCTGGTCAACAGCGACGATCCGTTCTCGCCGCTCGTCCTGCCGGTGACGATGACCGTCACGCCGCCCGCGACCTGGGGGCAGCTCCTCGGTACCGTCTACAGCCTGGGCCGCTGCGATGTGACGACGGCAACGCTCGCAGGTGCGCAGGTTGTCATCTGGGATGCTACGGCGACCCCTGTGGTCACGCTAACTACCAACATCAGCGGTACCTATAGCTACTGGCTGCCCACCGGTGACTACACCGTCACGGTGACGGCAGCGGATCACGTGCCCGCGGCGCCGGCGGTGGTCACCGTGCCCGCCGCTGGTGAGGTGATGCAGGACTTCAGTTTGGTGTGGATCGGCCCGTGTCTTAGCGTGGAGACGGTGGAATATCACCTGACCATGCCGATGGGCATGAGCGATACCCTGCCCATGACCCTGACGAACGCCGGTCTGGGTGCCGCCGACTTTGCGCTTTCCGACGTCCAGGTCGGTTTTGTGCCTTCCGGTCTGTTGAAGCTGCAAGGCTCTGTGCCGACTTATCCGCCGGCGAGCGGCAATGCAGCAGCCGCAGCAGAACTGGTAGGGGCAGAAGCGCCTAAGAACGAAGCGCCCACGCCTTCACCTATCGGCCAGATTTCTGTGCCTTATGCTCCGGTCGCGGCCCTCTACGATAACGGTCCGCTGGTGAACAGCCCCGGAACCGGCGCGGGTGGCGCGGACGAGAGCATGTTGCAGAGCGTCAGCCTGGGGATGACCACCTTGGGCTTCGGACATCAGGTAGCCTCCGGCAACCGTATTGCCGATGACTTCACCGTGCCCGCCGGCGGCTGGTATGTGGATACCATCACCTTCTTCGCCTATCAGACCGGTTCCAGTTTGGTTTCGACCATTTCTGCGGTCAATCTGCAAATCTGGAACGGTGTCCCCGGTGCGCCGGGCAGCTCGGTCATCTTCGGCGATACGACGACCAATCGCTTGATCAACACCACCTGGTCGGGTATCTACCGGGTGAGTGAGACCAGCTCCGGTGACACGCAGCGCCCGATCATGGCGAACACCGTCAAGGTCGGGGTGATGTTGCCGCCGGGCACCTACTGGCTCGACTGGCAATCGGACGGTACGCTCAGCTCCGGCCCGTGGGCGCCGCCGGTGACCATCAACGGGCAGGCCACGACCGGCAATGCGTTGCAGTATACGAGCGGTACGGGCACGTGGAACGCGGCGCTCGACGGCGGCACCGGCACCCAGCAGGACTTCCCCTTCATCATTGAAGGTCAGGATGCCCCGTGGCTCTTCGAAATCCCGAACGCCGGAACCGTTCCGGCCGGCGGGCAAGCTGTGGTGGACATCCTGATGGATGCCAACTATGTTCAGGCGCCGGGCGAGTACTACGGGACGATCTTGCTGGTGACAACGGATGCGGGGCTGGCGTCGGCCACCTACCCGGCGACGCTGACCGTCACGCTCCCTGACACCTACGGCCAGATCACCGGTACCGTCAAGGGCCTCGGCCCGTGCGATAATGCGTCGGTTGCTGTGCCCCTCGAAGGCGCGGAAGTCACCGTCGAGAGCGCGGCGCGCACCTGGACGTTGCTGACCGATGCGGGCGGTAGGTACAGCCTGTGGCTCGACGAGACACACAGCCCTGTCACCATCACCGTCAATGCGGCGGGGTACGTCTCGGACGTGGTGACCGGCGTGGCGGTGATCTCCGGCACGACGACGGTGCAGAACTTCGGACTCAGCCCCGAAGCGCCGTGTGCCTACGTTACACCTGAGGCCGTTGAAACGACCCTCACCGTGGGAATGAGTACTACCGTACCCATCACCATTGGGAACACGGGCATCTACACCTTGTCTTGGGTGCTTTCGGAAGAAGGCGACGTGCCGTGGCTGGCTGAAGCACCTACATCTGGTGATACTGCGCCTGGCGGCGGGACGTCTGCTGTGACGGTAACGTTCGACGCTGCCGATCTCATGCCGGGCGAGTATGCCGCGCTGTTGGCGCTGGATAGCGCTATGGGCAATACGCCTATCTTCGTCCCCGTCACCATGACCGTCGAGCCGCCTGCCGACTGGGGACGCCTTGTCGGCCTGGTGCAGGGTCTCGGCTATTGCAACGTGATGACCACGCCGCTGGAAGGCGCTGTAGTCTTCGTTGAGTCCGAGATGACCGACACCGTTGACATCTTGTTCTCGACAGATTTTGAAGCCAATGACGGAGGCTTCACTCACAGCGGCGTGCAGGATGAATGGCAATGGGGTGTTCCCACCGCGTGGCCTAACACTTGTGCCTCTGGTAGCCGTTGCTGGGGTACCGATCTCGCGGACACCTACAACGCCAGCGCTGATCAGACGTTGTTGTCGCCAGTGATTGATCTGAGCGCGGTGGCTCCTGGCACGGTGTTGACCGCGACCTGGCAGCAAGCCTGGTATCTCGAATCTGCGACCTATGATCACGCCTACGCTGAAGTCAGCATCAACGGCGGCGCGTGGACGCAAATGTGGTCGCATACGGGATCCACCACGCAGGTCTCCTGGACGCCGATGTCCTACATCATCACAGCGGCAGCCGGCGGGACAGTTCAGTTCCGTTGGCGGCTGACCAGCGACAGCTCGGTGCAGTATGCTGGCTACTACATTGACGATGTACGTATTCAGAGCGCAGTACCGGTTGTCGTGCCGATGAACTGGACGTTGGTCACCAACGCCGCCGGTGAATATGGCTACTGGTTCAATGCGATGTACAGCCCGTTCACCGTCACCGTTTCCTACGAGGGCGGCTACGAGGCGCAGGTGTTCACCGATGTCGCCGTGACCGGTGGTGCGACCACGACGTTGAATGCCAACCTCATCTGGCTGCAACCGTGCATCACGGTCGCGCCGCAGGCGCTGGAACTCAACGTGCCGATGGGCACGACGAGCACCGTGGCGCTCAATCTGGCGAACATGGGCGCCTTCACCGGCACGTTCCTGCTCAATGAGTGGAGCCAGGGCTTCAACCCGCTCGGCCCGCTGGCCACCGGTGGTCCGGATGCCTTCGGTTACCGCTACGCGGACTCCAACGACTTGGGTATCAGCCCGGTCTACGACTTTGTGGACATCTCCGCCGTCGGCACGCCGCTGACCCTGGGTGATAACGACTACGCTCAGGTACCCATCGGCTTCCCCTTCAAGTTCTACGGCACTTCGGCGGTCAACCCCAATGTCTACAGTACCGTCTTCGTCGGCAGCAACGGCTTCCTCACCTTTGACGCCGGTTCGACCGACCTCAGCCCGGATCCGACGTTGCCCGATCCGACGCTGCCCAACAACCTCATCGCTGTGGCCTGGGATGACCTGAAGCCGGGGACCGTCTACTACCAGAGCTTCGCGCAGTGTCCATACAACCCTGCCAGAACGACGGTAGATGCGTGCTTCGTCGTGCAGTACAGCGACTTCAAGCATGCGGACGATACGCCGGCGGGCACCTGGGAAGTGATCCTCTTCCGCTCCGGCAGCATCCTGACGCAGTACGCGGAAGTGGACGCGCCGAACGCGACGACCGGCATCGAGAACAAACTCGGTCTGGTCGGCCTCACCTACATGCCGAACCTGGCCGATGAGCTGGCGATCTGCTTTGCCTATCCGGGCGAATGGACCGATTGCCAGTCTACGCAGGTGCCGTGGTTGGACACGGACGTGGATGAGGGCAACCTTGCTGTGGGTGGTAGCGCCGTGGTCAACGTGACCTTCGACGCCCGCGTACCCGAGGTCTATGCGCCGGGTGACTATCTGGCCGAACTCTGGCTGATGACCAACGATCCGCATCAGGAATTCACCATTATCCCGGTGACAATGACCGTGGCGCAGCCGGAGTCGCTGACACGGCTTGAGGGCGTGGTGACCGGCTGGTCGCAGTGTGACGCCGAGAGCGCACCGTTGGCCGGTGCGCTGGTCGAAATCACAACCAGCTCGGGTGACGGCTTCGTGCTCACCACCGATGTCACTGGCGCTTACGCGGCATGGCTCAAGGTGGGTGACGCCTACACCGTTACTGTCTCCAAAGCCGGATACGTGCCGGTGACGGTGACGGGGACGGCTCAAACGGCGATGCTGCCCCGCAATGTCGCGTTGCGCACGGATGCGCCTTGTATTAGCGTCACGCCGACCAGCTTCGATGTGACGGTAGCCAAGGATCGTACCCTCACGCGCACGCTGACCATCCACAATACCGGTGCAGGCGCTTTCGCCTTTAACAACATCTTCGGTTCTAGCCTGTGGCTGTCCGTAACACCCAAGACAGGTGTTGTGCCGGCGGATGGGACGCAGGATGTGATCTTGGTCTTTGATGCTACTGGTCTGGTGGCCGGCGACGTCTACTCTACCGTTCTTGAAGTCGCGCACAGCAACGCTGCGATAAGCCGCCTGTTCGTTCGCCCTGTGCGGATGACGGTGGTTGACACACCGCAGTTGCTGGTGGATGTCATCAAGACGGCTTCCCCGGCAATGGTTCTGCCTGGCGGTTTGATCACCTACACTGTGGTCTTTACCAACAGTTACGACAGGCCACTCGACGTGACGGCGAACGACCCCATCCCGGTTAACACCACCTACGTCTTGGGGAGCGCCTACGGCGGCGCGACGGTGCTTGATCCGCCTGCTAACCTCTTGACGTGGAGTGGGACTCTACCGGCCAACGAGAGCGCATCCTTCGGTTATGTGGTGCGTGTCGGCGAGTCGGTGGCGCGCGGTACGCTGATTACTAACACGGTGACGATCACCGCGGACAGTGTGCCGTTCACTGCCGAGGTGGTTGTCCTCGTCGGCCCGCTCTACCATTCCATCTTCCTGCCGCTTGTACTGCGTAACGCGCAGTAGGACGTAGCAGGGTTCGTACTTGAGGGCCATCAGGGCTACCCTGGTGGCCCTCATTCTGTAAATGTAGCGCGAGCGTCCCGCTCTCGCTACGTTGGACTTCACATCGCTCAATGGTATAGTACGTGGATTGACACTCAAGCTGTTTCAGGAAGGAATATGATGAATACAAAAAAGAATCTTTGCTTATCGCTGTTACTTGTGTTGTTCTGTGGCGCGCTGGCTTTGTCCCCACGCCTGGCCTCCGCTGCCCCACCTGCGCCGTTGACGCCCACCGTAGGCTATGCTGAGCGAATGGATCTCTCGCCGGCGTTACGCGATATGCCGGTAGACGGTAACCAGCAGACGGTAAACGGAAGCCGAAATGTGTATTTGCTCCGTCTCCCCAAGGCTACCCGGTTGAGTGCACCTGACGCGGTGGACCCGGTCCGCCAAAGTGTGGCCGGTCCGCTGGCCATGCCTGCGCCGCTCACCAGCTTTGATGGCCTGGGCAACATCAACGGTGTGCATCCGCCCGACACCCAGGGTGACATCGGCTATGATCCGGCGACCGGAACCAAATACTACGTGCAATGGGTTAACCTCTCCTTCGCCATCTGGGACGTGACCAGCACGCCCACCCTGATCTACGGCCCGGTCAACGGCAATACGCTCTGGCAGGGCTTCGGCGGCCCATGCGAGACCACCAACCACGGCGACCCCATTACCTTGTTCGATCCGATTGCCAATCGTTGGCTGATGAGCCAGTTCTCTATCAACGGCCCCTATTATCAGTGTATCGCCATCTCACAGACGGCGAACCCGACCGGTGCGTGGTATCGCTACGCTTTCCTGGTCAGTCCGAACAAGATGAATGACTATCCCAAGTTTGGCGTGTGGCCCGACGGCTACTACATGACGGTCAACCAGTTCACCAACGGACAGTCTTGGGGTGGGGCAGGCGTCTTCGTCTTTGAGCGCAGTAAAATGCTCACCGGCGATCCCACTGCGACCTTTCAATACTTTGACCTGTACAGCGTCGATTCCAACTTCGGCGGGATGTTGCCCTCCGATCTCGACGGTCCGACGCTGCCACCCGCGGGGACACCCAACTACTTTATGGAAGTTGACGACAGCACGTGGATTGGACCGAATGACGCCATGCGCATCTGGAAATTCCACGTGGACTGGGCCAATCCCGCGAACACCACGTTTGGCCTTAACGGACAACCCAATGCAATTTTACCGGTGGCGGAGTGGACGCCGTTGTGCACCAGCACCCGTGCCTGTATCCCGCAGCCGGGCACGTCGGTGAAACTGGACGCCATCGGTGACCGGCTGATGTACCGGCTGGCCTACCGCAACTTCGGCGATCATGAGGCGTTGGTGGTCAACCACACCGTCAACGCGGGGAGCAATATCGCCGGCGTGCGCTGGTACGAGGTCCGCAACCCCGGTGGAACGCCGGTGATCTACCAGCAGGGGACGTACTCGCCCGACTCCACCCATCGCTGGATGGGGAGTATCGCCATGGACGGGCAGGGCAACATTGCCCTCGGCTACAGCGTCTCCAGCAGCAGCGTTTATCCTTCGGTGCGCTACGCCGGACGGCTGGTGAGTGATCCCCTGGGGACGCTCCCCCAAACCGAGGCGTCGTTGGTCGTCGGCAGCGGCTACCAAACCAGCTCCTACAACCGCTGGGGCGACTACAGTATGATGAGCATTGATCCGGTGGACGACTGCACCTTCTGGTACACGCAGGAGTATATGGCAACGTCCGGCTATGCGCCGTGGTCCACGCGCATCGGCTCGTTCCGTTTCCCGAGTTGCGCTTCGACTGCGCCCGGCACCCTGCGCGGCATGGTGAAGAACGCGACCACACAGACGCCCATCGGCGGCGCGACGGTGCAAGCTGTTCCTCCGGCAGGCGAGCCGGAAGCGACCACCAGCGGCACAAACGGCGTCTACACCCTGCTCCTTGATCCCGGTGCTTACACCGTGACGGCGTCTGCCTATGGCTACTTCCCCTACACCAGAACGAATATCGAAGTGACCAGTGGCGCGACGACAACCCTTGACCTGCCCCTGACCCCCACGCCCTTCTACGTGATTTCGGGAACCGTCACCGATGCGCAAACCGGCTGGCCACTGTACGCGCGTATCCTCGTGCGCGGCGCTCCCTTCGATCCGCCCGCGCCCAACGATAGCGTGTGGACCGATCCTGTGAGTGGCCATTATAGCCTGAGTCTGGCTGCCGGGTCGGTCTATACCCTGGAAGTGACCGCGTGGACATCGGGCTACCGGCCGGCACGGGTGAGCTTCGGCCCCCTGGCTGCGCCACGTACCGTCAATGTGGCCCTGTCTGCCGATCTCGTCGCGTGCGCGGCGCCGGGTTACGCGCTGACCCGCGATGGCACAACCGAGAACTTTACCACGGGCGTTTTGCCTGCCGGATGGTCAGTGGTGGACAACGCCGGCACCGGCGTCGTGTGGCGTTTTGACGATCCGAAGCCGCGTGGCAACCTCACCGGTGGCACGGGACCGTTCGCCATCGTAGACAGCGACTATGCGGGGCCGAAAGCCGTGGATACGCTCTTGCGTTCGCCGGCGTTCGATTTATCCGGCAAAACCAATGTGGTGTTGGAGTTCAAGTACGATTTCCGCTGGTACAGCTATGGCGAAAATGAAGTCGCCGATGCGGACGTGAGTGTGAACGGCGGAACAACCTGGATCAATGTCTGGCGGCGCAGCGGGGCGAACGATCGCGGCCCCAAGACTGCACGCGTGGACATTTCGTCGCTGGCAGCGGGGCAGGCGGATGTGCGTGTGCGTTTCCACTACTACAACGCCAAATACGAATGGTGGTGGCAGGTGGATGATGTCTTCCTCGGTTCGCTCACATGCGCGCCGGCCACGGGCGGCCTCATCGTCGGCGAGGTTTTCGATGCCAACACGGGCGCAGCGGCCGCCGCTGCACTCCGCAACGATGCGGGCTACACGGCCCAGGCGCGCACGCTTAATGCTCCAGGCGGCGGGGCGTTCTACACTTTGTTTGCACCTGCCGGTACGCGCATGGTCACGGCGACGCTGAACGGCTACGCGCCCGGTGTGGTCACGGCCACCGTTGCCGCCGGCGCGGTTGTCTCCCGTGACATTGCCCTCGACGCGGGGGTGCTTGCCGTTGCGCCGACATCGCTGGCCTTGACGATGATGACCGATGCGACGGCAACGCGCGCCATCACACTTAACAACGGCGGCGGCTACACCGCCAGCTTCGCGGTGCAGGCCATCAACGCGCCGTTCACCCCCATCACCGTCACCGGACCGTTTGCGGGGACGGCGCGCCGCGTCTCACCGAAAAGCCTGCATGCCCTCACTGCCGCGAGTGTCCGGGAGTATACCCCACCCGATGTGCCGCTGTTGGAAGCCGGCGCCGTCCTGCAGACGTGGGCAAGTGGCCTGGCTTCGCCGTGGGGCGTGGCCTATGATGCCGATAGCGGCGTGCTCTGGCTAAGCGACACACGCTTCGGCGGTGGAGAAGATCGCAACGTGAGCTATGCTCCCGACGGTACGCCGACCGGCGTTGTGCTGCCAACCGCGCCGTGGGTGACGATTTTCGCGGCGGATATAGCTTACAATCCCCTCACCGGCAAGCTCTGGCAGGTCAACGTCGGGGACGACAACTGCATTTACGAGTTGGACCCCGCGACGCAGGCCGCGACCGGTCGCACGGTATGCCCGCCTTTTGGCGTCTCGCAGCGTGGGCTGGCCTACGACCCCACGACCGACACGTTCTACAGCGGTTCGTGGAGCGACCAGATTCTCTATCATTTCGACGGCGAGGGACGGTTGCTGGATTCGCACGATCTCAAGCTAAACATCGCCGGTCTCGCCTACAATCCCTCGACCCGCCACCTGTTCGTCATGTCCAGCGCTTCGGTGGGTTACGATGTGTACGTGCTTGATGTCGCCAACGGCTACACGGTCATCGGCGGCTTCGACATCGAAGGTCTGGGCAGCCTGGAGCAGGCAGGTCTCTCCCTGGACTGCGATGGCAATTTGTGGACGGTCAATCAGGCGACCGGGCAGGTGATCCAGGCCGTTTCTGGCGAAACGGGTATCTGTGCCTGGCAGGAAGTCACATGGCTGACGGTGACCCCGATAACCGGAACGGTCGGCGTTGCTGCTGAACAGCCGCTCGCCCTGCACTTTGACACGACGGGCCTGGCGTCCGGGACATATCCCGTGTACCTGCGTGTGACGAACGACACGCCTTACGGGTCGTTGAACGTTCCCATCACCCTGACGGCGGTGCAGATGTATGACGTGGCGCTGACGCCCTTCACGGCGTCACGGAGCGGCCTCCCCGGCGCGACGGTGACGTATCCCTTCACGGTGACGAACGCCGGGCAGGAGACCGACACCTTCACGGTGACGCTCGCGGGCAACGGCTGGACGGCGAGCGCGCCGCAGACAATCGGACCGCTGGCGTCCGGCGCGAGTGCGGCGTTGCTTGTGGATGTGACCGTGCCCGCTGACGCTGCCTGTGGCGCGGCGGACACGCTGACGTTGACGGTCAGATCGCAGGGGAACCCCAACCGCGCGGCTACCGCGACGGCAACGACATCCGCCGTCGCGGTCTATGGGGTGCAGGCGCGCGCCGTGGCTACGCAGTTGGCAGCGGATCCGGGGGCCTCGGTCACGGCAACGTTGTGGGTGACGAACACCGGCAACTGTGTGGACACCTTCGCGTTGACGGCGACGGGTGTGTGGCCGTCCGTTGTCCCGGCGACGACAGGCGCGCTGGTTAGCGGCGCTGGCGTAGCCGTCCCGGTGACTGTGACGATTCCGGCAAACGCCCTGGCCGGCGATGCCGCCATGACGACGGTGAAGGCGACTTCGCAAGCCAATGTTGCCGTGAGTGCGACAACCGCTGTGACAACGACCGCAAATGCTATCTACGGTGTGGCGCTCTCGCCGCAGGCGGCCTCGGTCAGTGCGGAACCCGGCGAAACGGCGATCTACACGCTGACCGTGGCCAATACAGGCAACATCGCTGACACTTACACGCTCTCGATAGAGGATGCAGCGTGGTTGACCACGCTCGTGCCGCTGACGGCGTCTCTTGGCCCCGGCGAGGCACTCTCTGTAACGGTGACGGTTACTCTTCCGGGGATGGCAACCTCCACATTCGACGTCGCGCGCGTCACCGCTGCTGGTACAGGGGTGACGGCGACCAGCGCGCTGACCACGACCCTCGACTGCATCGCCGTGTCGGGAGCGGCGTTCACGTACACACCCGCGCAGCCGTTCGTCGGGGAGACGGTGACGTTCACCGGCACAGTCGCGGCGGGCACACTGCCCATCGTCTACACGTGGGACTTCGGCGACGGCGGAACGGCAGTAGGGGAAGTTGTCACGCGCACCTTTACAGCGGCGACCGCCATCATGCCCTACCGGGTGACACTGACGGCGACCAATGCCTGTGGTGTTGCCGTGACCACACAGATCGTCAGCGTACACCGGCATACCATCTTCCTGCCGCTGGTGCTACGCGCTGCGGATTAGCGTATCCTGATCAAGTTGCCGCCCTCAGAGATGAGGGCGGCAACTTTAGTGGGTGGGGATTACATACCAGGTTCGATGATCGGGAGCGTGAAATAGAAGGTACTGCCTTTGCCGACCTCGCTCTCTGCCCAGATTTGGCCTTTGTGTGCCTCGATGATCTGGCGAGAAATGACCAGCCCAAGTCCTGTTCCGCCGACCTTGCGTTCTTTGCCCGGCAAGCGGGCGAACTTATGGAAGAGGCGCGGCAGTTGTTCCGGCGGGATGCCGGGGCCGGTATCGGATACGGCGACGATGATAAACTGCCCTTCGGCTCGGGCGGTAATCGTGATCGTATCACCGGGGTCGGAGTATTTTGCAGCGTTGCTGAGAAGGTTGAGAAGTACCTGATGGATACGCTGATCATCGCCGACCGTTTGCGGCAGGTCGGGCAGGATGTGGATTTCCAAATGTTGCCCGCTGTCTTTCAAGGTGGGGCGGATGATATCGGCCGCTCTGGCGATCATATCGGCGACGTTCAGGGGAACTTTCGCCATGCGCACGCGCCCGGATTCCAGGCGTGCCAGGTCGAGGAATTGCGTCGCCAGGTTGTTCACCCGCTGGGTCTCTTGCTGGATGATGGTGATGAATTGGATGCGCGTGTTGTCATCCAGGTCGGGACGTTGCAGCAGGTCGGCGTAAGAGAGGATTGCCGTCAACGGGGTGCGGATTTCATGGACGACTTCGGCAACCCAATCGCTTTGTTCAAAGAGCCGCGCGTTCTGGACGGCAACCGCCGCAATGCTGGCGAGCGTCTCCAACGTTTCGATGTCTTCGCGCGTGAAGGAATGACGGGCTTTGGTGGTCACCGACTCCAGCACGCCGATGATCTGCTCGCCAAAGAACATAGGGACGGCCAGCAAAGATTGGGTCGGGTCAATGGTTTGGATGGCATAATGGCGAGGGTCGGAGAGCACATCTTCGACGATGATCATTTCGCGATTGCGGACCACCCAGCCGGCTAAACTGCTATCCATAGGCACTTCGGTAATTTCGAGCAGTTGAGCATCCGGCCCGGAGGCCGCCGCAAAACGCAAGCTATCATCGCTTTCCAGTAACAGAATGGAAGCACCATCCGCATTGGTTAACTCACGCGCGGCTTCAACTATCTGTTGGAGGAGCGGGCGCATTTCGAGGGTCGAGTTAAGACGCCGGCTGATGCTGATCAGTTGCTCCAGTGAGGCAATGCTGCGTTCCAGACTCTCACGGGACTTCTCTTTTGTTTTCACAGGTTCGTTCCTTTAGTGCTGATTGCCTTCACTACCACCCGCACTTGTTGGGCCAACAGGCCATTGGGCTGGACAGTGACCATAGGCCGACCGCTTTGTACACTCTCATACGCCAGATCGGGCGCCGGCGGGATGCTGCAAATCATGGGATGTTGGAGCGTGTTTTCGATGTCCATGCGGTTGAGAGAAGCTGCACCGGGGATGCGGTTGATGAGGACGATTTTGGTCTTGTAGGCGCCGATATTTTGGCGATCCAGATTTTCGAGCATCGTCTGGGCCATCAGAATTCCGATACGATTGGGTTCGAGGGTCATGAGAATATCGTTGGCGATCCGCAATGCTTCGGCTGTGGCTTCGTCAAGTGCGGCCGGCAGGTCGAGGAGCACGTAATCGTAATCGGCGATCAGATGGCGCATCACAGTTCGGGAGAAGTCACGGGTGAGTTGCGGCCCGACACCTGCAGGGGCCATAGTGCTCAACAACAGGTGCAATCCTGAGGTGTGCCGAATCATTTTATCGGTCACATTGCTTTTGGTGAGGTTCGCAGTTGCTATCTCGGCGAGCGCCTGAAGACCTCCGGGGACGCTCATGCCCAATTGGGACGCCAGGGTGCCGTTGCCGCTGCGCCATTCGACCAGGGCGATCTGCTTGCTGGGAAATGCCTTTTGCAGCTCCAGGGCTACATTGAGGGTCAGGGTACTGGTGCCCAGGCCACCCTTGGTGGGCAGGAAACCGATAATCTGTCCGCGTTCTTGCATCACGGTCTCAGGGGCGGCGCGCTTCTTGCGCTGGAGCAACGCTTGAATGCGGGTGATAAGCTCTGCACGATGAACCGGTTTGGTGAGATAATCATCCGCGCCTGCCTGGAACCCGGCCACTTTGTCATTCACGGCTGTCTTAGCCGTGAACATCAAAATGGGAATATCCTGAGTGGCAGGGTGCTTGCGCAATTGCATCGCCACCTGATAACCGTCTATGTCGGGCATCATGACATCGAGAATGATGAGATCGGGTTTCTCTTCGAGGGCCTTATCAATGGCTTGTTGTCCTGATGCGGCTGCGAGAATTTGGAATCCCTCACGCTCTAACATGATGCCCACCAGGCGCAGGGCGTCTACATCATCATCTACGATCAGAATGCGGTTGGTCTCCATAGCGCGCTCACCTTCTCAAGAATTCTTTAAATGTATTATACATTGAAGATGGAATTGCTTCAAGTTACAACAACATTAAAGTACGGTAATTTCCGTGTAAACCGCCATCCGCGGGCTATCGGAAGTGGGTGATGACCAGGGCCAGCACCGCCAGGGCGAACAGAATGACGAGACTGTAGCGCGTGGTGCGGCGCAGAACCTCGCCTTCCTGACAGCTCAATCCCACGGTGCTGCATCCGACGATGATCTTGGCCGGCGCGAAAATGGAGCCGACGGCGGCGCCGGCGTTGTGGATGGCGAGGATGAACGGGACCGAATAGCCTAACGTCTGGGCCACTTGTTGTTGGAAAGCTCCAAAAAGGACGTTTGAGTTGGTGTTGCTGCCGGTCATGAACGCCCCTAATGCTCCGATGAAGGGGGCAATGGCCGGGAAAAGCGTCCCGGCAACATCGGCCATGGCGCGGGAGAGCACCGTCACCATACCGACATTCTCCATTGTAGTGGCCATGGCCACCATCGCCACAATGCCCAACGAAGACTGCATCCCACTGCGCAGCATCCCCGCACGGATTTTCTTGCCGCTGCCCGGCGGCAGCGTCCCCTGAATTTTTGACCATAACAAAGTCAGTCCGCCACTGTAGAATAACAACGCGCCGGGATGTCCGAAGAGGGCCAGGGCTTTGGTTTTTCCGGCGGCCAGACTGCGTCCGTCGGCCAGGGTACGCGCCGGGATGGGAATTTGGATGGTGACCCGTTCAAGCCACCGTGCGAGCGCCGGTGTGAAACTGACGCTGAGGATCACGATGAGCAGCAGCAGGTAGGGCACAATGGCGAGGAGACTGCGCGTCCACGGAAAGTCCGTCAGCGGTTGGACGCGCCCGTTGCGCTGTCCCAACGCCCAACCGACGCCGACGATCAGCCCGGCCAACGCGCCGAGCATAGCTGCAATGTTGTACAGGCCGGCGCAAACGGCGAGATATTGAATCCCACTCATCGCCAGGGCCATTGTCAACATCGGCCACCATCCGTCGCGCAGCGCTACTTTGCCGCCGGCGACCCAAAGGACTAAAACACCGATGAGGAAACACACCCCGCCGAGGACCGCCGCCATAGCCGGCGCGATGACCGCTCCTTCAAGGCCGGTTGCAGTTTTGAGCGCCTCGTATGAAGCCCCCAGCGAGCCGAAGGAGACGGCCCAGCCATGGCCCAGCGAGGGCATCACCACGGCGGCCAGCGGTGGGAAACCTATGCCGATCAGGATGGGAGCGAGGACGGCGACCGGTACGCCAAAGCCACCGACACCCTGTAAAAATGAAGCGAACGCCCAGGCCAGAAGGAGCACCTGCAGGGTTCTCCCCGGTGAGAGGTGTTGTAACATGGCACTCATGGCGTTCAAGCTGCCATTTGCTTCGGTGATGCGGAAGAAAAACAGCGCCCCCCAGATGATGTAGAGCACCTGGAGCGCACGGAAGAATCCTTCAACCTGTGCCCAGAAGATGAAACCGGTGGTGGCGGAAAACCGAACGACGGCGATGAGCAATGCCGCCAGCCAGCCGACGGCCCCGGCCTTCGCACCGTTCCAGCGAAACCCGACCATTAAAATCAGAATGAGAACCAACGGTAACGCGGCTAACAGGATGTCCATGATGTCGTGAATGCCTTTTTGAGATAGGATGAAGACATTGTACCACAAACTGGGGGCTTAACTAAAAAAGACAGATGCCTGAGCGCCGGCATCTGTCTTTGAAAAAGGATTATGGGGTACGTGCCTTCTTAGTTCTGACCGTACAACTGCCCTTTCAGTGTCAGTATTTCGCGTTTGAGCTGATCATCGTGTTCCAGACGGGCGCGCACGCGCTCATAGCCGTAAAGCACGGTCGTGTGATCGCGCCCGCCTAATTCGGCGCCGATTTGCGGCAGCGAAGCATCTGTCTCCTCGCGCAGGAGATACATAGCGATCTGCCGGGGTTGTGCAATGCGATGATGACGTTGCGCACTGCGCAAGTCCTCCTCGCTGATGCCGTAGTAGGCGGCAACAGCGCTGATAATCTGCGCAGCGGTGATTTCGGGATGGTGGGGGAGCAGGTCGGCGAGTGCGTTTTCAACGACCTGGCGCGTGAGTGGGAGATTGGTCAACCGCGCCATCGCCAGAACGCGGTTGAGCGCCCCTTCCAGCTCGCGGATGTTGCTTTCGATGTTGGTGGCGATGTAGCTCAACACTTCGTTGGGGACGCTAACGTGCAGCCGCTCGGCCTTCGATTGCAGGATGGCCACGCGCGTTTCGTAATCCGGCGGCTGGATATCCACGATCAACCCCCACTCGAAGCGCGAGCGCAGGCGTTCTTCCAGCGTGACCATCGCTTTGGGAATGCGGTCACTGCTGAGGACGATTTGCCGACCGTTATCGCGCAGCGCATTGAAGGTATGGAAGAATTCCTCCTGGGTGCTTTCTTTGCCGGCGATGAATTGTATATCATCCACCAGTAACACATCTGCCGTGCGATATTTTTCGCGGAAAAGCTCGGTGGTGTGGGTGCGGATTGCCTCGATGAGGTCGTTGGTGAACGTCTCTGAGGAGACGTAAAGCACCTGCATATTGCGTCGGTAGCACGCATGCCCGATTGCATGGAGCAAGTGCGTTTTCCCTAACCCCACACCGCCGTGGATGAAAAGAGGATTGTAGGCGCGTGCCGGGGTCTCGGCAACGGCTTGGGAGGCGGCCTGGGCTAGACGGTTACTTGGACCGACGACAAAAGTGTCGAACGTATAACTCGCGTTCAAGCCGGGATCACGTACCGGCAAGGGCGAAGCTGCGACCTCTTGAACAAGCAGGGCGGGCGGCTCGTGCCCGTTGTTGTGCCTGTTTTGCCAGACCACAAAGCGCGCGTTGATCTCTTCGCGCTGTGTGAGACGATGCAGCGTGCGCCGAATGATGGGGGCGAGGCGGTTTTCCAACCATTCCACGGCGTAACCGTTTTTCACCCCGACGACCAGGGTATCCCCATTTTCCATGCCGATGCAATGGGTGTCACGCAGCCATGTATCGAAAGTGGCGCGTGTCATTTGTAATTCCAGTTCTCCCAAAGCTGCTTGCCATAATCTTTGGGGGTTTATCTCATTCATACAATTCCCCTTGAGTTGTTGTCGCAAGATTATATCCTGATAACAGGATCGCTAAGAAAAAGGGTGGTCGCTTGCCAGATAACGCAATACGCCAGGGAGGGTCAAGAGGAGGCCACTCCCTCATATTTCGCGTGACCGTTTATATTTTACCAGAGAAAAGCAAAAGAAGCAATGCCCAAAGGCGGTTCTTCTCTTAAAAACTTCTAATTTTAATCTTGCCTTCCTGCCCTGTGGATAACAACTTTATAATTCGGCATCGGTACGGTCTCTGACCATCATGACCCCTACAGGTAATGATGCCGGGGTTCAAAACGTTGTGGAAAACAAAGTAAGGATTTGTCAGACCTTAACATTTTGCGTAATTGTGTTGAAAATATCTTGTCTTCTTGTCATTTACACCGATTGCCGTTGCCGCCGTGTCTCGTGCCAGGTGGTACGTAGTGTCTCCAGCCTGCGGGAGAGTCCCATCCAATCCTCTACTGGTAGGATGAGTGCTTGCTCTCGAGGGTGAAGAAGGTACGGATGAAACCATAGCTGCATCCACCATCGTGGAATGGGATAGCCTTTGACATTGACAACGACGGTGGTCTTACCCCAGAGGTCTCTATATAATCGCCGACGCGCATTTTTCTCTGCTTCTGGTGGAAAAACGCTTTTGAAATCCATCGGCCGGATCATCTCGATACGCTGATAAGAAAAGGCGACCGGATAAAAGGGGGTGTGGATGACGAAATTGTTCTTGTGGCAACTGATATGCGCGCGCCGGGCCAACAGAGCATAGATGAAAAGGAGCATACCTACACCGGCAACCACCCAGCCGGCAAAAGCGTACTGCTGGTTCAACTGTGGCAATTTGGGGATTGCCCACCAGAGCGCGATGCCGGCGGGGATGAGCCAAAACGCCGGCCCCATCCAGCGTTTGGCAAGCATCTGATAAGGCAACAGACGGAATTTTGATGTGTCGGTACTTTTCATACGGCATCCCCCTTGAAAATCCGTTTGAGTGTTGCGATGTTGGTCGGATGGTCATCTGACATTCTGTGCCCGGTAATAAGCGCACATGTCCTGTAAAACACATCCGGCACATTCGGGATTGCGGGCATGGCAGACCTGCCGCCCATGGGCGATAAGGTTCAGGTGCAGGCTCCAGTACAGCTCCGGTGGCACCAACATCTCCAATAGCCCATGCGCTTTCTCGCGCGAAGTGTGCTCTGGGATCAGCCCCAACCGCCGTGTAACGCGATGAATGTGCGTGTCCACCGGAAAAGTCGGACGGCCCAACGCAAACAGCAACACAATGGCCGCCGTTTTAGGCCCGACGCCATTGAGGCGCAAGAGCCATTGACGCGCTTCCTCTAGGGGAAGCGTTGCCAGGAAATCCAGCGATAATGTTCCCCGTTCGGCGGTGATCTGCCGCAGCGCTGCCTGGATGTGCGGCCCTTTGGATGGTGCCAATCCCGCCGGGCGAATAGCCTCGATGATGGCTTCTGGGGGCGCATCGCGCACCGCTTCCCAGGTGGGGAATTGAGTACGCAGGCGCGCAAAGGCGATGTCACGGTTGCGGTCGTTGGTGTTTTGACTCAGAATGGTGTTGACCAGCGCGGCAAGCGGATCGCCGTCAGGGTGGTGGGGTGGGTCGCCGTAGGCTTCGCGCAGCCGACGGTGAATCTCCCTCATGGTTTCGGAAGTCGGCGCATTTGTCATGGGGTCTGCTCCATAAATCGCCGTGCCCGGCGGATCCACTCTTGTTCCGCCTCGAACGTGAGATTGGGAATAACCTCATCCCAGGATACCCAGATGGTGAAGAATTGTTGCTCGTCGTCGGCAGGGCGATTGATCTGGTGAAGGGAACGGGTGCGCATGAGAAAGTAGTGCTCGATGCGGCGTACCATGGAGTTGCCTAAAGAGAAAGCTACCAACTGCTCTCCCAGGTCGGCGACGATTTCGAGATCGTCGTAGCCGGTCTCTTCGGTGACTTCGCGCAAGGCAGTATGGGCGATGTCCTCCCCGGGTTCGACGTGCCCTTTAGGCAGGCGTACCTCATCCCGCGCGGGCCGGATCAACAGGAGCACCTCTGTCATCGCCGGATTGGTGAGCACGCCGCCGGCGGCAGAGTAGGTGATGTGAAGCGATTGTTTGACCATAGCGCACCTTTTTGTCAGCAGGTTTGAATACCCCATGTTATACCGGAGATTGGTGAATTGCCAACTTCGCCAGCAATAGCAATACGAATGCCCCGCCAATACAGCGGGGCATCCACAAACATGGGTGGGCAAGGTGTTTATGCCGTTTCGAGATAGCGTTCCAGCTCCCACGGCGTCACGCGGATGCGATACTCATCCCATTCCGCACGCTTGGCGCGGATAAACGGCTCGGTCAATGCTTCTCCCAACGCTTCGAGGATCACCTCGTCTTGCTCCAGCGCGTCAAGGGCTTCGGCGAGTGTGCCGGGCAAGGTCGCAATCGAGCGCTCTGCCAGATCGGTCTCTTGCAGGTGATAAATGTCCTCATTGACCGGCTCGGGCGCCTCAAGTTGCCGCTCGATGCCGTCCAGGCCGGCCGCCAGCATCACCGCAAAGAGCAGGTAGGGGTTGCTGCTGGGATCGGGGCAGCGTAGTTCGAGGCGCGTCGCGGCTTCTTTGCCGGGGCGGATGGCCGGCACGCGGATCATCGCCGAGCGGTTGCGGTGTGCCCAGCAGATGTAGACCGGTGCTTCGTAACCGGGCGTCAGCCGCTTGTAACTGTTCACCGTGGGCGCGCCGATGGCCGAAATTGCCCGCGCATGAGCTATTTGTCCGGCGAGGAAATGGTAAGCGAGTTTGGAAAGGTTATAGGGGTCATTGGCATCGTAAAAGAGGTTTTTACCATTGCGGTCGCTCAGACTCTGGTGGGTGTGCATCCCCGAACCGTTGATGCCGAAGATGGGTTTGGGCATGAAGCTGGCGTAGATGCCGTAGGTTGCGGCGATGGCGCGCACGGTGTACTTTAAGGTGATGGCACTGTCGGCTGTCGTTAACGCATCGGCGTAGCGGAAATCAATCTCATGTTGCCCGACGGCGACTTCGTGGTGGGCCATCTCGACATGGATACCGAGGGCTTCCAGGGCAATGACGATCTCACTGCGTACCTGTTGGGCTTCGTCGCGGGGCGAGAAGTCGAAGTAGCCCCCGACATCGTGCGGCACCGGCACAAGCGGTGAATCTCCATTGCGTTTGAACAGGAAGAATTCCAGTTCCGGGCCGACATTGTAGGTGTACCCTTTGGCAGTTGCCCGTTCCAATACCCGCTTTAGGATCGAGCGCGGAGAACTGGGCAGCGGCTTGCCATCCGTTGTGTACACATCACAGATAATGCGGGCGCGTCGGCGCTCCGGCACGCTCCATGGCAACACCCGGTAAGTGGCCGGGTCCGGGACAAGGACCATATCGCTCTCAAAAATACGCGCGAACCCCTGTACCGACGAACCGTCAAAGAAGATCCCCTCTTCCAATGCCTCTTGGAGTTGAACGACCGGCAGGGTGACGCTTTTGATCGTCCCGAAAATATCGGTAAATTGAAAGCTTACAAAACGAATATCATCTTCCTTCGCACGAGCTAAAATTTCTGTGACCATCTCCTTCTCCTCCTTAACTTAACTTTGGCTGTTGAATAGACTTATAGCTTCAAAAAACATATCGTTAGCATCACGTTAGCCTTGTTGTTCGCAATATCCATCACCCCCTTTCTGAAACGAAAATCAGCCTACCGTTTGCCGGTAGGCTGATTTGAAAAACATCGAATAGCGGGCAGCACTAACCGGCTCTCTGCTCAAGCCGCTGCTGCTGGTTATTAATCATCATTGCACTGTTCATAGGGATGATCCTTATCTCCTGACCATACACTACAGTATAATTCACGTGAAGATTTTGTCAAATCTTACGGTTCCAGCCCCTCGAAGTATTCGCGCACGTAAGCGCGCAACGCCGGCGGATAGGCATTGCGTGCCATCGCTGCTCTGGCGGCCTCGGCGTAGGTGGCATACACTTCTGCATACGGCACACGTGCTTCGCCCGGCGCGCCGATGGTCGTATGAGGGGCATCGGTCGTCTCCTGACGGGGAATCGTGATCTCGCCACCCTGCCCGGTGAGGCGCGGCATTTGCTCACTCCCGTAAGGGGCGCTGCTGCCCGTGTCTTCATGATGTCCGCCGACGGCCACGCCACCGCTCTCGCCACCTGTGCCCTGGGATGCGCCCGGCCCCATCGGTTGCCCCTGGGCACCCGTTCCCTGCCCCCCTTGCGTCCCCGAAGCGACGCTCGGCGTCGTTGTGCCTGCTACTGCTTGACCCGTCGTCTGCCGTTGCGCGTCTCCTAAGGCTTCCTGAGCCTGCTGGAGGCCCGCCTGTGCCTGCTCGAGCGTTTGATTGGGCGCATTGGCCTGTGCGGCTTCGGAGAGCGTCTCCGCTGCCTGTGCGATGGCCTCGCTGGCAGAAGCGATGTCGCCGGTGTAGATTCCCTGGGCGGCTTTCTGGAATTGTTCTGCCAGGGCGGGATCGGTAGCTTGTAACGCATCGGCGATTTGGGCGAAGGCATCGGCCAGCGCCAGCATCTCTTCGGTGGTCAGCGGCTGCTTGTTCGTTGGGTCGAGCAAGCTGCGGAGGTACGTCGCCGCAGCTTCGGCATCGCCTTGTTGCAGTGCCGCGCTCAACGGTTGGACGACTTCGGCGGAAGAGAGCGGGCTGGCCTCGGCCAGGCGTTGAAGCCGGGTAGCCGCTTCCGGTGAGCGCAACGTCGCTAATTGCTGCTCGGCCGCGGAAAGCGCGGCCTGTTGCTCTTCGGGCGTGCTCTGGCGGTTGTGGAGCGTTGCCAGTGCTTCGTCAAGGGCTTTGAGCGCGGCCTCACGTTCGGCCTCGGAGAGCGTGGGGCTATCGGCCAGTTCGGCGCGGGCCTGCTCCAGTTGGACAATGGCAGCTTCTGTGGCCTGTTGTTGAGCTTCAAGGCGGGCCAGGACGTCTTCCTGAGGATTGGCAAGGAAGAGGGCAGGAATCAGCGCCGCAATTAACATCAGGGCGATGATACTCGCGCTGCGCGGGGGATGGGAGGGAAAGGCCGCCCGTGGCTCCACTTGCCGGACGGTTTGCAATGTTTCTTCATGTTGGAGGTGAATGAGGACCGTTGGGGCGCCGATGCGACCCTGGGCGAGTTCCCAGGCCGTCGTCAGGCGGTCGGCGAGATGGAGCCGCCGGTCGAACAAGCGCAACCGGCGCGGCAAGGGCATGGGCCAGGCGTAGCCGAGCAGTGTCCCCAGGAGGATGCCGCCGCCCAACACCCAGATGCTCGCCAGCAACAGCTCGGCCTGGTGCCACAACGGCATAAGCCGCGCGACGATGGCCGCGATGAGGACGCCTCCCAACGCGCCGACGAGACCCCAACTACCGCCGCGGATGGCCGTGTGTCGCCGAAACGACCCGGTCAAACGCGCGATTTCGTATTCAAGCGCTGCTGGCATCTCAACGCTCCACTCGCCCGAGCCGCCAGACGGTCAGCCGCAACAGGATCACGATGGTCAGCAGGGCCGTAATCGTAAAGACGATCCACGGTGAAGGCAGGGTCAGGCTGCCGATGACGCTGGTACCGCCGCTTGTTTCGCTGTAACGTTCTACGGTGAAGTGGAGCCATAGCCACGAATCCTGTTCAAAGATCATGCCTTCGGTTGCGATGGCGGCGGTCAGCGGATGCAACCCGGCGAGGAGGACCCAGCCGTACTGCATCAGCGCTTCGATCCAGAAGGGTTGTATGGCCAGGGCAACGTTATATTTCCACATTTCTGAAATGCCGAGCAGCGCTGTCGCCAGAATAGTGATCATGGGCAGTGAAGCGAAATTCAATCCGTAGAAAATGAGCACTGCGGCGATAGTTCTGCGGGCGAGGGACGAGATAAACAGTGCCCAGGCAATGCTCAGAAGCATCGTTAGTACAAGGAAAAGGAGGGTTAGACTCAATTCAACACCGGTGACGCCGCCCAGCCAGAAGCCGGTCATCAGCAAAGGCAAGGGGGTCAACACGTAGATCGCGCCACTCATCCAGGCAGAGATCAGCTTCCCAAAGACGATGTTGCGCGTTTTGAGCGTGGTGGCGACCAGGAGATCAAGGGTGCGTTTTTCGCGCTCGCCGGCGAACGCGCCTAACGCCATAATGGGGACGAGCAATCCGGCCGTCAGGATCAGCACCACACTCGAAAACCAATACAGCGTTCGCCCGCCGGTGAAGATGTCGAGCATCGAGATCATATCGCTGTCGGTCAGAGTCGGAACGGCGATCACCAGTCCGAATAAAAGCGTCAGCAGCCCAACACCCAAGAGATAGAAGCACAGGAACCAGAAAAAACGGCTCCTGCGTGCACTGCTGTACAGATGGCGGATCAGAATTGGATTCATGGCGCCTCCACGACGATAACCGGATTATACTCGCAGGTTTCGGTAGCGCAAATCGGATTGTTCCAGGGAACTTCACGCCTCTGGAAACCGTCTTTAGATCAACGGATTGAACGGATTGAAGCAATGCGTCGGTAAGTTGGAATAATCTTCCCACGTTCAACCGTTGCAATGTTCAAACATCAAGAGAGATTCGTCTAGATTGGCGAGATTAGCAGTTTATTTTAGGGAGAGGTTTGTAAAATGAAGAGATTTCTGTGCTTTTTGGGATTATTGTTGTTGTTGTTTGTCGCATGTACCGGCAATACATCAGGGACGTTGGATGGAGAGATGCCGCCAGAAAAAAGTGATCAGGCGCGTTCGCCATTGGTCCTGCCGACGGCACCGGTTACCGTATCGCCGACGGCGCCGGTTGCTGGATCCCCGACGGTGCCGGCTGTGGTGTCACCCACGCCACAGACTCCAAGTCCTGGGGAAGATACTGCACTGACCACGCTCCGCACCCTTGTCGCGGCACAATTGCAGATGACACCGGCGGAGCTGACCCTTGTTTCGGTAGAAGAGGTTGTCTGGCCGGATGCCAGCCTGGGATGTCCGCAACCTGGGCAGATGTATGCCCAGGTATTGACCCCGGGCCGGCGCGTGGTTTTCGCCGATGCTGCCGGTCATCAATACACCGTTCACACGCCGGAAAAGCCGGATTTGTTCATCATCTGTTCCCCAACACAACCCCAAACCGGCCCTGCCTATCCAGGCATCCCTGCGGTTAAGACGGCGATCAAGGTACTTGCGGAGCGCGAAAAGGTGGCGCCGGAGTCAATTGCAGTTGTCAGCGTCGAAGCCGTCGAGTGGGCGAATTCCTGTCTGGGCTGCGCGCGTCCGAACGAGAATTGTTTGATGGTGATCACACCGGGCTATCGGATTGTTTTGCAGAGCGGCGCGCAAACCTATAACGTTCACACGGATCGCAACGGTGGGCGGGCTATTATTTGCGATCACCCCTCCGGCGCGCCGTCCCGTGCAGATTCGTGACCTGTCCGAAAGTCGCCCCCTCCTGAAATGCGCCCCGGTTCGAAAAACCGCTTGCTCCTTTCAAGAAGGCGGGTATACTCTTACTATTCGTGGCGGGAAAATCAAGCTCTCGTTCGTTGCGAACGGGAGCTTGTCGTGAAGCTGTAGCCTATGCCGATTTATGAGTATTACTGTCCGATATGTGATGGGCGATTTCGTCATCTGGCGAAATTCATAGACGCCCCTGCGCCGCCGTGTCCACGTTGCGGTAACACTGCCGTCACGCGGCTGATTTCGGCTGCCAACGTCATCCACGGCGGGAAATATCATGAGCATCAATTGCGGGAAGCCGCGGCGCATGTGGAACATGAAGATCCGCGCGCCATTGCGCGTTTTCTGCAGGAATCGGGACGGCTTGAAGATACCGAGGGCGTTTACGGCAGTCCGGCATACCGTGAGTTGCTTGCCCGGCGTGCCGAGGGGGCGACCGATGCCGACGTGGCGGACCTTGTGGACGACCTGGCTGCCCAGATGGCCGGCTCAGAGACGGCGCAAATGGCCAGCGCGGTAGCGCTGGCCGAGCATGTCGAAAATCGCATGCAGGCTGAAGGCCCGCCTGAGGATCACCATCATGAACCAACCGCCGACCGTGACGCTACCGCACCCGCGCGTCGGCGGACCACGAAAGACTTGGGATGGGGGTGAAAGTGACATTTATGGATAGTCCATTTCTACAACACATCGGAGATTTTTTTGCCGGTCTGAAAGGGAGAAGACTTGTTGTTGCGGCGGCAATTTGGGCCGCGCTTCTTCTGTTGGCTCTGGCGTGTGCGTTCGGTTGGCTCAAATTGCCCGGTGGACAGAGTGCGCCGGCAAAGACACCCGTGCCGACAGCTACGCGATCTATTAGCGGTACACCGGCGCCCGGCGGCTTGATTCTTCCGACGCCCACCCCCGGAAATGGTGGTCAGGGCCAGGCGACATTGCCTCCGTTGCCGTGGGGGGATTTCGGATACGGTATCGCTGCCCATGCTATCGCTATGCCGGATTACACGCTGGATCAAGTCGCGTATCAGCTCAAGTTCAACTGGGTTAAACAACAGGTGCGATGGGATCACTTTTCCACGGCGCCGGGGCAGATGGACTGGAGTGGCTACGATGTTGTAGTGGCTTTCGCCAATGAGCGGGGACTGAAAGTGTTGCTAAGCGTCGTGGGAGCGCCGAAATGGTCGCGCACCTACTTCGATGCCAATCCAGAAGCTGCCCCTCCTGACGATCTAACACTTTTCACGAACTTTTTGGGTGAAATGGTGGATCGCTACAAGGGCAAAATCCATGCCGTTGAGGTCTGGAATGAACAAAACCTGGATCGTGAATGGGACACCGCCGAAGGGGTGAAGGCTGCCGCTTATGTGGAGATGTTGCGGCTGGCATATCAAACCATCAAAGCGCGTGACCCCAACATCATCGTCATCAGCGGCGCACTGTCGCCCACGGGATCCTCGGCGACCGACCCCGCCAATCCCAATCGCGTGATCTACATGGACGACTTCCTCTATTTCCAGCAGATGATTGATGCCGGCTTCCTTAATTATGCCGATTGCGTGGGAGCGCATCACAACGGCATCAACATGCCGCCGGATATCGCCTGGGACGAAGGCTATAACGATCCGACGGCCACATTCCGCGGACCATTTGACAATCCTAACCATTCATGGTCTTTTAAGAGTACCCTTTGGGGCTACCATGAGATGATTCAGAAAGCCGGCTTCAACAAACCGCTGTGTGTGACCGAATTCGGTTGGGCCACGTCCGAAGGTTTTGATGCAACGCCCGTGGGCTTCGAGTTTGCTAACGATAATACCCTGGAAGAACAGGCCAAATGGGATGTCCAGGCATTTCAGTTGATGCGACAGTGGGGCTTTGTGCACCTGGCGTTCCTGTGGAACCTGGACTATTCGTACAAGGGGGGTATCGGTGCGACCGATCCCAATGCGCCTTACAGTATCCTGGATCTGCGCGGTGCGGCGCGCCCGGCTTATGATGCGCTGGGCAAGATGCCAAAAATCCCTTGAGTCTCGACGGATTGAACGAATTTACCGGTAAAGAAGATAACCTGCACCGTCACCCACAACGTTCTGTCGTTGTTGGCGTGGCGGTGATATGTTTGATTGTGACGTTGGTGGGATGGGTATGGATGGCGCGGCCTGCGGTGTTTTTCCCCACGCCCACGCCGCAACCGACGCCAACCTCGTGGCCGGTTTCATGGCGTTTCGACTCGCCCGAATACGGCATCAACATTCACATGTGGTGGGACCCCTGGGCTGCGATGCGCCGCGACTGGCCATTGATCCGCGAGGCCGGTTTTACCTGGGTCAAACAACGGCTGGCGTGGCAGGATGTGGAAGGCGACGGCCCGGGACGTTACGTGTGGGCCGGCTCCGACCGCCTTGTCAACGAGGCCGAGGCGGCGGGCGTGAACCTGGTTTTCCGGGTAGATCATCCGCCTGCGTGGGCCGTCCCCACAACGCCCGATGCTGAGGGGCGGATGTTGCCGGTAGACGCGACGGCGTTCGGTAACTTCTGCCGGGCGATGGCGGAGCGCTACAAAGGACGGGTGCGCGGCTACCAGGTGTGGAATGAGCCGAATCTGGCCCGCGAATGGAACGGGTTAACCCCTGATCCCGTCGGTTATGTCGCTATCCTCAAAGCGTGTTATATCGGCATCAAGACGGCGGATCCAGAGGCCCTGGTCATCTCGGCGGGGCTTGCGCCGACCGGTTCCGGTCCACCCACTGCCGTGCCGGATACCGATTACCTGATCGGCCTGTATGAAGCCGGGGCGGCGCCCTATTTTGACCTGTTGGGCCTGAACGCTCCCGGTTACAAGGCGCCGCCTGAAGTTTCCCCAACGGAGGCGGCGGACCCGGCAAGCGATTATGGGGGGCATGCCTTCTTCTGTTTTCGCCATGTCGAGGACATGCGCGCGATTATGGAGCGGTACGGAGACAGCGCAACCCAGGTGGCGATCCTGGAATTCGGCTGGCACACCGACAACCGACCCGAACACCCCGATTATGCCTGGTTTGCCGTCACGCCGGAGGAGCAGGCTGATTATCTGGTGCGTGCCTTCCGCTACGCGCGTGAGCACTGGTCGCCCTGGATTGGGCCGATGTTTGTGTGGAATCTGCCCGATCCTCAATGGGGGCCGGACAATGAGGAATTCTGGTGGGGGATCGTGGACCCCTTCTGGTGGGGGGTAGGCGACTCCGACATCGGTACCTGGGCCGGCGGTGCGGTGCGTCCGGCTTACACAGCCCTGGCGGAAATGGAAAAGCCATAATGGGGGATTTTCGTAATTCGCCATTCGTAATTCGTAATTCGCCATTTCCCATTCGAGGAGGAAAATATGACAATTTTGTTTGGAACCGACGGTTGGCGTGCCGTCATCAGTGATACCTTTACCTTTGAGAACGTGCGGCTGGTCGCGCAGGCGATTGCGGACTACATCCGTGAGCAGAGCGAACGTGCGCAGCCTGAGGTCGTTATCGGCTATGACACGCGCTTCCTCTCGGATCGCTACGCCCGCGAAGTGGCGCGGGTGATGGCGGCGAACGGCATCATCGCCCATCTGACGCGCGCCGACGCTCCAACGCCGGCCGTTTCCTACGCGATTGTGGACAAAAAGGCCGAGGCCGGCGTCATGATTACGGCCAGCCACAATCCGCCGCGCTATAACGGTATCAAGCTCAAGGCAGCGTTTGGCGGATCGGCGTTACCGGAGCAGGCACGGCAGGTCGAAGCCCTGTTGGAACGGAACCAGCGCGAGGCGCGTGGCCCGAATATGATGGAATTTCAGCAAGCGATGAATCTCGGCCTGATCCGGCTTTTCGACCCGGCGTGGGCCTATTACCAGCACCTTTCGACGTTGGTGAATCTGGACACCATCTCCAACGGCGAACTACAAATCGTCGCCGATGGGATGTACGGCTCCGGGCGGGGTGCTTTCCGCGACATGCTCAGCCGCACCCGCTGTCGCCTGCACGAAATCCGCTGCGAAATGAACCCCGGTTTTGGCGGCATCCATCCCGAACCGTTGGCGCATTTCCTGCAAGCATTGATGGCGGCCATTCAGACCTACCACGCCGATGTGGGATTGGCGACCGATGGCGACGCGGATCGCATTGGCGCGATGGACGCGCGCGGCAATTTCGTAGACCCCCATCACATTTTTGCGTTGACGCTGCGGTATCTGGTGGAGAGGCGCGGCTGGAGCGGTGCGGTGGTCAGGAGCGTTTCGACGACGCGCATGGTGGATCGGCTGGCGAAACGTTATGGGTTGCCTTTATATGAAACACCGGTGGGCTTCAATTACATCGCCGACTATATGCTCAACGGCGACGTGCTGATAGGCGGCGAGGAGTCCGGTGGGCTATCCATCAAAGGGCACATTCCCGAAGGCGATGGCATCCTGATGGGGTTGCTGCTGTTGGAGGTCATGGCCGACGCCAAAGCGCCGCTCCATGAACTGGTTGACGACATTCAGCGGGAAGTCGGCCCGGCACGGTATGCCCGTACCGACATCCCGCTGCAACGTCCTGTACCCAAAAAGGCCATGGTTGCGCGGCTGACGGAACAAGCCCCGGCCTCGCTGGCCGGTGAAACCGTGGTGCAGGTGAGCACGATGGACGGCGTGAAGTACATCCTGGCGAACGATTCCTGGCTACTCATCCGTCCTTCGGGCACCGAACCGGTGTTGCGCGTCTACGCCGAGGGACACTCGGACAGGGAAGTCGAAGAGCTTCTGGCCTACGGCCAACAAGTCGCCGCGACGTAAATTTTGTATTCGCCGATGGAAATCTATTTGCCCTCAGCGGTATTTTGCGTATAATTGCCTTTGCCGGGGAAGTGTCGGAAGTGGCAGACGAGCATGACTTAGGATCATGTGCTGCAAAGCGTGCGGGTTCAAGTCCCGCCTTCCCCAATGTTTAGTACAACAGGCGATTGGCTGCTTGAGCAGTAAAGCTCTTCTGGCCGTTGACGGCCTGTTTTTTTATGCTTGTGTAACCGTCTGTCAACCTCTTGTTAATGCTATCTTAACCGTTTCTGGCGAGATTTCTGGTAGTATAAGAATAGTATAAATACGGATAGTTTCCGGTTTGATTAGCGATGGGAGAGGGGAATATGGCAACGGTTCTGGTGGTAGACGATGAGCTTTCGATTCGGCGAATGTTAGGGTACGTCCTCAGCAAGACACAGTACGAAGTGCTGATGGCTGCTGATGCGCAAGAGGCTTTGGAGAAGCTGGCCGAACATCCGGTCAACGTGATCCTTTTGGATGTGGCCATGCCGAATATGGATGGTATCACGCTACTTCAGCAATTGCGGATGATGCCGCCTTACCACAAACTGCCCATCATTATGCTGACCGCCAGTACCGATGAACTCAAACGTGCCAGAGCTTTGGATGCCGGCGCCGACCTGTACCTGAATAAATTCGTCAAGCCGAGTGAACTGGTGAAATTGATTGATCAGACTCTGCAAAAGAGCGGCTAGATACATTCGATTTTGCAGATTGCCCCATACAAAAAAAGCTGGAAGCCCAACGTGCTTCCAGCTTTTGTATTTTCGACCTCACCGACTACTTCAGCGCAGCCAGAGCATTCTTCACAATCGCCGTGAACGAATCCACTTTAAGGCTCGCGCCGCCGACCAGCGCGCCGTCAACCTCCGGCATCACGATAAAGTCGGCCATATTTTCCGGCTTGACGCTGCCGCCATACTGCACGCGGATCGCGGCCGCGGTCTCGGCGTCGTAAAGTGCGGTCAGGACATCGCGGATGGCCTCTTTGATGATGCGGTTGGCGTCTTCCGGCGTGGCTGTCAGGCCGGTGCCGATGGCCCAGATGGGTTCGTAGGCCAGGACGACCTTCACGGCGTCTGCGGCGGAAACGCATGCGAACGCGCCGCGAATTTGACTGCCCACGAAGCCCACCGTTTCCCCGGCTTCGTTCTGTTCCCGGCTCTCGCCGATGCAAACGATGGGCGTGAGGCCGTGGGCCAGCGCGGCCTTGAGTTTCAAATTGACGGTCGCGTCGGTCTCGCCGAAGTATTGCCGTCGCTCCGAGTGCCCGATAATCACGTACTGCGCCAGGTCCTTGACCATCAACGGTGAAATCTCGCCGGTGAATGCGCCCTCGTCCTTCCAGTGCATATTCTGCGCGCCGACGCCGATGTTCGAACCGGCAAGCGCCTGCGCCACAGCCGCCAGGGCCGTCGCCGGGGGGCAGACTGCCAGTTCCATCGTCGTCACATCCGCCAATGTGGCCTTCAGACCGTTCGCCAGGCTCAACGCCTCCGCCACGGTCTTGTACATCTTCCAGTTACCGGCAATGAATGGTTTACGCATCGTCTCTCCAATCCAGGTGATGGGTAATGAGTATTTATGAGAGTGTTTTCCCGATTCTTAACTCTTTACCCCTAGCCCTTTACTCCTTACTTATCCGCCAACGCCGCCACGCCGGGGAGCACTTTGCCTTCCAGAAATTCCAGGCTTGCGCCGCCGCCCGTGGAAACGTGGCTCATCTTGTCGGCGACGCCGGCCTTCTTCACCGCCGAGGCCGAATCGCCACCCCCGATCACGGTCACGGCATCCAGTTCTGCCAGGATGCGCGCGATGGCAAAAGTCCCCTCGGCAAAGTTCGGCATCTCGAACACGCCCATTGGCCCGTTCCAGGCGACCGTCTTGGCCGTCTTGAGAATCTCGGCGTATTTGGCGATCGTCTCCGGGCCGATGTCGAGGATGCGCCAGCCGGGTTCGACCGCATCCACACGGACGACCTTGCGTTCGGCCTCGTTGTCGAAGGCATTGGCGACTACGGCGTCTACCGGCAGCACCAGCTTATCACCGCCTGCGGCAAGGAGTTCTTTGGCGGTATCCAGCACCTCGTTTTCGACCAGCGAGTCGCCCATCTCCAGCCCTTGCGCTTTGAAGAAGGTGTTTGCCATCCCGCCACCGATGAGCACCTTATCGGCCAGCTTCAGCATGTTCTGGATGACGGCAATTTTATCCGATACCTTCGCGCCGCCCAGGATGACGACGTAGGGGCGCTCGACATTTTCAGTAGCCTTGCTGAGGAACTCGACCTCTTTTTCCATCAGGAAACCGGCCACGGCAGGCAGGTAGTGCGCTACACCCTCGGTGGACGACTGCGCGCGGTGCGCCGTGCCGAAGGCATCCATCACAAAGATGTCGCCCAACTTTGCCAGTTGTTCGGAGATTTTGGGATCGTTTTTGGTCTCGGCCTTGTAGAAGCGGACATTTTCCAACAGCATGACTTCGCCGGGTTGCAGCGCCGCCGCCATAGCCTCGACCTCCGGGCCGATGCAGTCGGGAGCGAACTTGACCGGCTTACCCAGCAGCTCCGCCAGCCGGTCGGCCACCGGCTTGAGGCTGAATTCGGCTTCGTAGCCCGTGCCGGCCGGGCGGCCCAGGTGCGACATCAACACGAGCGCCGCGCCCTGTTCCAGAATGTATTTGATGGTCGGCAACGTCGCCTTGATGCGTTTGTCGTCGCTAATCACGCCATCCTTGATGGGTACATTGAAATCGGCGCGCATCAACACGCGCTTTCCCTTCAAATCAACATCACGAACGGTTTTCTTGTTCATTTTTCACCTCAATTTTGGAAATCGGTAATGAGTAACGAGTAATGGGTAATCGGGTAATCAGAAAATTAGGGATTAGGTTGTTTTGCTGCTGCTCCTAATCCCTAATTGTCAATCCCTGATTCCCGATTGCTGTTTACAGTTTGCTGGCGATCAGCGCTGCCAGATCGGCGGTGCGAACGCTGTAGCCCCACTCGTTGTCATACCAGGTGACGACCTTGATGAAATCGCTCTTTTCCTTGCCGAGCACCATCGTGAACTGCAGGTCCACGGAGGAGCTGTGCGGATCGCCCTTGTAGTCAATGCTGACCAGCGGCTCATCCACGGCGGCGAGAATGCCCTTCAGCGGGCCGGCGGCGGCGTCGCGGAAGGCCTGGCGCAGTTCCTCGGTCGTCGTCGGGATCTCGATCTGCGCGGTGAAGTCCACCACAGAAACGGTCGAGGTCGGGACACGCAGCGCGTAACCGTCGAACTTGCCCTTCAGGTCGGGGATCACGAGCGCCACAGCCTTCGCCGCGCCGGTGGTGGTGGGGATGATGCTCATCGCCGCAGCGCGCGCACGGCGCAGGTCGCTGTGTGGCAGGTCGAGGATCTTCTGGTCGTTGGTGTAAGCATGGACGGTCGTCATCAAACCGCGCATGATCTTGAAGTGATCGTGAACGACCTTAGCCGCCGGCGCCAGACAGTTGGTGGTGCAGGAAGCATTGGAGATCACGTGATGGTTGGCGGGATCATATTTGTCATCGTTCACACCCATCACGATGGTGATGTCTTCACCCTCGGCAGGGGCCGAGATGATGACTTTCTTCGCGCCGCCACGGGTGATGTGGTTTTCCGCGCCCTGCACGGTCTTACCTTTTTTGTTGACGCCGTCCTTCTTGATGGTGAACAGCCCCGTGGATTCGATTACGATGTCTACTCCCAGATCGCCCCACGGAATTTTGCCCGGATCGGTTTCCTTGAAGGCGACAACCTTCTTGCCGTCAATGAACAGTGCGTCGTCGGCGACTTCCACCGTGCCGTTGAAACGCCCGTAGTTGGAGTCATACTTCAGCAGATGGGCCATCGTCTTCAAATCGCCGATGTCGTTGAAGGCCACGACTTCCAGGGTGTCGGAATGATAATCCCGGATTGCCTTGAGCACTTGCCGCCCAATGCGGCCAAAACCGTTAATACCAACTTTCGTCGTCATACTGCACACTCCTTTTGTTTGATTAGATTAGAGACAGTGATTGATGTCGTAACTCGCGCGCCCTCATCTTGTGGCTTAATTGATGAGACTCAACAGAGCACGCGCGACCTTACTGCTTTCGTGATGCCCGATCAACGTTTCATCAACCAGGTCTTGGGCGATGACCCGGAGGCCCTTGCACGTTTCTACGTCGGGACGCACCCATTCAACCCCGGTGGCTGTTTCGCCTTCGGGAATGTGGTTATTGACCAATACTATCGAGATGATGCCGGCGCCGATGTGTTTTTCAAGTGCCCGGATGTGATCCTGCGCCGTGTAACCATCAGTTTCGCCGGGCTGCGTGGCGATATTGCAGACGTACACTTTGGGAGCTTTGGTCGTCTGCAAAGCCTGGCCGATTTCCGGCACAAGCAGGTTGGGCAAAATGCTCGTGTACAGGCTTCCCGGCCCGATGACCACCAGGTCTGCCTCAAGGATGGCACGCACGGCTTCGGGATATGCCCAGGGCGCAGCTGGCTCCAACATGACCCGGAGCACTTGCCCATGTACTTCGGGGATTCCCGATTCACCGCACACGCGCATCAGCGTTCCATCCCCTTGCTGGACATCGGCGCACAGCATCACCGCTTCGAGGGTACACGGCAAGACCTGTCCTTGCACGGCCAACACGCGGCTGGATTCTTTGAGGGCCGATTCAAAGGCGCCGGTGATGCCTGCCATGGCACTGATGAACAGGTTGCCAAAGCTATGCCCTCGCAAGTCATTGCCACTGGCGAAGCGATACTGAAAAAGCCGTGTGATGAGCGCTTCATCGTCGGCCAATGCGGCAATGCAGTTGCGGAAGTCGCCCGGCGGCAGGATGCCCATGTCGCGCCGCAGCCGTCCTGACGAGCCGCCATCATCGGCCACGGTAACAATGGCGGTCACGTTGGACGTGTACTGCTTTAGCCCACGCAACACCGTGGCCTGCCCGTGGCCACCACCGATGACCACAACTTTGGCCCCGCGTCCACGGCGGCGGTAATTGTACAACCTATCGGGGAGCGAGTCATAAGCGCCGGCAACAAAAGGCTCCAACAAAGTGCGGTTCAACGCCCACAGCGCGACACTGATGCTTGCCAGCCCCAGCGTGAGGAACAACACAATCCGCACGTCCCGTGGAAGAAACTGCAAAGTTATGTAGTAAAAGTACGCAGGGAGGGGATACAGAACACGAAACATCGAGGCGCCGCCCAAACTCAACAGCCCGACCCCGAAGGCGAGAAGCAGTAGCCAGCGTTTGACGCCCAACCCGGGTTGCAGCCATTGCAGATGGGTTAACCAGTTCTGTCTTTTGGCCGGCTTTCCCCTCCGCTTCATCGTCAAAAATTATACTCAAAATGTACAGCGTGTCAATAAAACAGAAGATAATCTCTGAACGGAGCCCCTTCATCTACCGGCAGCAGAAAAAACAGGTCTGGCATGCCGTGGGTATACAATTAAAAATGAACTTTACATCACGTCGTCTTATTGAATGTGAGCGACAACCCGCCCCTTTTTCCAAAGTTCCTCAAGATTATAGAATCTGCGCACCTCTGGATCAAACAGGTGCACGATGACGCTGCTATAATCCATCAAAATCCACCCGGAATCCGGCTCCCCTTCTACACTCAGGGGGGTAACGGGGGGTTCTATCTTCTTCAATTCCTCGCGTAATGTGTGCTGGAGCGCATCCAGTTGCCGCCGACTGGTGCCGGAACAGATGACGAAGTAGTCGGTAAACGTCGTCGCGGCCTGTAAATCGAGTATCAGAATGTCTTCTCCTTGTTTATCTACGATGATTTCTGCAATACGATGAGCCAGTTCTAAACTCTCCACTCAACCTCCTCTGAAAATAGTCTGATAGTCGTTAGTTTGATAGTCTTGCGATTATGTTCACTATCGGGGCTGTTCAGGTACACCCCTTCAAAAATGTCAACGGATTCTACGGTATACAGGCAAAATCAGTAGCACGAGTCATTCGCTCGCGCTACTGAGCTTTTATGCCGTGATGATGTGAAAACGCTTCAGTCTGCTTAGCCGGACGGGCTTTTCAGGTGCGGCGGGTTACTGCTTCATAAGAAGCATCTGCACGCGCGTCGTTTGGGTGCGTTCGTTGTCCTGCATACTGATGGTCAGACGATACCCTTCACGTTTCAGGTTGAGCGTCGCCAGATGTCCCATCACGGTCGGCTTTCCCAGTTCTTCCCACCCGATGGCCTTCATTTCAGTCTCAAGATAGGCGACGGTGTCGGCGACCATCATAGGCACCACATAGACATAAGTATTGGTCGCTACAGTGACTTCGAAGTTGAAGGCGTCAGGGTGTACGACGAGTATGTCCGGGAACTGATCTTTTGGCTCCGGCGTCGCTGTTGGCTCTGCCGGTTCAGCCGGTTCGACGGTTTTCTCCGTTGTCGTCTCTTCGGCGGCTTCGGTGGCCTTTTCTGTGCTCGTGCTGCCACTTTCGACGACGGTGGTGCTCTCGGCAGGCGCTTTGCTTCCCCCGCCACAGGCGCTCAACAGCAAGGCCGCAATCACAATCAGGACGCTCAAAATCCGTAAATGATGTTTCAGGTTCATTGTTCTCTCCCCCTTCGAAATAGAATAGTGACCGAAACGTATGGGTATATGATAACATAATAACGAAAAACTGGAAAGTAGGGGGATAACATATCGGCGCACGGGCATTGTTCACCCGTGCGCCGCAGAAGTTATATTGAAGCCGGCGTTTATAAGGTGGTCTGGAGCGCGGTGAGCAGCAGTGCGATGGCGTGCTCAACGTCGGTTTCATCCACCATCTCCGACGGGCTGTGGACGAAACGACAGGGGATGCTCAGACAGCCGCTGGGGACGCCGGAACGCACCAGTTGCATGGCTGCCGCATCCGTGGAACCGCCGACTAAAATTTCCATCTGGTAGGGGACGCCGACTTTTTGAGCAGCCGCGACCAGCATATCCCGTACCAGAGGGTGGGCGATCATGCCGCTGTCTTTGACTTTGATCGCCGGCCCTTTGCCCAGTTCGACCGCCATGGGCAGCGCTTTAGGTGTGTCGCCGGTGCCGGTGACGTCAATGGAAATGGCGATGTCGGGGTCAATGCGGAAAGCTGTCGTGCGCGCGCCGGCCAGTCCGATCTCTTCCTGGGTGCTGAAAACGAAATAGAGATCGTGGGGGGAATCTGTCAGTTGCCGCAAGACTTCAATGAGGACGTAGCAGCCGATTCGATCGTCCATCGTTTTGCTGATGAGGCGTTGTCCCTGGCGCACCAGCGGCCCCACAAACTGCCCCGGATCACCAACCGCGACCGGGCAGTCGGCGCGGCTTGTGGCCCCGACGTCAATGTAGAGATGGCGGAGTTCGGGCATTGCCGTGGCATCGTCGCGGCGTTCGACATGGATGACACCGGTTGTCCCATTGGCAAAACGCGCCCGTCCACCGATGCAGTTCACCGGGCGCACTCCACCGATGGAGGTGAAGCGCACATAGCCTTTCTCTTCGATGTACGTTGCCATCAACCCGATCTCGTCCATGTGGGCGGCGAGTGCGATCTTCTTGCCCTCGCCTGTGCCTTTGCGGTGTACAACCAGGCTCCCCAGGGGATCAACACGGATCTCGTCGGCGAAGGGTTCAACGATCGGGCGGATGACGGCGCGGATTTCGTCTTCATAGCCCGAAGGCCCAAATGTTTGCGTAAGTTGTTCTAAAAGTTGCAGGTTCAAGTGTGTCCCCCTTAAAAAACCGTTTTAGCGTTGAAACGTTTGAACATTATTTTTATCTAACTGCCGGTGAACCAACGATTAGTGGCAAATTCTCTCGAAAATGGTCTGATGGTCATCGCACCGGTCGTTGGATTTCTATGCGATTGCCAGCGTCTCCGGCGTGAGTCGGGCGATGACAGCGCGTACCAGTCGCAGGGTGTTCTCCAGGTCGCCGGGATGGAGCAAGGCGCGAGGGCTGTGGATGTAACGACATGGCACGGCAATCGTGAGCGCCGGCACGCCGCCGCGTGTGGCGTAGATGCTCCCGGCTTCGGTGCCGCTGATGCCCGGCTGTTTGATTTGATGAGGGATGCCTTCGGCCTGGGCGGTCTTCAGCACGTGGCTGAGCAGGCGCGGCGCAGCGGTGTACGAGCGATCCATCACGGTGATGGCCGGGCCTTTGCCCAGCTCGGTCGTCGGGCTGACGTCTTTGTCTTCTTTGGGCAAATCGTCGGCCAGTGTGCCTTCCAATGCAAACGCCACGTGTGGCTCGACAGCATAGGCCGCTACCCGCGCGCCGCGCAATCCCACTTCCTCTTGCACGGTGAAAACCCCGTACACGTCGCAGGGAAGCCGTTCGCCTTGTAACAAAGCAATCAGCACGGCACAACCGGCGCGGTCGTCGAAGGCTTTGCCGCTGACCAGGGCACCCATCTCACGGAAGCGGGTGGCGAAGGTGATGGGGGTTCCCAGGGGCGCCGCTTCCTGGGCTTCGTCTTTGTTCTTTGCGCCGATGTCAATGATGAGGTTCTCAATCGGTGCGGCATTTTGGTCACCGTTGTTATGGGCGCGGTGGATGGCTTGTAACCCGATGACGCCCGGAATGTGATCCTTGCCAACCCACACGTGCGATCCCGGCAGCAGACGTTCCGGGATACCGCCGACGGTCTCGACACGTAATCCGCCCTCGCCGGTGTGACCGACGACCATAAAGCCGACCTCATCCATGTGCGCGGTGACCAGGACGCGCAGTGGATTTTCCGCCGTGCCGTGTTTGCAGGTGATGAGGTTGCCGAGCGCGTCCACGTGCAGACTATCCACGTGAGATGCGACACGTGCCTTGATGGCGCTGCGGATTTGAGTCTCGTTCCCCGAAATGCCGGTGAGATCCGCGAGGGTTTGCAGGGTGGTGATCAGCGTATCGCTCATGCTTCGTCCTCCCATTGCGGGCGGAAATCGGTTTCCAGGCGGGCCACGAAGCTCGCCAACAGGCGTGCGGCGCGTTCGATATCGCGGAGCGCGGCGGTTTCAACCGGTTGGTGCATATAACGCAGTGGGATTTCGATCAGGCCGGTGGGGATGCCTTCACGCGCTACCTGAATGCCCCAGGCGTCGGTGCCGCTGCCACCGGATACCGGTTCGTGTTGATAGGGAATCTCTTCAGCTTTGGCGGCTTCCTTCAGGCGTTCCACCACCTGCGGGTGGAAATTCGGCCCCATCGCAATCGTCGGCCCTTTGCCCAGATCAAACGTCCCCGGCCGGTCGTCGTCGTATTGTTTGCCGAACGTCACATCCAGGGCAATGGCGATCTGCGGTGCGAGGTGATAGGCACTGGTGATGGCGCCTTTGAGGCCAACTTCTTCTTGTACGGTGGCGACGGCGTAGACATCCCAGGCATGCTGACGCGAGCGCAGCATTTCCAGGGCCAACGTTATCGTCACCACGGAAGCGCGGTTGTCAAGAGCTTTGCCGGCGGCCAGGTCATTTTTCAGCGCGACCAGTTCGCGGTCAACGGTGATGTGGTCGCCGACGGCAACCAGTCCGGCGAGTTCTTCGGCCGGCAGGCCGGTATCTACGAAGACCTCTTGCCAGGAGACGATCTTGCGGCGCTCTTCGGCAGAGAGCACATGGGGCGGGCGGCTGCCGATCACACCCGGCAGGGGACGCCGTCCGTGGACGATTACATCCAGCCCCAGGATGACACGCCGATCTATACCGCCGAGCGCGTGCACCCGCAGGAAGCTGCCTTCCAGGCCGGTCACGATCAGCCCGATTTCGTCCATGTGGGCGGCGAGCATCACGGCAGGGCGCGGCGCCGGGGCCGAACCGCGTTGCAGCGCGATCAGGCTCCCCATCGCGTCGGTACACAGATCATCGGTTAGCGGCGTCCAATGTTCGGCGATGCGGTCACGGACGGTGTTTTCGCGGCCGGATGGGCCGGGGGCTTCGGTAAAAGTTTTGAGGAGTTCAAAGGTTGTTTGCACAGGTGTCCTTTCAAGTCAATCGCGGATCTGACGATCCGCTCGGAGCATGCGTGAGTTCAAAGGTTGTTTGCACAGGTGTCCTTTCAAGTCAATCGCGGATCTGACGATCCGCTCGGAGCATGCGTGGGTTCAAAGGTTGTTTGCACAGGTGTCCTTTCAAGTCAATTGCGGATCTGACGATCCGCTTGGAGCATGCGTGAGTTCAAAGGTTGTTTGCACAGGTGTCCTTTCAAGGTGTTGAAGGCGTGTCGGTTGGCGTCGGCGTGTCGGTAGGGATCTCGAGTGTTGGCGTGTCGGTAGGCGTGGGTGTATCGGTAGGCACTTCGAGCGTCGGCGTGTCGGTAGGCGTGGGTGTATCGGTAGGCACTTCAAACGTCGGCGTGGCAGTCGGCGTGAAAGTGGGTGTAGGTGTAGCGCTCGAGGTTGGCGTCGGCGTATCGGTGGGTGGCAGTGTGCCGGTAGGCGTCTGGGTCGGCGTGGGGGTGATGGTTGGCGTTTCACTGGGCAATGGAGTAGGCGTGCGCGTGGGAGGGAACCATTGCGTTGGCGTGGGTGGCAGAGTCTTATTGGCGCCGCCTTCACCGGGGCCAACGAGGTATGGAGTATTCGTTGCTCCTGGAGGAGGCGTCATGGTTGGCGTAAGGGTCGGGGTAGGTGTGGACGATGGAGGGCGCACGGCCAATGCCACAAAACCCAGACAATAACAGGGTATGGTCGCCACGATGATGGCGATCAGGACGGTATAAATAGGCTTCTGGGCACGTAGCTGTTGCATGGTAGCTCTCTTGATGATCTGGCGTAACAATGATAACATCATTCAGGGGGATGTCAACGTTCTACATTCACCGGCAGGACTTCATCATTCTCGTTACAGCAACTTCATCAATGATAAAAAAACCTCTCTAAAACTAAAGAAGGCCATCTCGTCAGGATGGCCTTCTTGCTATCACATTGCTTTTTGGGGCAGTTGAGTTCCTCTTTACAGGGCGACAACGTGGGTGGCTTGCAACCCCTTCTCGCCTTTTTCCACGGAAAACTCCACCCGCTGTCCCTCATTTAAGGTTTTGTATCCCTCCGCCTGGATAGCCGAGTAGTGAACAAATACGTCATCTTTCCCATCGCGGGAAATGAAGCCGTAGCCTTTGGCGGCATTGAACCATTTGACGACACCAGTTTCGCGCTCACTCATTGCTTCTTTCTTCCTTTCAAAAATCAAATTACTATGGCATTTCTTGTGCAAGGTTCAAGTTCACATTGTACTCAGAAACCCGGAGAGTAAGTCCAGGTGCTTCCGGTAGGGCAAGAACTTGGAACCTTACGACATCCTACAAAGGATTATATGCACTTAAGGTGAATTGTCAAATGGAGGGGCTTTATCATTCTCGTTGCAGTGACTTCAGCTGGCTATAAGCGGATCGCCAGATCCGCGTTTCTCAACTCTATCGGCTAAAAACGGGGAACTGGCGTTCCCCTCGGAGCAAGTATGATAAGGCCCTGTCAAATCAGGAGGGGCTTTATCATTCTCGTTGCAGTGACTTCAGCTTATAAGCGGATTGCCAGATCCGCGTTTCTCAACTCTATCGGCTAAAAACGGGGAACTGGCGTTCCCCTCGGAGCAAGTATGATAAGGCCCTGTCAAATCAGGAGGGGCTTATCGGGATTCGAGGTCAAACAAAACCCGAAAAAGTGTTATGGGGTGCAATTTGCCCTTGAATTGCATCGGCGCCAGTGGAACTACCGTAAAGCTGTCATTCAATTGTTCGTAGGTTGTCTTGCTGATCCATATCTCGTAGGCAGGGACTGCGGCGGTGATCCGTGCCGCGACGTTGGTGGTGTCGCCGATGGCCGTGTAGGTATACCGCCAGCGGGCGCCACTGTTGCCTACGATAGCCGGGCCGGTATTGATGCCAATGCCAAAATGAAAGTTACGCTCTTCCTGCTGTTGCCGCCGTTTTTGGTAGCTGAAAAGGGCTTGTTGAACCTTGATCCCCGCTTTCACGGCCCGGATGGCGTGATCGGGTTGGTCATCATGGGTATTGAAAATCGCCATGACACTGTCACCCTGGAATTGATTGACGGTGCCCCCCTGCGCACTGATGGCATCCACAACGATTTCCAGGTGATCATTCAGGACGTTCATGACGCGCTCAGGGGGGAGGTTAGCCACAATCGCGGTGAAGTCGCGCGCGTCGGCAAAAAGGATTGTGACTTCACGTAACTTACCGCCCAGTTCCGGGCGAAGTGTCCCTTTGACCAGAGCTTCGGCCACATCAGGGGGGAGATAGTGTTTGAGCAAGAAGTCCTGTTGTTCGTTAAGGCTGGATAGTTGATTCCAAAGCAAGCGCAATTCATTGTGGCTTTGCATTAGATCCTGGATGTACCGCCCTTGTTCGGTGACATCCGCGATCAGCACCATTAAGGCCGCGTTAAGGTAGCGATCGCATGGCATGACCGTCAGTGTGAAGTAGCGGACTTCGTCGGAAGGCATGCTCCGGTTGATGTTTTCCAGCCGGATCGGGAATATGGACGGGAGGTGTGCATCGGGGGTATCAAGGCCATGTCCTATAAGCTCAGGGAGCAGGTCGAGCAGGTACATTCCACGTAGATCTCTCTGCGAGCCGGTCGTCCATAGGGCAAAAGAGGCGTCGTGCTCTACAAGACGATAATCGGCATCGAAGAGCGCGTAGGCAATTTTAAGCGACTGTAAGAGGAATTGCCAGAATTGTGGATTGCTCATCATGATCCCAACGTCTCAATAGGATATCCTTAGCATACAATGATGTGCCACCAAGTCAATTGTAAATATAGACTCTCCTGGAAAATAGAGTTTATACCTCCTTGACCCGGGCCGGGTTTGGCGTGATGACTTTGGCCGTTTTCGCAAAGGCGCGATTGAAGCCACCTCGACGTGCCGCGCAGGATTGACTAGCTCCAATTCTATGCCATTATAGGGTTTATGCATAATGCTGAAAGTAAATAAGGAGAATCTATGCCGCAGGAAGAATCACAACTGTACATTTCTGTCATTATCCCTTGCTACAACGAGGCGAAAAACCTCGAAGCCGGGGTTCTGGATGAAGTCAACGCTTATCTCAGCCAGCAGGATTATGCCTGGGAAGTCATTGTCGTCAACGACGAGGCCACCGACAACAGCCGCGCTTTGATCGAACGTTTTATTGCCGATAAGCCGCGCTTTTCACTGGTGGATATTCCCCATGGCGGCAAGCCGGCGGCGGTGTGGGCCGGCATCCAACATGCAAGGGGTGAGTGGGTGTTGTTTACCGATATGGATCAATCCACGCCGATTATGGAATTGGGCAATCTGTTGCCGTGGACCACGCAGGGGTATGCGGTCGTCATCGGCTCGCGCGGTTTTAGCCGCGAGGGATTCTCGTTTATCCGCAAAGCCGGCAGTGTGGTCTTTCGCACATTGCGCCAGCTTTTCCTGCTCCGTGACATCGCCGATACGCAGTGTGGCTTCAAGCTGTGCACACGCGAGGCCGCGTTGCGTGCGTTCCCGCATCTGCAATTTTTCAAACAGGCCGAGCGCCCGACAGGATGGAAGGTGACGGCTTATGACGTGGAATTGCTGTTCCTATGGGAAAAGTGCGGTTATCGCATCAAAGAGGTGCCGGTGGCCTGGCGCAACCGTGACCGCAGCGATACCAAAAGCCGGCAGAGCGATCTGGCGCGCTATATCCATGAATCGCTGGATATGGCCAGACAAGTGATCCGCATCAAGACCAATCAGCGCAAGGGTTTCTATGAGGCGATTGATCTGGGCCGGGGGGATGGCGAATAGCGAGTGGATCTGTTTGTCGAAGATGTACACCACGTCATCGCTGAAAGGCATCGGCAAATCAAGCAAACGGCGGCGGAGCAGGCGCGCGTCGGCGAAGACGCTGAAGCTGGTGGGCGGCGTTGCATGGCGCAGCGTCAACAGCGGCTTGACAACGGTGGCGACAATGTCCGCTGCCGAGAAATCCGCCGACGATGTGAAGGTGGGTAGAATCGTGAATCGGCGAATGTGCCATAACTACCTCAATTTATGATTCTCCGAATCTTCTCCACCAATTCCCGGTTGCTCGGAATGATGGATGCATACGCCAGCTTCCCGTTGATGTAGATACTCGGCAGCTTCTGGACGCCCATTTTGACGACGCGAGCGACGTTCTCCTTCTGCGTGAACTTGTACTCGACCACATCCACCTGTCCGGCAAATTCGGCCACCGCGCGCAGGGCGGCGTCGCGCATATAGCCGCACGCCGAGCAGGTATCCGAATCCAGCGTGAAGACTTCGACGAGCGGTCTTTCGAGTGCGGCGTAGTCCGGCAGGATGACGGCATCCAAATCCAGTTCCTCCGCGTGATAATTGGCGAGCATCACGCGCGTCGTTTCGGGGTCGCGGACGGCCTGCAGCACGCCGACGACGTTCTCGATGGGGGTATCGTAGGGCATATCGCAGCCCGGCGCGAGGATGAAGTTGTGCGGCGTGACCTGCGCCAGCAAATCTGCCACGAACTTCATATTGTCCTGCTGCGTGCCCAACAGCATCCGCGTGGTGAGCGGGATGTTGCCGCCAATCGTGATGTTGTGCGCGTCGGTGATGCGCTTGGCGGCGACGAGGTCAATGTTTTCATCAATGGAAATCGAATCCGGCCCGGTGTGGCACATCCCTTCGATGTTCTTGGTCGCGTCGCCGCAGACGAAGAACGACGAATACGCGCCTCGTTCGCGGATGAAGGCGAAGATGTCGCTGAACGGCGCGCTGAGCAGCCGGTTGAAATGGCGCGGCGACACCTGTGAGACGAGTGGATCCACCACCGCGATCACATCCATGCCGGCCTCGATGTAGAACGCGGCCATGCGCTTCGCCACGTCGCGGCAGAACGCGAGCAAATCGCGCAGGAAGTCGGGGTGGTCGAACATATCCATAAAGATTTCCGTCCCGCGCAGGTGCGACGCCAGCGTGAACGGCCCCGTCACCAGCCCATAGAGTGCGGTATGCTCGCCCACGGCGGCCTTCATCCGCCGCATCACATCGAGGATGAGCGGCAGGCGGCCATCCGTGGGTTCCGGCAGGTGCGTGGGCACCTCCATCCGTTCCGCCAGCGGGTGCGAGGCGACGGTAGGCGGCCCTTTCTCCACCCACACCAGATCGCAGCCGAGGATTTCCGCCTCGATCTGCAGGTCGAAGACGACGGGCTGCCCGTCCGGGTCGTAGGTCTGGTTGACGGCGAGCAGTGATTCGAAGAGCTTGTCGGCATCGGTGAGCACCTCGCGGGCCGTGTAGCCCTTGAGCTTGCCCGCGTGGACACCCGCGAACGGTACCCACGGCACGGCGGGCGTCGGCTCGTGGCGCAGGGTGGCAAGGAGTAAGGCTTTACCGGTTATTGAAGTTGTCATAGGTGAACCTCGGGTTGTGAATTACGAATGGCGAATTACGAATTACGAATTACGAATTACGAGTTACGAGTTTTGAATATAGCATGGATGGCGGGGGTGGCAAATGTAACGAATGGGCAGGTGCTCTATCCTTCTCGTTACAGCAACGCTGCGAGCGGATCGCCAGATCCGCGTTGCTCAACCGCTGTGAGCGGATCGCCAGGTCCGCGTTTTTCAACCGCTGCGAGCGGATCGCCAGATCTGCGTTTTTCAACTGCTTCGAGCGGATCGCCAGATCCGCGTTTTTCAACCGCTGTGAGCGGATCGCCAGATCCGCGTTTCTCAACCGCTGCGAGCGGATCGCCAGATCCGCGTTGCTCAGGAAGAGCAAGAATGATAAGGCCCTACCCAACGGTGGGGTTAGTGATTAGGGATTGGTGATGCGTAATCCGCGAAAAGCGCGTATCAAATGACGCGCTTGCGTTGGATCACAATCCAACGCTCTCTAAGCTTTCGCGCATACCTCCGCCAACCGTTGCGCATCCGGTTCGGCGTCGGGATGGCCGATGGCGCGTTCAAATTCGACGGTCACGCGCATCAATTCGCAGGCTTCGGCGTAACGGCCCTGTTTTTCGTAGGCCAATCCCAAATTCCAGGAGGCAATGCTTTCCCCGCGCCGGTCGCCGATCTCGCGGACGATGACCAACTGCTGCTCGTAGAACTCGATGGCGCGGCGCGCGTCCCCCAGGTCGGCGTAGGCGTTCCCCAGGTTGCCCAGGGCGTTGCCCTCCCCGCGCCGGTCGCCGATCTCGCGGTCAATCACCAACGCCTGCTCGTAGCACTCGATGGCGCGGCGCGCGTCCCCCAGGGCGTAGTGGGCGTTCCCCAGGTTGCCCAGGGCGTTGCCCTCCCCGCGCCGGTCGCCGATCTCGCGGTGCAATTGCAAACACTGCTCGTAGAATTCGATGGCGCGGCGCGCGTCCCCCAGGTCGGCGTAGGCGATCCCCAGGTTGCCCAGGTCTGCGCCCTCCCCGCGCCGGTCGCCGATCTCGCGTTTGATTGCCAATGACTGCTCGTAGAACGCAATGGCGCGGCGCGCGTCCCCCAGGTCAGCGTAGGCCAGCCCCAGGTTGCCCAGGGCGGCGCCCTCCCCGCGCCGGTCGCCGATCTCGCGGTCAATCACCAACGCCTGCTCGTAGAACTCGATGGCGCGGCGCGCGTCCCCCAGGTCGGCGTAGGCGTTCCCCAGGTTGCCCAGGGCGTTGCCCTCCCCGCGCCGGTCGCCGATCTCGCGGGCGATGGCCAACCGCTGCTCGTAGAACTCGATGGCGCGGCGCGCGTCCCCCAGGGCGGCGTAGGCGTTCCCCAGGTTGCCCAGGGCGTTGCCCTCCCCGCGCCGGTCGCCGATCTCGCGGTGCAATTGCAAACACTGCTCGTAGAACTCGATGGCGCGGCGCGCGTCCCCCAGGGCGTAGTGGGCGTTCCCCAGGTTGCCCAGGGCGTTGCCCTCCCCGCGCCGGTCGCCGATCTCGCGGTGCAATTGCAAACACTGCTCGTAGAATTCGATGGCGCGGCGCGCGTCCCCCAGGTCGGCGTAGGCGATCCCCAGGTTGCCCAGGTCTGCGCCCTCCCCGCGCCGGTCGCCGATCTCGCGTTTGATTGCCAATGACTGCTCGTAGAACGCAATGGCGCGGCGCGCGTCCCCCAGGTCGGCGTAGGCGATCCCCAGGTTGCCCAGGTCTGCGCCCTCCCCGCGCCGGTCGCCGATCTCGCGGTCAATCGCCAACGCCTGCTCGTAGAACTCGATGGCGCGGCGCGCGTCCCCCAGGGCGTAGTGGGCGTTCCCCAGGTTGCCCAGGGCGTTGCCCTCCCCGCGCCGGTCGCCGATCTCGCGGTCAATCACCAACGCCTGCTCGTAGAACTCGATGGCGCGGCGCGCGTCCCCCAGGGCGGCGTAGGCCAGCCCCAGGTTGCCCAGGGCGTTGCCCTCCCCGCGCCGGTCGCCGATCTCGCGGGCGATGACCAACCGCTGCTCGTAGAACTCGATGGCGCGGCGCGCGTCCCCCAGGTCGGCATAGGCGTTCCCCAGGTTGCCCAGGATGCTCCCCTCCGCTCTCCTGTCTCCAATCTCTTTCTCTATCTCCAACGCCTGCTCGTAGCACGCGATGGCGCGGCGCGCGTCCCCCAGGGCGTAGTAGGCTGCTCCCAGGTTGCCCAGGATGCTCCCCTCCGCTCTCCTGTCTCCAATCTCTTTCTCTATCTCCAACGCCTGCTCGTAGCACTCGATGGCGCGGCGCGCGTCCCCCAGGTCGGCGTAGGCCAACCCCAGGCTGCCCAGGTGGACGCCTTCCATAGCGCGATTGCCCAGGGCGCGGGCGGCGCGCAGGGCGGCTTCCAACCAGCGGATGCGCTCGCGGGGATGCAGGCGCAGGTCGAGGATGTAGGCGCCGGCGTCGGGATATTCTGATGTAAGATTGAGGGATTGGGGATTAGGGACTAGGGATTGGGAAGAAGGCTTTGCAATCTCCAAATCTTCAATCATCAAATCCGCCATTCTCTTCTGTCCGGCGTGGATGTTGGCGGCTTCGCGGTCGTAGAGGGCCAGGCCCGCCAGGATGCCTTCGTTGCCTTGCAGGTAAGCGGTGTTAGCGGCGCGCAGCACTTGCTCGTAGTGCGCGGCGTGGCGGTAGGCGGCGGTGGCGCGTTCGTCATCCGTGGCCTGTTCGGCGGCCCACAGGCGCGCCAGGTCGTGCAGGGCGTAGCGGTTCTCGCCGGCGCGGTCGGAGACCGGCCGCAGCAGGACGAGGCTGCGGCGGGCCAGGGCGTCCAGGGCGTCTTCGGCGGCGGCGCGGCCTTCTTCGGTGTCCCAAGCCATATCCCACACAGCAGCAGCACCCAGCCAGTCAAAGTCGGCGGGGAAGACGCTCAGGCGCCGCCACAGGGCTTGCAGGTCGGGCGGGAGCAGGTCGTAGCTCAAGCGCAGGGCGGCCTCGGCGGGTTCGAGCAGGCGACGCTCGGTTTGCAGGCGTTCCAGGTAGCGCGGGACGGCCAGCGTGGTGTCGTTCAGCGCCTCGCCGGCCCAGCGCAGGGCCAGGGGCAGGCAGCCGCACAGGTCGGCCAGCGTGCCGGCGTGGTCGCCAACGCGCGGGGCAATCTCGCGCAGCAATTTCTCGGCGTCGGGTTTGGGCAGCGCGTCCAAATCCAACGCGCGCAGGCCCGGCAGGGTAAAGCGTTGCCGCGAGGTGACGAGCAAGAGGCAGGAGGCAGGCGGCAGGAGGGGACGGAGTTGGGCGGCGTCGGCGGCGTTGTCGAGGAGGAGGAGGGCGCGCTGACCGTCGAGGACGGAACGGTAGAGCGGTTGCAACTGCGCCTCGTCTTCCGGCAGGCGGGCGGTGGGATAGTAGGCGCGGAGGATGGCCGTCATCACATCGGCGGGGGGCAGCGGGTGGGGGTCCACGCCGCGCAGGTCCAGGTAGAATTGGGCGTCGGGGTAGCGCGGGGTGAGCCTCTGCGCCAGCTTGAGCGCGAGCGTCGTCTTGCCCACGCCGCCCATGCCGCGCAGGCCGGTGATCAGCGCGCCGCCGGTTTCCACGGC